>Ga0265798_10001218_pt1 | contig 40758 bp, 37 predicted proteins | sample P3T30metagenome_FD_192430 | JGI IMG/M metagenome (GOLD analysis project Ga0265798, IMG submission 192430) | Plant litter microbial communities from East Loma Ridge, Irvine, California - P3 T30 | ecosystem: Environmental > Terrestrial > Plant litter > Unclassified | place: USA: California... | reverse complement strand
CGATGCTGACGACCTGGCGGATCGACAGCGAGTCGTCCACGACCATGATGGTTTTTGCCATGAGAGTTCCTAGAAAAAGGTGATTTCGTCGACCTGCTGGGGTGCAGGCTTCGAGGCGCCCCGATGGAGCGTGCGTTCTTCCGCCATTGCGTACGTGCTTTCCAGCTCCGCCAACAAGGCCCGTGCATGCAGCGCCGGCACCGCGGCGCCGGTAACGCCCTGGCGGTGCTCGTCCAGGTAGACGGGCAGGCGGGCGATGTTCTGCTGGACGTGCGACATGATCTGGCTGATGCGGTCCTGAAACTGCAGCTGCACCAGCGCGTCGGCCACTTCGGCCTTGATGCCCACGCTTTCGTGCTGCAGCAGGTCGGACGACTGCGCCAGTGCATCCGTCACGCCGCGCAGCGCCGTCAGGACCTTGTCGATCGTCTGCTCCGACGTCTGCACGGAGCTTGCTTCGGCGCGCATCGACTCGCCGGCCGCCTGGCACGTGCTGTCGATGGCGCTGCTGATCTGGCTTACCTGCCGGGCGATATGCTTGCCTGCCTCGGCGGAGCGGTTCGACAGCATGCGCACCTCATTGGCGACGACGGCAAAGCCGCGCCCCGCCTCGCCGGCGCGCGCCGCTTCGATCGCCGCGTTCAATGCCAGCAGATTCGTCTGCATGGCGATGCTGGCCACGTTGGCCGCCATCTCCTGCAGTTGTGCCGTGATCTGCTGCAGGCCCTGGATTTTTTCCAGCATCACGGACTTGCTCGATGCTGCGCTGGCCAGCGTTTCCAGCAGCAGGCGCAGTTCGCGTTCGCTGTCGGCAAACACTTCGACGATGCCGCCGCCTTCGCGGTTGCGGGCCTCGCCCGATGCCGCCAGGGCCTGTTCCAGCTTGAAGACGATGCCGGAGAAGCGGCCGATCAGTGCGACGACCGCCGTTTCCATCTGCTCGCGTGAAGCGCCGATGTGCGATGCCCAGACGCCCGCCACTTCGTCGCCGAACTCCTGGCGGCTTTGCAGATAGGCGTCCAGCGTGGCGCCGCCGGTCTCGCCGCTGTTGCGACGCAGGCTCAGAGCGGCACCCGCGGCCACCAGCGCGGCGGCGATCAGCCAGCCGTGCCATTGCCAGCCGGCCAGCGGCACGATGGCAAGCGCGGCCGCCACGGCAATCAGGGCGGGGTAAAAATCGACGAACCGGTATTTCTCGAACGGGCGCACTGCGAACTCTCCGGGAGCGTGTTGAAATCGGGTTGCAACACTCGCTGCCGGGATGGCGAACAATGTTGCGTGCGCGGCCACATGTGAATCACGTGGCAGGCGCGGTTCACAATCATTGCAGATCGTATTGCCGTAGCGCAAGCAGTGACGCGGCTTTTGTGGCGGATGGTCGCGGAAAACAGACAGGCGTTATTCGATTGAAAAGCCAATAAGGAATGGGACTGTTTTAATGTCATTCCATATTGACACCAGCATGCCGAAGCGTCACCGCTGACAGTGAAATCAAGGCATGCCGCGGCGGGTGACCGGTTCGTCGGCAATAAAAAAGCCGGCGATTGCCGGCTTGGAATGAAGCATGCGGGGGTCAGGTCCGACATTCGGACAGCATGCGGGGGTCAGGTCCGACATTCGGACAAAACCCCCGCCTTAAGGCTGGGGCCGTGTCCGAATGTCGGACCTGACCCCGTCTTGAAACTAGCGACGGCGGCGGGCGGCGAAGCCCAGCATCGCCAGACCGGCCAGCAGCATGCCGTAGGTGGCAGGCTCAGGCACTGGCGACACGTCGACGGTCAGCGCCGTCTGCGTGACCGTGGCATTGCCGACGCCGTCGAACCACAGGCCCGTGGCGAAGGCGATCGGGCTGTCCGGGTTGATTTCGGCGGCCGTTTCGATGCCCGTGATGCGGAACTCGTCCACCGACTTGCCGAATTCGAAGTGCTCGCCGCCGGCAACGTCGGAGGCGAACAGTTTCCATTCGCCGCCTTCCTTCAGCCAGATGTCGTAGCGGCCGTCGCCCACGCCCGGCAGCAGCGTGACGCCGTTGACCAGCGGACCGTTGCTGATCAGGTAGTCGTAGCCGGTGGCGACGATCGGGTCGATCCAGATCGGCGTGCCCGTACCGACGGGCATGTTTTCAAACACCCAGCCCGCAGTGCCGTCGTCGATATTGCCTGGCAGGACAGGGTTGTACGGCGCGCTGCCCGGCAGTTCGTCGCTGCGCACCATGAAGCGCCAGACGCCGTCCGTGCCAACGTTGCTGGTGTTGACGAGGCCCGTCACGTTCTGCGTGCCGGAGCCGATCAGCGAGTACGAGTTCGTTGCCGCGCCCGCGTTCCAGCCCGCCACGGCGGCCCGGCCGCCGAAGCCGTCCATGCCCTGGCTGGCGTCGCCCGTCGTCCACTGCAGCTGGCCGTAGCGGAATTCCATGTCGAAGTCGCCCGAGTGGCCGGTGCTGGCCGACTGGTCCTTCAGTACCAGCTGGAAGGTGTTCTGCTTGTCGTTGTGATGGTCGTAGTAGCCCACCGTGTCCCACGTCACGACGAGCGTCTTGCTGTCCGGCGTGGCCATGTAGACGTTGTTCATGAACGGGTTCGGCAGATTGTCCGTCTGGTTGCGCGTGTCCACGTCGGCCCAGAACGGCGCGATCATCGCGGCGCTGGAGATCGGAAACAGCGACGGCGTGAAATTGCTCAGCGCGCCCGTGAACGAGATATTGCCGTTGTTATTGACCCAGTAATTCGAATACGCGTTGCCGAAAAAGTTAATCCGGAACGGCAAGGCCAGCTGGTCGGACGAGCCGTCGTCATTCGGCGCCATGATGCGCGTGCCGAAATCCCGGTCGCCGCCGAAACCGGACAGCAGTGGATCGGCGTTGGCCGTGGTGCTGGCAAATGCGGCCAGCAGGGACAGTGCGAGGAAAGTACGTTTCATTATTTACCCTGTATGGAATCGGAATTATCGACATCGTTGGCTGAACGCAGTGTGGCGCGCAGGCGTGATTGTGGGATAAGCAACAGGGCTTTGGTATCACATAAGCAAGTGATTGATATCGGCTTATATTTATGTTATTTTAATAAGTTGCATTTCTATAAATACAACGTCGCCGCAACGATGGCGCAACCCCGCCGAAGGAACGACCCGATGCAACTGGAAGTGTTTGAAGCCGCGATGTTTGGCGACGACGACGCGTTTTTCGCCACCGCGCTCGCCTGGCTGCAACGCGACATCGCCTTCGACGGGCTGCTGTGGAGCATGCGTCCGGCCGGACGCGCCGTGGCCGTATTGCGCGTGCACGGCCGGCCCGCGGCCATGGCGCACGACCACGGCCTGATCGCGGCCTCGGACCCCGTCACGCAGCGGGCTGTCGCGGCGCCCGACGAGGTGCATGCGCTGGCGACCGGCGTCGTCTGCGCGGCCGATGCACAGGCGCTGGCGTTCTGGCATGGCTACGACACGCGCCAGCTGATGATCCTGGCGAAGCCGGATCACGCGGACGAGGCGCTCGGCATGCTCGGCGTGCTGCGCGCCAGCGACGAGCCGTTCCCGGCCGAACAGCGCCGGGCGATGCGCCACACGGCACAGGCGATCCTGCTGGCGCAGCAGTTGCGCGCGGCCAGGGCGACACGGACTGCCGCGCCGCCGCTGCCCGCCCCGGCCGAACCGTTGACGGAACGCGAGATGGCCGTCGCCCAGGCTTACGCGGACGGCCGTTCCGTCAAGGAGGTGGCACGGCTGATAGGAGTGTCGGCATCGACGGTGCAATGTCACCTGGCGCGCGTGTATCGCAAGCTCGACGTGCACAGCAAGATCGCGCTGCGCAAGATACTGCGCGACCGGCGGGCGCGGCCGCGACCCGGCTGAAGGGGCGTCTCAGCGCACCGGGCCCGCCGGCGGGGCCGTCGGCGACTGGGCCTTGTCCTGCGCGATCAGCGTGGCCAGTTGCGAGGCCGCACCGACCTGCTCCATCGTCACCACCTTGTCGGCGGGGATCGTCAGCGTCTCGGGACCATGCCAGTCATTCTTCTTGCGGCTCACCAGCCGGTTGCCCTGCACGCCGTCGGGCCGGGTGAAGGGCTGGACGTAATAGACATCCTCCAGCTGCACGTGGGCCGGACCGACCTGACGCAGGACGCCGAAGAACATCTGGCCGTTCTGCAGCTGGACGGCGTAGCGCTGTCCCGGCGTACCCGCATCGAAGGCGGGACGCACGTGCTGCTGCCACGCCACGACCGCCTGCAGGACCAGCGCCGCTACCGCCACCGCGGCCAGCAGCAGCACTGCCGTGCCAAACCGGGCCCGTGGCGCGGTCGTGGCCGGCACCTGCTGTTGTCCGTCCGCACTCATACGGTCTCCCTGTGCGCAATCACAGCGGCGGGAGCTCTGCCGTGGAAAAAGGAAACGCGGCCCGGCTGGTGCCGCTCGATGCTGGTCGAAGAGGATGGGAAGGTCGGCACGGCGTCTGAAAAAGAAGGTGGTTCGGTGCCCGCACGGCTGGCTGCAAATTCCGCCAACGCGCCTTGCCGGCTGACGAACGGGCGCTGGCAGTCGACAGTCATTATATCGCGAATGACGAAATTATTAATACGACAATAACCTGCCCGGGTAAATAAAAGTCATCCACCAGCCACGCGGCCACAGAAAATACATTGCGGCGACCGGGTAACAGCGCCGGATAAAACGACGCCCGAAGGCGCCGACATGGCGGGTGAAAAATGCGGGTGAAAGAGCGCGGCGCATACCGGTGACAGTGTCCGCAGCGTCACGTCAGCGGTACATGCGCCGCGCCCGTTCAGGCGCGCGTCTTGCGGCGCACCAGTACAACCGTCAGTCCCAGCAGCATCAGCATCCATGTCTGCGGTTCCGGTACCGGGCTGACGCCGAGGGCATAGCCAAACGAGAACGCGCCCGCACCGCTGTAGGTGAAGCCGGCCGACACCAGCAGGTCCTGGCTGCCGGCGCCCAGCAGGCCCAGGTTCAGGGCGTTGTCGCTGAAGAACAGCCGGGCCTCCGCAACGCTGGCAAAGCTCTGGGAGAACAGTTCGGTGCCATGGTTGCTGACGGTCAGCTCCAGCTCACGCAGGCCGCTACCGGCAGTCAGGCTGCCCAGCAGGCCCAGCGTCAGGTAACGCGAGCCGGTCGTGTCGAACTGGAAGTTGGCCGAGGTGACATACTCGTAGCTGCCGGGCGTCAGCGCCAGCGCCTGCGACGCGCCCATGACACCGGCACCGATCAGTTCATCGTGCGCCAGGCTGGCCGCGGCGGCCGGTGCATTGCCCAGCAGCGTAGTCATCGATGCCGGGTCCGGCGTCCCGCTGGCGAACGAATAACCGCCACTGGTGGAGGTGACCAACCGATTCAGTGCGAAAGCGGAGCCTCCCACGTTGGCCTGGGTACGCACTTCCGTCACGCCGGCAACCTTGCCGCTGGCGCTCGTGCGGACCACCATGGATGGGCCGGTTGCCATACTTTGCGCCAGGGCCGAGCCGCGCATGCCCTGGCCGCTGGCCAGGGCTTCATTGGCGGCAGCGCCGGCCGCACGCGACATGGCAATGCTTTCGACCTCATAGCCGATGGCGACCGATTGCGCACGGGCCGGGCCGGCGGTGGCGATGGCTTCGGCGCGGCCGTGTGCCGCCGTCATGTTGACAGTGCCCGTCGCGGCCCGCGCTGTTGCAACGGCCCCGGTGGTACCGGTGGCACGGGCGAGGGCGTCGGCGTTACCGCGAGGAATAGCGGTGTGGCCGGCGCTGTCCGCCGAAGCCTTGCTGCTGGCACTGCCGGCCGCCAGTACCGTGCTGTGCGCCAGGGCATCGCTGCCGCGCGAGCCATTGCCGTTATATGCGTAGCCGCTCTCGGCGGTGGCTTCGCCAGTCACGATGGCGCCCGCGGTGGTGGACACCAGAGCGAGCGTCGCCTCGGCGCGGCCGCCGGTGCCGTTAAGGCCCGAGGCGGCGTGCGCGCGGCCGCCCAGTGCCTGCACGGCAACCGTGACGTTACGGCTGCGGTCGTCCTGCAGCGTCAGCCGAGATACCGCATCGCCACCGTTGCCCCCATCCTGCCAGGACAAGCCGCTGTCGCCACCGCGGGCGAGTTGCGTCAACGTCAGGCTGCCGCTGGTGCTGCCGCCCACCGCATTGACCAGCGTGACGCTGCCACCGTTGCCGGAGGTGGCGTCGCTGGCGCCGCCATTGCCGCCTGTCGCCCACAGCGTGACGGACACGTCGCCGCTGCCGCGATTGTGGACGCTGCCGCTGGCGGTGGCGCCAGCACCGTCGCCACCTCGGAAGCGGTCGGTTGCCTGGCCGCCGCTCCCGCCCGCGACATTTACATAGCTGGTGGACGCCAGTGACGTATCGATCGTTGCGGTGCTGTGGCCGACGGCATCGCCACCACGTGCGCCCGGTCCGCCGGCTGAATCGCCGAATGCCCTTTTCGAGCTCCCGCCCGTGCCGCCGCCAGCAGCGAGGTTGAGCGTAACCGGGCCACGGGCATTCACGCGCAGCTCGGCAGTGCCCTGGCCGCCCACGGCAGGTACCGCGGCGCTCGGCTCCGATGCCCAGACCAGCAGGCCGCCACCATTGCCGCCCCCGGCACCCACCTCGAGTTTTACGGCCGATGCCAATGGCGCGTCCAGTATCTGGCTGACGTGCGCGTCACCGGCACGGCCCGCCAGACCTGAGTCGGTGCCGCCACCGTCGCCACCGCCGCCCGAGACCGTCAGATCGAGCTCTCCCGACGTGGCGGCGACATCGAACGGGTTGCGCAGCGTGACCGCGCCGCCATCCCCGCCGTTGGCATGGACCGCGCCTCTACCGCCGTCACCGCCGATCGCGCTGATTGTGGAAGAGAACTTCGTGCCCGCGCTGCCGCGCGCCGACACGGTCGCGGCGCCACCGTTACCGGCTGTATTGCCCGCGCCCACCGCGGTGCCGCCCAACCCGCCCCGCGCGACGCCTTCGAGTGCAACAACGGCGGCCGTGCCCTCCAGCTCCAATGCGGCCGCACCACCGGCAGCACCGGTGCCGCCTGAGAACGTACCGCCGTTGTCATTGACGACGCCGCCGCCGAGACCGCCCACGGCAGTCGCTTCGCCACGCACGCTGTCCGTCCGGCGCAGCTTCAGCACCGCGCGCGCGGCACCGCCCAGCCCGCCGTCATAACTGTCCCCCTTCCCGCCTGCACCACCGTAGGCGGACGTGGTTCCGTAGTTATTGCCGGTATCCATCAAGGCGTAGGCATCGCCACCGTTTCCGCGTGCGCCGCTCATGCCCGCCACGACGCGGTCCCAATTCTCGCCAGCCGCGCCGGCGTTACCACCATTGCCGCCGTCCGCCGTCAATTCTCCGCCGTACGTCGACAGTACGGTCCTGGTTACCGTGGCATTGCCGCCATTACCGCCCGCACCGCCGTTCCCCGGGGTGTCGTTGCCGTAGCTCCTTCCGCCATTGCCGCCGGCCCCGCCGACGCCGCCGACGGCGCGGGCCTCATATTGCTGGACGGTGGCGGCCACGACGACATGCCCGCCGTGGCCGCCGGCCGTGCCATTGCCGCCTGGTGTGGCAGCATGGGTACCGGGGGCTCCGGGCGCACCGGTGGCGCCATACGCCTGGCTGACTGCCACGGCAAGCAGCAAGGGCGCGAAATGGAGGGGACGCAAACGATTGACGGTCTGACGGGGCTGGGAACGATGCATGGGGGGATCTCTCGTGATGAGCGCCCGCTGGGCTGCGGCGCCCGATGACGGCGGCGCGGCGGCCGGCAGCGCGGGCAAGTGCCGACCGCGATAATTATATATTCGATAACACAGTTGTCTCGTAAAAAATATTTACTATCGAATAACTAGTCGGGCACGAGGTATCCGTCTTGCGCGGTCCGGATCGGCGTCATCGGACCTGACCCCGCTGTGGAACTGAACCATAAAAAAGGCGCTGTCCCTGGTCATCGTGGGAACTTCCCCTGACAACTGCTGTCTTACCTCAGGTATAACATGCGGAGGGCGCAGCCGTGGACAGCCAGCAATTTTCCGTCGTATTCACCGAGTTGATGCGCTGCCTGCCGCATCTGTCGGGTCAGCAAAGCGAAACGCTGCGCACGCTTCTCGAGCGCGACGGGCCGCTGATTCAATGCCTGGCCATCATCGAAGAACGCGGCGCGCGCATGCGCCAGTGCCCGCACTGTGCCGCATCGCGCATTTATAGACACGGCATGTCCGCCGGTCTGCAGCGCTACCTGTGCCTGGGATGCCGCAAATCGTTCAACGCGCTGACGGGCACGCCGCTGGCCCGCCTGCGCCTGCGTGAGAAATGGCTGCCGTACCTGCAGTGCATGATCGATTCGAAGACGGTGCGGGCCTCGGCAGCCGCCACCGGCATCCATCGCAACACGAGTTTTCGCTGGCGCCACCGCTTCCTGGCGGATGCCAAACGTCAACGCAAAGTGCCCCTGCAAGGCATCGTCGAGGCGGACGAAACGTATCGGCTGGAGTCGCAGAAGGGATCGCGGCACCTGACCCGTCCGGCACGCCGTCGTGGCGGGCACGCAGGCCGCCGCGGCATCACCAGCGAACACGACTGCATCCTTGTCGCACGCGATCGGAGCGGCGCCACGGTCGACTTCGTGACCGGACGCGGCCCGGTGACCAAAAACCAGCTCTTGGCCTGCCTGCCGAAGGTACTGGCTGCCGACGTGCTGCTCGTCAGCGACGGCGCCGCCGCTTATCCTGCGTTCGCCACGGCGCAACGCATCCTGCACGAGGCCGTCAACATCAGCGCCGGCATCAGAACGCGCGGCGCCATCCACGTGCAAAACGTGAACCGGTACCACAGCCATTTCAAGACGTGGCTGACGCGCTTCAATGGCGTGGCCAGCCGTTACCTGCCGAACTACCTGGGCTGGCTGTACGGTCGGGACGGGAATCGGATCAGCACGCCTGCAAGCTTCCTGCGGGCATCACTTCTTATGGATGGGAAAACCCTTAGTCAGGAGTGACAGCGCCTCAGTAAAACCGATTGAACAGCACCACGAGCCATGTCGCCCCGGCCAGCATGCAGCTCAGCAGCACGGCGGCACTGCCGAAGTCCTTGGCGTTTTTCGACAGCGGATGGCGTTCCAGCGAAATGCGATCCACGACCGCTTCGATCGCAGAATTGATGAGCTCAACGATCAGGACGAGGACGAGCACGCCCATCAATGCCAGCTTCTGGAACGACGACACGGGCAGCGCCAGCGCAACGACGGCGCCGACGATAAACAGCATCAGCTCCTGGCGAAAGGCGTGTTCGTGGCGCCACGCGGATTTCAGTCCGTCCAGCGAGTAAAGGCATGCCGACAGGATGCGTTTCAGGCCGCTCTTGCTCTTGAATTCACTGACAGGTTGCATGGGTTGCTCGATCGTTTCGGACCGGTTGGTTTCAGGTGCGCCATTATAACGTCGGCCACCGGCGGCGGAATTCCCATTTTTTTCACATCATGGTATAAAGAGAGGCACAGATACTGCACTGCACAACATGAAAATCGAAACTCTCCCGGAACAGAAGACCGCCATTCAGGTCATCGAACGCATGGTCGCGCTGCTCGACGCGCTGGCAAAGTATCCCGATCCGGTCAGCCTGAAGGAACTGTCGAAGGTGTCCGGGCTGCATCCCTCCACCGCCCATCGCATCCTGAACGACATGGTGCTGACGCGCTTTGTCGACCGTATCGAGCCGGGCACCTACCGTCTGGGCATGCGGCTGCTGGAGCTGGGCAATGTCGTGAAGAGCCGGCTGTCCGTGCGCGAAGCAGCGCTCGATTTCATGCGCTCGCTGCACAAGAAGACGCAGCAGACGATCAATCTGTCCGTACGCCAGGGCGACGAGATCGTCTACATCGATCGCGCCTTTTCCGAACGTTCCGGCATGCAGGTCGTGCGCGCCATCGGCGGGCGCGGCCCGCTGCACCTGACGTCCACCGGCAAGCTGTTCCTGTCCGTGGACGAGCCGAAGGCCATCCGCGCGTATGCCACCCGCACGGGGCTGGCGGGGCACAACAAGAATTCGATCACGGACCTGGCGAAACTGGAACGCGAGCTGTCGCTGGTGCGGGCGCGCGGCTATGCGCGCGACAATGAAGAGCTGGAGCTGGGGGTGCGCTGCATGGCCGCCGGCATTCGCGACGACAGCGGCAAGCTTGTCGCGGGGCTGTCGATTTCGGCCCCGGCGGACCGGCTGCAGGAAGAGTGGCTGGAGGATCTGGTGAATACCGCCAACCAGATTTCGGCGACGTTGGGGTATCGGGCTGTTGAGTAACCTGGTCCCGGGCGGCGCTGGCTAAAAGTCGCGGACAGGCACCTGTGGCCGCCATGGGGCGGCCGCAGGTGCCTGTCCCCAATGCTTCTGCTACCTGCTTCTTTACATGCCGGCGGCGGGACGGGGGGCGGCGATGCTGCTGCCGAAGCCGCCGGAGCCGGCCATCACGCCGATGGGCGTCCCGCCGCCGCTGGTCACATCCGAGAAGCCCGGCGGCTTCAGGGCCGCCAGCCATTTGCGCATGCGCATCGCGTCGGCAACGCGTGCTGCCGTGCCTTTTGCATCGAGCAGCACCATGATGACGGCGCGGCCTTCGACGACGGCCTGCATCATCACGCAGCGCCCTGCCTCATTGATGAAACCGGTTTTCTGCAGGCCGATTTCCCAGCCGGAGTTGGGCGTCACCAGACCGTTCGTCGTACCGAACTGGACCGGACGACCGTTGCGCTCGATGATCGCTTTCGGATCGGTCGAGAATTCCCGCAGGATCGGATGTTCATAGGCGGCCAGCGCCAGCCTGGCGAGGTCGCGCGCGCTGGCCACGTTCTGCTTCGACAGGCCGCTCGAATCCACATAGCGCGTGTCGTTCATGCCCAGCTCCTGGGCTTTCGCGTTCATCGCCGCGACAAACGCCGGCAGGCCGCCCGGATAATTACGGCCGAGGGCGGACGCGGCACGGTTTTCCGAGCTCATCAGCGCGATGTGCAGCATGTTCCGGCGCGTCAGGCGGTCGCCCACGTTCAGGCGCGAGCTGGAGAACTTGGCGCGGTCGACATCGTCCTCGCTGACCGTGAGCACTTCTTCCATGTCCTGGTTGGCTTCGACGACGACGAGGCCCGTCATCATCTTCGTGATCGATGCGATCGGCAGCGCGACGTTGGCGTTCTTCTCGAACAACACTTCGGAATTGCTCTGGTCCAGCACCAGCGCCACGTTCGACTTCAGGTCGAGCGGATCGCGCGTCAGGTTCAGGCCCGCCAGGTCGCCCATCGTCGGGCGCGCCACTGCGGCGCTGACATTGGTCACGCGCTGATACACCACCTTGCGCTTGCCGCGCTCCGTGACGACACGGCGCACGATGCGGTCGCGCGGCTCGGCCGAGAACGTAGCGGCACGCCGCACGCCGGCCTTGGCGACCCTGGCCTTCTTGACGGTTACCTTCTTGACACTCGCTTTCTTGGCGCCCTGCGCCGCCTGCACGGTACCGACCGGCGCCGCCAGGAACAGCGCCGAGATCAGCGCACCCACGACAAGTTTATGCATCATTCATCTCCGCAAAACACGGCAGCTGCGGGTTCCTCGAAAACCCGGCTGCCTTGATGAGAGTCCGCACGACCGGCGCGACGCGCTACGGTGGCGAAACGGCCGGCGCCCTGTGGCTTACCGGCATGTGCGGCGGCGCGTGGCGCCGGGCCGCGATTGTCGAGGTCCCAAAATATGTGTTGCAGTGTAGCAAAATACGGAGGCCCCGCAACGTGAATTCACATTCCTGCGTTAAAAGTCTGATCAAGCATAAAACACTTTGGCGATTCCTGATGCAAGCGCGCAACGGAATTACCACATTGTCGCCACACAATGACAACCCGGTGTTAGCGCTATACAAAGGTGACGAAACCGTCCAGCGGTTCACGTTCCGTCACCAGACTGTTCTCGATCTTTGTCTCGTCGGCAACGCCCAGCGCCATCCCGCACACCACCATTTCATTGTCCGGCAATGCCAGCTGTTGCGCAATAATGCGATGGAATTGTGTCCACGCTGCCTGGGGACACGTGTCCAGGCCCCGGCCCCGCGCGGCGATCATGACATTCTGCAGGAACATGCCGTAGTCCAGCCACGAGCCCTGTTCCATGACGCGGTCGATGGTAAAGATCAGGCCGACGGGGGCGTCGAAGAAGCGGAAGTTGCGCGCGTGCTGCGCGGCCATGCCTTCCTTGTTCTCCCGTTTCAGGCCCAGCAGCGCATACAGGTCCCAGCCCACCTTGCGGCGCCGGTCGATATACGGCGCTTTCCACTCGCGCGGGTAATACACGTACTCTTCCTTGTGGCGCGCGTTCTCTTCCGGATCGAGGTAAGCGGCCGTCACGGCGTCGCACAGCCCGTCGCGCGCGGCGCCCGTCAGCACATACACTTTCCACGGCTGCGTGTTGGTGCCGGACGGCGCCCGGCGCGCCACTTCCAGGATGGCGGCAATCTCGTCGCGCGGCACTGGCGTTGGCAGGAATGCGCGGATCGAGCGGCGCGATGCGATGGCGGCGTCGACCGCCTGCTGTTCGGGTGTCTGGATCATCTGGGCCTCTTGTAGAAATAGTCAGTTCTTCCTGCCGACGACAAAATACACGCCCAGCACGGCCAGCGCCATGCCGGCAACGCCCAGCGTGCTGAACGCTTCGCCGAACATCAGCCAGGCCATCACGGCCGTGGTGGGCGGGGTCAGGTACAGCAGGCTTGTCACCTGGGTGGCGTCGCTGCGACGGATCAGGGCAAACAGCAGGAAGATCGCGCCGATCGACAGCGCCAGGACCGACCACAGCAACGCGCCGATAAAGCTGGGTGTCCAGTTCACGGCGGCCAGTTCCGGCGTCAACCCTTCGCACGCGACGGCAAACGGCAACACGACGACGCCGGATGCGGCAAACTGGATCACGGTGCCGACGCGCAGGTCGAACTGCGGACAATAGCGCTTCTGATACAGCGTGCCGGCCGTGATCGAGCACAGCGCGCCCACACATAGCGCCAGTGCCGGCCAACTGAGGCCGACAAGCGTCATCTTGGCGGCCACGACCAACGCCACGCCGGCGATGCCGAACATCAGGCCCAGCCATTGCCGCGGCCGGACCCGCTCCCCCACCAGCGGTGCCGCCATCGCCGTCAGGATGGGTTGCATGCCGACGATCAGCGCCGTCAGCCCGGCCGGCGTGCCCAGCTTGATGGCGCACCAGACACCGACCAGATACCCCGCATGCAGCAATATGCCGGCCACGGCAATATGCCGCACTTTGCCGCGCGGCCATGGCGCGCGTAGTAACAGGATCAATGGAACGAGTATCGCCAGCACGCCGGCAAAACGCAGCAGCAGGAATGTCAGCGGCGGCGCATAAGGCAGGCCAAATTTGGCGACGATAAAACCCGTGCTCCATAGAAACACAAAGAACAGCGGAATCGGCGACAGGAAGGTGTGGCGCGTTGCAGTCGGCGCCGCAATGGACGAATCGGTCATCGCGGCAGTCTACCATGGGTCAAAACACCCGGCAGACGTCTCTAAAAATGCTTTGACGCAATGCAGCACGATGCATCAAAGAAATGATTGCGCTCCCTCGGCAAAACACCGGTGAATACGCTTGTGCAACGCACAAAATACACTTGACTTAAATTTCAGCACCCGTAAAATGAACCATGTTGCGTTGCACAAAAGCTGTTCGGACCAGAAACAATTTGCCGCAAATAAGAAGTCGTCAAGATCGCTGCATCGCTGTCGGCAGGTAGCAAACAGCACGTGGTATGCAAACGTAGTATGCAATTTGGCTGCAACCAGGCTACACACTCAGTTATAAGTTTCCCCACTGGAACCGCTGAGAACCCCAAGCAACCGCAAGGGGTCATTCACGTCCACTACTATATTTGGAGAGTCATATGTTTTCGATCCCTGAGCAATTTTCCAATGCGACCAAGGCCAACCTCGAAAGTCAGTTCGCCATTTTCTCCGCACTGACGAACAAGGCGTTCGAAGGCGTCGAAAAGCTGGTCGAACTGAATCTGTCCGCTGCGAAGCAATCGCTGGAAGATTCTTCGGCTACCGCAAAGCAACTGCTGTCCGCCAAGGATCCGCAGGAGTTCTTCTCGCTGACCGCCGCACGCGCCCAGCCGAACGCTGAAAAAGCCATCGCCTACAGCCGCAACCTGGCATCGATCGCTTCGGGCACGACCGCCGAGTTCTCGCGCGCCGCCGAATCGCAGATCCTGGAAACGAACCGCAAGGTCATCTCGCTGGTCGATGAAGTCAGCAAGAATGCACCGGCTGGCACGGAAAACGCCGTGGCCCTGTTCAAGTCCGCCCTGGGCAGCGCCAACGCCGGTTACGAACAGTTCACCCGCACCGCCAAGCAAGCCAGCGACGCCATCGAAGCCAACGTCAACGCCGCCGTGAGCCAGTTCTCGAGCGCCGTGAAATCGGCACCGGCCGCCGCCAACGCAGCAGCCGCTTAAGTTACGAAGTCATCGCCGGGGGCAGACCCCGGCCATCGCTGTACCAGGTCTCCTCGGCATCCGTGGATCCTCTCAGCGGATGTCCTTCAGGGCCCCGGATCTTCCGGGGCTTTTTTTGTCCAGTTGGTATACAAATTATCCAGTTTCAGATAATCTGTCTGCATCATGACGACACGCACTCCCGAACAACGTCACCTGCTCGAACAGGTACAACAGATCGCCGAAGGCCTCGGCCGTTCGCTGGCGCCTTTCTGCGAGGTCATCGTCAACGACCTGCTTGATGCGGACCGGGCCGTGGTGGCGATCCACAACAACCTGTCCGGCCGCGCCGTGGGCGATCCCGCCACCGAGCTGGGCCTGGCGCGCATCGCCGACCCCGCCATGCCGCAGGTGCTGGCCAACTACCCCAACCGTTTTCCCGACGGGCGCCCGTGCAAGGGCACGTCCGTCGGCATCCGCGACAGCCACGGCAATTACGTGGCGGCCCTGTGCCTGAACATGGACCTGACGCCAGTGCACGCCGCGCAGGCGCTGCTGGCGCAGTTCGGCAACACGGATGGCTCGGCGCCGGTGGCCGAATCGCTGGCCCCGGCCGGCGCCACGGCGATCCGCCAGCACATCGACGGTTTCGCCGCCCGCCACGGCACGACGGCCCGCGCGCTGAAAGCCGACGCCCGCCGCGCCCTGCTGCGCGAGCTGAAGGACGCCGGCCTGACCGACATGCGCCGCGCCATGGAAACCGTGGCGGCGCACCTGGGCGTGTCGCGCGCAACCGTCTACAAGGATTTCAACTTCGGAGGAACAGCATGACCTTGCCTACTTATGACGACGTGGTGGCCGCGGCCGGCCGCGTTGCCGGTATCGCCCACCGTACGCCCGTGCTGACGTCGCGCACGATCAACGAGCAATTCCGGGCGCAAGTCTTCTTCAAGGCGGAAAACCTGCAGCGCACGGGCGCCTTCAAGTTCCGTGGCGCCAGCAATGCGCTGTCGCGGCTGTCGCCAGCACAGAAAGCGGCCGGCGTGGTGGCGTTCTCGTCCGGCAACCACGCCCAGGCGATGGCCCTGGCGGCGCGGCTGCTGGGCGTGCCCGCCACCATCGTCATGCCGCACGACGCACCGGCCATGAAAGTGGCCGCCACGCGCGGCTATGGCGCCACCATTGTCTCGTATGACCGCTATACGGAGGACCGCGAACAGATCGGCCGCGACCTGGCGGAGAAACACGGGCTGACGTTGATTCCGCCGTACGACCATTTCGACGTCATCTGCGGCCAGGGCACAGCGGCCAAGGAGCTGTTCGAGGAAGTGGGCGAGCTGGATTACTTCTTTGTCTGCATGGGCGGCGGCGGCTTGCTGTCCGGCTCGGCACTGGCCACGCGGGCGCTGTCGCCGAAATGCAAGCTGTACGGCGTCGAGCCGGAAGCGGGCAACGACGGCCAGCAGTCGTTCCGCAAGGGCGAGATCGTCCATATCGACACGCCGCAGACGATCGCCGACGGCGCCCAGACGCAGCACGTGGGCCAGCTGACGTTCCCGATCATCCGCCGCGACGTGGACGACATCCTGACCGTCACCGACGCGCAGCTGATCGAAGAAATGCGCTTCTACGCGGCGCGCATGAAGATCGTCGTCGAACCGACGGGCTGCCTGAGCCTGGCCGCCGCGCGCCAGATGAAGGATGAGCTGGCAGGCAAGAAGGTCGGCATCCTGATCAGCGGCGGCAACGTCGACATCGAGCGCTACGCCCAGTTGCTGGCACAATAACGCTGCGAAAAAAAAACGGTGTCAGACACCGGTTACAAAAAAACCGGTGTCAGACACCGGTTTTTTTATTCGCCCAGGTAGGCGGCCTTGACGCGCGGGTCGTGCAGCATGTCGGCGGCGTTGCCCGTCATCGTGATGGCGCCCGAGTCCATCACGTAGCCTCGGTGGGCGGCTTGCAGGGCCAGCTTGGCGTTCTGCTCGACCAGCAGGATCGTGATGCCTTCCTTCGACACATTGCGGATGACTTCGAAGATCTTGTCCACCATGATCGGCGACAGCCCCATCGACGGCTCGTCCAGCAGCAGCAGGTGCGGGTGGCACATCAGCGCGCGCGCCATGGCCAGCATCTGCTGCTCGCCGCCGGACAGCGTGCCGGCCAGCTGGCCCGCCCGCTCCTTCAGGCGCGGGAACACGTCGAACCACTTGTCGATATCGGCCTCGATGCCCGCCTTGTCGTTGCGGGTGTAGGCGCCCATCATCAGGTTTTCCTGGATCGTCATGCGGGTAAACACGCCCCGCCCTTCCGGCACCATCGCCAGCTTGCGCTCGACGAGGTGGAAACTCTGCGTGCCCTTCAGCGACTGGCCCAGGTACGAGATCGTCCCTTCCACCTTGCACGCCGGCAGCGTGCCCGTGATGGCCTTCAGTGTCGTCGTCTTGCCCGCGCCGTTGGCGCCGATCAAGGTGACGAGTTCGCCCTCGTTCACTTCCAGGTCGATGCCCTTGACGGCCTTGATGCCGCCGTAGGCCACCTTCAGCCCGGAAATCTTGAGGACATTGTTTGCTGCATTGGCCATCAGTGCGACCCTCCCAGATAGGCGTCGATGACGGCCTGATTGCTTTGTATTTCGTGCGGCAGCCCTTCGGCGATCCGCTTGCCGTACTCCAGCACCGTGATGCGGTCGCACAGGCCCATCATCAGTTTGACGTCGTGCTCGATCAGCAGCACCGTCTTGCCTTCGTTCTTGATTTTTACGAGCAGCTCGCGCAGTGCCAGCTTTTCGGTGGCGTTCATGCCGGCCGCGGGTTCGTCCAGCGCCAGCAGTTGCGGGTCCGTTGCCAGCGCGCGGGCGATTTCCAGGCGGCGCTGGTCGCCGTACGACAGGTATTTCGACGTGCGGCTGGCGAACTGGCCGATGCCGACGAAGTCCAGCAGCTCCTGCGCGCGCAAACGGATCGACGCCTCTTCCTCGCGCGCCGCCTTGTGGCGGAAGATGGCGCCGAACACGCCCTGGTGCGAACGCACGTGGCGTCCCACCATGACGTTTTCCAGCGCCGTCATCTCGCCGAACAGGCGGATGTTCTGGAACGTGCGGGCAATCCCCGCCTTGGCAACCGTGTGCGGCGCCGATGGCGAGTATGGCTTGCCGGCCAGCTCGAACGTGCCGGTATCCGGCTGGTACAAACCCGTGATGACGTTGAAGAACGTGGTCTTGCCGGCGCCGTTCGGGCCGATCAGGCCGTAGATTTGGCCCCGTTCGATCTTGATGCCGACATCGGTCAGCGCCTGCAGGCCGCCGAACCGCTTGTTGACGCCCTGGATATTCAGAATGACTTCGCTCATACGCTTCCTCAGGCGGGCACGACGCCGGACGATTGATCTTTGGTGTCGGAATCGGCATCGGGCCGGTCCTCGTGCTTCGGCGACGGCCACAGGCCGGCCGGGCGCGTCAGCATGATCAGCACCATCGCCAGGCCGTACAGCAGCTGGCGCAGCACTTCCGCTTCGATCAGGATCTTGCCGAACAGCTGCTGCTGCAGCGGTTCGACGACGTGGCGCAGCACTTCCGGCAACGCCGCCAGCAGCGCGCCGCCCAGCACGACGCCGGGGATGTGGCCGATACCGCCCAGCACCACCATCGCCAGCACGGCAATCGATTCCGTCAGCGAGAACGATTCGGGAGAAACAAAACCCTGGAACGACGCGAACATCGCGCCGGCCACGCCGCCGAACGACGCGCCCATCGAGAACGCCAGCAGCTTCACGTTACGGGTGTTGATGCCCATCGCCTTGGCCGCGATCTCGTCCTCGCGGATCGCCACCCAGGCACGGCCCAGGCGCGAATGTTGCAGGCGCGACGTCATGAAGATCGTGGCGATCGTCAGCAGCAGGAACAGGAAATAGTAGGCATTCACGGACGGGATCGAGAACGCACCCACCTGCACCATCGCGCCCGAACCGGCGGCACCGGCCAGATCGACACCGAACACCTTGATCGGGTCGATCAGGTTGATGCCCTGCGGCCCGTTCGTGATGTTGATCGGGTCGTTCAGGTTGTTCATGAAGATGCGGATGATCTCGCCGAAGCCCAGGGTGACGATGGCCAGGTAGTCGCCGCGCAGCTTCAGCGTGGGGGCGCCCAGGATGGCGCCGAACACGCCGGCCAGCAGCGCGGCCAGCGGTACGATGAACCAGACGGACAGGTGAATGCCGTTGGTGCGGATATCGTCGCCCAGCACGGCCGCGAGCGCTTCACCGGTGCCGGGATGCAGGTTGATCAGCGATTCCAGCAGCGCGGCAAACTGGGGCGAGGCCAGCAGGCCCGTCAGGTAGGCGCCCAGCGCGTAGAAGGCGATGTAGCCGAGGTCGAGCAGGCCGGCAAAGCCGACCACGACGTTCAGGCCCAGCGCCAGCATGATGTACAGCAGCGCCAGGTCGGCGATGCGGACCCACGAGTTGCCGTAGTTCTGCGCCAGGAACGGAAACGCGATCATCACGACCAGCAGCAGCGCGATGCTGGTCCAGGCCTTTTGCGGATTCTTGCGCGTATCGAAATTGAACAGTGCCATGGTGTTCCCCTTAAGCGCGGTCGGCCACGCGTTCGCCCATGATGCCGGACGGACGGACCGTCAGCACCAGGATCAGCACGATGAATGCGAAGATGTCCTGGTAGTGACTGCCCAGGAACCCGCCCGTGAAGTCGCCGATATAGCCGGCACCCAGGCTTTCGATCACGCCCAGCACGATGCCACCGATCATGGCGCCATAGATATTGCCGATGCCGCCCAGGACCGCGGCGCAGAACGCCTTCAGGCCCGGAATCGTGCCCATGGCGAACTGGATCGACGCATAGTTGGCGCCCCACATCACGCCGGCCACGGCCGCCAGCGCGGCGCCAATGGCAAACGTGTAGACGATGACGCGGTTCGAATCGACGCCCATCAGGCCGGCCACGCGCGGGTTTTCCGCGACGGCGCGCATGGCGCGGCCCATCTTGGTGCGCTCGACCAGCAGCACCAGGCCGCCCATCGACAGCGCGGCCAGCGCCAGCAGCAGGATCTGCGTGATGCTGATGACGGCGCCACCGACGGCGATCGGCTCGGTGGACAGCAGTTGCGGGAACGGCAGCGGGTTGCGGCCCCAGATCATCATCGCGAACGTCTGCAGCAGGATCGACATGCCGATGGCCGTGATCAGCGGCGCCAGCCGCGGTGCGTTGCGCAGGCGGCGGTAGGCGATGCGTTCGATCAGCACGTTGACGATCATGCAGCAGGGAATGGCGCCGACGATGGCGATCAGGAGTTGCAGGCCGCCGGACATTTCAGGGAAATGCGCGCCGAGGATGTTCAGGATCGTCAGGCCGATCATGGCACCGATCATCAAGACGTCGCCATGGGCGAAGTTGATCAGGTTCAGCACGCCGTAGACCATCGTGTAGCCCAGCGCGACGAGCGCATACATGCTGCCCAGCACCAGCCCGTTGATAATTTGTTGGATAAAAGTATCCATCGTGAGATTGCCCCTTCAGTGAGCGGCCATGGCCAGATCGTGTCTGTCCATACTGCTGCCGCTGCGTAATAAAAACGGCACCCGGGAGGTGTCCCGCGTGCCGCCGTGTTCCGCCCTGTTCAGCAATGCATCGCGCATCGCATCCTGAACGATCCTGGTCCCGGCCGCCATGCAGAAAGCAGTCGGAATGGCAATTTTTCCAAGCGTTCGCAATGATAGCGATTCTGAACAAAAACTAAACGTGGAAAAATCGGAGCAATTCTAAATTAAATTCAGGCCGCGAGTGGCTTTCTCATCAACAGTGACTGAAAAGTGTTGTATGAATGACGTTACGCCAGACCTTTCGGCAACGGGAACGTGACATTCTCTTCCACGCCTTCCAATGGACGCACGCTCTTCACACCCAGTTCCTTCAGGCGGTCGATAACAGCCTGCACCAGCACTTCCGGCGCGGAAGCACCCGCGGTCACGCCGACGCGCCTGAAACCGTCCAGCCACGTCGGGTCGATCTGATCGGCACGGTCGACCATGTACGCGGGCGTGCCCATCTTCTGCGCCACTTCGCGCAGGCGGTTCGAGTTCGAGCTGTTGGGGCTGCCGACGACGATCACCACCTCCACCTGCGGCGCCATGAATTTCACGGCTTCCTGGCGGTTGGTGGTGGCGTAGCAGATGTCGCCTTTTTTCGGCTCCTGGATGTTCGGGAAGCGTGCCTTCAGCGCGGCAATGATCTCCGCCGTGTCGTCCACCGACAGCGTGGTCTGCGACACGTATGCCAGGTGGTCCGGATTGGCGACGTTCAGGGTGGCGACATCCTCGACCGTCTCGACAAGGTGCATGCCCTCTTCCGCCTGGCCCATCGTGCCTTCCACTTCCGGGTGGCCGTCGTGGCCGATCATGACGATCTCGTAGCCGGTCTTGCGCATTTTCGCCACTTCCACGTGGACTTTCGTCACCAGCGGGCAGGTCGCGTCGAAGATCGACAGGCCGCGCGATTCCGCTTCGGCCCGCACCGCCTTCGAGACGCCGTGCGCGGAAAACACCAGCGTGTTGCCGGCCGGGACATCGTCCAGATCTTCGATAAAGATGGCGCCCTTGGCGCGCAGGTCGGCAACAACGTAGGCGTTGTGGACGATTTCGTGCCGCACATAGATGGGCGCGCCGAATTGCGTCAAGGCCCGCTCGACGATTTCAATGGCACGGTCGACGCCGGCGCAAAAGCCGCGCGGCTGGGCCAACAGGAGTTCTTTGTCCATGATTACAGCACCGAGATGAGGTTCACTTCGAACCGGACCGGCTGGCCGGCCAGCGGGTGGTTGAAGTCGAAAAGCGCGGACTCGTCGCCCAGCTCGCGCAGGATGCCGGCAAAGCGGCCGCCGCCGGGCGCCGCGAAGTCGACCAGGTCGCCCACCTTGTAGTCGGCGCCGGGTACGGAATTTTCGTCCAGCGTGGCACGCGTGACGGGCCGGATCAGCTCCGGATTGCGCGGACCGAAGGCCACGCCCGGCTCCAGGTCGAACGTCTTGTGCGTGCCTTCAGGCAGGCCGATCAGCAATTCCTCCAGCACCGGCGCCAGTTGGCCCTGCCCCAGCATCAGGGTGGCCGGGTTGCCGTTGAACGTGGTGACGATGTCGGCGCCCTCCAGGGTGGCCAGACGGTAATGCAGGGTAAGGTAAGCGGAAGCTGTGACGACGTTGGACATGACGATTCTTTGAACGGGCAAAGCGTTATTGTATGCCAGCTTGGGGCTGCGCTGTTCGCCGGGCGCCCCCGACCGTGGGGCATTTTCGGCCCCGGGTGCTACGCCGTATCAGAACGTCGCGCCGCCGGGCTGCCGATAATGGCTTCTTACCCAACGACGGAGGCACCATGGCGATCTCGGACTGGCCCGAACAGCAGCGCCCGCGCGAGCGGCTGATCCGCGCCGGTGCCCACGCGTTGTCGGACGCGGAATTGCTCGCCGTGTTCCTGCGCGTGGGCGTGCGCGGCAAGAACGCCGTCGAGCTGGCCGGCGACATGCTGCGCCACTTCGGTTCGCTGCAGGCGCTGTTTGCCGCCAGCCTGACGGAATTCACGGCCATCCCCGGCCTGGGCAGCGCCAAGTTCGCCCAGCTGAACGCCGTGCTGGAGCTGGCGCGGCGGGCGATCACCGAACAGTTGCGTGCCGGCGAAGCGTTCGGCTCGCCGCAGGCCGTCAAGGAATACCTGCGCCTGGCACTGGTCGGCCAGCCGTACGAGTCGTTCCACGTGTTGTTCCTGGACGTCAGGAACCGGCTGATCGAAGCGCGCGAGATGTTTCGCGGCACCTTGACGCACACCAGCGTCTACCCGCGCGAAGTCGTGCGCGAGGCGCTGGCGTACAACGCGGCCAGCGTGATGCTGGCGCACAACCACCCGTCCGGCGTTCCCGACCCCAGCGAATCGGATCTACTGCTGACGCGCACGCTGACGCAGGCGCTGGCCCTCGTCGATATCCGCATCCTCGACCATTTTGTCGTGGCCGGCCACCGTGTTCACTCGTTTGCGGAGCACGGCCAGATCTGACTTATTTGCTCGCTTACTTCGCCAGCTTGTAGCGCTGCTCGCGGTACAGCATCGACGGCAACATCACGTGCGCCATGGCCCGCTCCACCTGCGCCTTCTCGGGTGGCGTGCTCAGGAGTTCAAGGCGGCCGTTGGTGGCGTCGTACTTGCCCGCCAGCGGGCCATGGTCCGGTTGCAGGATCGTTGCGCCCGTGTCGTCCAGCCAGGTGAAGTTGTTATCGAACTGCAGCAGCGCGCGGCCCGGCGTCGTGCTGTCGCGCACGAAATCGCGGCCGATCATCGGGTGCTCGCTGGAGACGCCCAGCAGCGACAGGATCGTCGGGCCCAGGTCGATCTGGCTGGCGATCGGCTTGATGGTTTTCGGTTCGATGTCCGCGCCCAGGATCAGGCCGGGGATATGGAACTTATGGATCGGCACGAGGCTGTCGCCGTAGACGCGGTTGTCGTGGTCGGCCACGATCAGGAAGACCGTGTCCTTCCAATAACCCTCCTGCTTCGCTGCGCGGATGAATTTGCCCAGCGCGAAGTCGGCGTATTTGACGGCGTTGTTGACGGTCTGCTTCGGCTGCTCGTGCAGGTCGATTTTCCCGTCCGGGAACTCGAACGGCTCGTGATTCGACGAGCTGAAGATCAGCGTGAAGAACGGCTTGTTGGCGGCGTGCAGCGTCTTCAGGCGCTCCAGCGACTTGTCGAACAGGTCCTCGTCGGAGGCGCCCCAGCTCCCCTCGAACTTCGGCTTCATGTCGCCGCGGTCCGTGACTTTCTGGAAGCCGTTGCCCGTGAAGAACTTGCGCATATTGTCGAAGTGCGCTTCGCCGCCGTAGACGAACTCGGTGTGATAGCCCTGCTGGCCCAGGCCCAGCGCCAGCGTGTAGAAATTCTGCTGCGCCAGCGACAGCTTGACGACGCTGCGCGCCGGCGTCGGCGCGTAGCCGGCGATGACGGCCTCGATGCCGCGCACGGAACGGGTGCCGGTGGCGTACAACTGCTCGAACCACCAGCCCTCGCCTTTCAGCTTTTCCAGCTCCGGCGTGACAGGCAGGCCGCCCAGCGATTTGACGAACGTCGCGCCCAGGCTTTCCTCCAGCACGATGACGAGGTTTTTCGGCCGCTCGCGTGCGATGGCGGCCTGCTGGCGGTGCAGCGTCGGCAGTTCCGGCGACGTGAACTGGTAGTCCTTCAGCCACGGCGCGGCGCGCACCTGCGCCAGCACCTGCTCGCGCGGCATCTCGCCATAAATCTCGGACGAGCGCGCTTCCTTGCGCATCGACACCAGCGCATCCATCACGGACCAGGCCGAATTGATGATGACGGAGTTGACCATCGCGTCCCCCGTCAGCGCGAACAGCGCGGGGTTGGCGGGACGGTGATCCGTGGTCGAGCGGATCTGGACAGCGACGAGCAGCACGGCCAGTGGCCACGTCAGCAGGATCTTGCGGGTGGACCAGGCGGGGGCTGCGGCGGCGCCTTTCAGCACGCGCCAGAACGTAATCCCCAGCAGGATCGTCAGGCCAAAGCCCAGTATGACGGTCGCGCGATAGCCGTTCCACAACGTGGCCGCCACTTCGCGCGGATAGACGAGGTATTCGATGAACAACCGGTTCGGCCGCACGTCATACTGCAGGATGAAACGGGGCGTGGCCAGCTCCAGGAAGACGATGACGATCAGTGCCAGCGTGGCCCAGAACACGTTGACGCCACGCCACGCCCGCGCCGTCCCTTCGCGGCGGGAAAACGGCGCAAAGAACGGCAACAGCAGCAGCGGGAGAGCCAGGAAATAGCCCAGCAGGATGAGGTCGGCGCGGACGCCCTGCACGAGGATGTCGCCGACGATACCCGTGGCGGCCACGCGCTGCCACTGCCACCCGATCAGGCCGATACGCGACAGCGACAGGATCAACAGACCCAGCACCAGCATCTGGAACAGCGTGGCATACGGCCCGGCCCAGCGCGTCACCTGTGCGAGGCGGGCTGCGCCGCACGTCAAAACCTGTCTTGCCATTGCTGCTGACTTCGTCATGGGAGTTCAAATGGGAGGAATCGGATGGCTGGCGCCGCAACGACAGCCGATGACGCCCTGCCGGGCGCGGGTGCGGCTTTATATAACAGGCTGTTGTAACCCGGCGTTATGGCCGCGTAAAGAAATTGTTAACGGCGGTTGAGCCCGGCGTGACGCGCTGTCATTGTTTCGTGGACACGGCGCAACAGACCTGGACGGACTCGCCAGGACCGATACGACCGCGGTGCAGCGATGGTGTCCCGCAACGCAGCGCAAGCCGTGTGGGCCAGGCGGTTGCGCAGGACGGTTTACCGTTAGATATCAAGGACTTCGCGCTGCTCAACAGCAAGACGTCACAAATGTTAAATATTTTCACGCAAACGAGACACAATTGTTTTTCGCAAGTGATTGAAAAAGCTGAGTTTTTTGGGTATAGTCTTGTTTTTTCCGATTTCGGAAGTTACTAAGGAGTGCGCCATGGCACGTGTTTGCCAAGTCACTGGGAAGAAGCCGATGGTCGGCAACAATGTTTCCCACGCTAATAACAAAACCAAACGTCGTTTCCTGCCGAACCTGCAGAACCGCCGTATTTTTGTTGAATCTGAAAATCGCTGGGTCTCCCTGCGTCTGTCCAACGCCGGTCTGCGCGTGATCGACAAGGTCGGCATCGACGCCGTCCTGACCGACATGCGCGCGCGTGGCGAAAAAGTCTAATAGGGAGCTATCATGGCAAAAACTGGCCGCGACAAAATCAAGCTGGAATCGACCGCTGGTACCGGTCACTTCTACACGACCACCAAGAACAAGCGCACGATGCCTGGCAAAATGGAGATCATGAAGTTCGATCCCAAAGCCCGCAAGCACGTGGCTTACAAGGAAACCAAGATCAAGTAATCGATCGGGTTCCAGTAGAAAAACCGCTCTTCGAGCGGTTTTTTTTCGTCTCTGTCTTTGTTGTCCCTTCTGCGGACGAGCAGCCCTTCAGACCACAGGGGCGCCGAACGGCTCGGGCGGCCGTGCCAGCAGGCGCGCCAGCCGTTGCAGACCGGCCTGCAGGCGTCCCCGCTCCTTGATGCTGCCCAGGGAGATCCGGATGGCATTGACGGCCCCGGTGCTGGTGGCGAATGCCTCCGCTGGCGTCACCGCGATGCCCTCGCCGTCCGCTGCACGCGCAAGCTGGGACGAATTCCAGTACGCCGGCAGCTCCAGCCAGACATGCAGACCGTCGCCGGTGCCTTTGTACCTGCCCACCAGAATATCCCGGGCTATCCGATGGCGCAGGCGCGCCTCGTTGCGTACGCCCTTCAGCAAAACGTCAGCCGAACCGTCGAGGATCCACTGCGTTGCCAGCGCGGCCGTCAGAGGCGCGGCCATCAGCGCGAACGATCGGAGCGCGGCCAGGAAACGTTCGCGTTCGTCCGCGTCGCGGACCAGCACGAAGGCGACCCGCAAGCCTGGTGTCAGGCATTTCGACAAGGTCGAGACGTACACCACGTGCTCCGGGGCAAACGTGGCAATCGGTGGCGGCGGTGCGTCGGCAAGGAGCCAGTAGGGATCGTCCTCGACGATGCGCACATTGCGGCGCTGCGCGATGCCGGCGAGCTCTTTGCGCCGCGATGCCGGCATGGTGGTTGCGGTCGGGTTCTGCAACGTCGGATTGAGGTAGACCAGCCGGGCCGCGTGCTCACCACACGCTTTCTCGAGCATCTCCGGCACCATGCCGTCCTTGTCCGCTTCCACCGCAACGATGCGCCGGCCGAACTGGGTTGCCGCGGCGCGCAGGCCGGGATACGTCGTCGGCTCAGCCAGGATGACGTCGCCCGGCGCCGTCAGCGCGAGGATCAGTGCGGCAAGTGCCGCTTGCGCTCCCGGACAGACCACTACCTGCCCGGCATCCGGATGTCCGAACATCGGGGTGAGCCATCTGGCGCCCGCCTTGCGGTCGGCGTCGCTGCCGCCGCCCAGGTGGTACGTCATCAGCAGTTCGTTGTCCGCCCTCATCAGGACTTGCGCCAGACCCTGTTGCAGCATGTCGTCGAAGTCGACGCCATCCGGCGGCGGCGGCGTGTTCATGGAGAGGTCGAGGATCGACGTCAGTTCGACTTTCGGCGCCGCGACATAGGTGCCGCGGGCGCCGCGGCCCTCCAGCAGGTTGCGGCGCCTCGCTTCGTCGTACGCACGCGTGATCGTTGTCAGGTCGACGTCCAGCTGCGCTGCCAGCAGGCGCTGCGGCGGCAGGCGATCGCCCGGTTTCAGCGATCCATCGGCTACCGCCGCCTGCAACGCGTCCGCAATCTGCAGGAAACGCGGCCCGCCGCGCGCGGCCAATCGCGGCAACCAGATTGGCAGATGCTCATCTTGTATGGTTCTCAACTGGGACATTATGTCTCAATGTATGGAAATTGCTTTGGAGTAGTATGCTTCATATAGTGAAGCAACACCACCCTCGCATCCCACTCGCAGCACCGCGCGTCAAGCCCCTTAGACGAGGCAGCGCTCTTCTACATCGGGCAATAAGCCGGAAAGACACACATCATGGAATGGATTCCGATCGTCTTCGTGACATTCAAGGTTCTCGTTTTAGCGACAGGCATGTTTTTCGCTATCAAGTGGCATTACGATCAGGGTAAGAAGGATGAGGACAGCCGCAAGGAAGCGCGCGCGGTACTGCGTGCGGCCGGCAAGGTGGCCGTCATCTTCGTGCTGGCGCTGGTGTGCCTGGGATACCTCACCTTCACGCTTGCCACGAAGCTTGGGTTGGACCTGAACATGTCGTACTGAGCGGCATCCACAACGAAAAACGGCCCCGAAGGGCCGGGCCACGAAGGGCCGGGCCCCGAAGGGCCGGGCCACGAAGGGCCGGGCCCCGAAGGGCCGGGCCACGAAGGGCCGTTTTTGTTGTGTCCGCTACCGTCAGGCGTAGCTGCGCAGGCGCATCGAGAAGTCCTGCAGGGCCTTGATGCCGGACGCTTCGGCGCGCTGGCACCAGTCCTGCAGCTTCTGCACCAGCTCGTCGCGGGTGAAGTGCGAACGCTCCCAGATCACGCCCAGCTCGACGCGCATGGTGTGCATCGTCTCCAGCGCCTTGCTGTGCTGGAACAGCTCGGACAACTGCGCCTGCTGTGGCGCTTCCAGCTTGGCCGGCTCGCGCTGCATCAGCTTGCGGGCCGACTTCAGGAACGTCGATTCCAGCTGGGCCTTGTGCTTCAGGTGCTCCACTTCTTCCGCCCACGCATGCTTGACCGACGCGGCATACTTCGCCATCACGTCGTAGCGGTTAGCGATGACGGCCTGCAGCGTCTCGAAATCGGCATGCGGCTTGTTGGTCGCGAACTTCGGCTTTGGCGGCAGCTTCTTGACCTTGGCCAGGCCCACCATTTCCATCATGCGGATGTAGCCCCAGCCGATGTCGAACTCGTACCACTTCGACGACAGCTTGGCCGACGTGGCATACGTGTGGTGATTGTTGTGCAGCTCTTCGCCACCGATGAGGATGCCCCACGGGATGATGTTGGTGGCCGCATCGGAGCAGTCGAAGTTGCGGTAGCCCCAGTAGTGGCCGATGCCGTTAATGATGCCGGCGGCGGTCACGGGAATCCACAGCATCTGTACGGCCCAGACCGTAATGCCTTTGGCGCCGAACAGCATGACATTCAGGATCAGCAGCAGCGCCACGCCCTGCCAGCTGTACCTGGTGTACAGGTTGCGCTCGATCCAGTCGTCCGGCGTGCCGTGGCCATATTTCGCCATGGTTTCCTTGTTCTTCGATTCAGCGCGGTACAGCTCGGCGCCTTCCCAGAACACTTTCTTGATGCCGCGCGTGACGGGGCTGTGCGGATCTTCTTCCGTATCGCACTTGGCGTGATGCTTGCGGTGAATCGCGGCCCACTCTTTCGTCACCTGACCCGTGGTCAGCCACAGCCAGAACCGGAAGAAGTGCGACGGAATGGCGTGCAGCTCCAGTGCACGGTGCGCCTGGTGGCGGTGCAGGTAGATCGTGACCGCGGCAATGGTGATGTGCGTGACGATCAGGGTGTAGATGACGGTCTTCCATGGCGAAAGGCCCGTGAGACCATCGTTCAAAAACTGCATGACAGCATTCAAGCTAAATTCCATTCAAGCTCCAAGAGTGATTCCCGATTCTGTTGCCTCGGCGCGCGGGAATCTGGCGCAACCGGTTGTATGACGTGTTCTGTCCGCCATTGTACGCCCATTCCGCGATGACGAGAGGCACGATACCTGTTCGTTACGCCTCATTCTGTCGTATTTCCGGCAGCGTTCCGGCGGTCGATATCGGACCGACAATACGCATCTCGCGCTGCGGGAACGGGACCGAGATACCGTGCTCCTTGAGCGCCTTCCAGATCGCCCGGTTGACGTCCGACGTGACACCGCCGCGCCCGTTTTCGGGATCGGCGATCCAGAAGCCCAGCTGCAGTTCCAGCCCGTCGGCGCCGAAGTTGAGCAAGGTCGCCGACGGCGGCCGCTCGCTCAGCACGCGCGGTACGGAAGCGGCCGCTTCTTCCAGCAGCTTCAGCACGAAATCCAGATCGGTTTCATACGACACCGCCACCCGCGTGCCGATCCATACGTATTTGCTGGTCAGCGACGAGTTCTGCACGACACCCGACACCAGCATTTCGTTCGGGACGATCGACTCGATACCGTCCAGCCCCTGCAGTACCGTGTAGCGCGTGTTGATGCGGGCAACGCGGCCGCTGAACTTGTCGACGGTGATCATGTCGCCGATCGCCAGGCTGCGGTCGAGCAGGATGATGAAGCCCGACACGTAATTGCTGGCGATCTTCTGCAAGCCGAAGCCGAGGCCCACACCCAGCGCGCCGCCAAAGACGGACAGCACGGTCAGGTCGATCCCCACCATATTAAGGCTGAACAGCACGGCCACAACGATCAGCACGGCCCGGCCGACACGCGCCATGACGACGCGCAAATTCGAGTGCAGCGTTTCCACGTGCATCAGCCGCTCTTCCAGCGCCGCACCGGCCCACATCGCCAGCACCAGGGTCACGACGACGGACAGCGCGGCCTGCAGGATATCGGCCAGCGTCATCTTGTTCTTGCCGAGATGGATGACGATATGATCGAGATAACGGTGGATGTCGTCCCAATAGCCGAGGATGTACAGCGCCACGGCGACCCAGACAACCAGCTGGAATATCTTCTCGAACGTCAGCAGCGCCGCGCCCACTTCGCCATGGCGCGAGAATACGCGGCGCAGCAGGTAGAACACGAAGCGGATCGCCGCCAGCGAGCCGAAGATCGGCAGCGCCAGCTTGATGAGGTTGATATGGTGCCAGCGCGCCAACACCACCTCGGACAGCGCCAGCAGGCAGACGATCGCCAGCGGCCCGACGACGCGGCCGAAACTCTCCAGGCCGAACTGGCGCACACCGGTATGCGCCGCGTCGCCGCGCATCCACTTGCGCAGCAGCCGCGACAGGCCCCAGCCCAGCAGCATCGACGCGGCAATCGCGCCCAGCTGCCACATCAGGCCCGGGTCCTGCAGATCTCCCAGCAGGTCGTCCAGCAGATTGGTCAGGCGCTGCTGGTTCATCACGCTTCGTCGCTGCCTTCGGCTTCCTCGTCAGCTTGCTCGACTTTGGCGGCTTTCGCGGCCATCGGCTTGCGCTCGAACACGGCGGCAAAGAAGCCGTCCGTCTGGTGACGGTGCGGCAGCAGCTTCAGGTAGTCGCCCATTTCCAGCTCGATCTTCTGTTCGGCCAGCACCTTGTTCATCGGCACCAGCTGGAAGTCCGGGTGCGTGGCGATGAACTGTTCCGCGACGGCGTCGTTCTCTTCGTTCAGCAGGCTGCACGTGGCATACACGAGGCGTCCGCCGGCTTTGACGAGGCGCGCGGCGCCGTCCAGGATGGCAACCTGCTTGTCGTGCATCTCGGCAATCGCGCTTTCCGGCTGACGCCACTTGACGTCCGGATTACGGCGCAGGGTGCCCATGCCCGAGCATGGCGCGTCGACCAGCACGCGGTCGATCTTGCCGGACAGCCGCTTGATTTTCGCGTCTTTTTCGTGTGCGATGGCGACCGGATGCACGTTCGACAGGCCCGAACGGGCGAGCCGCGGCTTCAGCTTCGCGAGGCGCTTTTCCGACACATCGAACGCGTACAGACGACCCGTATTGCGCATCTGCGCGCCCAGCGCCAGCGTCTTGCCGCCGGCACCGGCGCAGAAGTCGACGACCATCTCGCCGCGCTTGGCGCCCAGGATCTGCGCCAGCACCTGGCTGCCTTCGTCCTGCACTTCGATGGCGCCTTCCTTGAACAGCGGCAGGTTCTGGATCTGCGGCTTCTTCAGCACGCGCAGGCCCAGCGGCGCGAACGGCGTCGGCGTGGCGGCGATCGGCGCTTCGGCCAGTTGCGCCATCACCTTGTCGCGATCGGCTTTCAGCGCGTTGACGCGCAGATCCAGCGGCGCCGGCGTGTTCAGCGCGTCCGCCAGTTCCAGCGCTTCCGCTTCGCCATACTGCGCCACCAGCTTTTCGTACAGCCACAGCGGCAGGTTGCTGCGCAGCGACTTGTGCAGCAGCTTGCGGTCGATGCCCTTCATGCGCTGCAGCCATTCCACCTCTTCCGGCGCCAGGCCCGGCAGCGCGTCGACACCGATGGCGTCCGCCATGCCCAGCAGCATCAGGCGTCGCATCGTCGAGCCGCCACCCGCTTCCGAGAAGTCGGTGAAGAAGTTCTTGTTACGCAGCACCGCATAAATGCACTCGGCGATGGCGCCGCGCTCGCGGCCGCCCAGCCGGGGGTGGTCCTTGAAATAGCGCGACAGGATGGTATCGGCCGGCGCCGTAAAGCGCAGAATCTCGCGCAGCACCTCTTCGGCGCTGGCAAGAACAGCTGGTGGCAATCTCATGTGAATCCTGGTGTTGAGTACAGATTAAAAAGCGAGTCCGGCAGCATCAATGCGCCGGACGAGGGTTGTGCGGGCCGTAGACCTGGCCATCCTCGACCGCCAGTTTATCTTCGATAAACCAGCGGATGGCGCGCGGATACAGCACGTGCTCCTGTTCCAGCACGCGCGCGGACAGCGTCTGCGCCGTGTCGCCCGGCAGCACGGGAACGGCGACCTGGTCCACGACGGGACCGTGATCGAGCTCGGCCGTAACAAAGTGCACGGTGGCACCATGCTCCGCGTGACCGGCGGCCAATGCGGCCTCGTGCGTGTGCAGCCCGGGGAAATGCGGCAGCAGCGACGGGTGGATGTTCAGCATCCGCCCGGCATAACGTTCGACAAAGCCCGGCGTCAGGATACGCATGAAGCCGGCCAGCACGACGAGGTCCGGCGCATAGCCGTCGATGACGTCGGCCAGCGCCGCATCGAACGCCTCACGGGTGGCGTACTCCTTGTTCGGGACGACAGCGGTGGCGATGCCGTGCGCCGCGGCAAACTCGAGGCCCTTGGCATCGGCACGGTTGCTGATGACGGCGGCAATGCGGGCCGGCCAGCGCTCGGCCTGGGCCGCGCGGACGACCGCTTCCATATTGCTGCCACGTCCGGAAATGAGGATGACGATGTTTTTCATGGCCGACATTGTACCTGCTGCATGCTGAGCGGGCCACAAAAGCGGGTCGGTCGACCGGGGAAAATTGCTGCGGCGCAGCACACGCACGACGCGTGTGCCGGCGGGGGAAGCGTTACTCGAAGGAGTAAAATACCCGGAACGGGACCTTCTTTTCAGTCCAGTAATCGGCGGCGTCGCGGAATACGTCCAGCAACGTCTCACGGGCTTCGCGGTCGAATTTCTGGGTATTCGGCAATTGCTCCAGGACGATCACAAAACCTGTCTGGGTGCCGGCCTTGAACATCGTCTCCGTCAGCGTCTCGCGCAGCGCGTCGAAATTCTTGCCGCAAGGTTTGGGAAACCCGAACGATTCCGCAATGATTCCCAGGACTTGCTGCTTCGTCAGGCCAGCGTTGCAGTGCGCATACAGAAAATGCTGACCCAGGCGGCCGGCCTCCTCTTGCAGTTCAGTGACCCGGAAGGCCCTGATGGACTGGACGAGGTTGGGCGGCACGGTTAAGAACAAACTCATTTTTCCCTCAAATCGACCTGTGGGATGCCCGAAAACGCTTGCGCAGCGGTTGTTCCAGCGTCCCCTCTATTATGTTAGGTAATGTTGTGTTTTTTGCTATAGTGAAGGCACCTATACGCGGACACTGACACTTTGACGGATAACCCTGACCCAATGGTACGTTTCTCTCCGTCAATTCGATCCCTAGGGTATAAGGGTAACGTGTTGTACAGCATGAATCAACTTGAATGTGGTTCTGCACGCAAGATTTGTTAAAAACCGAGCATCTTCCGCCCATTTTCAGCTCATTTTAAGCATCGTTGCCGAGAATTTCGTCCCTGTTCCAACCGGTTGACGCTGCCTGGGGTTACAAATTGTTGCCATGCACTTCGGCATTCCGTCAGCGCCGGCGTTACCATTCAGGTGTGCGGTTCCTCGATATAGCGAACCGCCACCGGGCAATCAAAGTAGTTCACTCTCAAGAACGAGGTATTTCAAATGAAGCTGCAAGCCAAACTGATGTCGGCGGCATTGTGCATAGGTAGCCTGTCTGTCGCCCAGGCGGCGGATTTCGAGGATTACGGCCGCGTCGTGCGCGTCACGCCGCAGGTGGAGCGCGTCAATCAACCCCGTGAGGAATGCCGCACCGAGTACCAGCAGGTGCAGACCCAGCCGCAGCGCAGCGCGGGCGGCTCGATCATCGGCGGCATTGCCGGCGCCGTGCTGGGCAGCAACATCGGCAGCGGTAACGGCCGCACGGCTGCAACGGCCGCGGGTGCCATTGCCGGCGCCATCGCGGGCGACCGCATCGGCAACCAGAATGCCGGATCCGGCGGCGTGCAGGAACAGGCTGTACGCCAGTGCCGCATGGTCGACAGCTGGGAATCGCGCACCAACGGCTATGAAGTCGTGTACGACTACCGCGGCCGCAACTACACCAGCATCATGTCGTTCGACCCGGGCGAACGGGTGCGCCTGCGCGTGTCGGTCGAGCCGATGCAGCGCTGAACGACGCTGTTCTCCCCCGACTGCCGGCCTTGTGCCGGCAGTTTTGTTTGGTGCGTGCTTGCTAGTGAGCAAGCGCACACGGGATAATGGGGCACTGCCCTGCCTCTCGTGTCCTTATGCTCATCAAACGCAAATCCATCGAAAAAGAAGAATCGTCGCGTCCGGCGTCGAAAGCGCCCGCCAAGGCGGCGCCGCGCAAGCCTCGCTACGCTCCCGTCACGCTGTCCGAACAGGATGGCGTGCGCTACCTGCATTTCGGCACGGAATGGGTGCAGGGCGCGATGCGCATCCGCAAGCCCGACTGGCCGGAACTGGAATATGCGCAGCAGATGATGGCGTGGATGCTGTGGAACGACGTGCCGCGCGCCATCGCCCAGCTCGGTCTCGGCACCGCCGCGCTGACGAAGTTCTGCTATAAAACGTTCCCCGAGGCGCAAGTGACCGCCATCGAACTCAATCCGCACGTGATCGCCATCTGCCAGTCGATGTTCAAGCTGCCCGACAATGACGAGCGCCTGCACGTGCTGGAAATGGATGCGCTCGACTTCGTCTCCGACCGCGCCAACCACGGCTCGCTCGACGCACTGCAGGTGGATTTATATGACGCCACCGCGCGCGGCCCCGTGCTGGACACGCCGGAGTTCTACCAGGCGTGCGCGGCGTGCCTGACGGACGCGGGCATCATGACGGTCAACCTGTTCGGCGACCATCCCAGCTACGCGAAGAACCTGAAGGCGATGAAATTCGCGTTCCCGCAAGTGGTCAGCCTGCCGCAGGTCCATGATGGCAACGTCGTCGCCATCGCGTTCCGCACGCCGCGCCCGATCGACGCCGCGGCGCTGGCCGAACGGGCCGCGCAGATCGTCGCGCAGACCAAACTGCCCGCGAAGTCGTGGGTGAAAGGCGTGCTGGCCAGCCAGCCCTGACACGGAGAACCCCATGCCGCAATCGCTCGACCTGCAACAGATTTTTTCCTGGCTGCTGGCCGACGGCATGGTCGAGAAGGCGCACGTCAAGGCGCACTTCACGCAGGCGCAGGGCATCCTGCGCAACACGGCCGGGTCGATGCATCCGCTGTCCGCCGTGGCCCACTGCAAGCTTGTGTCGACAAAACCGCCGCACCGGCTGCTGACCCTGGACGTGCTGACGGAATGGCTGGCGCAGCGCGTCAACCTGCCGCTGTTCCGGATCGACCCGCTGAAAGTGGACTTCACCCGCGTGGCGGACGTGATGACGGCCAGCTACGCGGCCCGTTTCAATATCCTGCCGGTGGAAATCTCGGGCGACACGTTGACGGTCGCCACGGCCGACCCGTTCGCGCTGGAGTGGGAAGCGGAGATCGCCAAGGTGTCGCGCCGCTCGATCCGCCGCGTGATCGCCAACCCGCTCGACATCGCCCAGTACACGTCGCAATTCTTCACGCTGGCGAAATCTATCCGCGACGCAAATAAATCCACCGGCCAGGACCTGGCACTGCGCAACAACTTCGAGCAGCTGGTGGAAATGGGCAAGACCAACCGCCAGGTGGATGCCAACGACCAGCACGTCGTCAATATCGTCGACTGGCTGTGGCAGTACGCCTTCGAACAGCGTGCCTCCGACATCCACCTGGAGCCCAAGCGCGACATCGGCAATATCCGCTTCCGCATCGATGGCGTGCTGCACCAGGTGTACCAGGTGCCGGCCGTCGTCATGATCGCGATGACGGCACGCATCAAGTTGCTGGGGCGGATGGACGTCATCGAAAAGCGTCGCCCGCAGGACGGCCGCATCAAGACGCGCACGGCGGGCGGCCAGGAAATCGAACTGCGCTTGTCCACCCTGCCGACGGCATTCGGCGAAAAACTCGTCATGCGCATCTTCGATCCGGACGTGGTGGTCAAGACGCTGCCGGAACTGGGCTTCCCGCCCGACGACGCGGCGCGCTGGGACGCGCTGACGCAGCGCCCGCACGGCATCATCCTCGTCACCGGTCCAACGGGCTCGGGCAAGACGACGACCCTGTACACGACCTTGAAGGCGCTGGCGACCAGCGAAGTGAACGTCTGCACGGTGGAAGACCCGATCGAGATGGTGGAACCGTCGTTCAACCAGATGCAGGTGCAGCCGGGCATCGACCTGTCGTTCGCGGACGGCGTCAGGGCGCTGATGCGGCAGGACCCGGACATCATCATGGTCGGCGAGATCCGCGACCTGGCGACGGCGGAGATGGCGATCCAGGCGGCGCTGACGGGCCACCTGGTGCTGTCGACCCTGCACACGAACGACGCGCCATCGGCCGTGATGCGCCTGCTGGAACTGGGCGTGCCGTACTACCTGCTGGAGGCGACGCTGATCGGCATCATGGCGCAGCGCCTCGTACGCACGCTGTGCGCCGAATGCAAGGCACCGGACGGCGACGTCGCCGACGACATCTGGGCCGGCATCGGCGGCGCCTGGAACCTGCCGAAGCCGCAGCAGGTCTACCGCCCCATCGGCTGCCCCGACTGTCGGCAGACAGGCTACCGCGGCCGCACCGGCATCTACGAGCTGCTGACGGTCACGGAAGCGTTCAACGGCCTGATCCAGGACGAGACGGAAATCGGCGTACTGCGCCGCCAGGCGGTGGCCGACGGCATGAAGCCGCTGCGCATCGCCGGCGCCTACAAGATCCTCGAGGGCGTGACGACGGTGGAGGAAGTGCTGAAGGCCACCGCCGCGCTGTCATGACATTGAAATAATGTCGCGCCGCCCCTTGCAGCGCGTAATCGGCCTGTATATAATACGGCCTCTTTCGGGTCGTTAGCTCAGCTGGTAGAGCAGCGGACTTTTAATCCGTTGGTCGCAGGTTCGAATCCCGCATGGCCTACCACGAATTCGCAGTACCAAAAAAGGCGTTACGAGCAATCGTGACGCCTTTTTTGCTTTCTCGGCGCATCGTGCGCTGCCCTCCTGGGCTCCCTCTTCAAGCGGTAAGACCCACTCATCACAGCAATAGCTGCACAGTGCGCTCGCAAGCCCTACTTGCGCTTTGTCATCAGCTACGCGAAATTTCTTCATTAAAGTCGAACAGGTCGCTGCAGGTACACCCACGCGCCAACCCGGTGCAAACGGCGTGAGATGACAAAAAAGCAATGATGCAATAAAATACTCGATCGCCCGAATCAATGTGGTCCATTGCAACCTGCAAGTGAGTTGTTCTCGCAGCCACTAACCCGATCTGGCAGCTAATCGGAACTAGGACGGATATATTATGTCAGCTGAATTCTATATTGCTTTCGACGATCCAGCGTGGCATGAACAAAATCGAGCGACCTTGAAAAGTTACATCCAATCACTCGCTACCTTCAAAAAAATGTCGACGATGAGGAATATTGGCTGAGAGGGGAGGAAGCGGGCGGAGATTGGGATTATGGGGCACGGATATTCATGCGCTCCCGAGATATGCTTTTGGAAGTAAGCAGCCACCCACCCTCAATAGTTAGCGACATAAAAAATCTAAACGGGTTCATATCTAAAAACACGAATTCCAAATTTGTCGACGATGACGGGGAAACAATTGACGATTACACGAATTGGAATCTCTAGAATCTATCAGCGACGAGCTGATTAATTTTGAGATGCGAAGTCCGATCCAACTCGAAGCGCCAAGAACGGGAAACCACGTCTGTTGTGACTTAGACGCTGAAGGTCTATTGTGGCAGAGGCACCAAACACAACGTCAACAATCTGATGTATCTCCAGGTCCAAGTGCAAAGCTTAGCCGAGGCGAGTTAGCTTATACCTTGGTTATGCCTACAAAAGGGACGTTATAGGAAGTAAGGTGCCATGGAAATTATTGCAACTCGCGATCTGCGCACATGCGACGTGCCCCAAGGAGTTTTCAATTGGTCTGTATTCTCAAAATTTGCATTGACGTTCGATCCCCTTACCGAGGTTACAGATGATTCCACTCAAGTATCTGCGAGACCAACACCATCTCTCATCTGGACTGTTGTGGAGTTGAGGTACTTCCTCTACTGTTGGCAACGCGTTGGAAACAATCAGGGCGGCCTGATGCCAGAATCTATTGAGAGCGTTCAAACAGCTCTGAATATTCTTCGCACAAAGATTTGATTTGATACCAGCACCAAGAAATCGGTAGGTAACAAATTAAAGCAATAGACCGTATCGCGGTTGCCAATTGAGGATACCGACGCTGTCCCAGCTAGGGGCACGAAGTCGATCAAAAGTGTGAATTCGATTGTAATATCGACCGCCAAACTGCCGGCTCTTACTCTGACCACTCAGTGTGCCTTGCTTGGGCTACTTGGCGCCTGAAATCCTGCCCCAGGGCACTTTTATTGAAACTTTAAGGAGGTAGAAATGCAATTCAAATTACTCTTCGCGACTGCAGGTGTAATGCTTGCGAGCTCCATGGCAACGGCTGAACCGGCTCCGAAAGCTGTCGATTTAGGCAAGCTTTATGGGCGTTTCGAGAAAGCTGGTTATTCGTCTCTGGAGCTCATGGAAGCCACAAAGCAGGTATTAATTTCCGGTGTAGTCCTTGATGTTGTCGACTCATTTAGCGGCAATTCAATATTGAAAGTTGGGACGTCTGCCAACTCGCAAGAATTGGCGAGGCTTAGCGCCGCCGATGATGCTCAGGAGGACAAGCTGAATGCGTTGCAAGCGGGCGCTAAATTCAAATCCATTTGTGATTTGGCATTCTCCTCAGGTGCACGATATATGTCTTTTCAAAACTGCGTTTTTAAATAGAGCCACCTGACATCGCAGTATACAGGCTTGCCTGGGCGCGCAATCAATGGCGCCACCAAAGAGTTCATTCGACAACTTATGATTAATTGGCTGGAAGGAAAGATCGATCTCGGCGCGAAGGTTATCGGCGTTGCTTCTGATCGCGGCGAACTAGACGCCCTCGCCGAACAAGGCTTGATTGAAAAACGAACAGATGCTGGTGGCGGCCTGCGTTACTTCTACGTCGAGATTGTGGCGGAAGGGATGAGATTTGGTGTCTCCATCAGCGTTCAAGACAAAAAAACTTGTTCGCTGGCATTGCACTGCCTTGACGGTCCTTGCACAGGAAAAGGATGGGATGGCGTTAGCGATGAGTTGTTGAGAGAAGAATACCGTCTGCTCTTGAGGTTGGTGCAAAAGAATGGCGGAGGTCTCCCGGATAACAAACAAGAAAGTCAGAGTACCTGGCACTTCGAATTGGGGGCGAGTTATCGTGAATTGTCAACGGCGAGACTTCGTTACGGACATCTTCATGGAGCCCCGCTGAGGTCGCACGATCGGTAGTTCGACGACACCTATTATTTATTAGCGCGCACGGGCAGAAAAGAAGATGGCACGAACGCCAGCCTACTTAGGCACCACGTGCCACAATAGCCAAGTCGCGCTGTACCAAGCAGACTCCGGACGCGGAAATGCCCACACGATGCGGTTGAGTTCAAGCAGCGGGCCTCTAATTTACAAACGTCACCGGTTCACTACAAACAAATGTCATTAAAAATCATCACAGTCGGCGACATGACCGACCACGGCGGCACAGTGATCAGCGGTTCGTCCAACCACGACATCCGGGGCAAAGCGATCGCCAGACTGGGTGACAAAGTCGCCTGCCCGCTGCTCTACCCCGGCGGCAAGCCGCACGGCATCAACAAGATCACCACTGCCCACGACACGCTCACGGTCGACGGCATACCCGTGGCGGTCGAGGGATGCACGACGGAATGTGGATGCAAGCTGATTGGCAGCGTTCCTGCAACGGTCGCCTGAAGGCCAGACACGATCAATACAGTCGCCAGCGGTGGTTTTGAAGTTTGGCCGTACGCGCCACTAAGAGATACATTTACGACAATTAGTTAACTGCAAAGCGGTAACATGGTGCTCTTTTGATAACCGGGAGTCCCCATGAAACTGCTGGCCCTCGCCGCTGCCGCCCTGTCGCTGTCGCTTCCCCTTGCTTCTCAAGCCCAAACCACGGCCAATGCCTACCTCAGCGGCTTCCGCTATGAGCTGATCGACCTGGACCTCAACGATGGCATCGCTGCCCAGCTGACACTGGACGATAGCGGCCTCAATGTCATGGCAGGGTATTACGCCGCTTCGGATAACACGACGCAGCCGGACCCGTTTCACTACCTGAACACGGAGGGAACCGTGGATGTCACGGTCGCTGCGGGCAGCGCGAGTGGTACGCTGGCGGCAACGTCGTCCATCACGTCGGCATCGCTGCAAGGCGACCAGGGCGCCCTGTTTGCCCAAACGCTCTGGGGGCGCAATTTCACCCTGACACCCAACAGCCGACTGGTATTGCATGCCGACGCCCACGTGGATGGCGCCCGCGAGGCAACCCGCGCCAGCATCGCCTACGCCGCGGTGTTCTTCACGTATGGCGACGAGGAATTGTATTTGGAAGACGGCCTGTCGACCTACCAGGGCGACTCGGAAAGCCGTGCGCTGACGGTAGCGTTGTCGAGTGGCGCGGAGGAATTGAGCGGCAACTACGGCTTCACGACGGGCGTCTATGCCACCGTGACGTCGGTGCCGGAGCCATCCACGTACGCGATGCTGGCGTTGGGACTGGCCGGTATTGCCTTGACCGCCCGGCCCAAGCTGAAGTAATCAGGCCCGGCGCGGCGCGGCCTGCCCAACGCCGCCGAGCCGGCGCGCCAGCAACTGCACCACCAGCGCGCAGCCGAACGCCGCCGTGAACGCCAGCCCGACCGGCTGCGTGCGCAGCGCCACGCTGAGCACCGTGCAGAACACGGCAAACGCATAGTACCCCGTCACCATGCCGCGCAGCAAGCTGACGGCAAACGCCGGACCGGACTGCACGTGCGAAAAGCCCACCAGCACGGTGCTCATCACGGGAAACATGGCAAAGAAGCCGGAAAGGCGCGGGCCGAACTGCGTCGCCCCGAACGTTACCGCCAGTACCAGCACCGCGGCGGCAAGCATGCGCCAGGCCAAGTCCGTGCCCGTGCCCTTCCCTGCGGCAGCCGGCTGCACCGGCGGCAAAAGCCGCGGCGTGATGGCCAGACCGGCGATGACGAGAGCGAACCGGGCCGGCAGCGGCAGCTCGACCAGCCGCAGCAGCGCCACGGCGACAGCGTAGGCAACCAGCGCTCCCAGCATCGACAGCCCCATGCCACGGCGCGCCGCGATCCATGCATACGCCAGGGTGAACACCAG
>Ga0265798_10001217_pt1 | contig 40801 bp, 37 predicted proteins | sample P3T30metagenome_FD_192430 | JGI IMG/M metagenome (GOLD analysis project Ga0265798, IMG submission 192430) | Plant litter microbial communities from East Loma Ridge, Irvine, California - P3 T30 | ecosystem: Environmental > Terrestrial > Plant litter > Unclassified | place: USA: California... | reverse complement strand
TGGCCATAGAGGCCGCACGTTACCGGGCTACCCTGGGCGAAATTAGCGATGCTTTAGAAAGTGTTTATGGCAGGTACAAAGCACAAATTAAATCTTTTAGTGGCGTGTACAGTAAAGAGATAAAAAATGACGAGAGTTTTGCAAAGGCCAAACAACTGGCTAACGATTTTGCAAAGCTTGACGGCCGCCGCCCACGCATCATGATTGCCAAGATGGGGCAGGACGGGCACGACCGTGGCGCTAAAGTAGTGGCTACAGGCTATGCCGATGTGGGTTTTGATGTAGATATTGGCCCGCTGTTTCAAACGCCGGCAGAAGCAGCCAAACAGTCTGTAGAAAACGATGTGCATATACTTGGCGTATCGTCTTTAGCAGCCGGGCACAAAACACTGGTACCACAGGTTATAGAAGAGCTTAAAAAATATGGCCGCGAAGATATTATGGTTATCGTAGGCGGCGTTATTCCAGCTCAGGATTACCAGTACCTTTTTGATGCCGGTGCAGCAGGTGTTTTTGGCCCCGGGACAAAAATAAGCGAAGCTGCCATTAAAATATTAGAGGCTTTGATAAAAGGCTTTGAGGAATGAAAATGAAGCCGGAACATAACTATTGTGGAAAGAAATACATAAGATTCTTTGGGAAGACTGGGATCCGATAGGTGTTAATGATGGTGGAGACTGGCCCGATGATGAATACTCGGGATATGACCCACAGATTTTTCAACTTAAGCTAAATGGAGCTGATACAGAAACCATTGCCCATGAACTTTTTAAATATGAGACAGCAAATATGGGCATGACAGGAAATATGAATATTTGCAGGGAAGTGGCTAAAAAAATAAAAGAATTATGACTCTTAAAGCTTTATAAACTAAATTTTATAAAATTGTTTATTATTTTTGATTAAACAACTTATAAGAAACCCTATGGATATAAAACAGGTTTTTGAAAACAACAGTGTCTGGATAAAAAAGCAGTTAACCGTAGATGATAAATATTTTGAGCATTTGGCCCAGGGCCAGTCGCCCGAAATTTTATATATAGGCTGCTCAGACAGCCGCGTTACCGCCGAAGAACTTATGGGTATTGAACCCGGTGTAGCATTTGTACACCGCAATATCGCTAATATGGTACCTAATACAGACCTGAATGTAATGTCGGTTATAAATTATGCCGTTAGCCACCTTAAAGTAAACCATGTGGTGGTTTGTGGCCATTACAACTGTGGTGGCGTTAAGGCAGCCATGGAGCAGGCCGACCTTGGTATTTTAAATCCGTGGCTACGAAACATAAGGGACGTGTACCGTTTGCACCGCCGCGAACTTGATGATATAGCAAATCCCGGAGAGCGTTATGACCGCCTAGCACAGCTTAACGTGCAGGAGCAATGCATTAATGTTATTAAGGTTGCAGAGGTGCAAAGCGCCATTGCAGAGCGTGGCCTTACTGTGCACGGCTGGATTTTTGACGTGCGAACAGGCAAGCTTATCGACCTTAATATAGATTTTGAAGCCGTGACCAAAAATATTGTAAACATATACCGCATAGATACCGAGTAAAGCATTTGTATCAATCGGGTGCAAATAAAGACCTACTTATTAAATTAAGTAGGTCTTTTATTTTAGGCAGATAATTACATCAAATATACATACAAACCTGAACCCTCACATTTTGTAATAACATAATCGCATCATAAATTTACGATATATCGTAAATTTTTTAATCCCAAAAAACAGCAAACCATTAAAAGACATCACTTTAGCAAAAAGGCATATTTATGGCTTAATCAAATACAAATTAAAAAACGTATTTTATGAAACCATCACCAAATTTGCTGTCGCCAGACAATCACGCCCTTGTTTTAATTGATTTTGAAGGCCAGATGGCATTTGCCACTAAAAGCATCCCCACCGCAGAGCTGCGTACTAACGTAGCCATTATTGCCGGTGCTTCAAAAATTTTTAATGTACCCACCATTGTCACTACCGTGGCCGAGGAAAGCTTCTCAGGCCCTGTATTTCCTGAAATCGAAGAGTTTTACCCTGTGGCTACTTCGGGCTATATAGACCGCACCAGCATGAACACCTGGGAAGACGAAGCCGCTTACAAGGCCATTACCGCTACCAGCAAGAAAAAGATTGTACTTGCCGGCCTGTGGACAGGCGTGTGCATTGTAGGCCCTGCCTTATCTGCCCTGGCCGAAGGTTATGAGGTGTATGCCATTACCGATGCCTGTGGCGACGTAAGTACAGAAGCTCATGAACGTGCTGTACAAAGGATGGTACACGAGGGTGTTAAGCCCATTACATCAGTACAATACCTATTGGAGCTGCAAAGAGACTGGGCCCGCCAGGAAACCTATGTTGCGGTAACCAATCTTATGAAGAAATACGGTGGCGCTTATGGCCTGGGCATTCACTATGCGCACAACATGCTTAAGCACTAATAACCTCAACGCCTGCCCTATTTACGCCTCATGAAATACAGCTACCTCATACTACTCTTTATATGCAGCAATCTAAGTGCCCAGGCATTCAGGCTTATGCGCTATGACGAAAATTATGGGTATTTAAAAGACTCGGCACGCACATTTTATGAGGGGTTAAAATACATACCCCTTTCCGCCAACGAGGCTGTATATGCATCTACAGGCGGTGAGGCGCGATATGAGTACGTCGACTTTAATAACGAGGACTGGGGCCGGCAAAACGTGGGCCATAACAACTTTTTACTGCAACGGTATGATGCGCATTTAGATGTGCACTTTGGCAGCAGTCTAAGGGTGTTTGCCCAGCTGCGCAGTGCCCTTCAGGATGGCAGCATAACAGGCTCAAGCCCTGTAGACGAAGACCATCTCAACATCCAAAACCTATTTTTAGATGGCGTTGTGTTCCGTAATCAGGATAAAGAAGTAACCCTGCGTGTGGGCCGGCAGGAAATAAATTATGGGTCGGGGCGGTTAATATCCGTTGGCGAAGGCCCTAATGCACGGCTGTACTTTACGGGAGCCAAAGTTATGTACAAAAGCACCCGCATACTGGCTGATGCCTTTATGATGATGGCCGATACCATTTATGAAGGTTCGTTTGATAACAAACCAACTAAACAGGCCAACCTGTGGGGAGGCTATGCCACACTGATAATTCCGCGGCACGGCAACCTCGACCTGTATTACATCGGTATACGCCGTAATAATGCAGGGTTTGAAGAAGGCACGGCAAAAGAAGTGCGCCACACGTCCGGCTTCCGGTTCTGGAAGAACGGCGGTGGGTTTATCTACAATCTTGAAGCGGCCTATCAGTTCGGTTCGTTCGGCAACGGCCATATAAATGCCTGGACAGCTTCTATAGATGCGGGCTACTCGTTTGAAAATACCCGGTTTACCCCCACCATAGGCTTGCGTAACGATTATATATCTGGGGATAAGCAGGCAGGCGACGGCAACCTGCAAACGTTTAATCCACTCTACCCCCGGGGCGGTTATTTTGGGTTTAGTCCGCAGGTAGGTCCGGTTAACCTTATAGACATCCACCCGTATGGAACGCTCGATTTGCTTCCGGGCCTAAAGTTCCAGGCCGATGTAGTATTTAACTTCCGCTACTCGCTCAATGATGGGGTGTACCGGCCAAGCGGCAACTTTAACCTGCCGGGGTCAGGTTCACATAACCGCTATATAGGTACCGCATACCTGGCAAATTTTTCTTATGCCGTTAATAATTATGTATCGCTTACCTCCGGCGTTCAGTATTTTAAGACGGGCGCTTTTATTAATGATATTATACCAAACTCTAAAGACGGGCTGTTCTTTAACCTGCAGCTGGGCTTTATGTTCTAACAACTATTAATTACAACATCATGAAAAATTTAAAACATTTATTGGGCAGCCTTTTGCTCATCGCTTTTATAAGCACAGGCATCGTTCCGGTAACGGTAACTGCCCAAACAACCCAGGCAAAAACCACCGCCTTGGGCACCCACACCATTTGGGGTATGGTTAACGGTATTGCCATAGAAGGTATGGTGCAGGGGCCATCGGCACAGGTAACACCTTTACAAATAGCCTGCGTGTTTGAATACACCGAAGGCGACATCTTTAATTCTCCCCCTGCCCTGCCTGCCCCCCTTAACGGCATGGTACATCTTGACGAAGCCCTTAAGGGCCTGATAACCGAAGTGCGCAAAAGCGGAAAATTTAGCGGCCACGCATTAGAAACCCTGCTTATAACGCCACCTGCCGGTACACTGGGCGGCAAACAGCTGCTGCTTATAGGCCTGGGCGACCGCAATGCCTTTACGCCGGAACTTATGGTTAGCGTAAGCAGCGTAGCCATGCGAGAAGCCCTTAAGCTTGGAGTAGACAGCTATGCCTTTGCCAGCGACCTTAAAGATGCCGGTATCGATTCCCCTACGGCGCTGGTGGCAGAGAACGTGGTTAAAGGTGCAATTGAAGCCTATTGTACTGACTTGTGGCTGAAGGAAAAAGGCCTGAGCAACAGCAAGCCCATAACTAAAATTACCCTGCTTGCCGGTCCTGCCTTTTATACCGTGGCCGGAGATGGCATTAAAAAAGCCATTACTACCCTAACCAAATAATACTACGTTATGAAAGCAGACCTTATACTACACAACGGTAAAATACACAGCTTTAGCAAAGCCAATGCAAATGCTACTGCGGCTGCCATTAAAGACGGTAAATTTATAGCCATAGGCAATGATGCCGATGTTATGGCCTTTGCCGGTGCTTCTACAAAAGTTATAGACCTTAAGCAAAAGCGTGTTGTGCCCGGCATTAACGACTCGCACATTCACCTCATTCGCGGAGGGTTAAACTTTAACCTGGAGCTGCGCTGGGATGGTGTTCCCTCTCTGGCCGATGCCATGCGCATGCTGAAAGAGCAGGTAGACAAAACCCCGGCGCCGCAGTGGGTGCGCGTAGTGGGCGGCTGGAGCGAGTTTCAGTTTGCCGAAAGGCGCATGCCCACCCTGGAAGAAATAAACGCCATAGCGCCTGAAACACCAGTGTTTATACTTCACCTGTATGACCGCGCTTTTATGAACCGCGCCGCGCTTAAGGCTGTGGGCTACAATAAGAACACGTCCGCACCTCCGGGTGGCATCATCCAGCGTGACAGTAATGGCGAACCTACAGGCCTCATCATCGCATCGCCTAATGCCATGATACTGTATTCAACATTGGCTAAAGGTCCTAAACTGTCTTATGAGCACCAGGTAAATTCCACCCGCCATTACATGAAAGAGCTCAACCGTTTTGGTATTACCAGCGTGATAGATGCCGGCGGTGGTTTCCAGAATTACCCCGATGATTACCAGGTGGTAAACGAGCTTAATGAGAAAAAGCAGCTTACTGTGCGCATTGCCTACAACCTGTTTACACAGCGTCCTAAAAACGAATTTGAAGATTTTACCGAGTGGATAGACTCTGTAAAGCTGTACCAGGGCGATGATATGTACCGCCACAATGGCGCCGGCGAAATGCTGGTGTTCTCTGCCGCCGATTTTGAAGATTTCCTTCAGCCAAGGCCCGACTTACCCGAAACCATGGAGGCCGAACTTGAAAAAGTGGTAAGGCTACTGGTAGAAAACCGCTGGCCCTTCCGCCTGCATGCCACCTATAATGAGAGCATTACCCGCTTTTTGAATGTGTTTGAAAAAGTAAACCGCGACGTTCCGTTTAACGGGCTGCCCTGGATATTTGACCATGCCGAAACCATAGACGAGCGCAATATAGAGCGTGTTAAAAAACTGGGCGGAGGCATAGCCGTGCAAAGCCGTATGGCCTACCAGGGCGAATATTTTACCGACCGTTATGGCGCGGCGGCAGCCGAAAGCACCCCTCCCATAAAAAAAATGCTCGAAATGGAAGTACCCGTAGGTGGCGGCAGCGATGCTACACGCGTTAGCAGCTACAACCCATGGGTGGCCATGTACTGGCTTACAGCAGGCAAAACCGTTGGCGGGCTGCAACTGTATACCGATACCCGCCTGAGCCGCGAAACCGCCCTTGAAATCTATACCCGCGGAAGTGCCTGGTTCAGCCAGGAGCAGCAAAAAAAAGGCGATATACAGGTAGGTATGTTTGCCGACCTTGCCGTGCTGGATCGTGATTATTTCAGCGTAAGCGATGAAGCCGTAAAAGGCATCGAAGCCGAGCTGACGGTGGTAGACGGTAAAGTTGTATATGCAAAAGGCGATTTCTCATCATACTCCCCTCCTTCCATTCCCATATTGCCGGACTGGTCGCCTACCAATAGCTACAACGGCTATTACAATCCCTTAACGCACGGCCAACAGGGCCATGCCCACAATAACAGCTTTAAGAGCGAGGCAAAAGGCATAACATCTCAGGTGCACAGCTGCGCCGGCAGTTGCGATGTGCATGCCCACCAGCATGATACCGCCCGCCTTAGCAACGTACCCGTAAACAACTATACTGCATTTTGGGGTGCGCTGGGCTGCTCCTGCTTTGCGTTCTAAATAAAAATAATTATGGAAATTATAGATTTACTATTAACCTCAGATGTGGGCAGCCCGTTTAACAATGCGGCGCTGCTCATCTTCAGGGTGCTGCTTGCCGTAGAGCTGTTCAGGGTACACGGCCTCAAAAAATTCAGGGTAAAAAACGGAGAAAAGGAGCACGTGCCTAATCCGCTAAACCTGCCCGAAGCACTCAACAGCTGCGTTGCCTCATTTTCAGATACCGTAGTGCCGGTATTTATGCTGCTTGGTCTGGGCACACGGCTTGCCATATTGCCTACCATTGGTGTAACAGCAATAGGTTACTTTGTAGTGCACAGGCATGATTCGGTTGAGGTGCGCGATGTGCCCTATATGTATACGCTTTGCCTGCTGTTTTTACTGGCACTGGGTGCGGGCACTTACTCCTTAGACCATTACATACTAACACTTATAAACCACTAACTATGCAACCAAAAATAGGCATCAATTCAGCCCACCTGGCGGCTGTGGCGCATTCGCTGAGCCAAATACTGGCCGATGAATTTGTGCTGTATACCAAAACAAAAAAAGCCCACTGGAATGTAGAAGGTCCCGACTTTTACAACAAGCACCTGTTTTTTGAGCAGCAGTACAACCAGCTGGATGATATTGTAGACTCTATAGCCGAACGCATCAGGACACTGGGCCATTATGCGCCCGGCTCGCTTAAAGAGTACCTGGCGCTTACGCATTTATCAGAATCATCACCTCAAACAAATGATAGCCTGAGCTATATAAAAGAGCTCCTGGCCGACCACGAGAGTATTATGATTCACCTGCGTGAGAACATCAACCGTTATGCCGCTGCCCTGAAAGACCTGGGTACCAGCGATTATATAACCGGCCTTATGGAAACACACGAAAAAATGGCGTGGATGCTAAGGGCGCACCTAAAATAAAAGCTATGGAACAAAAAAACATCAATACAATAACGCTGGTGTTGGCATTAGTGGCGGGTTATTGCGATACGGTTACTTTTGTGGCCGCCGATAAGATATTTTCGGCACATGTTACGGGCAACTTTATTGTTTTTGCCTACCAGATAGTAACCGGCGCCAGCATAGATGCATGGATAAAATTGATTACCTTTCCGGTATTTATTTTAGCCGTAATGACCGGCGGATGGATGTCTAAAAAAACGAGTGCTGGTGTAACACTTTTAACCGAGGCTATTTTATTGGTTATAGCCGGTATAGCAGCGTTTGCATTGCATTTACACAACCAGGATTCCCTTGTAATGTATGCCATAGTACTGGTAATTGTATTTGCTATGGGGCTGCAAAATGCCTTCGGAAAAATACACAACAAGGCCACACACGGCCCCACCACCATGATGACAGGCAACGTTACACAGGCATCTTTAGACCTTAGGACGGTACTTATTGGTGGCGATACAACCGAAGCCCGCAGCAGCCTTAAAAAACAGTCTGTAACCATTCTTGGATTTTTGGCGGGCTGTTTTGCAGGAGGATTTTTGGGGCGCGAGTTTGGCCTTGCCGCAGTTTTGCCCGCCGGTATCAGCATGGTTGCCTGCTACGCTTTATCAAAAAAATAAGATTGTAATTAATAATATATGAAGTTTTATACCCTGCTTGCCTTAACCTTGCTTTTTACTGTAAATGCGTTTACACAAACGGTAAGCGAAGAAAACTTTGCGCAAATAAAGCAGGAGGCCGATGCGTATAATACCCGTGCACTGCGCCTTCCAAATGAGGAGTTTGCCAAAAAATTAAGTTATTTTCTAAAAGCGGTAGCATTATATAAAAAAGCAGGGGCTTACACAAACCAGGCTGAGACACTGTGCCAGTTGTCTATACTGTATAACAGCGTAGACAGTATTGCTACATCCATCAGCTATGTACAGCAGGCGGTTTCGCTTAAAAAAAAGCACAAAAACAACCAGCTGTTTAAAGAGTATACCATGCTTGGGCTCAATTTAAGGGTATTGGGTAACTACAAAGATGCCCTAACCTATGCCCTTGCCGCAGAACGACTCAGCGAAGCACCGGAAACAGATCAGCAATGGTTGGGAATTTTGTTTGATCTTATAGGCACTATATACTCCGAGATGAAATTTTATGATACGTCGGTAGCGTATTATAAAAAAGCGATTGTAACCGCCGAGGCAGCTAATGATACCTTAGCTGTTTATTTTATAAAGATTAATTCGGCCCGGGCACTGCTTACACGAAATAAGGCCCGTCAGGCACTCGAGATATTAAACAGCGGTACTAAATATACTTTGGGCAATGATTGCAATGTAGAGTATCAGTCGCTTTTTATATTGATCTATTGCAAATTGAAACGTTTTAACAAGGCAAGGCCATATTATGAGCAACTGCTGAAATGCAGTAATCAAAAGATTAAGAGCCACATGGAGCAGGAAAAAATGTATTATGCCCTGATATATTACCTGATACAAACCGGGCAGGCCGGTGAAACCTATGCCCATATTGCAAAACTGCGTAAACTGGCCGGGCAGCACAACGACCTTTACAATCTTGCCGAGCTTGAAGCAACACATTTTCAGGCAGATTCAGCCACCGGCAATTACCTTGGGGCCATAACACACCTAAAAAACTACAAAGACCTGAATGACTCGCTTTTTAACATCAGCAGCACAAAACAACTTGCTGATTTGCAGCTTAAATATGAAACCGAGAAAAAAGATAAAAATATTAAGCTGCTCAAACAACATGGTCAACTACAGGAAACACGGCTAAATAACGAGATTGTAATGCGCTACGTATTTATTGCCAGCCTGGTAGTCTTATTTTTAATACTGGGGCTGCTGTACAGCAGGTATTGCATAAAGCAAAGAAACAACATTATACTTGAGGCCAAGCAGGAAGAAATAAACCGGCAGAATGTAGTGCTGCGCCAGTTGGTAGACGAGAAAGAATGGCTGCTTAAAGAAATTCACCACCGGGTAAAGAACAACCTCCAGATTGTAATAAGCCTGCTCAACACACAAAGCGCATATCTGGAAAACGAAGATGCCCTAATGGCCATACAAAACAGCCAGCACCGCATGCACGCCATGTCCCTCATTCACCAAAGGCTGTACCAAAGCGACAACCTTGCCAGTATAGATATGTCGTGGTATATGTATGAGCTGGTTAACTACCTTAAAGAAAGCTTTGACCTTGACCGCAGGATAAACTATAAGCTGGATACTGACCGTGTAGACCTTGATGTGGCTCAGGCCGTGCCGCTGGGGCTAATACTTAATGAGGCCATTAGCAATGCCATAAAATACGCTTTCCCTAACAGCCAGAAAGGCCAGGTAACCGTAGCGCTCAAAAATACAGGTAACGACGATTACAGGCTTACCATTTCTGATGACGGTATTGGCCTACCTGATGGTTTTGAAGAGCAGGAAAGAGAATCGTTAGGCATGAACCTTATGATGGGGCTTACCAACCAGCTTGATGGCGATTTTAAATTGCAAAACAACAACGGGCTCACCATAGTAATAACGTTTACAAAAAAACAGCAACTGATGGATGCTGCAAATAATTCAGAAATTTGATTGGATAAATGAAAGAGAAGATACTCATAGTTGAAGATGAATTTATTGTTGCCAACGACCTTAAAATTATGCTTATAAGGGCAGGATACCAGGTTACAGGCATAGCGGCATCTGTTGTTCAGGCACACAAACTCATAGAAGATAAAAAGCCCGATTGGGTACTGCTTGATATTATGCTTAAAGGTAACCTTACCGGCATAGACCTGGCCCGGGAGCTTATTGAGCAGGGGTTGCCATTTCTCTATATTTCGGCCAATACCAATCAAACCACGCTGGAGGCTGTTAAAGAAACGCAGCCCTACGGCTTTATGGTTAAGCCTTTTAGGGAAAGGGACTTGCTTGTAATGCTTGATATTGCCCGTTACCGTTACGGCATAGAAAAAGGCATTTCAAGCGGCAGCGTAAACCCTGACGGAACATCAAAAAGCATTGAGGGTATTGTAGGCAAAAGCAGCAAGCTGCAAAACGTTATTGATAAGATAAAAATAGTTGCCCCTACCGAAACATCGGTGCTTATACTGGGCGAAAGCGGCACCGGCAAAGAACGTATAGCGCACTCCATACACGAGTTGTCTGTCCATACAACCAGCCCTTTTGTAATAGTAAATTGTGCGGCATTGCCCGCATCATTAATAGAATCAGAGCTTTTTGGCCACGAAAAAGGTGCGTTTACCGGCGCTCAGGCTACGCGGGCAGGCAAATTTGAACAAGCTAATAACGGCACCATATTTTTAGATGAGATTGGCGAACTTCCGCTTGACTCTCAGGTAAAATTACTAAGGGTGCTGCAGGAAAAAGAAGTAGAACGCCTGGGCGGCAGCGGCACTATAAAGGTAAATGTGCGTGTAATAGCCGCTACTAACCGCTGCCTTGAGAAAGAAGTTGCCGAAGGCCGCTTCAGGCTCGACCTGTACTACAGGCTCAACGTGTTTCCTATAGAATTGCCGCCATTGCGTGAACGTAAGGAAGATATTGAAGCTTTAGCAAGGCACTTTTTAACAAAATATGCAGGCAAGGCCCGCAAAAACGTAATTGCGATTTCAACCCAGGCTTTAAGCCAGCTGATGCAGTATAACTGGCCGGGTAATATCCGGGAGCTGGAGCATCTTATAGAGCGTAACGTACTATTGGCAACGTCAGACGAAATTGAATTATTCGATTTGCCACAGGCCTTTACAGGCGAACCTGCTAAAATGGTATCGGGTGCATTACTATCTATGGAAGATATGGAACGCGAACATATTATGGCGGCCTTAAAAATGTGCAACGGTAAGGTATTTGGCCCCGGTGGTGCCGCCGAAGTACTTAAAATGCCTGCAACAAGCTTATATTCTAAAATGAAAAAACTGGGTATTCAGCAAGAGTACCATTAATAATCTTAATAACTAAAACAATGAAAGAAAAAATATCCGGGCTGCACCATATTACAGCTATAGCGGGCAATGCCCAGCGCAATTTTGATTTTTATACTAAAGTACTCGGCTTAAGGCTTGTTAAAAAAACCGTGAACTTTGACGATCCCGGCACGTACCATCTATATTATGGTAATGAGCAGGGCGCGGCTGGTACCATCCTTACGTTTTTCCCATGGGAAAATATAGGACAGGGAGAGGCTGGCAACGGACAGGCTACCGAAATTGGCTATTCTGTACCGCAAGGCAGTCTGGAATTCTGGACACAGCGCTTTAAACAGCACAATGTAAGTTTTGGTGAAGCATCAGAACGCTTTGGCGAGCACTACCTGCCTTTTAAAGATCCGGATGGGCTTAACATAAGCCTTATTATCCCAAAAACGGCCGACAACCGTCCTACATGGCATACGCCCGAAGTAACATCCGAAAATGCTACCAAAGGCTTTCATAGCGTAACCCTGAGCCTCGATAAAATAGACGATACAGCAAGGGTACTCACTGATATTTTTGGCTACAGCCTGCAATCGCAGGAAGGCAACCGCTACCGCTTTGCTACAGATATGGTTGATAACGCCAATATTGTAGACCTGCTTGAACTACCGGGCGCATCTAAAGGCAGGAATGCTGCGGGTACTAACCATCATGTGGCCTTTAGGGTACCAAATGAAGAAGTGCAGATGGCGTTTCATGACGAGATACGCAGTAAAAACCTGAACATAACCCCAAAAATTGACCGCGACTATTTTTATTCGCTTTATTTTAGGGAACCGGGCGGTGTATTGTTCGAAATTGCCACCGATAATCCCGGATTTACGGTCGATGAGTCTCTTAATGAACTGGGTACGCACCTTAAGCTACCTAAGCAGCATGAGAGTTTAAGGAACCAGCTGGAAGAATTTTTACCTAAAATAAACTAACATGGCAGAGATTAAATTAGAGCTGGACGCCAGGAATCACGGGGGATTTAACCTGTATGACGAAGGCACCAAAATTGGCGAAATGGTAGTGGCTATTACTGGCACTACACTAACCGTATACCACACCGAAGTTGATCAAAACCAGGGCGGAAAGGGCTATGCGGGCTTATTGCTCAATGCTATGGTAGCCCATGCAAGAAATAACGGCCTTAAAGTTATTGCGCTATGCCCCTATGTGCACGCACAGTTTAAAAGACATCCGGACGAATATAACGACATTTGGTTAAAACAGGAATAACATGAAAAACGTAATTACAGCGGGTACTCCTTTGGCAGAAGCCAGAAAGGTACTCATAATGATACACGGGCGCGGTGCAGCGGCCCAGGATATACTATCGCTTTCGCGCCATTTAGATGTAGAAGACTTTGCCTTGCTGGCGCCACAAGCCGATGGAAACAGTTGGTATCCGTTGTCTTTTCTGGCACCTCCACAGGATAATGAGCCGCACTACTCGGCCTCACTTGCAGCACTATCAGCAATTGTAACCGAACTTGAGGCACAGGGCATTACCCGGGAACAAATGTACTTTTTAGGATTTTCTCAGGGCGCCTGCCTGGCACTGGAGTTTACAACACGTAATGCCTCTAAGTTTGGAGGTGTGGCGGCTTTTACCGGTGGGCTTATAGGCGATAGGATTTATACCGAAAATTACAGTGGCAGCTTTGAGGGCACACCTGTGTTTATAGGTACCAGCAACCCTGATTTTCATGTACCGGTACAGCGGGTTTTAGATACCGAGGCCGTACTTAAAAACATGGGCGCGAGCGTAACAGTAAAGGTATATGATAATATGCCACATACTATAATTCAGGATGAAATAGACCTTGCTAATCAGCTTGTTTTTAAAAAATAGCCCATGTTTACCATAACACGTATTTACAGCGATGCAGCCGGCGACAGCCATTTTGAAGATCTTACCATTCCGCTTAAGAGCAATGGTAGTATAGGTTTCCTGTCTGATGAAGAACCGGTAAAAGGCATCATCTTTAGGGAAGTTGAAGCAGGTTATGACTATGATTTTCACAACGCGCCCCAACGGCAGTACATCATACTGCTGGATGGCGGTGTAGAAATTGAAACATCGCTTGGCGAAAAACGTTCTTTTGCTACCGGCCACATACTGCTGGTAGAAGATGTAACGGGCAAGGGCCATAAAACCAAAAATTTAGAAAACAGGACCCGAAAATCTGTTTTTATAACACTATAAGATTGAAATGGAAAAAGAAACCGTTCGTATGGAAGGCTTTAGCGATGCCATATTTGCCATTGCCATAACCCTGCTGGTGCTTGACCTGCACGTGCCCGAAAAAGATGCACTGACCTCAGGCAGTGCCATAATAAGCTACCTTACAGCACAGTGGCCCTCATACCTGGCTTTTTCCATTTCATTTTTCAGCATTTTTATCATGTGGGTCAACCACCACAAGCTATTCAAGCAAATTTACAGCCGCAACACAGCCATTACTTTTGCTAACGGGTTAATTCTGTTTTTTGCGTCGGTAGTATCTTATCCCACCGGACTGCTGGCCCGCTTCTTTAATACGCCATTTGCAAATGTTGTGGTAGCGGTTTACACCGGTCTTTTTATAGTTATAAACCTCTCTTACCTGCTTTTATGGCATGTAGCCAGTAAAGATAAAACCCTGTTGAGGCCCGGCATTTCTCAATCCTCCATTAAAAAAATAACGCTCAATTATGTTTATGGCCTGCCGGTTTATATTATTGCATTTGGGTTATCTTTTAGTTATCCCGTTATATCCCTTGTAATCTGTATATGCCTTTGGGTATATTGGGCTTTATCATCCGGAAAGCTGGAAATGCAGGCAGACTAACCAAACCTGACCTACAAATTTATTCGTGATTTTGTATAATTAGTGGCAAAATTCACCGAAATTGCAGTATTGAAATCCACCCTCTTATGCAGCAAAAAAATCCTGAAGCCGATGCTATCCTCAAAGCCATACAGCAACGGGAAAAAGACCACCTGCTGCAACTCTCTTTATGCACCGCCCTGTCTCAAGTAACAAATAGAAATGGCCTGGCGCAAGTGGTGCAACAGCTAAAAAACAGCATCAGCTTCGACGCTTTTATCATTTGTATTACAGATGAATACGAAAAACAATACCGTGTATTTTTTCATGACAATGCAAAATCTCAATCAGAACTTAACGGTGTTGTACAGCCCGTTAACGACGGCTATTTTGATACCGCGCTACAGTCAGCCGAACCGGTAACCTTTAACCTTACAAACGCTGCCGGTAAAAACGGCCTGCCTGTTTTTATGCAACGTGAACGGCAACTTGCTATGCGCGAAGCCGTTGCAATGCCCCTACACTATCATAAAAGCAATCCGGCAATTCTCTTCTTATTCTTTAAAAACCCACGCGGGTTTACGGGTGCGGTACACCGCTTGCTTAAAGGACTGTCTATGCAATTAGCATTAACTATATCTAACAGCCTTTTAACAGAAAAAATTACGCTTTTGGGCAGCGGCCCAAACACCATAAATCCCACCTCAAACACTGAAAATCAAGTACCTGAATTTATTTCAGATGGTAACTTTACAGATATCGTTGGCCAGGGAGCCGCCATGCAAAAGGTAATAACGCTCATAAAACAAGTGGCACCGTCAGATTCCGGCGTGCTGTTATTGGGCGAAAGCGGCACAGGTAAAGAGGTGATTGCCTGTGCAATACATAAACATTCCGCCCGCAGTGCCAAAGCAATGGTTAAGGTAAACTGTGCTGCCATACCGGCTAACCTTATTGAAAGCGAGCTCTTTGGCCACGAAAAAGGCAGCTTTACGGGTGCTACGGCGCGCCGCATAGGCAAGTTTGAGCAGGCAAATAACAGTACGCTGTTTCTCGACGAGATTGGCGAACTGCCCCTTGACCTGCAAACCAAGCTGTTACGGGTATTACAAGAACATGAGTTTGAGCGCATAGGCGGTACCAAAACTATTAAAGTAAATGCGCGCATTATTGCAGCTACCAACCGCAACCTGCAGCAAGAAGTTGCAATGGGCCGTTTTAGAGCCGATTTGTTTTACAGGCTGAACATCTTCCAGATACAGTTGCCCGCACTCAGGGAAAGAATAGAAGATATACCTGTGATCAGCACGCATTTTATTAACGATTTTTGCAGTAAAGCCAACAGGAAACCGCTGGCAATTTCCTCTAAAGTACTAAAATCCATGATGGTGTATAGCTGGCCGGGCAATGTGCGCGAATTAAAGCATGCGCTGGAACGTAGTGTGCTACTTACCACAGGCACCGCAATTACCGATATGCAATTTCCTGAAATACATACCGCAGAAAACGTCGACCACTATATAAAAACGTTGGAAGAGGTTGAAAAAGAGCACATTCTCAGGGTCATTAAAATATGCGGCGGCCGCATTTCAGGAACCAATGGTGCCGCCGAAAAACTGGGCGTTCGCCCCACTACCCTGTTATCTAAAATGCAAAAATTAGGTATTAAAAAAGAGCACACCGTTAAGCCTTGATCTTTTCAAACAGGAATACCTCTACAAAAACCACTTATAAATTTACGATATATCGTAAAAAAATAATTAGCCATCAGGCTCAAATCACTGATTAATAAATAATTACACAAAAGGCATACATTTAGTACTACAGTCCATAACTCTTAACATATTAATTAAAAAATTATGGACACAAAACAAATTACCCCTCTGGATGTTGCTAACGACCCCGCCATCTCTACCGCAACCAAAACATTTCTTGCTGCACTTAACTCCGGCGGTGGAGAGCCTCTAGAATCTATGTCTCCCGAAGCCGCCAGGCTGGTATTGGTTGGCGCACAAAACTCTGTATCAGTTGATTACTCCGGAATTGACGAGTCAGAAAAAACCATTACCCAGGATGGTTACACCATCAAGCTAAACATTGTTAAGCCAATAGGTACTACCGAAACCCTGCCCGCATTCATTTTTATACACGGAGGTGGCTGGGTATTAGGCGATTATCCTACCCACAAACGCATGGTGCGCGATCTTGTAGTACTATCTGGCGCGGCTGCAGTGTTTGTAAACTACACGCCATCGCCCGAAGCCCATTATCCTCAGGCAGTTAACGAAATTTATGCCGCTACCAAATGGGTGGCCGAAAACGGTGCAGAAATAGGTATAGACGGCAGCAGGTTATCTGTAGCGGGCAACAGTGTAGGAGGCAACATGACGGCTGTAACCGCCTTAAAATCAATACAAAACAATGGCCCTAAATTTAAGTCGCTGGTTATGTTCTGGCCTATTGTAGCCGCCAATTTTGAGACCGAAACCTACAAGCAGTATGGCACCGACCGCTTTTTAACCACTCCGCTAATGAAGTGGATGTACAACCATTATACCCCAAGTCTTTCCGAGCGCGAAGAGATATATGCATCACCATTAAACGCTGATATAGAGATACTTAGACACTTTCCTCCTACACTTATACAGGTGGCTGAAGCCGACGTTTTGCGTAGCGAAGGTGAAGCCTTTGGCCGCAAGCTGGATGAGGCTGGCGTTCAGGCAACTACCATTCGTTATAACGGCATGATACATGATTTTGGCCTGCTTAACCCATTAGCAAACCTGCCACAAACAAAATCGTTGTTTGAACACGCCGCAGCCGAACTTAAAAAGTACCTTTTCAGTTAAGAAAAACCCTACATTAAAGGTACAAAAAGTGCTTAATATTTCACTTTCGGACTTCAGAATCGCATACTGAAACACACATTTCAGGTGCGGTTTTTTGCCCTTGGGTTTTTTACCGAAAATTTCCAAAATGCCGAAGTAAAATAACGAGGCAAAAAAATACCGGCCGTTTTTATAATTAGCTGCAAAACGTAGTAAAAAATTTTATCCAAACCATCATGAAATTAAAATTTACAGTCATAATCCTGTTGGCCCTGTCAGTGTGTGCCACAATAACATCATGTAACATGAAAGAAAACAATACCGCCGCAACAGCCCAAACCACAACAGGTGCAAGGGCAGAATACATAACCGTTGAGCCTAATGTAAAACTGCATATAACAGATATGGGCAATGGCCCCGTAGTTGTATTGATACACGGCTATCCGCTTAGCGATGCCTCGTGGGAATACCAGTATCACGACCTGGTAAATGCCGGCTACCGCGTTATAGGCATTACCCTGCGCGGCTTTGGCCAGTCAGATAAGCCTTTTGGCAAATATGATTACGATCAGTTTGCTGCCGACATCAAAGCCGTGTTAGATACCCTTGATATTAAGGATGCAACCATAGGCGGCCACTCTATGGGTGGCGCTATCGCCCTGCACTACGTTGCAAAATATAACGGTGCCCATATAAACAAGCTGGCCCTTTTTGCAGCGGCGGCTCCATGCCACACTAAAAAAGCCGATTACCCCTACCCGTTGTTTACTAAAGAGGAAATTACCAGCTGGGTAGCCCTTAACAATACCGATAGGCCTGCACTGCTGGCCGCCGTGGGCCAAAAGTTTACGCTGTCGGCTACCTCGGTGTCGCCGGGCATAGGTGCATGGCTGGGTGGTATAGAAATGCAGTCATCGGCCTATGCTATGGAGCAGGCACTGATTGCACTGCGCGACGAAGACCTGAGGGACGACCTGCCAAAAATAAAAGTGCCTACACTTATATTTAATGCCCGGGAAGATAAGATAGTGGCCTTTGCCCTTGCCGAGCAAATGAACAAGGCTATTCCGGGTTCTACCCTTATACCTTTTGAAAAAAGCGGGCATGCCCTGTTTATCGAGGAGAAGGATAAGTTTAACCGGGAATTTATCAGTTTCCTTAAAAAGTAATAACCTGCCCTGCCGGCTATAGCCGGCAGGGCTTTTTAAAAATATATTATGCAAAACATACTGCCATCTTTTGATACCATGACCCAGGCCCTGCAATGGCTGCAGGCACAGGGCTACACCCACGATTTTAACCTCGATGATAACTGCATACGCTACAATAACGGCAGCCAGGCCATGTCTCCCGATGATTTTACCATCGACTATTTTTTTAGGTTTGAAGGCGATACCGATCCCGGCGACGAGAACATTGTATACGGCATACACTCCGCCACATTTAATATCAGCGGTGTTATGGTTAGCGCCTTTGGCATATATGCCGATGCCATTTCTACCGAGATGCTAAAAAAGCTTTCCGTACACGGTTAACCCAAATAGCCGGCGTTTCCTGCTGTTAAATATCCGGCTGTACTATAGCTAAAAAACCCATTTTACATACAGTAAAATGGGTTTTTAGTATAGCAACCATAAACCTGTTGCCGGGGGTTAGTTTAAGCGGCTGCCTTCTTTTTATTAAAAAAATAAAGCGCAACGGCACATCCGGCAAGGCCCAGATAAAGGGTGTTGGTATCTAAAGGTGCTGTGCTTTCAAGGCCTTCGCCGTCGATATCGCCATTTTCATCTTCCATGCCCAAACCCGGGTTATCGGCATGCATCACTACAGTGGTTAATAATAATGCTGCACATAATATTGTTTTAAAAAATCTTTTTATCATGACTGTATGTATTAGTATATTATTTTTTTAGTAACCTTATAACCCTGTGTAGTTGTAACCTGAAGGATAAGCACCTGCTCCTGCGCCACAAGTCCGTTTATTTTAATATCAGATGCATCTACATCATTATTCGCATACAAAAGCCTGCCGTGAATATCAAACACCTCAACACTTTGCATTACTGCCGTGCCGCTGTTTATAAGTATGGCATTCACATTTTTATAAACTAATATGCTTTGTGCCGAAAAGTTTTCAAGGCCGCTGGTAGCCTGCGTTTGGTATACCACTGTAAAGCGGTTATCAAAAGTTCCGGCTTCGGTGGCAAAGCTGTAGCTGCCGCCATTTTTTAAATCATGGGTAACGCCCAGCAAAGCATCTTTAAGGTAAATATCCTGCCCCTGGCTAAACAAGCCTGTATAATGGTCAAGGCTTATAGAATAAGTGCCCCCGGTAGTAGTTTTGTAGCTTAAAGCCACCTCATCGCCCACATTAAACACATCTCTTGCCTGTATTGACAGTTTGGTGTCCTGGGCAGTAGTATACAGTGCAGCCACACCATCATTAAACAGGTTGCCGTCATAACCATAGTCAAGGCCCAGTGTGGTATTTTCCATATAGGCAATGGCCGCCTGGCCAAAAACGTTGGAACTATTGGTTATGTTTAGCCACAGTTTAGAGTTTGGCACTGCAGGCGCATCATTGGTAGTTTTAAAAAACTGCCCATAATTGGCATTGTCCCACCTCATAAAATTGTTAAAGCTCAGGCTGGTAGCTGTAGGTTTGGCTTTTACAAAAAAGCCCTGGCCCGGTTGTATGGCAAACGTATAGGCCTGGTTGCCTTCGCCGCCGCCTTCCCCACCACCACCTTCTCCTCCACCACCTTCGCCACCTTCGCCGCCGCATCCTTCGCATCCTTCAACAGAACCCGCCAAAGAAATCGTGGTATAAGCGCTTTCGGTTGAGCCGTTTGTTTTTCTCCAAAAATAAACGGTACCATTATCAAGGTTTTGCTGGTTATCCATAACAAACGTATACAGGCGCAATGGCGATGGGTAAGGGTTACCTACCGCATTATACCTGTTTCCTTCTGTATTTAGGGGTATGCTGATATCGCCGTTGTTTGGCGTACCCTGAAAGGCACCGGTAAATACCGTGGTTACATCGGCCGGAAGGCCATCTGGCATACGCACAAGATAACCTTTGCCTGCCACAAACGGTACCTGGTTAGGGTTGCCGCCAAAAATACCTGAACCGCTCAGGTAGTTACTAAAGGCACCAAGTGCTGTATTGTATACATAAAAACGCGAGTCCAATGTTTGCGGAGAAAACTGCTTAAGCGTCTGGCTGCCCGTTACCGGAGAAGACCACAACGTATAATCGTAATGATACAATGCAGAACTGTTTCTTTTAAAGGTTATCTGGCCCACGTTTTGGGTAGTGGTATATTGTATAAGGTAGGCTTCCGACTCAAAAGTAAGCGACCCGCCCAGTACCGATACGTTGTTTATGACAGCAACCTTGTTGCCGCTGTTTATAACTACATTACCACTGTTTACCGTAACACTACAGGCAACTATATTACCATAATCTTCAGAGTTAAAGTCGCCCTCAAATATAACGGCATACGCATCGCAAAGCGGTGCACCGTTACTCCATGAGGTGCCATTCCAGGTGGTAGACGTGCCACATTCGCCAACAGCGTTTATCGTTACCGTTTTTTGTATAGAACAACCAACGGCATCGGTTACTGTTACCGTATAGGTAATTTCGTTAGTAGATGATACAGATGCCTCGGTTCCTCCTCCGTTATTCCATAAGTAGGTATACGGTGGCGTACCGCCGGCAGGGTATACCGTGGCCACGCCCGGCGTATAGCATGCGGCATCGGTTTGCGTGGTAGTAGCCGATAACGGCGCATCGGGCTGTGTTATAGTAATGTTTAGTGTGGTGCTGCAGTTGTAGGCATCGCGCACCATTATACTATAATCACCTGATGCAAAGCCTGTTATTACAGGGTTTGAAGTATAGGTACCGGCAGGCAGTATGTAGTAATCATAAGGCGGTATACCGCCGGAAGGTGTTATAGTTACCTCTCCGCTGGCAGCGCCATAGCAGCTCACATTTTCAGTAGTATAACTCGCTGTTACAGCCGAACTCGTTTCTGTAACGGTACGGGTTTCTGTAATAGAGCAACCATTGGCATCGGTTACAACTACGGTATAATCGCCGGGCGCAAGGTTGGTTATGGTACTGGTGGTTGCCCCGTTGCTCCATGCATAGGTGTAAGGCTGCGTGCCGCTGTTTACGGCTATACTTATACTTCCGGCAGATGTACCGTAGCATATACTATTGTTTACATACATATAGTCTACAGCCAACGGCCATGGCTGATTCATCTCAAAATTAGTGGTAAAAATACAGCCGTTGCTATCGGTTACCGTAACGCTGTAATTTCCGGCTGCCAGGTTGGTTATGGTTTGTGTCTCTGCGTTGTTAGACCACAAATAGGTATAGGGCCCAACCCCTCCGGTGGCAGTAATGGTAGCTGTGCCGTTGGCATTGCCGTAACAAAGCGGCGTAGTCCTGGCAATAGTGCCGCTCAACGGTTGCGCCGGCTCGCTTATGGTAAAATTTTTAGTTAGTGTACAGCCGTTATAATCGGTTATAGTTACACTATAGCTGCCGGCAGTAAGTCCGACTATAGCTGTCGTATCCTGGCCGGTAGACCATGCATAAGCATAAGGCGCCGTACCACCCGATACTGTAACACCCGCAGTACCTGTTGCACTACCCTGGCACAAAACAGCGGTTTCAGTTGTAGTTGCCGTTAGTTCAGCCGTAGGTGCTACTACGGTAAAATTTTTAGTGAGGATACAGTTATTGGCATCGGTAACCGTAACGCTATAGTTGCCGCTGGCGATATTGCTTATCGAAGCCGTAGTTTGCCCCGAAGACCATAAATAAGTGTAGGGTGCCGTACCCCCGGCCACGGTAACGCCGGCAGTGGCTGTACCGCTGCCATAGCATTGCACATCGGTTTGGGCCGTGGTGGCGCTCAACGCTGCCGATGGCTGGGTTATGGTAACGTTTTTAGTTAGTGTGCAGTTATTTGCGTCAGTAACGGTAACACTATAATTGCCGGGAGCAAGGTTAGAAATTGATGCCGTTGTAGCACCCGTGTTCCATACATAGCTGTACTCCGGCGTTCCGCCCGATACCGTTACACCCGCACTACCGCTGTTGCTGCCGTAGCACAATACATCGGTTTTATTTGTTGTTGCCGCTAAAACAGCCGATGGCTGCGTTATGCTGAAGTTTTTAGATAGGGTACAGTTATTAGCATCAGTAATGGTAACGCTGTAATTGCCCGGCGTAAGGTTAGAAATGGATGCTGTTGTAGCCCCCGTGTTCCATACATAGCTGTAACCTGCTGTGCCACCCGATGCCGTTACGCCTGCACTACCCGTATTGTTGCCGTAGCACAATATGTTGGATTGGCTGGTTGCAGCCGCCAAAGCCGAGGGCTGCGTTATGGTGAAATTTTTAGATAGTGTACAGCCGCTAGCATCGGTAATGGTAACGCTGTAATTACCCGAAGCAACGTTTGATATAGCCGCTGTTGTGGCGCCGTTACTCCATAAATAGGTGTAGCTCGCTGTTCCACCAGATGCTGTTACTCCTGCACTACCCGTACTGTTGCCGTTGCACAATACATTGGTTTGCGTGATTGTAGCCGCTAAAGCAGCCGACGGCTCGGTTATTACGAAGTTTTTAGACACTGTACAACCATTGGCATCGGTAATGGTAACGCTGTAATTGCCCGAAGCAAGGTTAGAAATTGATGCTGTTGTAGCGCCGTTATTCCATAAATAGGTATAGGCAGATGTTCCGCCCGATACTGTTACCCCCGCACTGCCGGTACTGTTGCCGTAGCACAATACATTGGTTTGTGCGGTAGTGGCGCCCAGGGCTGCAGCCGGTTGGGTTATGGTAGCCGAATCGGTTACGGTGCAACCCTTAGCATCGGTAATGGTAACGTTATAAGTACCTGGCGCAAGCCCTGTAATAGTTGCGGTATTCTGACCGTTACTCCAGGCATAGGTATAGGGTGGCGTACCGCCCGATGCCGTTACCCCCGCGCTGCCGCCGGCCTGCCCGTAGCACAATATATTTGAAGATGTTTTTGTATTTGCTAAAGCAGCCGATGGCTGGCTTATAGTAAACGTTGCCACGCTGGTGTTGCCGCAGCCGTTAGTTACCGTACAGGTATAGGTGCCTGCCGAAAGGCCGGTTACCGTTGCTGTACCGTCTCCCGCGGGGTTGCCCGGTGCCCAGTCATAAGTATATGTACCACCCGCAATAGGTGTTATTGTTGCGCTGCCATTATTGCCGCCATAGCACGATACGTTAGTTTGGGTGCTGTTGGTAAAAGATACCGGTGCACATTCAAACGTCATGGCATCTAATGACAGGTAGCCAATACCCACATCTGTGGTAATTACAAACCGGTCTATAATTACATTGCTGTTATTCTGGCCGCCAAAATTAGCCATGTTTATAAAGGTAAAACCATTATTTACACTTGCGTCAGGGTTAAACGGGTTACTTTGAGAAACAGTGTAAACAGTAGTGCCTGCCAGTTTGCCTGTTATAGTAACGGTTCCTATAGGGCTCAGGTTTAAGCCCGATGTAGATATGTAAAGCCACATACTTTTTAATGTAATGGGTTTACCGTTTTGAGTGCTTATGGTAAACTGCACGCCGCTTGACGAAGAGGTGTAGTTACTGTTATCAATATATTTATTGTCTTTTGCAGTACCGTTCCATCCGGTATTTGGGAAATTTCCCTGAACGAAAAAATTACTCTGCTGGGAGGTAATATTAAAACCAATGCCACCTTCAGAAAACGAGTTTGCATTGTTAAGTTCATTCTCAAACTTTTCGGTAATCTGGGCAAAAATGCATTGGCAGCATGCCAAAAACACTAGCATAATAAGGTAACTTTTCTTCATATAATTAATTTTATGATTGATATACTTATGCCATACTGCCCTCAAACAAAAGCAGGCGGCCCGGAATATTTAGATAGTAGCTATTAAGTATCTAAAAAATAATAATACAAGGACCGGAATATATCATAATCCGGGCCTTGCATAAATGGTGGTTATATTAGTAAGGCGACGGGTAAATGCCGTTCATGTTAATAATATAGCGCATGCCTATGTACGGCTGCCTTACATCAACATTATCCGGGGTATCCTGCCCAATAGGGTCTATGGTAACAATCTTGCTGTTCGAAACCGCAACAGCAGCTTTGCTGTACAGGTTAGAGTTTGTAGCGGTCCTGCCATCCATATAAGTAGGCTTGCCTATAATCGAGTCAGCATCCATGGTAGATGAGTCAGCATTATCTGCACCTACATTAAATTTTGCAACAGGTGTTACTTTAGGTAAGTTCTTTGCAACAAGTGCAACTTTCTCAGTACCGCCGGTTTTTCCCTGGGCATAGGTCTCTCCGCCCGGCTGCTCGCCCAGGCCTACAGGTATCCTTCCCCTTAAATCGGGCAGGGCAAAAGTGGTATGTCCGTCTCCGCCATAGGTGGTGCCTATAAGCGCAAACATCCTATCAGACCCACTAATCCTTAATAGCTGTCCGTTACACTCTGCCCAGCCGTTTGGCACAAAATTGCCGGCAAATAACTTGATCATTCCTAAGTACTCTTCCATAATTAATGTTTGTTAAAAGTTATAAGGCAAAGCTATATTTAGGGCTTCTTTTAAAAACACGTATAAACACCTGTTTTTCTTTAGCCATCATTTTACAATTTTGCTACCTTTAGAAACAATTATTAATAATCAAACAAACATTATGTCAGACCTTAACAACAATTTTACGATCTCTCTTGAAACAGCCCGCGATTATGCTAAAAAATGGAGAGATCCAAATTACAGCTATGATCATACTAAGCTGCACGCTTTCTTAATACCTAAAGAAAATTTACAGCTGCTGCTTGATCAAATTCCTGATACTGCTGTAAGGGCTTACATAGGCATAGACGAAAACGGCAATGCAAAGCTTATGATTGTAGGCACAAAATACAATCATCAAATGCAAACACACGATGATATGCTGCCTAACAGCGCTGCTACCGGCAAAATTTACGATTTTACACTACCTTGCCCAAGGGCTTGCGGCTACATGAGCCCCCTAAACGACCTTACCTTATAAAAACCGCCTGATATGATTACATGGACGTCTTAAGTATCATTTCTAACATTGGGGTAATCCTGCTGATCATTAATACTATTATATATTTTACAGGCTTTATTAGAAATAATAAAGCCTATAAATTTTTTTCGGTTTACTTACTGGTTATAAGCGCCATACAGGTAGCCATGACGTTGCTGGCTTACCACCGCTATAACAATCATTTTTTATCAGGATACTACCTCTTTGCACAATTTATTTTACTGAGTTGTTTCTTTTACCATCAGTTTTTACCGCTCAGCAAAAAAAAATCCGGAGTTGTAAAATACCTTACTACAACAGTTACAATAGCCCTCATAGTGCAGTACTTTTTAGTGCCGGGATTATATTTTAGTATTAATGCTATAGGGTTTTTAATAACATCAGTACTACTGGTTGTGTACAGTGTTATGTACCTTTTTGAACACCTTACGCAAAAACTGCCTTTTAACTATGTTACCATAGGTATTTTTATGTACCTCATTAGCAGCGCAATAATTTTTGCCACATCAACAACCGTTATAGAAATGGTAAACTTATCAAACGATATGTTTACAGGCATCTGGACAATCAACGCGGTTTTATGCATCATTTATCAATTACTTATTTTATGGGAATGGAAACAACATTTTTTTCGGCAGACAATAAAGTAGCCTTTGTAATAGCCATTGGGGTTGTTTTAATGCTGTTTATGGGTACAACCCTGCTTGTATTTTTTTACTTTTCCCAAAAAAAGATTGTACAAAAGGAATTAGAAAAGAAAGCAATTGAGCTCCAGCACAATAAAGATTTGCTTAATGCCACATTAGAGGTGCAGGAAAACGAGCGCAAACGCATTGCGCAAGACCTGCACGATGATATAAGTTCCAAGCTAAACATTATATCCATCAACTCGCACCTGCTGGCACTGGGCGGCCTTACTAAAGAAAAACAAAACGAGGTTACCGGCATAATCATTGGCCTCTCGTCTACGGTTTTAGAAAATTCAAGGCGCATTGCCCACAACCTATTTCCGCCGGTATTCGAAAAATTTGGCATGCATGCCGCTATTTTAGAGCTGTGCAAAGAATTTAACAGCCTTGATAATGTTAACATTACCTACGAAAACAATATAAATTTTGACAGCACCCCGCAAAGCCACCACATGCACATTTTCAGGGTACTGCAAGAGCTGCTAAACAACTCTATAAGGCACGGAAAAGCTACCAATATAAGTATTACATTTAACGATGCACAGCAGGCAACCTGTTATTATAAAGACAACGGCCTGGGCTTTGATATAGAAAGCCCCGAGGCTAAAAAAGGCCTTGGCCTTAAAAATATAGAAAGCCGCATTAATTTTATTAACGGCAGCTTTAGCATACTATCGGCAATTAACAAGGGCACTACCGTAACCTTTAGCTTTTAAAAAATGAAGACCATTAAAATTGCACTTGCAGATGATGAGCTCCTGTTCAGGAGCGGCATATCGTTTATACTACAGCGCGAACTGGATATCGAGATAACCTTTGAGGCATCAGACGGTAACGAAATATTAGCGCATTTAAGAGCTCAGGATACACTGCCCGATATTGTAGTAATGGATTTAAAAATGCCCGGTATTAACGGTGTAGAGGCCAGCAAAATTATATATGAAGAGTTTGCCGATATAAAAATTATAGCCCTTACAAGCTATGACACCAAGATTTTTATTGCAAACATGATAAACATAGGTGCAGCGGCCTACCTGGTAAAAAACACATCGCCGGAGCAGCTGCTCCACACCATTAGGGAGGTAGCCGCCAAAGGTTTTTATTATAACGATGATATACTGGCTATAATTAAAGACAACATTAATATACTTAAAGAGTCTAAATTCAGCATTGATAGTGAGCCGCTAACCAACCGCGAACGCGAAATTATAAGGCTTATCTGCCTGCAATACAGCACCAAGGAAATTGCCGAAAAACTGTTCATCAATTTCCGTACGGTAGAAGGCCACCGCAATAATTTACTGCTTAAAACGCAGTCTAAAAACATGGCCGGCCTGGTGCTGTACTCTTTAAGAAAAGATATCCTCAATCTGGAAGACCTTATACATTAATCGCACTCAATAACCTTAAACAGGATGCCAAATAATAATTTTGCAATAATTATTATGTAAGCGGTAGTGCTTATATTTACAGGCCGGTTAACCAAAACACGCATCATAATGAACTACACGCCATCTAAAGACCGATACAGCAACATGCAATACCGCCGCTGCGGCAACAGCGGACTCAAACTACCTGCCCTTTCTTTAGGATTATGGCACAACTTTGGGTTTGTGAATGATTTTGAAAACAGCCGCGCCATACTGCAAACTGCGTTTGATAACGGCATTACGCATTTTGACCTTGCCAACAATTACGGTCCGCCACCGGGGTCAGCCGAAGAAGTTTTTGGTAAGATATTACACACTGACTTTGCAGGCTACCGCGATGAGCTTATCATCTCTACCAAGGCAGGCTACACCATGTGGGATGGCCCTTATGGCGACTGGGGCAGCAAAAAATACCTGGTATCAAGCCTTGACCAGAGCCTGAAGCGCATGAAGCTGGACTATGTAGATATTTTTTACCACCACAGGCCTGACCCTGATACGCCACTGGAAGAAACCATGGCCGCGCTCGACCTTATTGTGCGCCAGGGTAAGGCGCTCTATGCCGGCCTGAGCAACTATAACGCAGAGCAGGCACAAAAAGCCATTACCATTTTAAAAGAACTGGGCACACCCTGCCTGATACACCAGCCCAAGTACAGCATGTTTGTCCGCAATGCAGAGGAAGGTCTTATGGATGTGCTGGGCAGTAACGGCGTGGGCTGCATACCCTTTTCGCCGCTTGCGCAGGGATTATTGACCGATAAATACCTCAACGGCATTCCCGCCGATTCGCGCATTGCAACCAGCGGCGTGTTTTTGAACGAAAGCCATATCACTCCCGAAAAGCTTGAGAAAATAAAGCAACTGAATGCCATAGCGCAGCAGCGCGGCCAAAAGCTTGCCCACATGGCGCTGTCATGGCTGTTAAAAGACAGCAGGGTAACATCGGTGCTCATTGGCGCCAGCAGGCCGGAGCAGGTGCTCGATTCGCTGCAAAGCCTCAAAAACACCACCTTCTCCACCGAAGAGCTACAGGCCATAGAGACCGTTTTAAGCTAATAAAGACAAAAAATACCACATAAAAAAAGGGCTGCCCATTACAGGCAGCCCTTTCCACATCAATTAAAACACAGTTATTTCCAGCCTCCGCCAAGTGATTTATAAAGGCGCACTTCGGCAGACATCTGGTTTCTCTTTACGGCGGCCAGTTCCAGCTCGCTTTGCAGCACATTGCTTTGCGCGGTAATAACCTCCAGGTAATTAGCCAGGCCGCTGGCAAACAGCTTATCGGCATTGCTTACCGCTTTTTGCAGGTTGGTTACACGGGCATTGGCAAACACCACTTCTTCCTGTAATTTTTCTATTTCCACCAGCGCGTCACTCACCTCGCCTACTGCAACCAGCACCTGCTGCCTAAAGGCAAGCACGGCTTTTTCGCGTTCGGTTTTGGCAATTTCATACTGGGTTTTTAATTTCCTGCCCTGTAGCAGCGGCTGCGTTAAACTTCCCGCTACCAGCCCAAACAAAGAGGCCGGCATGTTAAACCAGTTATCCGCCTTAAAGGAGTTCAGGCCTCCTGTAGCTGTTATATTTAGCGCCGGATACATAAAGGCTTTGGCAATACCCACACGGGCATTGGCAGCATTAAGCTCATATTCAAGGGCTTTAACATCAGGCCTGTGGCTCAGCATGGTAGCAGGCAGGCCCGTAGGCAGGCTTTCATGTAATTGCGTGGCAAGGCCTTTACTACGTATAATTTCTGATGGCAAGGCACCCGTAAGTATGCTCAGCGCATTCTCCTGAATGATAATCTCTTTTTCAAGCTGCGGTACAATTTGTGCAGCACGCAGGCGCTGGGCTTCCGCCTGCTCTACCGCCAGGTGAGTAACCTGTCCGGCATCAAACTGGCGTGTAACCATGTTTACCGTATTTTCGCTTAGGTTGCGGTTTTTTACGGCAATATCAAGCTGGGCATCAAGCATCAGCAGGTTATAATACCCCTGCGCCACAATCGATACTATATTCGCCTGGATGGCTTTTTTTGCCTCCTCCGTTTTAAGGTAAGTGGCAAGCGCTTCTTTTTTGCGGCTGCTTATCTTACCCCAAATGTCTGCTTCCCACGAAAGTGATCCTCCTGCACTATAATCTTCAATATGGCTGGTGCCCAGAAAATTATTAAGGCTAAGCCCGTTAAGGCTGTTTTGCGAAGGGATAGACGTACTGGCATTCACAAACAAATTAGCCTGCGGTACCTGCCCCCATTTAGACTGGCGCAGCAAAAGCCCGGCACTCTCCATGTTTTTAAGGGCAATTTGCAAGTCATAATTACCGGTTATGGCTTTGCCTATAAGTTCCTGTAAATTTGGGTCAGGAAAAAAGCTTTTCCACTCTATATCGGCTATGGTTGCGGTATCGGTGGCAAAGGCATTCCTATAAGCCTGTGGCAGTTCCGGCTGCGGCGTTTCCACATCTTTAGATACCTTACAGCCGGTAACAACCAGTAGCAATAGCATTACTATATAATTGCTGTATTTCATTTTAATTATTTTATATGTTCTAATTCGCCTTCAAGCTCATTGTTACCCATTTTGCCCGATACCTTTTCCTGCAAATACTGGAACACGATAAACAGCACCGGTATGATGAACAAGCCCAGCACCACGCCCGAGATCATACCCCCGGCGGCACCAATACTAATAGAGTGGTTACCCTGGGCTGATGGCCCCGTGGCGCTCATCATTGGTATAAGCCCTACAATAAAGGCAAGCGATGTCATGATGATCGGCCTTAGCCTAAGCTTGGCAGCCTCGAGCGCAGAGGATAGCAGTGTCTTGCCTGCCCGCCTTCGCTGAACGGCAAACTCTACAATAAGGATGGCATTCTTGGCGAGGAGCCCTATTAGCATCACCAGCGCCACCTGCACGTAAATGTTATTTGAAATACCCGTAAGGCCAATGGCGGCAAACACCCCAAAGATGCCCGTAGGTATAGATAATATTACGGCCATAGGCAGGATGTAGCTTTCATACTGCGCGGCAAGCAAAAAGTAAATAAACACAAGGCTTAACCCAAATATCACTGCCGACTGCCCACCTGAAGATATTTCTTCCTTCGTCATCCCCGAAAATTCGTAAGTATAACCCAGCGGCAGCTGCTGCGCGGCAACTTCTTCTACCGCTTTAATGGCATCACCCGAGCTGTAACCCGGTTTTTGTATGGCATTTATCCCCATAGAGTTAAACAGGTTGTAGCGCGAGGCGTTTTCCGGTCCGTATACACGCACCAGTTTTACAAGTGTATTTATAGGTACCATTTCGCCCGTTTTATTCTTAACAAACACCGCATCCAGCGATTCAGGCGTGGCACGGTTGCCTTTTTCAGCCTGTACCATTACGCGGTAATATTTACCAAAGCGGTTAAAGTCGCTTACCTGCGCACTACCGTAATACGCCTGAACGGTTTGCATTAGCGCCTTCACGCTAACACCCAGCTGCTCTGCCTTTACGTCGTCTACCTGCATTTCAAACTGCGGGTAGTCGGCCCTGAACGATGTAAACGCTACCGCTATTTCAGGGCGTTTCATCAGCTCACCTATAAACTTATTACCCACACCGCTAAACTTTTCAAGGCTGCCGCCGGTACGGTCCTGCAGCACCATGTCAAGGCCGTCTACGTTACTAAAGCCCGGTACGGTAGGGAATGTAAATACAAAGAAGTTGGCGCCTTTTATGGCCGACAGCTTTTGGCGTGCCTGATCCATAATGGCATTGATGTCTTTAACCTCACCCCTTTCCTTAGATTCTTTAAGCAATATAAACGCCACACCAAACGACGGGCTCGATGATTGCGTTAGTATGTTAAAGCCTGACAGCCCCATCAATGTGCGTTTCGATTCCATGGTACCTAAAGCGGCTTCTGCCTCTGCCATGGCTTTGCTGGTACGGTCTAATGATGTACCTGCCGGCATAGATAATGATATGGCTATAAAGCCCTGGTCTTCACTCGGTATAAAGCCCGATGGCGTTGTCCTTACCATCCATACGGTGGCGCCTATTATAACAGCCAGGGCACCAAGGCTAAACCAGCGGTAGCGCACTAAAAAGCGCAGGCTGCCCACATATCGGTTGGTTATTTTATCAAACCCTACGTTAAATCCGGCAAAAAAGCGCTCTTTAAGGTTGGGTTTTTCGCCATTGGCTTTAGGCGCATGCTGTTTCAGGAACAGGGCTGCAAGTGCCGGGCTAAGCGTTAGGGCGTTAATGGCCGAAATAACAATGGCTATGGCCAGCGTAAAGGCAAACTGCCTGTAAAACACACCCGTTGAGCCCTGCATAAAGCCTACCGGAAGGAACACGGCCGACATTACCAGTGTAATAGATATGATGGCGCCTGTAATTTCGCTCATGGCTGATGTGGTGGCCGCTTTTGGCGAAAGGTGCCTGTGCTCCATCTTGGCGTGCACAGCCTCGACGACTACAATGGCATCATCCACCACAATACCAATTGCCAATACTAATGCAAACAGCGTAAGCAGGTTGATAGAGAAACCAAAGACCGACATAAAGAAGAACGTACCCAGCAAGGCCACCGGAACCGCTATTGCCGGTATAAGCGTCGACCTGAAGTCCTGAAGGAACAGGAACACTACTATGAATACCAGGATAAAGGCCTCAATAAGCGTATGCTCTACCTGCTCAATACTGGCATCAAGCATTACTTTTGTGTTGTATAGTATAAGGTGCTTAACCTTTTTAGGGAAGTTTTTAGAAGCCTTTTCCATCAGCTTGTCTACTGCTATCTGTATGTCGTTAGCGTTAGAGCCCGGCAGCTGCATCACAGCAATGTTAACGCCCGGCTTGCCGTTTACACGGGTAAAGTTACCGTAGGTGTAAGCGCCAAACTCAATACGGGCTACATCTTTAAGGTGCAGCATGGTACCATCGGTATTGGTGCGCACAATAATGTTTTCATAGTCCGATGGCTTGTTCAGCTTACCTTTGTATTTAATTACATATTCAAAAGACTCAGGGCTGTTCTCGCCAAATTTACCGGGGGCAGCCTCAAGGTTTTTATCCTGTATGGCGGCCATTACCTCCTGCGGGCTTATGTTATACGAAGCCATTTGCCCCGGGTTAAGCCACACACGCATAGAGTAGTCTTTATTACCCCCAAATATGATGGACTGGCCCACACCCGGAATCCTTTTTATATCAGGAATGATGTTTATCTGGGCATAGTTGGCCAAAAAGGTCTGGTCATATTCCGCCTCATTTTCAGAGAACAGGTCAACCACCATAATAAGGCTGTTTTGCTGCTTGGCCGTAGTAACACCCGCCTGCACCACCTCTGCAGGCAGCTGGCTGGTAGCCTGTGCCACACGGTTTTGTACGTTTACAGCAGCCTGGTCAGGGTTGGTGCCCAGCTTAAAGTACACGCTTATTATCAGCGAGCCATCGTTACTGGCGGTAGAGGTCATGTAGCTCATGTTCTCTACACCGTTAATGGATTCTTCAAGCGATGGCGCTACAGAGCGCAGCACCGTTTCGGCATTAGCACCGGGGTATACCGCAGTAACCTGTACTGCCGGCGGCGCGATGTCAGGAAACTGTGTAAGGGGTAGTGAAGTAACGCCAATGACCCCCAAAATAGCCAATAGGACGCTTATGACCGTAGCCAAAACCGGCCGGTCTATAAATTTCTTAAACATGTTTAATTGATGTTAAATAGTTAGTTTTAAATTACTTGGCAGCAACTACGGGGGCCATTTTTTGCGGAACGATAACCGTGCCGTCCTGTAGGGTTTCAAAGCCTTTAAAAACAATCCTGTCGCCATTTTTAAGGCCGTCTTTTATAAGATAGTCAGTACCTGATTTGCCAATGATGTTTACCTGTGTCTTGGTTACTTTATTGGCGGTATCTACCGTGTATACAAATATTTTATCCTGGATCTCTATCGTGGCAGACTGAGGGATAAGCAGCGCACCGGCATACGGAAGGCCAAGCCTTACTTTACCTGTGTTACCAGAGCGTAACAGCCCTTTTGCATTAGGGAAACTTGCCCTTAGCGTAATGGCACCTGTAGTTTTATCAAATTGGCCGTCTACCATATCTACCTTACCTTTTTGCTCATACTCAGCGCTGTTAGGCAGCACAAGGGCAAGCGGTGGCAGGTTTTTAATCTTGTCATTAAGGGTAGCGCCTTTAAATTTTTCGCGGAAGATGATAAAATCAGCCTCGCTAAGCGAAAAATAAGCATGTACTTCGGCAATGTCAGACAGCGTGGTTAACGGCATCGGATCGGCCGCAGATACAAGGCTTCCCTGTTTTTTAGGCAGGCGGGTAATGTAGCCGCTTACCGGCGCGGTAACCGTAGTGTAATTAAGGTTGATCCTTGCAGAGGCAACACCGGCTTCGGCCTGTTTTTTGTTGGCTTCGGCAATTTTAAGAGAGGCCTTGGCCGATTTAAGCTGGTATTCTGATATTACCTTACCCTCAACTAGCGGGGTTAGCTTTTCAACCTCAAGCTTTGCATTGATAAGCGCGGCATCGGCAGCGTTTAGCGTGCCTGTGGCATTGTTAAGCGCTTCGCGGTAGCGGTGGTCTTCAATTTTAAAAATAGGCTGGCCGGCAGCTACATAAGCGCCTTCGTCTACAAATATTTTTTGAAGGTAGCCATCCACCTGCGGACGGATTTCAACGTCGGTGCGGCCTTCCAGCGTTACCGGATATTCCTGCCATGTAAAGGCATCGTGTGCGGCAATTTCATAAACAGGCAACGGCTGGGCCTGTGCCGCAGCGGGGGCAGCAGCATTGTTGCCCGAGCATGCATACAGCAATGCAGTTAAGGCAAGTACAGATATAAATACTACTTTTTTCATAACGGGATTAAATGATTTAATGATGTTAAGTGACTGAGAAAAAATTTTAGCTAAAATGTGTTTTGAATTAATGGCTTATAAAAATATCTAACGGTGTTAAGTAAACGGTTTAAAAAAAATGCCTCTTAAAAGCATATGTATATAACAATGATAAATTATCTAACGGCGTTAACCCGTTGAGCAAAAAAAGCCCTAATCTTTTATGTACCTGATAATGCCCGAAATAGCATCTTTAAGTATTTGTTTATTAATGTCTGAGCTCAGGCCCTCGCCTATCATGTTTATCGAAATAAGCCCATGTATTACAGAGAAAAACGTAAAGTACTTTTGCAAAATTACTTCTTCCTCCGGGTCATCCACTCCCATAAGCTCAGCTATTACCTGGCTTATAAGGTCATAGGGGCCATCGCTTTCCGGCGTACTCTTGGCACAGCAGGTCATCTGCACACCATACATCAGCTGGTACATTTCTTTGTTTTTTCTGGCAAAGTCCCAGTAGGCCATCCACATGCCTTCAAGCTGTTCGGCCGGCGTATCATATTTTTTCTTTACAGCGGCAAGATCTTTGGCTAAAAGCATAAAGCCTTTGCATGTAAGTTCTTGTAATATAGCCTCTTTGTTAGAAAAGTATTCGTAAATAATCGGGGCGGTGTACTCAATTTTATCGGCAATTTTGCGCATGCTCAGCCCCTGCCATCCCTCCTGCTTCACGATATCCCGTGCTGCTGTAAGTATGTTGGCGCGGGTCTCCTCTTTCTGTCGCAAAATGCGTTCTTTACTTCCCATAATTTTAAGTTTATAAATAACTTAACACCGTTAGGCAAATTTACGGCAATTAAATTTATTCATGCAAATTTTTCGATGTATTTTTTTTAACTATTTTAAACAACTAATTTTCAGTTAATTACACTGCTTCTTAAGTTGTTTGTATCGCAAAAGTGCCTCTACCAGATAATAATCTCCATAAGATAATGGCGTATCTACCTCTGTTTTGTTGGGCATATTTCCTACACCATGCAAAAGCAGGAAGCCACCATTGGTTTTCTCCGCGGCAAAATATTCGGGCGAAACCAGTACCCCCAGCATGGCCTTAGCTTCACGTAAATAGGTTTCAGACTTCCCTTTATCAGAATATCCCTGAAGCTCCAGTAGCGCCGAAGCCGTTATGGCCGCCGCCGACGAATCGCGAAGGGCGGTAGGTATACCGGGCGCCTGGTAGTCCCAGTAGGGTACTTTATCTTTAGGCAGGTTCTTCAAAATATAGTCTGCAATGTTTTGCGCCTGAACAAGGTACTTAACATCTTTAGTTTCGCGGTACATAACGGTATAGCCATACAATCCCCATGCCTGCCCACGCGCCCACGATGAGCCGTCTGCCGCGCCCTGGTTGGTAATCTGGCGTACCACAGCCCCTGTATTTATATCATAAACCACTTCATGAAACGAGCTGTAATCTTTCCTGAAATGATTCTTCATACTTGTATCTGCATGATTTACCGCTATTTTATAGTAGGTACTATCGCCGCTGTGGCGGGTAGCCCAAAACAACAACTCAAGGTTCATCATATTGTCTATAATAACCGGCATCTCTGTAGGCCCTGCATGGTTCCACGGCGCAGCATCCCATGATTTAATACATTTGGCTATCCCATTATACCGCGTTGATAATGATTTAGCACTGTTCATCAGTACCTCTTTATATTCTGCTGAAGGTGAGAGGCGTTCGGCAGTGCCAAAGCTGCAGTACATCATAAAGCCAAGGTCGTGCGTTGTAGTATTAAATTGTTCTTTTTTAAGGTCTTGTAAAAAAGATAACGCCTCCCTCTTAAGCTCAGGGGCGTGTTGCGATTCGTCAAGCAACAGCAGCGTACCCGGGTAAAACCCACTGCACCACCATCCTGAATCGCTGGTTTCTAATCTATTATCGTTCGCGTGATATGTTTTTGGGTAAGCGCCCGGCTCCACCTGTGTGGCAAGGTAGGTATATTGTGCAACAGCCTTTTTCAGTGCATCGTCAGCCTTACCGGTGAGGTTTTTATTGGTAGCACATCCCATAACGGAAATTGCCAAAAACAGGGTTAAAATATATCGTGTCATTAAGTTTGGTATTGTTAGTGCAATTTACATATTTAAAGCAAAAACATTTCTGTTTTGCAGCCAATGTTGTAACTACGGCTCTTTTTTCAGGAAATAAAAAACCCGTTAGCCTTAACTAACGGGTCATATTTTTTATTTAAGAAGCTTCAACAAGCTTAACCTGCTTCAGCCACCTCAACTTAATTTTCGTGTTGAAAACTGGTAAGCCCAAGTACCTTATCGCTGTGCTGGCGCACTTTTGCAAGCATCTCAGGGTTATCATTAAGCAACTGCCCGTAAGATGGTATCATTGCGGTTAGCTTTTGCTGCCAGGCCTCGGTTTTAATTTCATCGGCAAAGCATTTTTCCATCAGCTCCAGCATAATGCTTACCGCTGTACTGGCACCCGGAGACGCCCCTAAAAGCACTGCCAGCGTACCATCGGCACTGCTTATCATTTCGGTACCAAACTCCAGCTTGCCACCTTCTTTCTCATCCTTCTTAATTACCTGAACACGCTGCCCGGCTGTTTCCAGCACCCAGTCTTCCATCTTGGCATCCGGAAGGTATTCTTTAAGTGCCTCAAGCCTGTCTTCAGGGCTTTGCGTTACCTGTTGTATAAGGTACTTGGTAAGCCCCATGTTGTGGTAACCTGCAGCAAGCATCGGCTTAATGTTATTAAGGCGTATAGAATTAGTCAAATCAAAGTAAGAACCTTGTTTTAAAAACTTGGTGCTAAAACCGGCATACGGACCAAAAAGCAGTTCCTTTTTACCGTTTATCATGCGGGTATCTACGTGCGGAACCGACATTGGCGGTGCCCCAACCGATGCCTTTCCGTATACCTTGGCATTATGTTTTTCTATAATTTCAGGGTTAACGCACTTAAGCCACTGGCCGCTTACCGGGAAACCGCCAAAACCGTTACCCTCAGGTATATCGGCTTTTTCAAGCAGGTGCAAAGAGCCACCGCCCGCACCAATAAATACAAACGAAGCATATTCACGCTTTTTCTCGCCGGTATTAAGGTCTTTTATCTTAAGCTTCCACTTATTGCTGCCATTGCGGCTGCGGCGCATGTTTGTAACCTCGTGGCCAAAGTAAATATTTACATTGGGCTGTTTACCCAGCCATGCAAACATATCGCGGGTAAGTTCGCCAAAGTTAACATCGGTACCTATAGGCATATTGGTGGCGGCAATAACATCATCGTCCTTACGGCCCTCCATTACAAGTGGCATCCATTGTTTTATGGTTGCTTTATCTTCGCTGTACTGCATACCCTTAAACAACGGGAATTTTTGCAGCGCTTCGTGCCTTTTTTTAAGGTACTCCACATTTTCAGCACCCCATACAAAACTCATGTGCGGTATGCTGCGCACAAAATCTTCGGGTTTTGTAATAAGGTTTTTTTCTACTAGGTACGCCCAAAATTGCTTGGAAGCCTCAAACCATTCGGCAATTTTAACTGCCTTAGAGGTGTCTATACTGCCATCGGGCTTCTCAGGGGTATAGTTAAGCTCACAAAAGGCGCTGTGCCCGGTGCCGGCGTTGTTCCAGGCATCGCTGCTTTCGGCGGCGGCAACATCCAGCCTTTCATAAATGTTTATCTTTAAATCGGGCATCAGTTCTTTTAAAAACATACCCAGGGTAGCGCTCATTATACCGGCGCCGATAAGAACAATCTCGTGCTCTTTTTGTATAGCTGATGACATTTGTAGTGTAGTTGAAGCTGCAAATTTACTACCTAATAATGTAAAAGTTATCACAATTGCAATAGCAATAGCGTTAAATTTGCATTTTTATGAATATATAAATTATAATCGGTTATTTTTTTGCACTAAATAATCCTGAAGCATAATTGTTGCCGAAATTTCATCAATAAGACCTTTGTCCTGACGCTGCTTTTTTTTGAGGCCACTGTTTAACATCGTCTGGAAAGCCATCTTGCTGGTAAAGCGTTCATCTACCCTAACCAGCGGCATATCCGGAAATTCTGTTCTGAATTTTACTACAAACGCCTCTATTATAGGGGCACTCTCGCTGGGCTGCCCATTCATTTGCTTCGGCTCGCCTACAAGCACCTCGCCCACTTTTTCCTTTGCAAAATAATCGCGCAAAAACACAATGGCCTTCGGGCTTTCTACGGTAGTTAGCCCGCTGGCAATCATTTGCATTTCATCGGTCACGGCAATGCCGGTGCGCTTAAAGCCATAATCTATAGCGAGTATTCTCATTTAATAATTTAATTTTCAGGTTTAGTACACGGCGCTTTATACTTTTTTACCATAAAGGTTAATGGCAATCTTCGCCCTAACCGCGCCGTTAATGGTACCGTTTAACTCGCCACGCAGCAACATGCCCGTACTCCGGTCTATTATATAATTGCCTTTATAGGTACTTTCTTTAGTAACGCCTTTAAAGGCGGGCACCACAGACACCACCTCAATGGTAACTTTATCTGTAGAAATTTCCTTTACAGTATATGTTCTGGTAATCAACTGCCCACTCATTTCATTTTTAAAGCTACCGGTCCAGGTATCGCCCACACCCACCTCTTTTTCAGGAAACGTAGTAAAGTAGTTATTAAGGTCTATAAGCTGTTCGAACTGAATATCGGTATTCTTAAATTGAAAATTTTGCTTAAGGATTCCATGGTGGTCTGCCTCAAACGTAAAATCTTTATCCATATAAGCTTCATACTCTGCAGCCATATCAGCATCAATATCGGGGTTAGATTTTGCAGAAGAATCATACGATTCTTTTTCGCCAAAAACATCCGAATGCCACTTCATCTGCTTTACTTTTCCCGAAAACACAAAAGTAGGGTTCTCTTTAGGCGGCTGGGGGTTAGCTTCAAATATAAGTACAACTTCTTCATCTACGCCGCCATCTCCGCCGGTTACATCAGTATGCATATTATACGTAAGCTCTTGCTTAAAACCGGCGGGATAGTTAAGCTGTAACAACACTTTTTCGTGCACTGCGCCATCCTTGCCTTGTTTAGATTTATCAGCATTGCCGGTGCAGCCCGTAAGCAACAGGGCACCCGCAAGCACAGCAAATATTTTTATTTTATACATATGTAAGGATTAAGATTAAACAAGGTTAACAAGCAACTACTTTATCTCTTTGCTTATAAAGGTCATTGTAATAGTACCTCCTACGGTTTCTACTCCTCCGCTCATACTGGCGTTTAAAAGCATTCCTGTTTTGCGGTCTACCGTATAGCTGCCTGTAAATACAGTGGGTTTCGCGCCACGCATGGCAGGTGCCGGCCAAACCGATTTTACATCAATAACTACAGTAGCATCGGTAATTTTAGTTAAGGTATAGGTATTGGTTTTTATGCCGTTTTGCTGCTTGTCAATACTTTTATTTGTCCACGTGCTTCCTACAGCCACCGGTTTAGACGGAAATTCTATCTGATAGCTTTTTATATCAAACGGTAAATCTTCCGGTGCAGCAGCGGCGGTAAACTGCATATCTTTTACCACCTTGCCCTTTTTATCCAGCGAAAATGAAAGCGGCTTGCCCTCAATACCCCTGAATTTTTTATCCATTTCACGCTCGCTTTCAGATGCCTTGGCCGGCAGCTTCAGCGCAGAGTCATAGTCCATCTTTGTACCCTGAACATCATACTTGGCCTTCATGCCGGTAATTTCGCCGGTAAAGTCAAACACAGGCGTTCTACCGGTACTTACATCGCTAACCGTATAATTTATAACCATTGCAACGGCACCGTTCATGGCATCGCCGCTGCTTTCAAAAATATAATTTAGCTGTTGTTTAAACCCTTTAGGATAGTTTAGCCTCAGCAATACCTCGCCCTCTTTTGGGGCAATGTCTTCGGCAGCGCCCTCACCCATTTCGCCTTGTACCCCGGTACCCTCAGTAGCCGGTTTTTTGCTATCGGTTGTCGCATCGTTCTTACAGCTAAAAAGCGCTGCGGCAAGAGCCGCTGCGGCAAAAAATCTCAATTTCATTATAATTTGATATTTGATATTTGTAATTTCCACTACAGCCTGTTATAGGCCTTTCCTACACGCAGCAGAAACGGAAAAACCACCTCTTTATTATTTTTTTCCCAGCTTGCCCTAAGGTCTTCCCGTATTATATCAAGCGGGTTTGTGCCATTTGCAGTAATGTAATGCTGTGTGGCGCTCCAGGTTTCAAGATAGCCGGTAAGCTGCTCAAACGTCCATGTTAGCACATTGCTAAACTGCGGCACCTCGGCCTCTTCAAACGGAAATGGTATGGTAGTATAACTCTCGTCCAGGTAGCGGCGTTCTGCATCCCAGTAAGGGCCCACAACACCGTTATAAAAATGGCGTATAATGCGGTCCGTTTCAGGGTTGGTGCTAAAAAGCCCGTAGCCCGCCACGGCTAAATAGCCTTCTGGCTTAAGCAGGCGGTACACCTCTTTATAAAAAGCGCCAAAGTTAAACCAGTGTATGGCCTGTGCAACAGTTATAAGGTCAAAAGTAGCATCGGCAAAATTTGTAGCCTCTGCGGGTTGC
>Ga0265798_10001215_pt1 | contig 40819 bp, 48 predicted proteins | sample P3T30metagenome_FD_192430 | JGI IMG/M metagenome (GOLD analysis project Ga0265798, IMG submission 192430) | Plant litter microbial communities from East Loma Ridge, Irvine, California - P3 T30 | ecosystem: Environmental > Terrestrial > Plant litter > Unclassified | place: USA: California... | reverse complement strand
TACCGCCCGACGTATTTGAGGTTGAAAGCTAGTGGTGGGTCACTGAAAGGGATCATAATTGATTTACATTATTGATTAGCGAGTTTTTAGGCACTGCCCATCTCAAGAGTCGGTGATGGCTAAATGACCAAGGCAGATGATTGGCATGTGTGAACGGTGTACATTATGCCCGAAGCTTTGTCTACATGTAGCATAATAAGTTGGGTAACCTACCCTTTCAGCAATAACCCGCGGCTCCCAGTACAATTACCAATTGCCTGGCGACTTCTTCGCGTATTGCATCCACACGGTCTTCCACTTACCCCACAGTAGATACGGCAACACCACTTCGGTCTTGGCGCGATCGGGGAACCTCACTGCAAATATAGGTAACGGACCGTACTCGTTGAAATGATACGGGTCTCCTGGCCGACTTGTGTCCCGGCATCGATACTCCTGCAGCACTTTGGTCTCTTCCTGAGTCCACGAGTAGACGCGAGTCGCTTTGTAATTAGAGAAGCGGAAGTTCAAATAGTGACAACGAACCATTCCTGCAAACTCGCCGAGTGATGTATCTGTTGAAGGGCCAACGTACGTCAAGCAGTCGGTCTGAGTCACCATTTGATCCAATCCTCTCGTAACCTCGTCTGTGGTCCGCCATATTGCAGTCAAAGACAGGTCACTGTCCAGGCGATGGTGCGGTGTTTTCTCCAGACCGGGAGTGAGTCTACTAGTGACTTTTATGCGGGTCTCGAGTCGGTCGAAGTGCAAGAATGACAGATTAGAGTTGCGCTGCAGTTCTTGCATTACTGTTAACCACCTAGTCGGGTCATCTTCCTGGGACATGACAGGCTGAATTGAAGGATTTGTCGTAGGGTCGTCTGACTTTACTGAGCATCGTATCAAGGATACAGAAGTCAGGCTTTCCATGTGGCGGTGAAGACACTGAAGGAAGGCGGACGGGGTTGCCCACAGTTCTTGCAACACCAAGCATCGCAGCAATGGCATGAGTGGCGCAGGGAGGAATACGTACTCCTGTGGTCGCTCTTGTGGTTGATCACAATGCATCTCCAGTGTTTCGATCGACGCAGACTTGACAAGGTACGTGACTTTCACGCCAGTGAAGCCATAGTCAGACACACTCAGATGTAACTGAAGGCTCGTGACGCGCTTCGCGAGGCCTCCTGCATGATCCCAGGCCACCAGGGTAGGTCGTGCCTTTAGTTTCTTGAATCTGCGCGCTCCAATGAAATGCCAATCTAGATGTTGTTGTTGAGCTGGTCCGCGATCTGATGTAACGCTAGTACCACAGTATGATATGCGATCAGAACCCACTTGGAGCCGAGCATTGTCGTGCAATGGCCGGTGGGGCATACGATCGGTCGGAGTTGATTTGCGCCGATACTCGAGCGCAATGTTTTGCCATTAAAACAGAATCGATCACCGATCACTACTTGCTTGAGATTTGGGAGCTTCATCAACGCCTGGGAAATGACTGCTGAGTCTGCCCGCATCCGCACTTGTAGTAGATCGTCTCCGCTGGTCTTGTTCTGCGATCTTGCAGTGTGCTGAGCCTTACCCTGTTGATAGTCCCCATCGTGAATAGGGTCGAGCAGGCCGACGTCCTCTGTTCCTATGGCCACACATTGTATGTATCTTGCGAGAAGAGGGGTGTATGAAATGTCGATGAGAGCCTGGAGGCTGTTCGGATACAGACAGAACTTCAGGGCCTGGAAGAAACGGTTGCCGTATGTATGAAAAGACTTCTCGCGCAGGCTTCGTGATGTGGCGCCAAGCGACTTGAGGGCGGCATCGCTGGATTGTACGACAATCTGCGTGATCAGTTCGGCCGGTAGGCTGTCTAGGCCGACTGTTTGGTTGGGCGTCGAAGAAGCCATACTGTCGTGACTTGCGGGTGTTGATGGGCTGCGAACCGGGTTGACTGAGGAGTGAGGGGAATATATTGAGAGGATGGAAGCGGTGAGAGCCGGCTGCGCCTAAAGATGCCGTGTGTGAAACGTTTTAAAATCTTGCGCGTTTGCACACGCGCGTCATAAAGATGTGCGCGTTTCGTCTAGACCCTTCACCTCGTTTCTCTCCCACGTGCGCCGCTCTTGTGCTTGTTTGCGTTACGCCATGAGGTACCCGCGCGTTGCATCAACAACAACGTCAAGCCACTTCGCGATATGACCCTGCTCCTGATTTCAGCAACTCCCAGCACCCTCAACTCGCCTGTCGCTCTTTTGTCTCCCAACTTTGCATATTTCGCCTGCTCTTGACCGCCACACTTTCGACACTAAACAACAATCTCGCAAAATGTCGACGGATTCCACAGCCTCGCAGTCTCGGTCGACTTCTGCGCTGCTGATACGCTTCCCAAGTCCAGAGAAGCTATCTCTTCCTCACGCAAACATGTCTGCGCCTCCAGCACCACAAAGCCCCAGCAGCTTCGCGGTCCCACTGGGTTTCAGCGGCCAGCTACGGGCTCTTCAAGACGCTCAAAAGGAACAGGGCGACCGCATCGCTGAGCTCGAGCGCGAGAATGCGCAGCTGAAATCATCTCAACCCGACGTCAAGGACCTCCTCGCCCGCATCGACGCGCTGGAGCAGCACAACATCCACCTAGCAGCTCGCCGTCGCGAGGCCGTCAGCCAGCTCCTCACTCTCCAGCCGCTCCACCAAGAAGCCGGCAACGCCTTTCAGATACGATCGCATGACATTGAGGCCGACGACCTCGAGGGACTGCTGCCCGTGTACGCCAACTCTGTCACGACAGCCTTGAACCATCAACAACGCGCCCTTGGTCAGCTGCGATCCAATGGCGCCGGTACTACCGCCTGCCCAACGCCCATGTACAACGGCATGCCGCCGGCTCAGTTCGTCATGCGACCTCCGATGGTACACTCGCCTTTCCCCATGGCGTACGATGAGGCCGGGTACTGCCGCGCTCATAGGGTTCCATACTGGTGAGTAGAGTTCCATGTACGAATTCCAGGTGAGACATACACTGACTTCGTACGTCTAGGTGCCGTATCTGTGGTCAGTAAAGGCTTGACTTCGTCAAGAACGTCTCACCTGCGGCTGTTCTGTTTATCTACTCTCACGAAGTACATTCTAGCTTTGACCACACTTTTGCGGGTATTTATTTTCTGTTCTTTCTCCTCCATGTCCGTTCAGCGCCATGACACAGATCGGGCCCTGCGAGGCACGTGTGCACACAGAGCGAGGAGTTTTGGGCGCATGTATCAGCAAGAGCCTGTACGTTTTTTTGGCTTTCAGGTCCTCTCTGGGAGGACATTTGATGATGCGGTCTGCGAAGCATTATCTGGGGCGTTGGCTTGAAAAGTTTGGATTGTTCGCGGTGGCGCTGCCTGGGTAGCCACGTTCCTAATGTAATGCTTCCTCCTCGTTTAAGAGGGAGCCTGCTCACCCATATGCTCATATCGTGCTGATCCTCGTACACTTGACATGAGCTGTGATCCAAAGGATATGGTGAGAAAGACGCGAGTGGCAGCTTCTCTGAGTGCCGTTACTTCGTAACGCGGTCATACGCTTCCACTTTTGACGAGCTATGACCTCGAGAACCCTTCCGTATCGATGGCGCGAAACCCGGAACAGACTGTGCGAGTGTCCAGCCCTGGGATGTATCATAGCGAACGCATAGCTGAGTCTTCCCGGGGCGCAGACTTGAGAGTGTGGTTTCGAGAAGGATGAGGACGCGACGCGTCTGTGGATCCACCAACCTAAATTGGGCGCTAGTTGGTACCACCTAAACACGATCACAACGCCGCGCCCATCTTACAGTTCTACACACTACATCCTTGAAGATCTCATACTACAGCCCATCCGGCATTTATCAAGCTGAAATCTGATATTGCTGCAGACTTCGTCATTCCAAAAAGCATCTCAGACTCGCGGCTTCTCCCCCTCCTTGTAATCCTCTGCAATCTTCTTCGCGTCCTTCGATTTCTCCGGCCAGCTCGTGCGCTTCTTTGCGCGAACATAGAAGTTCATTGGCCTGATGAGTTGGAACTCAGGATCATATGTCACCGCCTCCTCGCCCTCCTTGAAGAACTCATATCGGTACACCAATTCCGGCAACAGCACCTTCACCTCGCCCAGAGCGAAGTTGAAGCCGATGCAGCCCCTAGGACCCGTCGCAAAAGGCATATACGAGTTCTTTGGGCGGTTCGCCACTTCTTCAGTGCCCCAGCGATCGGGTTCAAAGCGCTCAGGGTTTGACCAGATCTTTGGGTTATTATGAATGGCGTGCAGAGCACAGATTACAACGGAGCCAGCAGAAAGCTTGTATCCGCCAGGTGTTATGCAATCCACCTTTGCAGTGCGCCCTGGCTGGAAAGCGGGATTGTGCAGGCGTTGCGTTTCTTTCACGAACTTGTCCAGGAAGGCAAGGCCGTCGGAAAGCTCGGGCGTCCATTTGGTGTTCTCGGATACTCCAGCGTCTACGAGCTCTTGGAGAAGGCGATCTTGGTTGCCTTCATAGACGCACAATCTTCACGGTGTCAGCTCGCTGTGACGAGTCCGGGTGCATTGGTTGTAATTTTGAATGTGCTGACTTACGAATAGATGAGCCATGAAAGGAGAGCAGATGTTGTGGTGAAACCTGCTCCTGCTATGGGCAACATATTGGGGATCTATGAGGGTAGGATATAATGTTAGCAGTCCTCTCATAACCATCAGTACGAGTGGGATACCTACCACCAGGTCGCGTGGCAGCTTGTTGCCATGGTCATCTGTAGCGCGCTTCAGGTAATCGACAACGCAACTTGCTCCAAGCGCTGCCGACTTGAGGGGAAGATCTTCATCCGAGTCGCCCTTCGGCGCTTGCTCAATAGCTGCGAGATACCTCATTAGCATACGAGCTACTACGGTATGTTGGACAACCCACCTTCATTGACGATCTTTTGAATTCTCGCCCCAACATTCTTCAAATCATTCGCAGCGGTGAATGGAACAGGGCCCAAGGCTGCATACCATGAGCCACGCGAAGTCACCTTCTTATTCAGAGATAGTGACTGCGCAATAAGCACAACCAGTTCGTTCAGTGGCGAGTCAGGCCCGTCGAAGTGATGTGCATCCATGCCAAGCGCGAATTTGAACACTGTTTGAGACGCGAGCTTCAACATGTACTGATACACGTTCCATGCTTCGCCCTCTTCGTCGAACTTGTCAAATACTTTGAAAGAGTCTTTCACTGATGCTTCCATGAGCGGAGTGTAATGGCGTACAGCTTTAGGAGACATCGAAGGCGGAATGAATTTGTGGGCTTGTCCCCAAGCTTCCGTCTCAGTGTCGCCGGTGAAGAGCGCTCTATTGTCTTTGATGCCAGCCTGGACATATTTAGTATCTTGCCGATAGCTCAATCACGAGGTCATACCAGTGGGTGTTCAGGAGTGATCCGCTTGCTGAAGAACGCTGATTCCTGCAGTGCAACAGTCGCAATCCTCGGATCGTTGGTCTAGAGTTGAATGCACGAAGTCAGTGTATGTCTCACATGCAGTTCGTACATGAAACTCTCTTACCAAATGATTGCGCTTGCCCATCGTCTCATACTTGATGAGCGAGCCATATTGTTGAAAGAGTCGGGCATGATTTCCCTACGGAGCGTAAGCAATGCACGGTGAGATCGTAATTAGATGCCCACTTACCAAGTGATCTGGAAACACTTCGTAGTAACTCCCCACGAAAGGAAGCCCTTCCGGTCCTGCTGGATCGCGTATGGACTCGCCATCAACAGTTATGCCCAGGTCTTCATCACAGTCCAAAACCGCATCGAGATCTGGAAGATCGTTCCCCTTAGGGTCCTGCAATCCAATCCCTGGTTTAAGGTCAGCGATTGTCTTGGATGCTTATTACGACAAAAGCCATACCAGTGGGGTCAATGATGTTGAACTGTTCAGCTACAGCAAGCTGCAGAGCTTCAAAATCATGGTACTGATCAATGTGGATTTCGTGATGGAAGAGTTCCTTGCTCTGTCCTACCAGATAGAAGCCCTTGATAGTCATGATGGGATATCGGACGTGAGAACGGAACAGATTTCGGAGTGTAAGTCTTTTTCCCAACTCAACGCCTTGACTTTCAAGTGAGTGGTTTTCCTCGTGGATCAATTCGAATTTTGCCTCGCCTCGGGTCGGTTGTAACGTTGTTGAAAGAAAGTTGCGAACTACACAGCGTCGGGTCGCACCGGCAGCACAGAATAGATTTCCAGCGCAACGCGGCAGCCGTGCACGATGCACCCACCATCGATACCATAGTGGTTCCGTTGTTTCGTCATGTATACCACTACTCAAGCCGCTAGTGGATGTACTGTGTAGCTTGATTTCACCACGGCTAGACTCACAAAACCTGATTGGCTCTTCATCGTACAACCGAGGCAGCTCCGGAGCTAGCTCCATTACGCAGCCATACTATCATTTCTGCTCCGGTCATCGATTGAGCCATCATCTTATTGGCTTTGACGTCGACCTATAGCTCTGGTAACGCATGCTCTACTATTTTTGTTGCGGCCGTTGGCACAACCTGCAGCATGAAATCATGGTCGGCCGAAGCCATCAATCGCGGTAACAAACCTAATTCATCTCATACTCGGGCTCCCGCATATTGATTGTGTCATTTTAAAGAGCTCCGCTTCAAAAAAAACCTTTGCGAACGATACCCCTCCAATCGTACGGCAGTCCCCTCTTTCACCCATCTCCATCATGGCAGACGGTGTCTATAGTCTCGAAGATGTAGCGAAGCACGCGGGCAAGAGCGACCTATGGGTTGTTTTGTGGAATCACGTTTACGATGTCACGGAGTACCAAGAAGATCACCCGGGTGGTAAAGAATTTTTGTTAGAACATGCTGGCGACGACGCGACCACCGCATACGAGGATATCGGCCACTCGACTGATGCTCGAGAGATACTGGAGAACTTCCGAATCGGCAAAGTCACGGATGAAGACTGGACAGATCACGACACGAAGAAGATGCCAGAAGTCAAGCCGCACGGCGTCCACGTTGTAAACAACTTGCCTCCACCAAAATCGCACAACCTTCAAGTCCCGACGCTGGGCGCTGGCTTGATAGCTTTGGTCGGCACAATCGTACTCGGTCGACGCTTCTCCTCAGTTTTGCATCGCTTCCAGGGAGGGGGTTTCTGGAAAGGCTTTGCTCTTTCCTCTGCCGCCAGTATGCTTATTGGCGCAGGGTTCAGTGTGTGGGCGAGCAAGACTTTCCAAGTCGCTCATAAAGATTTTCAATCATACCCCGCGTAAGAGCTTTTTCATGTACAAAATGCATGGGAGACATACACTAACTTCGTATATTCACACCTCTAGTCATTTCAAAGCCAAATCCTCGTCAAATAAACCTTCCAGGAAAAAAGACATCAACCTCGGAGTGCTGAACGCTCGCGTCTACCAAGAGTTCAAACTCACCGACAAATTCAACATATCTCACGACACAATCCGATTTGTATTCGCACTGCCCACCGAGAACTCCATCCTAGGACTACCTACAGGTCAACACATCGCTATCCGGCACGAGGTCAATGGAAAGCAGATTGCTCGCTCCTACACACCAACCTCCAGTAATAAAGACCGCGGCCGCCTAGAATTGACCATCAAGATCTATGAGGGCGGCAAGCTTACTCCATGGTTAAGTAATCTCAACGTGGGAGATACGGCAGAAATAAGGGGACCGAAAGGGGAAATGAAATACCACAAGAATTTAGTCAAGGAACTTGGGATGATCGCTGGCGGGACTGGCATAACGCCCATGTTCCAGATCATCCGACGAATCTGTGAGGATCCGCGCGATGACACCAAAACGACCTTGCTGTATGCCAACAAGACCAAGGAGGACATTTTGCTGAAGAAAGAGCTTGATGACTTCGCTGAAAAACATGATCAGTTCAAAGTGCAGTACATTCTCAGCAGTCCGCCAGACGACTGGCAAGGGGCCAAAGGGCGCATCAGCAAGGACATGATCGAAAAGCATCTGCCAGCTCCCGCAGGCATGGATACGAAGATTCTCGTGTGTGGACCGGATCCAATGATGGAGAGCATGGTCAGAATGCTGGAAGAACGTGGCTTTAAGCCGCCAGGTAGGTGTTGATCGCATCTATGCAGAGTTTGAAGCTAACAGTGGTTGACAGGCAAGATATCAAAGCCTCAGGACGAGATCTTCACGTTCCAATGAGATGAACTTGAGCACGCTGACGTGATTGAGACACTTGGAGCGGTACGGGCTGTTGTATAGGTTCAAACTTTGAGGCAGTCTGCCCTCAATGCAGTAGTAACATAATGCTGACAAGTATTTGTCGTCTTTGCAAGTAGACCGTATTTCTCAGTGGGCTTGCGGGCCATAGTTCTTGTTACATCAGCTATCAGCTAGGAGAAGACTACAAACTTGCCAGTTCACGAGGTTTTCATGTGGTGTACTCAGCTGGCTACTACAACACTAAGTCCACTTTTGCTCTTAGCCACGCTCTCATATGATGTCCCATTAGTTCTTATGAGATTCCACGCCCGAATAGTGTCGAGGCACTGGTAGGCATGCATCGCATCGCAAATGCATGCAACCTCAGCATGGCGGCCACTCCGAACAATGCGGTGAGACACGGCCTCGAAACTTCTCACCATTCGTACATCTAAGTACAATAATAGTACGAGCCTATACCACATTTGCATCTCAAAAGCGCCCCTATCCACGATCCAACCAATCACGACACCCAAAAAGCCGAGGTCTCAACATTCGAAGTACAAGCGTGCGGACGGACGTTCCGCAGACTAACAACCACAAGCTTCTTCTAGCACACTTCAACAAAAACCACGGCTTCGCGCGGAAGCTTGTTTCAATCACCTACGAAATCTTGCATTGGGCACTTTTCGCACGAACATGTTCTGCATGTGAAGTACGGTGACGCAATGTCTACGGGTTGACCCGATGGGTCACTATGACGATCGAATACCACGCGTACTATTCTAGTGCCATGGGGGTTCTGGCTACAGATGGTGGGAGGTGGTACTGCGATACAATAACGCGAGGGAAGTACTGCGGTGAAGAAAGGCACAGAATAATGGCTTTTCTTGCGAAACGGTCGTCGCGGGCGCTGAGAAGTCTCTCCAATTATACATCTATAAGATGCTCATCTTTGATAGCTTCACGGACACAGATTCCGGCAGTGAGATGCATGTCGACGTTGAATCGCAGCTCTCGTCACACCCGAAGTGCTGGTGTCTCAAGACGTACGATGCCGAATCACCAACAGATACGGTACAATTCAAATACCCAAGGACAATGGACACCGCCAGAAATCTCAGGAAGGTCCGTAACAATTCTAGGAGGCGGCGTTCTCGGACGAAGAATCGCATGCGCCTGGGTAGCTGCCGGATACGAGGTCATCCTATGTGATCTCAATGAAGGGCAGCGGAATGCCGCGAAAGACTATATCGACCACCACATCGAAGAGTTCTCCAAGATAACAAGCAACACCAGAAAGCCGGCTAAGTTTACTGTTGTCGAATCGATGGAAAACGCAGTCAAAAACGCCTGGCTCGTCATCGAGGCACTGCCAGAAAAGCTGGACTTAAAGGTATCTATGATGGGCCAACTGGACGAACACGCACCACACGACTGTATCCTGGCCTCCAACTCGTCCTCATACAAGTCCTCACTTATGCTGGATAAAGTGGACCCCAGCCGGAGACACCGAGTGTGCAACATGCACTACTACATGCCACCGGTACCTACACCTCTTCTATTGCTATATGTATAGACTTTAATCTCTCCTATTAAGGCTAACCGGTTTATAGGGAAACAACACGGTCGAGTTAATGACAGATGGAGAAACACACCAAGAGCTCCTCACTTTCCTGAAAGCCAAGCTCGAAGACTCAGGCATGACCGCCGCCATCGCCCGCAAAGAATCCACCGGCTTCATCTTCAACCGCCTCTGGGCCGCCATAAAGCGCGAATCCCTCCTCATTCTCGCCGAAGGCGTCTCCGAGCCCGCCGAAATCGACAAGCTCTTCCTGACCATGTTCAAAGACAGCCCCGTCGGGCCCTGCGGCATGATGGACGCCGTGGGCCTCGACACCGTCGCATTCATCGAAGACAACTACGTCCGTGAACGTAGTGGCGACCCGACAGCACGAGACTGGGTCCAGCAGAACTACGTCGACAAAGGCAAACTCGGCGCAAAGTCAGGAAAAGGCGGGCTCTATCCAGCTGGCTCAACAACCAAGAGCTCAAAACACGAAAGCGGACACCACGACAATCTCGCGGCCCCACGCCTCTACTTCCTCGACATCGGCACGGGCGGCAACGTACCCGACCTGAGTAAGATGGCCACCGCAGGAAAAATCCTCACCGCGTCCGCAGACGGCAGCAACGTGCGCGAACTCATCAGCGGCCAGGCCCTTCCAGACGGCATCGACGTTTCCATCCCCACCGGGAAAATCTTCTGGACAAACATGGGCGCCCCGCCGTGCGCGAACAACGGCAGCGTAATGAGCGCCAATCTCGACGGCAGTAACGTCACTACTATCGTGCCTGAAGGCGCCGTGCACACGCCCAAACAAATCAAAATCGACCACGTAAATCGGAAATTGTACTTCTGCGACCGCGAGGGCCAGCGCGTACATCGATGCGACTTTGACGGCGGCAACCACGAAGTCATTGTCCAAACTGGTAATTTCGAGGATGGCTTTGCCGACCAGACGAAGTGGTGCGTTGGCATCGCGGTCGATCCCCAGGTGGGGAAATTCTACTGGAGTCAAAAGGGCGCGTCGAAAGCTGGGCAGGGACGGATATTCCGCGCGGATATCGATATGGCGCCTGGAGATACGGCGTCGTCGCGCTCAGATATTGAGCTGTTGTTTGATAAATTGCCGGAGCCGATTGATCTCGAGTTCGAGGCTGAGAGTCAAGCGCTGTTTTGGACTGATAGGGGGGAGTATCCGCTTGGTAATTCGCTGAATAGGGCGTTTGTGGGTGGTGAGAATGGGGGAAAGGAGATGGAAGTGCAGATGCTGGCGCGGCATTTCCATGAGGCGATTGGGTTGAAGATTGATGCTGTGAATCGGCATGTTTATATTACGGATTTGGGGGGCGCGGTGTATAGGTTCGGTATGGATGGGGGGGAGAAGAGGAAGATATATGAGACGGATGGGGCGTATTCGGGGATTGCGCTGGCGCATTGTTGAGGGAAGTGTGTTGGTAGTGTTTTTCGTGGATTGTATGAGTTGTAACCCAAGTCGACATATTTTCCTATTCTTATCCTACTTCGTGCGGAGTTTTTCAAGGTAGTCGGCACTTGGCGATTCGCACTGCCGCAGGGGAAAGTTGATGAAGGCAATATATTGCTTTTCAGCTGTGAGGAGAAGATAACGGGTCAACATTGGGTATATACATACTATTCAAAAACCCCGACCTCCGACTCCAAACCCCAGAAACCGCAAACAAGCGCGCCACCACCTACCAATTCCACGTGCGACTCGCCGCCGAAAAGACCGGCGGCTTCCAAATCAGTCGCTCGGGCTCAATGGTCCTCTTGCCCTTGAGCTTCTCCTTCGCCTTTTGCCTCTCCCTCTGAGCGATAACCGCATCCGTGAGTACTACAACATGCTGATTCTTGCTATACCGCAGCATATTCAAATTCTGCAGCGTGTGCAACACATCGTTTGTCGTCATCGCCGTCGCAGCGCCCAGGTCCTCGATGTTCGCTTCGACTTTGCCAGGTTCCATGAGCAAATCGACGAGGATTTCCTGCCAGTAGGCACGGTATCCGAGAAGACCCAGATCGGATAAGGGCTTCTCGGGCGAGCCAAGTTTGCCTTCGCGTTTGGAAAGGAGGTAGGAGAAATCGATGAGCAGCTTGCCGAAGCCTTTGCGTTGATATTGCGGGAGTGTCAGGATACACGCGACGTTGTAGCCTTCGGCGGATTCTTTTTCTTTGGAGAAGTAGCCCACGAAATGGCATCCGTGTTCGTCGCGCGTGCACATGCAGTAGAAGAGGAAGGGGTCGACGTCGTAGTATAGCGTCTTGTGGTCAAGGAACAACTTCGAGAGTAGGCAGAGATTGCGACACCATGTACGTTGCCGCCGTCCGTCGATCTCGAAGAAGGAGACATAGTCGTCGCGGTAGATCTCATTGCCGGGTGGGTGTAGCAGGGTGCACTTTGTGCGGTGGCGCTCGAACTGCGTGACTTCGGGGAAGTAGCCCAGGCAGAATTCACAGATGTGCACGACGTCTGAGTCGACGAAATCGATGGGGTAGGGCGAGAAGTACCACGGCTCGACTTCGAATTTGCCCATTTGAATCTTTTCGAGATTCCGGACGCGGGAGATTTCGGTTTGATTTTGGGTCATGGAGCCGGATGTACGCAGCTTCTCGATCTCGTCTTCGCGCGAGTACTCATGGTCTGGCATGGCTTTGGCGGCGGCTGCCAGATCCTGCACGTCGACCAGGTCCATCTCTTCATCGTCGGGCTTTGGTGTGCCTTCCGTGACTTCGCTAGTCACCAAAAGCTCCTGGTTCTCCTTTCCGCCGGCTTTTGATGGTCGTTGTGCTTTGCCTGGGATGTTGCTGGATTGTGATTCTGGTGTACCTGAGATCTCTCGATCTAGCTTGCTGCGTGACCGCTTGAGGTTCTTCTGATCAGATTTCGAGGGTGCTTTCTCCGTCTTGCTTGGGGCTACCTTCTTCTTCTCAGGCTTCTCTGGGGCTGGCCATTCGACTTCTCTTGTCAAGTTGATACGTTCTGCTGCAACCCACTCATCGAGACGCTTATTGAACTCTTCATAGTGCACATAAAATTTGGGCTTGCCCTGCCGTGTTTGCATTGACAGTATCTCGGCTTTTCGTTGTTCGGCATCCTGGGGTGAGTTAATTGGGCATTCTGATGGTGGCACCCCCACCCAAGTCGCGTCGCAACGTACCTTTTCTACCCACGCTTTCACTCCAACCCTGCACGCAGCACATCAGCACACATCACCATAGTTTGCGCATGGTGTCGCACATACCTCAGCTGAGCGAGAGTGGCAAAGCCCGTTTCTACGGGCACGGGCGTGCCAGCCGGCTCGTTGGAAGTCTCACGGGGTGCCATTGCTATGCGCTACCTGCCAGTAAAGTTTCGCAAGTACTGAGTCGCGTTGTGGGTGGTGAAGTCGTGATGATGCCGGCGACGCCTGCGATGCTTTGTCGCGATGTTGCCGCCTGCCCTGCCACCGCGGCCATGTCGGCGCCCGATTGGCTGCACGGCTAGTGCGACCTCGAACATTTCTTTGCGGGGACTGGCCGGGCGCGCTTCAAACGCAGCATTCTTCACGAACCACTCACAGGAACCTCCGCAGACCGCTATGCTCCAGCGGTGACACTATAATGGCTCCAGTCGAGCTCTCCAACCTCTCGTCCAACTGGAAGAAGCTCCAGGCTTCGCTCCAGTCCGCAAAACCCGCCGATTCCTCGAAACACCAGAAATTCGAAGACGAGGAGCAGCATTCACTGAAACGCAAGCAACCACACGCCAATGGAGTAAATGGACACACGTCTCATAAGGCAGCGAACGGTAACGGAACAACCCCACGGAAAGCGCCGGCATCACGGAAGCGCCAGAAGATGGAGGAACCTACGTCGATAGGCGCAGCAGTGAAGCACCACGACATTAAGGCCCTCTCCCGCAGCGTCTCCATGCCATCTTTGAAGAAGCTCCCCGTACTCACCCTCGCCGAAACCGCCGAACCGCTCTCTGTCCTCGAACCACACCCCGACTTCCCCGACGTCGAAAATGAAGGCGTCTCTGAAGTCGCTCTACCTGGAAAATACGTCGCCCTCGATTGCGAGATGGTCGGCATAGGCCCCGAGCCGAAACGCGACTCTGCCCTCGCACGCGTGTCGCTGGTCAACTTCCACGGCCACCAGGTCTACGACTCGTACGTGCAGATACCGCGCAGCATCGAGGTGACCGACTACCGCACCGCCGTGTCGGGCATCGAGCCCAAGCACTTGCGCAAAGACGTCGCTCGCCCGTTCGAAGAGGTCAGGGAGGACCTGAAGATACTGCTGGCTGGGCGCATACTCGTCGGGCACGCCGTCAAGAACGATCTCGACGTGCTGATCCTGAAGCACGACAAGCGCTTCACACGCGACACGTCCAAGTTCTCCAAGTTCCGTGCCTTGACAATACCAGCTGGACGCACGCCAGGTCTGAAGATGTTGGCGGATAAGCTGTTGGGCGTGCAGATACAGACTGGCGCGCATAGCTCTGTAGAAGATGCGCGCGCTACGATGGCGCTGTACAGGCTGGACAAGGGCGATTTTGAGAAGGAGATCAGGCAGAAGTATGGCCATGTTCACCTAAAAGTTGAGACCACTGTACCCGATGCTGATGCAGGTGGTGAGGAGGCCGTCAAGAAGACGAGGAATAGGAAAAAGTCGAAGAAGAAGAACAAGAGGTGATGTCTCTTGCCTTCGGTTTCATATTGCATGCATTTGCTGGGAGTTTTGTATTGGATTTTGCTGCACGGCGTGGTACGGATACCCCAAAAGCTTGTACTTTACGTGCACCATTGGTGTCGTATATTTCGACATGCTGGAATCACCATTCTAATTACTCTCACAAATTTGATACACTTCCAAGCAGATACTCGTGGTGCTACACAGTGCTGGGGTTGACAGCCATGCATGATGCTGATTGGACAGATGCACGGCAGGCATCTTGCTGATGCTGACTGCAGCACAAAAGCTTACACAGTACAACTACATCCGACATCATTCCTGGCAATCCATCCTTGCAACTTGCACTTCTCGAGCCTTGTCGCCGACTTACATGCACGACTACACAAATTCATCTATCTAGAAATGCACAACGCGGACCCTCGATTCGAATAAACCTTATCGGAGTTAGGACTTAGAGCAACACGACCCCACATTACGGAGTACACTACCTTTGTACCCCTCGGTGATGACAGCAACCCCGAGAATCGTCGGCAGTACTCACGCGTCTACGCTACGGACGAATATGTGCATAGTCCATGGAGTTACCGGCGGGGTACGTCATGTACACGCAGAAAGGGCCTTGCAAAAAGTATAAAGACGGGCGTTGCTTCCGTCTTGTGAGCCCTCAGTAAACAAAGACAAAGCTTCACCTCATACCTCGCACAAACACTTCAATTGAACCACGACAAACTTCAACATGGCCAAGAAACCTTCTCCCTTCGGCGAGATGCCCGTGGCCAAGTCCCTCCTCGACTTCCCGCGCGTTCTTGCACCAACCGCAGGTGTCCGCGTGTCTCCCCTCTGCCTAGGCGCTATGAACTTCGGCGATGCGTGGGTCGATCTCATGGGCAAGTGCGACAAGAAGACCACCTTTGAGATCTTGGACTACTTCTACGAGCAGGGAGGAAACTTCATCGACACGTGGGTCACGATTCTACCGAGTGTAAAGAACAATGAACATGCTAACACGCCCAGCGCAAACAACTACCAAAACGAAGAATCCGAGACCTGGCTCGGCGAATGGATGACCGAGCGCAAGAACCGCGACTCCATTGTCCTCGCTACAAAGTTCACGACGCTGTTCCCCTCGCACCAGACGAAGCCGCGCCAGACTGTCAATCATGCGGGTAACGCTACTAAGTCGCTGCGTTTGAGTGTTGAAGCTTCGCTCAAGAAGCTGCAGACAGAGTACATTGACTTGCTCTATGTGCACTGGTGGGACTTCACCACAAGCGTGAGTACTCTAGGTTCAGAGGAAAGTAGCCCAGGTTGACACTGCACAGGTCCCCGAGCTCATGCAATCCCTCAACCAAATGGTTCAGTCCGGCAAAGTGCTATACCTAGGCGTCAGCGACACACCCGCCTGGGTCGTCAGCAAAGCCAACGAATGTACGTCTACCTACGCTTTCCATTCTCACCAACCTACTAATCGTCCCCAGACGCCCGCAACCACGGCCTCCGCCCCTTCTCCGTCTACCAAGGCCGCTGGTCCGCCGCCAACCGCGATTTCGAGCGCGACATCCTCCCCATGGCGCGCGACGAAGGCATGGCCCTCTGCCCCTGGGGCGCGCTCGGCGGCGGAAAATTCACCACGGAGCAAAAGCGTGCCGAATCCGACACCGGCCGCGACCCCAACTTCGCCAAACCCTCCGAGTCGGACATCGCCATCAGCAAAGCCCTCGAAAACCTCGCAAAGACCAAAAATTCCAGCATCACCGGCATTGCCATCGCGTACATTCGCGCCAAGTATCCGTATGTGTATCCGATTGTGGGCGGCAGGAAGATTGAGCATTTGAAGGGGAATATTGAGGCGTTGGGGATTGAGTTGAGTGATGAGGAGGTGGATGCGATTGATGGGGCGGTGCCGTTTGATGTGGGGTTCCCGATGAACTTTTTGTTTGAGTTTACGGGGGATAAGGCCAAGACGAGGAATACGAGTGCGGATGTGGGGTTGTTGAAGTTTTCGGGGAATTTGGAGTGTCCGCCGCAGCTCAAGGGGCCGACGCCGCATGGGTTGAAGGGGTATGGGAATAATCAGTAGATGGAGTAGACACAACGGATATGAGTGCATAGAAGGAAAGAACGATGGATGGTAGAAGAACAAATATGAGGCACGTCACCTCTGTAATACCAGATTATCTGAGCCAGCTGACCATGTTTGGTACATACCTACAAATGAACGTGATCAATAACTATTTCCAAAGTCTCGTCCGTTCGAGCTCGATGGAAGGATTTGGTGTTGAAGTTTGCCGCGCCAAGCTGTGACATCACTCAGGTCCCACCACAATCCCAGCCGGAACCCACGCAACGCGCTCGCTCTTCAACATGTGCGACTGACCGACCCAAACCTCATATATATATCGCCAACTCCACCCACATCAGTCTCTACCTCGAATTTACGGCTACACAGTCCCTACCTCACACCAGTCCACTACTCCACAATGTCCTCCACCACCGCCCTCCAAGCCCTCAGCGTCTCCACCGCCCTCCTCAGCGCAGGCGGCATATCCACCCTCTCCCTCTTCGACGTGCCCATCCTAAAATCACAACCCGCCTCGCGCTCCCTGCCCCTCACCCGCTGGCTCTTCTCCCGCGGCTCACACATTTTCCCCACCACGGCTGTCCTATCATCATCGGGTTTCGCATATCTCGCCTGGACATCGCTGCCGCTCGCGAATCGCACATTCTCTTCCCTCCTGCAGGCTGCGACCAAAGGTGGGAAGGTGGGGTACTTTCTTGCTGCTGCGGCGCTTACGATTGCGATTGCGCCGTGGACGGCGATTGTTATGGTTCCCACGAACTTTGAGCTGATTAAGATGAATGAGCAGTTGGGTGGGACGCGGAGTGCCAAGTCGGCGGCGTATCGCGAGGAGAAGCACGAGAAGCAGATGGCGGGGGAGTGGCCGCGGAATGCGGATGAAAGTGTAGATGGCAAAGATGATGTGAGTCAGTGGTTTGATTTCAGTCCGCCGCAGGAGCGTACGCGCAAGGATAGCAGTAAGAAGCAGGATGAGGCTGTCAGGGGGCTGTTGGGGTCGTTTGAGAAGATGAACTGGGTGAGGGCGGGGTTGATGGGGGTGGGTGGTGTGGTGGGGTTGATGGGGTGTTTGGCTTGAACGTTGGGGGGTTTGGATGTTTGGAAACCACCAGTTGTATTGATATAGCGGCATGTTATTGGAGTCTTGTATCCATCGCACGTATATACGGATACCACAAGACATCTACTCCGTCCTCTTAACCACCCTCGGCAACGCAAACCAACACGCCATCATCGCAGCATACATCCCCAAACACACCGGATGCAGCACCCAAGTCCCCGCCGCCTGAGCCAAGATACCCGTTGTAAAGGGCGCCACCGCACCTCCCGAGCTCCCAGCACCCCCAATAAATCCAATAGCCGTAGTCTGAATATTCCGCGGCAACAACCGCGAGAAGATTGTCTGCGCACAGGGATACACCGGACCCAGCAACAAGCCTAGAAGCGAAACTGCGACCGCGTTGCCGATGACGTTGGGTACGAGCCAGGCGAGTAGTTGTAGTGCGAAAGTGCCGAGCGTGAGTATGACGACGAATTTCTTCTCGCCGAAGATAGGGGCTAGATGTGTAAGGACGAAGCGTCCGAGAGTGATGCCGCCCTATTCAATGATGAGCACCGAGTCCACAGTAATAATATGAAGAAATATACGCACCCAAAACCCAGCAGTCACGTACCCAACCTTCGCCGGATCGCCATCCCTGTAATTGATTAAGTACGAAATAATCCATCCCGAAATCGACACTTCAGCGCCCTGATACGCAAAGATAAACAGCGCGCCAAAGATGGTGACCCTACTCCCCAGCGCGACCTTCAAATCATGCAGCTTGCTCTTAGCAGGCTGTCTGCTCGCCGTACTCTCCAGCGCAGTAAGCAGTGTCGGTTCAGCATCTTCTTCGTAAGACCAGAACGCAAACGCCGCAAAGACAATACAGCAAATCCGTAGCCCAACAGCAATGAAATAAAACCGCGACCAAAGAATCCCATTCGACACAAGCGCCGTCCCCACAATAGGCGCAACAACACCCCCAACCCCATAACTCCCATGCGCCGCACCCAGCGTCACGCTCGGCGGATGCGTATTCGCGCAAAACACATTATTCAGCGCCAAATTAATCGCGGCGCCGAAACCCAGGAGGAGAAAAGACACGACGACGAGCGCGTACGGAGGCGTACATACAAGCACAATGTACGCGCAGAGTTGTATCGTGTCGCCGAAGATGAGCGTCTTGCCGCGCCCGAATTTGCTGAGGAGCATGTCGGTGAAGAAAGCGGCGGAGATGAAGCCGAGTGCGTTGCCGACGAAGACGAGGGACATTATGGTGTAGGAGATGTGGTAGTGTGATTCCATGGAGGGGATTAGGGCGCCGACGACTGGGGGAGGGGGGGTGTTAGGTTACTGGTCCCATGAGGTTTGAGTGCTTAGGCTTACCTGAGTCGTTCATGCCATTTGCGAAGTATATCAAGCAGCAACACAGGATCCTCCACTTCGTCATCGGAGGACTATTCCACGTGCGCATCAATCCGACAGCTTCATCTCTAGTCGGTGTTGGCGGACTGCTCCTCTCGAGCTCATTCGGCGTTTTGGGAGTCTGCACGCCCTTTGGCTCTGTAGCATCTTGTGCTTCATTGCGTGCTTTGCTCGGAGTGATTTCATCGAGTTCCGTGTCCAGTAGATGGCCTACGTCCCGCAGACTCTGAGGCGCCTTCTTGTCGTCTTTCTGGTAGGTGGGTGCGGGACTGGCTACTTTGGAGGCGGGCTTGATGTCGAAGAGGTTGTGGAAGGCTGAGGACGACATGGTGGCCCGGTTCGGTGGGGAGGCACTTCAGACGGTCCTTTGATGTCAGTGGTGACTCAAGCTGCTTTTTAACGCGCTGGAACTCAGAAGCTAGAAGTGTGAAAGAAAAGGGCCGAGCAGAATGTGTTGAACGTGGGGTTCACGCCCTCTTATGCAGAAGCTATCAACCGTCGTGACTAGCAGAACCGTACAAACCACGAGCGTCATCGCTGAATAATGGATGCATTTGCAGCGACACCATCGTCCTGCTGATAAAGGGCATGCAGATCAAGCAAGCCCTCAACCGACTGCGAGCCTATGACTGCTCCACGGATGAAAGCGCAGCGAAAACGCGATCTCACGATGCATAAAGAACTGGATATCGTGAGCGTCAGACGTGAAAACCGCCTTTCTACTTTAGGAAAATGAACCTATCAAGTGGGCCGTTGATTGGCAAAGTCCCTGCATGAAGTGAAGGAAGCCTTCCTGCAACGGTGCGCAAAATGCGAGGTTCGAGCTTCGGTGCGGCCAAAATTACTCTCCTCGGCTCGGCTCCTCCTTCCGCATTTGAGAATTTCGTCAACCCCGCGAAACACCACCAACAGATCAACGCTCACACGTCCTCGTGCGTAGACTCAACCGCCAAGATGGGAAAGCCAAAACGTCATCTTCATGCGACGATCGACCAGACTGTGACTCCACCAAGCGAGCTCCCGACCTCGCACTGCATCGCGCGCATCACAACGGCTGCGGGCAACAATCTATACAATGCAGAGCTTCCAGGCGGAAAGGCGGTTCTAGCGGAGCTCGAAGCAAAGTTCCGCTCGACGGTATGGATCAAGCGCGGAAGCTATGTGGTCCTAGACACGTGTGCGCTGTCGGATCGAGACAACAAGCTCGACGGCGAGATTGTGAACGTTGTGCGCGACGAGAAGGCGTGGAGGAAGATGTCATACTGGTATGTTGAACGACCTGTTCCTACTCTTACAATGGGTATCAAATGCTAACACGGCCTCCCAAAGGCCCAAGGAGTTCGTCAAGAAATCCACGTACGTCGAGGACAGCGACGAAGAAGAATCGACGGTTGGAAAAATGCCACCCACAGACTCGGACGAAGACTGATCACTCGGTGTGTTCATGGTCATCGATGACGCCCTTCAACTCGCCCTCGTACTCGTTTCTCGTTCCCCACCACACACCCGCAACCGTTGTTGCTAGCACGCCCACCACAGTCGCTGAACTGACTGGTGTGCTCGGATACACATTCCACGCCCATTCTTGCGCGGCCCACAGCGCATATTGTGTGACGGGATGGAAGCCGGCTTTCCATAGGAGGAACGGCGCGCTCCATGCGATGTATGCATAGAACTGGTAGTGCAGCGATCTCGCGCAGAGCATGCCGATCGTCATGGCTGTTAAAATGGTGGTCATGACAAAATTCGGTGTCACGCGCTTGGCCATGATGTCCTGATCCCTTGGTTCTGCTTGCGGCATGATGATCTTGAGGAACTGTTTCGGCGAGCGCTTGGATGGCTTGATCCAGCGGTTTACGGCGAAGACCAGGAGGAGAGACGCGTGCGCAGCCAGTAAGGACATGGCGAATGGTTTCGACAGAAAGGTCTCCTCGGACACGAAGCGCCAGTTTACCGTCCACTTGTAGAGGAACGCTCTGCTAAGCTCGAATGCCTTGCCAAAGTAGGAAAATGCTGCTTTCCGGAAGGGGTAGCCAAACAGAATCTACCACTTCATTAGTCTCGATACTGTCCAACCTTTCATCGTGAGAACTTACTGTGGTCTGGAATATGATCATAGCTTGTGTCATAGACTCCCTACTTCCCAATTTCTGAATCATGAGAATTCCCATCGCTGGCAATGGCAGCAACAAGCTCATCTTGACATTCAACCCAGTCGCGAACAAAAAGCTTCCCAAATGCCATTGATCCCGCTGATAACAAAAAATCGCAGCGAACATTCCCAGCACCGCAAAGCAATCATTGAAGCACCTTAGCATGAAAATGCTATGCATGCGCTTCGACAATATGAGCAGCGGGAACACATACGGCGGGACCTGCACTCAACATCAGCTTCAACCCCAATTTCCAACTGCAAATCACAAACATACCTTCGCTTTCCTATAACACTGCATCACAACGCCCAGCGTCCCCAAATACACCAGCGCAAACACATACTGCGCAAGCTGGATATTGCGCCCCTCATCCGTGATCTTGTACAGGTATTTGTAGATCCAGACGTGCGCGCCCGGATAAACCAGCGGGCCTGTTGAGCCCGTGATTTTGGTGTAGTCGCGCTCGCCCTTGAGGTAGATGGCGATTTGCTGCATGTAAGTCGACCAGTCGATTTCAGTATCTGAAAAAGTGGTTAATGAACACGTTTGCGATTTGAAAACACGGGAAATGCTTACATGCGACTTTGTCAATAATGACGCCGCACAGCGCTGCGTCGACTACGAGCAGAGTCGGGATCAGCCATTGCGTGTGCTCGGGGTTGTATGCGAGGTCGCGCGCGCGACTTATTAGCGACATGGTGATGAGATGGAGTTTGTGGTGAGGATGGCAGGGGTTTGGCGCTGATGTTATAGGAAGGCGCGACGTCACGTGGGAAGGAGCTCGAGGAGTTTCATCAGTGGTGTTGGATCAGCGCATGTTTCAGGCACGCAGAGTTCGTGCGATGGGGCGAGTGACTGTTTCGGCGGCGATATCTTGGTCTTGTGAGAGCTGGAAGGGTGGTCGGGGTGCTTGGGAAGGATTCAGAGGTCTGAGGTTCGTGGTGTTGCTTCTCTCACGCGCGGCGAACGCAGCCTCGTACACGACACAACAGATGAACGTCGCATCGTTTACAAGACCTACAGCATGGCCAAGCTAACGCTGTGGCGCGATTGCGGAAGTGTGAGGTTGTTCATAGCGATGCGATGATGAAGTCGAGAACAGTTGAGGTCAAGGTATCCGGCCGAGCGAGACGGCACGCATGCCACGATCAGCAACGCCACGGCAATCTTCGATATACGACCGAGATGGTTCAGACTACATGCTTATAGTTGATTGAATATCGCACGCCATCAACTCGGGGGACCAAGTGCTTATAATAATGCGCCTGGCTTGCTCTCTCAATTGTACGCAGGTCCAACATGTACCACGCTAGATGCGGAAAAGACTGGCCCTACAGTGTACACAGTACATCGGCGTACACGATTGACACCTCTACTGCTGAACAACGACTGGACGCCTTACGACATATCAACCTTCTAGAGGTGAAGGCTTAGCAAACATGACGGAAATCTCCGAGGCCAACTCCCAGGGCCAGCCAGTGTCCTGAAAACTGCGAGGCGTCCAACTATCGTTCGGCATGAAATAGCAACAACTGGGCTTCTGCATCGATATCGACGAGCTATTCATGTCGTTTTCCCGGACTTTGAGACGGTTTACCACTCCGAGAACCAATCGCACCATGCTTGATGCGGCGTTCTGGTCTAAGCCTGTTTTAGTGCGAGGTGCGAGATATGTATATATGTCGATTGGCAGATCCAACACTGGCTCCTTTATGAAGCTTTCAGGACGCGAAAATGTTCGACCGGAAACAAACAATCGTTCCATGCGATGAGAGTACACAACCACCAACGTACTCGATCGACAACGAAGCCCAGCGACCAACTACACAACACTTCTCTCGCTTCACTATATTCTTCTTCGTGGTTAACATCATCTTCCTTCTCTGGTTGCTGATATGCATCTTCTTCTCCACTTACGCTGGCCGATCCGTTACCTCTCCATCTGAAGAGAGTGCTCGCTCCAAGTAGTCAACTGGCTATTTCAACATCCCGACGAATACAACCATCATCGACCCTACGACTGTGGTCACTCTTCGGCTACGAGACGCAGCTAGCACACAAACATCTGGTTGGATCGCTGCCATTTGATACACGAGGACGAGTAGGACGAAGCTGTGAAGAGATTGAGCACGCAGCCATGCAGCGTCCATTGCGGCAGTCTGATCGGCAGAAGTCGCAGACTGTCAAAGAAAGACAAATGCTAGCAAGCGAAGAAGCATAAGATGCAAAGGAACTTCTGTCGGAGAAGAATGTCGGTGCTGGCGGCGAAGGTGGGACTAGAAAGGTACAATGTCATAGGAAGACGTGATCGAGCGCGCGAAGCACGCCAGGCCTGGTTTTGAGATGAAATCTCTATAGCGTTTTAAAGCAGCGTACTCGCAAATATTATTACCAAAGTCCTCATAACTTCGCCCTCGCCGGCGCAAACGTACTCCCATCCCCGCCTCCCAACGCAGCAACAAGTTCATCCACCTTCTCCAGCACCCACGTACACCCCTCATCACTCACCAACCACTTAACCGCCTCCTCACTCCCCGCGTCAGGCTCCTCCTTCCACGTGCCATCGTCCCAGCCCTTCCTCAGCCCAAAAACATGGCTCAGCACCTGCGGCCCCACACCCTGCTGCGCGCGCAAACACGTAATCGCCACCAAGCTCGTTGTCACGCGTCCGACCTTTGCGCCAGGCTTGCCAGGCGGATCGGTGAATAGGCCGCCGTACTCCTGGTTTATTATGAAGACGGGTAGATCGGGGTGTGCTTCGCCGAGCTTGTCGATGAGTTTTGTTTCGAGGGGGCGGTATATGGCGTCCCAGAGAGCGCGGCCGCGGGTGTTTGTTGCTTCGATGTTTTGGGGTGAGGGAGAGCGTGTGGGCGTTGTGTTTAAGGAAGATGCGATGGACTGGGGAAGGTTGGCGCGGAAGGCGTTGAGCATGTTGATTGTGCGTGGGATCTGTGGGTCGCATTTCATCAGTCTTGGTGCACTTCTCGAACCATAGAGGACAGATAAAGACTCACGCCATTAAAGCCAATACACTTCAGTCCTATCTCGCGCATAAACTCGGCTATTTGTACGCCTTCACTTGGTGGTCTTGACGCGCTTGTTGCGTTATATAGTGCGATCATCGAGTCGGGCGAGTTCATGGTCATTGTCGCGGCGGTGGTGATGCCGAGCCATGATGGGCGGCCGAGCTTGCGCTCTGTGGCTTCTTCTTGTATGCGTTGGTATACGGCTTGTATGCGCGGCGGTGCTGGTACGGGGCCTGGCCGCGAATGTGAGGCGTTGATGAGTGATTTGAGAGCTGGGGAGAGCTTCGACATGGTGGAGGGGGAGCTTCGGAAGCTCTGGACGAGTCGCGATGGTAATGTCCGAGTAATTGATTCTGCGTCCTTGTTCTATATAAAAAGGAAGAGCAGTTCACGTCTAGGACTACCAGCGCGTTCGCAGTCCTAAATGGTGGACGAGCAATAATGACGCGAGGCGGACGGCCGTTCCGAGGCTCACTTCCGAGCGTCTCGGCTTCACTTCAAGCACCGCAATCTAGCTTCGATCACGGCCGACATCACCATCGATTTACAGCCCTTACACCACTTCGCGCCATTTGGGCGTCTTGATCATTTCCACGGGGTCGGCGGTGATTTCCAGTGTCTTGAATTTCTTCATTCAGCTGCGACTCTACTGACCAAGAACCATCTCATACCGTTATGTTGGTCCCAAATTGTTACCACTGTTCAAACTCGAACCGATCTCTCATCATCTTGACCAGTCTCTTCGTCTTGCTTCCTATTCTTGCTGTTCGCCAAAACTCTTTCGCGAACCCACAACCTGTTTGCATACTCTGGTAGTTCCTTGTTCCATGCAAAAGAACTTCGATGCCCAGTTTCCGAGGAGGCAGTATTGAGCCACCAGTGACTAACATCGTAATGGCAAAGCTGACAAATGGCGCAGCAAGAGCGAGGACAGTAAGAACAGTGTTGCGACGCATCGTGACGGTAATGCGTGCTTTCTGCAACGTAACGATGGCGTTCTGTCGCAATGGTAGTTACCCTAGAATGCTCAGCGTCGCATGCGTAGTGATGATCGCTGGGAGATGGCACGAGTGTAAGCAATCGCCCTGGTAACAGAGAGCGTAATTCGCCTGAAGCTCCGAGACATGTAGCAGTCTGGCGACAACATACTGTCGAGATGCTGATGCATATTGGGTGCGTGTTCTTCAAACGGGATAAGCGTTGCATTACTTGTCTGTCTGCCCAGCCAGTCTTGACTGCTTCACACTTTGCAAAGCCACCTCTACCACATCTCCGTTATCCCAGCACTCTCATCGTCATCGCCACGTACGGCATTCCGCATGTGCTTCCCTTTTCTATGTGCTCTGAGTCTCAACACGCTATGTGTCAACTTCGCGACGCCGAGTCAAGCTCCGCGTCGATGTCTGAAGGTGTGCGGGCCTCAGGTGAGGCCGTTCGCGAAACACTGCTCGGCGACAACTCTTCCTCTTCATAATCGCTGTACAATCCCTCGTTGTTGAGCTCGTCTGCGAGCGAGAGTGGTTGTGTGAGACGTGCACTCGTCTTCCCAGGTTGCTGATGTGGTGAGTTGGGAGAGTGCAACTCGTTGTCGTCTGAGCGTACGACAATTGGGCTTGCAGGCATACCAGGCGATGTAGGCTGTCGACTTTCACGTCTCGCATCAGATTCCTGCCGTCTGCGCCGTTCAGCTGCTCTCACATCGCCGTGCTTGATGTACTTCCACTCCCTAGCGCTGAACGTCCGCCTCGTCAGTTCGGTAGTATCGAGACCATCAGCCGCGTAACGTGTTTGCAATGTCTCTTCAGATTCGCGAACATTGCGATCGCGCTCAGGATCACCGGGGTTTGGCACGTCGGCGCCCTGATTCGACCTAACGCCGTGCTCTTGGGCCGCCAATTGATGTACTCGGTCGCGGTCTGGTACCCAATCAAGACTGTTCAAACCACTCCAGTCAACGCATTCCTCGATCGGTTGATAGGTTCTCTCAGATTCAGACTGTGCATGCTGTCGCGCATTTTCTGTTTGTGCCTTCCAAGCCGTATGGCTATCCTTTACGCTTCCAAACAAGAAGTGTACATCGGCCTTTTCAACTGGTCGCAAGCCTCTGAGCCTCAATCTGCCGCTTGGGTAGTAATCATTGGCCACATCGAGCTTGATGGCCTGCTCGAAGTGATGCGATGCTGCTTCGAAGTCTCCGGTACCGCCGCATCCCCTGCCGAACCAATACTCGCAGCGCGCCCGGAGGTCATTACTCATGAGTGCCTCAGCAAGTTGTCGCGCCCTCTGGGCTAGAGTGCGCATTTTCGAGTAGTACCAATACGGCGGCTTCGTTGAACTTTGTGCCCATGGCTTGCGCTCAATCTCTCGTATAGTGGACTGCAAGACAGAACACCTCATTAGATACGTACGCAGTCTGATGTGTCTAATACGCGTCTGGAAAGGATCCATCCGCCTTAGTTCCTCCGGAATACCGTCTTCATATATCTCCTCTGTGCCTGCATAGTGAGCGCTGTTTGTGTAGGATATCTCGTCGTCCCTAGCAGGCGGTACGAGAGCCGAGGGTATGTGATCCGACATATCTTGCTGCGCTGGCGCCGGAACCTGGAGATTATCCTCAAATTCATCCTTTTCCTCTAGGTACCGGTCCATAGCATATCCGGGAGCCGACATATCCTCAGCAAGGTCATCGTGGGTTGGTGATAGTGGCTGCAGGGACTCATCTTTGCGTGTATGGGGAGGTCGAGCTGGCTGCGGACCAAGCAATGCCAAATCCAGCTTCGACTCGGGATAGTGCGGGCTTGTGGTCTTTTGGTGGATCTTCGAATATTCGAGGGTGACCAAACCTGGCTTTTGTCTTGCTTTGATATTCTTTGCTTTGTGTCCAGGTTCGAATAGATTCGCCCTTTCGTATACTGTCCCATCAATCTTATCAGGATTTATATTTTCCTCGCTATCCCAGTCTCTGTCCCTAATGATCTTCTTCTTATTTTGTCCTAAGTGTGACGATTCTGGCAGCTTCAGGTGCTGCTGCGCGAGCGCGATTGAGGAGAAGGACCTAGGACGGCGGGCTTGCTGATTTGGGACTCGATCTGAATTGAGCTCTGCAGATGCTGTTGCAACTCGTCGATGGTGCCCGTTTGAGGTTTCGATAAACGGCAGAGGTGCAATCTGATCCGAGTCCGCCATGTTGTCTTCAACGCCTGAGGCTACCTGTGGATGGAAGTGTACAGCGCACATTCGAAGCAAAAAGTTTTGTTGCTGGGCTGAACACGTGCTGGACGCGTTCGGAGTTCTTTGTCAACTTCTGTTCTTTGACCAGCAACACGAAATGTGACATGGTACGTGACAAAGAGATGAATTGAGATAACCGAACATCATGAACAACGCTAGTATCGCATGCAACAATACGCGCAAATTTCCTAGAAGCCCTGCCCGTACAATCTCCTGATTCACAGTACATCGCTTTGGGTGCTCACCCATCGACGCGGCAGAGACATTCGCTTCGACTTTGAGACGGCCGCGCGGAGGCGTAGCTGTGCGCTTGAACGACGACACTTGTTCTAGGCATGATGAGTGTAGCCCAAGCGCTGTCTTATAGCAATAAAAGCTTACATCAATCTTTTCGTCAAGTTGTACCACCAGGCCCTCATCGAACAAGCGGCTCTCGTCAAAGCCCGAGCGACGATTCGCAGCGCGCTGTATTGCGATTTCGATATCGCACGTCCTGGAACATTCGTCGGCCGTTGCGGACAAAGAAGTATCGTCCGACGAGAGGCTGACGGCTCGAAACGCGTCTCGGGCCTGTGAAAGCATGCGCAGCCGGTAGTATAACACGCCGCGCTGGTATTGTATCCTTGGTAGAAATGACTCTAGGTCGGCCAGTCGATCGCACAACTCCAAGGCCTCGCTGCAGGCGGCTAGGGCATCGTAGAGCTCATCTGGACCTACCGCCTGCAGGATGTCACTTTTCAGCAGGAGGCCCTCGGCGCGTGCTTTGGTACTAAGTGGACCACGCAATAGTCGTTCAAGCTCCGCGAGGGCAGTGCCGTAGTTGCGTTGGTCATTGTACTGCCGGACCACGTGGAACAGAGGGTTGGTGCATGTTTCCGAAGTTCGTCGTCGTTTTGTGGGTGGGAAGACGGCAGCTGAGCCGAACAACTGCTGGTGATGAGACTCTACGGCCCCCTCGATATCGTACGGAAGATTTGTCTGGTGTCGATCAGACGAAAGCTGTAGCCGCCGCGCCTGGGCTCTTTCGTTTTCTAGCTCGGCTTGAGTCGCAAAGCACACGTCTTGAAGCTCTTGCAGGCGGGTGGTTTGAGCTTCGAAGGCGGTCTTATACTGGAGTGCGATCGCTTGCCACGTATCTCGTTCGACTTTGAGCTGGCGTACAGCTGCTTGGATTTCCGCGGTAAAGTCGTGCATCGCGATGGTGGCTTGATCGTAGCAATGTGCAAAGCGATATGCGTGTTGGTGGTGTTGAGAGTGGTTCGGGCATCTTTGTGCTTGTGTGGTGGTGAGGCAGGTGCGCATGCACCGTGAGTGCTTCGAAGATGACCGCGACTGCCTCATCAGATGTTGAAGCCCGCGTGCCTGGCAGGCTCGATAAACCTCCACAGCCCTGCTTCCTCGGCTGCTCTTCTCACAGCAGAGACCTCGTCGAGGTCCACGGGGCGATTGATTTCAGAATATCGCACATCCCTCTTAGCATCTGGGGAGGCCGCGCCACCGACTGACTCTACAACATCGACGTTCTTGCGACCGCGACGCTCCTTCCCGACGTGTGCACGTGGAAAATACTGCTCCATGATGTGCACCATGATGTCTTTGCTCACATTCTCTGCAAGCCACTTCATAATCTCCTTGCCCTCATCTTCATGACCGGGCATCACTAGGTGACGAACCAAAACCCCCTTCTTTGCGATGCCGTCCGCAGTGAAACAGAGATCGCCTACCTGCTCGTGCATTGCTCTTATGCTCTTTGTGGCTGTCGCAGTGTAGTCACCCGCTTTCAGCAGCCTTTTGCTCGTCCTATCGCTCCAGACCTTCATGTCTGGCAGGTATATGTCCACAATGCCGTTCAGCAGCTGTATGCTCTCGAGCGAGTCGTAAGACGAGGTATTGTATATGATCGGAATGCGTAAGCCGAGCTCGCGCGCGTGCAGGACCGAGAGAACGACCTAGATCATCTCAGCGTCAGTGCTCGTCTCAAAAAATCATGTGAGTGCTCTCGTACCTGTGGCACTACGTGTTCAGGTGTGACCAGGTTGATGTTATGCACATTGCCCACGGTTTGTAACTTCATGAACCATTCAGCCAGACCCTCGGACGTAAGATCGAAGCCGTTTCGTTGATGCGCGATGTCATGATTTTGGCCTGTGAGCACAAATCAATATATTTCTCACCGCAATCCCCAATAGCGCGTCTCACAGAAAACACATCGCAGGTTGCAGCCACTGAAGAAGACACTGCCACTACCATTGTGGCCTTGGATGCAGGGCTCTGGTGATCTGTCAGCACATGCGCTGACATGCGCAATCACAGTCGCACCTTCTCCAAAATGGGGCGCGATGGTGTTTACTTTCACATCAGAACCAATGAGGCACACGCCAGTCTTTTCGAAGCGGTTGACGCCGCACAATCGAGGGCACAGATTGCACTCGCGCAGATGTGCATACGCCAGCGAGCGCTTTTTGGCTGCATCTACGGAGCTTAGAAGCTGATACTGTGGAACGTAGTCGTCGAGCAGGAAGGGCGGCGCGAGATGCAGATGACGACGTGACGAAGTCTTGCAGTGCAGTGGCGACGGCCGTCGCGAAGCAAAGTTCACGGCGGACCGTAGCCTGAGGTTGAGCGCCGTCTTGGTGAACATGGCGACGGCATCGGATTGAGTGTGTCAACAGGAACCGCTCTGTTGCTCCAATGTTGTTTGCTTGTCCAGTGGCGCCGTGCCGAGGTTTGTGGGGCAGAACGAGGCTGTGAGTTCGCTTTCAAACCTCACAAAGCTCAACCTTCTTCCATTTCACTCACGATTCTAGCACGACCATACACGGCCACCACAGCAATGCACACCGCCAACCTTAATGTCATTTCCGCATGACCCGGCAGTTGCTATAAACGCTAATAGTTCACCGTATGAGTAGCTCACATGCAATGCTAAAGGGAAAGCTAGTCATTGGAATAGACAAACTGAGCATGCTATACGAAGCGGTTCGGTGTACAATGTGGCCAGTTTTGACCGCCTTTTTGTCACATACAGGCATGTCATCTATCTGGGTCTGGGTCACACGTGATATCGAATTGGTGCAACTACTTCGCAGGCACATTGCACCAAGAGCGGCGCCAAACATAGCTATTCCTGTCCAATGGACTGAATCAAACACGTTATCTGCGCTTCGCGCTTCGATCGTGTTGCAAGTCGACACTCGCATAGCTTCCTGCTATTCCGCAGGCAGTTGAGTAAGTGACGCATGGGTTGGACAAGTTTGTTGATGACACACAGCTCATTGGATAAATATAGAATCGCATCCTGAATGTGAGGGATACTCTACAGTCATTGGATTACACAAAGAAACAATCGATACAACGCCCCGGTTGATAGTCGCTCGCGGTTCACGAACGTCCTGCAAAGGCAAAGCGCTCCGTCATATGTCCGCGTTGCACCAAGCTCTTCAACGCACAGTATAAAACAGCGATCCATGTCTCGTAACATCACCACACAAGCAACTCCGTTCGCACTGTTGGAGGCCGCAATGATGCACTTCCTCACTCTGACCCCACTGCTATTCGCCTTCCCCGTCCTCTCCACACTCCTCTTCACCGACTTCCCTCATCTCCTCGTTTCTCTCAACAAAGACCAGGCCAACTCGCCTCTCGGCACCTTCCCGTTCGCCACCGTCAGCAACAGCGTCTGGACCGAAGTCAACTTCGACGTCCACCCGAAAGCAGAATACCCTGCTGCCATCTGCCGCATCAACTTCCATATCAACACCAACGGCGCCAAGAACGCGCCACGCTACCTTGATGGTGATGCGCCGTACACGTTCCAGGTCTTCCGTCTTCAGCCAGAAATCAACAAGTGGGCCGACACATGGAACAATCACCCAAAACTGCTTGAGGATTGGCCAACGGCTACTATCACGTTGACGGAACAGGGTGACGTGACTGTGGATGGTGGCTGGTTCGAATGTCCGTTTGGACAAGTCGCACAGTTTCTTGTCAAGCCTGTGGGTGACAAAGACTTTACCTACTACTGGTATGAGCTGGACTATCCGGCGAGCGATGGAGGTCCTCATGGCATCACGCTGGAGATGCATTCTTGAGATGCAGGAACTCGACGCCGGCACGGAAAACGAAGGATTGAGGAAAGATGATTTGGTAACGTGACTTGGGCACAACACACTCCTTACTATCAATAGCATGTAGAACCCACGAGCATAATAACGAAGATAACTGTACATCAGGAACCTGTTTCATGCCTCAACTTGTCCCGCCTTTCTCTAGTTTCTATCCGTTCACAGTTTCCTGCGTTTCGTCCTACCTCTGACAAGCTTGCGCCATCACCTCTCCCGCAACTTCACCCATCCCGCAACTTCACCCATCCCGCAACTTCACCCATCCAGCAACTTCACCCATCCAGCAACTTCAGCTGTCCCGCAACTTCATCCACCCCGCAAATTCCCTCTTCTTCTCCTCCTTCTTCTCTTTCCTCTCAGTCCTGATCTCCTTACATTTCGCGACCAACCTCGCTATCGCACCCTGGTCCAGCTTGGCAATGTCGATCCTCTCCTCACGAGGTGACCACAGCACTTCGATGCTGGCGCGGCCTTGAGCGTCGTAGCGCTTGACATACACGGTGCCAGGGGGATCTCCTTGGGTTAGGGATGGAGTCTCTGGTACTGCAAAATCTCGGGTCGTCGGCATGCTGGGAAGTCCGATGTATCTTTGAGATGCGCTACGTCGGTTTGCGGCCTTGTACCTTTGGTAGAAGGCGAGTGGGGTTCGCGGCATGGGCATATCGAGACCAGTGGAGAGTTCGTCGCGGTTACCGGTGTATGGTGCCATTGTTATGTGCTTAGAGGCGTGCAGCTCGAGGATATGGTATTGTGTGCTATGAGTAAGGGCTGAATATCGACGACGCTTTCTGCTTCCTGAGGGGGTTTTTGATCGAGATGTAAGATGGAAATTACCAAAGAAGATTTCGTGGCAGATTTATAGGGCTGTGGAAAAGAATGGGTGAAAATGCTTCTTCGATACCATGGTTCGCGGTTGCAGTTCTTTGGTCGATAATAGCGTTACCCACTTTCAACATACTCCCACGTTAGACAACACGGTAGCCATTCAAGAAATAATTCCTGCAAGCTCCAGCTTTCAGGGAGCTCCATGGCTTGATGTTCATGTTCTCCTGCAGGTAAAACCTCCCGACTTTCGAGTGCCTTCAACAATGGAGCTCGCTGCTGCGCTTCGTACCGCATGTCCGAATCCGAAGATATATTTTCTTCTTCCACAGTGACTTCGCCTTGATCGTTGAAGATTTTGAAGTATATCAAGCCAGTTGGTGCTCTTCTTGGTTCCACAATTTCCGCCATCTGGAAGCCACGCGTGGGTATTTATGGTGACGAAAGATGGTCGGCGCTTTTCACGTTTCCGCGTATGTATTCACGAGGAATTTCCTGCACGTGCAGCTCTCCCCTGTGTTGTTGGGCTCAGGTGATTGTGCCTCGTGTATCAGACACGCTGTCAGGGCACTCTGGCAGCTCGCGTGAACGTGGAAGCACCGCCTGCGTCGGTCTCCCCTACTGAACTCCATGATTTAGATTCATCGTTCTCGACGCGAAACCGTGGTCCGTACCTGGAGATGGAAGACAATAATTCCGACAAGGGGCGTCGCTGTGATTGATTGGTACCCCCGCCCGGCACATGCACCAAGGTGGGGCTGCGGACTGTGTGTACGTATACCTATCCGCTGAGAAACCCCGGGATCGTACATCCTAGCGTAAGAGTCTCATCGTGTTGTCGTCTCTTTTGTTGGGCTGTAGTGTGGACGAGAGAACGACGTCAAATTCCTGCCACTTTCAATTCCAGGTTTCCGGGACGGAGATGATAGAAAGAAAGGTAGCGCCTTAATTGGTCGCTTGCCAGAGCATATCCTAGTAGAGCCGAACTATGCCACGAAAGGAAATCAATGCTAGTGCCTTGGCCCTTTGCAACATGCCACGAAGTTTGAAGAGGATTTGTAAGTCGGAAAAGGAATAGAGAAGGTCTGGGAAGTATAAAGGGAAGAGCTGCAACCATGGTTGGAAGCACGATTACAACCAACACTTCTCCTTACATCACAATACCCGCAAAATTCGACGTCACTCGACTCACCTACCTATCATGTCTACCCACTCAGCTGTCGCGACTGTCGGCCTGAAGAAGCCCCTTGCAATCGTACAAGTGCCGACCGTCAAGCCTACAGGCGAGCAGGTACGTGTCCGTGTTGAGTGGACTGCTTCGACACCACTCGATCTGCATCAGAACGATGGCGGACTCCTCGTCAAACACCATCCTCAAGTACTTGGTGATGGAACGGCCGGGACGGTGGTAGAAGTGGGACCCGATGTCAAGAGGTTGAAGATCGGTGACAAAGTCTTCGGTTTCACGTGGCGTAGCCAGGCGGAGAAGGCGCACCAAGAGTTCTCTACAGCTGAGGAGTGGTTGCTGGCAAAGGTATGCAGACTTCTGCCTGACTGACCGAGCAAAACGATAACATGTTCTGCAGATACCAGAAGGTCATAGGCTAGCTGAAGCGGTGACCTTGCCAAACAACTTCGTGACTGTCTTCCACAGCTTCAACACTGACCTTGATATGGACACACCGTGGCCCAAACCCGACAACTATGTTCCAAAAGATGCGGACCAAGCGATCTTGATCTGGGGTGGCTCATCCTCGGTTGGCCAGTTCGCGATCCAGATATTGCGCTACTATGGGTACAAGAATGTCCTGGCTACTGCATCTCATAAGCATCATGACAAGCTGCGCAGTCTCGGGGCCAGAGAGGTCTTTGATTACAACGACGCGAAAGTGATCGAATCCATCCTTCAATACGGCAGCGACGCTGGTATTCCGCTTACGCTCGACTGCATTGGTAGCCAGAAAGGCAGTATCAAACCGATTTCCAACATCGCGAAAGCTGGTTCCAAGGTCGCAATTCTTCTACCAGTAGTCGTGCGCGACTCTACCGAGACCGAAAACCCAGAATACGAGATGGAAGTCAAGGTCGCAGCCGATTGGCGAGAGGGCGTAGATGTGCGTGGTGTGCGGACGCATCAATACCTTGACGTGAGTAACAACTTACCACTTTGTGACGATTCGCTGATGAAATATAGAATGAGTTTTTCAAGTATCATCTGCAACCTGATATCATGCCCACAATGCTCAAAGACGGCATCGTGTCAGCACAGAAACAGAGAGTCGTCGAGGGTGCGACCATGCTCGAAAGAGCACAGAAGGCCATGGATTCGCTGAGGCGGAAGGAAGCGAGTATGGAGCGTCTGGTGTGGCGTGTGAGCGATGGAGCATAGTATAGCCAGCCTCAAGTTGTTTATCATCGAAGATCCTATACATAACATGTATCTGACACTATCAATGTGAATGTTTCTGGGCTTGCAGCAGTCACTTTCTCCGACCACGATGCAGACATCAGGGCGTCGGAGTGCATTTGCCTCCAGCTTGCTAATAGCACAGCGCCACCAAAACACTGTTCCAGTCTTCTTCAGCCTGGTCGTTCTGTGGTCGCATTGTGAAAATTGGCATCGAAGTTATGTCGAGTCGGTGTGCTGCTGCATGCAGGCAGTACTTCGCATAGATAACTTAACGTTAAGTTAAGTTAGTGCTAAATCGGCTTAGTCAGCTAATCTGCTTTTCGATCGGAAGCTACCGGTACCTGCGCATGTGGGCATCGACACAGCCTCGCTCTATCATCGTTTCCGACACCGTCAACTTCAATCTGCCAACACGCAGAAGCGCGCGGTATTTATGACGCATCCCACGCTCCTGCAATATGGTGAAGCAGGTGGGTGGGGCCTGTTGTGGTTCTTCGCAGGATGCCCCAGCCACTTGAAACCGCCCACCCGTTTCAACCGGCGCCGCAAGCAGATGAACTGGCTCGCGTATCTCACCCTATTGCGTTAAACGCCTACGATGTTTGGACAAACAGCTGTCAAAAGGCATGGTTGCCGCTGTTGCGGGAACAGCCATGCTTGGCCAACGCCTTGTTGTCTCACCCTGCTCTATCAGCCACATCAATGCGAGCTTGTGAGTGGTGGAAAATGCTGTTAAGCATTTCAATTCGGCACTGTACACCTATCGCATTGTTCAAGCGAGGAAACAAGAGAAAAGTTCTAGTTCAGAACATGGCCAAGTGCGGTTTCGACGCCGTGATCCTCTAGGATCATGTTTTACATGTTTAATGAGATGGTCCACAGGCACCTGTTCTTATAACATGAGAGCCTCGCTGTTTCCGCGCTCTTCAAACAACAGCTTTCATCTTCTCATCGCAGTTTCTTGTGCAAACTTGGGTCTGAGACTCCACATTCGTTCTTCCGTCACTCATTCGTTTTCACACTCTTTACAAGAAGCTAGACCTTCCTTACCTTCATTCACCACCTCTCGCCCTTCCAATCCAACTATCAACAAGCAAACATGAAGTCGTACACCGCCGCAGTTGCCATTGCTGGCTTCGCCTCTTCTGTTGCTGCTCACGGCACCATCACCAGCCCGACTCCCCGTATGGCCGGCGAGGGTCTCAAGGCCGCTTGCGGTGATCAAGTCTTCAACCAACAGTCTTCCGACGGATACGGAAATGTCCAGGGAGCTCTCCAGAACCTCCAGGGCTCTCACCCAGATTGCCGCATCTGGCAATGCAAAGGTATTCCCTTCGAAGATGCCGGCGAAGTCTTCTCGTACACGGCCGGCCAAAAGATCCCAATGACCATCGAGATTCGTGCTCCCCACGACGGCGTTGCCAACGTCTCAATCGTCAAGATCAGCTCCGACACCATCGTCGGCTCTCCACTCATCGAGTTCGATAAATATGCCTTGACGTCGTCTCCCATCTCGGCCCACCCCGAGTGGAGCAGCTTCGACATCACCATGCCTGATGTCAGCACCGAATGTGCCAACGCCGGAGATTGCGTTATCCAGTGGTGGTGGGATGCGCGTTCTGTGGACCAAACCTACGAAGCCTGCATCGACTTCAAGATGGGTGGCGGCTCCGGCTCTGGCAATGGAACGAACCCCTCTGTGCCAGCTTCTTCAGCTGCTCCCATCGCCTCTGCTAATCCTACTCCCGCCGCTCCTGCCGTCACTCCTTCGCCCACGAAAGTCGCTGAGGTTGAGGCCACACCTGCCCCTAGTGCTGGTGCAGGCTCTGGTTCCGGTGCGATGCCCAAGACCTTCACCATGACTACTTTCATTGCATGGCTCAAGGAGAATGCTGGTTCGGATGCTACCAGCAAGGTCCGCCGTATGATTGCTGCTCAGCGCACCCATGCCCGTGCCTTTGGCATCTAAGCAATAAGAAACATCAGCAACGCGCTAATCTGATGGTGATGAGAGAGTGGATACCGTTAAATTCTGTTGTATATATACACTTCCAATGATACATGCATACGAGTCGCATTGCGACATAAAGCGAGCTGTGCCCAACTATCCCTTGCTCTGTTACCATGTTCTTATCTCGACCACTTGACTTGTTCCGTGCTCGCTTTGTTTTTGATTCTCGCACTACAAGCTCATGGTCCGGACGCCAATGGCCGCTTTGAGGTCCAGATAAGATACCTGGGCCGAAGATAAGACTCATGAACGCGGCGAAGCTCGCAGTGAATCGCAGGGTAGGAAACCCTCAGACAACCGCTCCGCCGAAGTTTCGGCTTGTACCGACGAATAATGCTACTGCAGCGTATGTGAGATGGCTAATGCTACTTCACCTCATGGTCGTCCGAAATCCGATGGAAAGTGTAGGGAGCAGAAAATGACTGCAGAAGCACACGTGGTGCGCGTCATTGCTTGCTTAGTAATTGCAGCTACATTTCGACCGACCAATCTGCACTTGCTCTCCACCTATCCCAACACAACGCACATCACAAGTCATTCGATCCGATACGATTCCCGAGTACAAAAAGATAATTAAATATCATGCGCGGTCACTATATACACGAGAGAAAGGAATATGCGCCCTCTACGTCGCGTCTGCGCCACCAACAAACCACCGCACATAAAACCGAAAGCAGACGCGCCAAAGTATCGCCACCACACGACACTGCGATGATGGAAGAAAAGAGAGGCAATAATAATGATGTACAGCAAAATGCAAATGGGTATCTCTAACAACAAGTAAAAAGCAAGAACATACCAACAGACCTGTCGCCACGATAGCCAGGTGGACGACGACCAAAAACACGAAAGAAAATGCAAAGCAGGCTAAGAATACAGGAAGTCGAGGATACTGATATGAAAAATCGCCGAATAAGAAGCAGGTAGCAGCACTGCAGCCGGCGACACGCCTATAAAGCTCAATGCTTGTGCTCAGAAGACCCTTCCACAGGAGGTAAGCCATGCCCACCATGCTGCGCGTCCCAGTCTGAAGTAGGAGAGAAGTCGTCAAAGTTGAAGCCGGTAACACCGTTCAGAGAGTGCCGGCGCTCAAGGTTGGCTGGGTTTACGTATTCAGGTGTGTGATCGAAGAAGCTCGAGCTGTTGTCATGCTCAGAGTGTAGGCCAAAATTCCATGGTGTGAGACTGGGATCAACTGCTGGTTCTAGCTGCTGGAAGCCTTCGTAAGGTAGCACATCTAAGGGTCCTGCATTTCGCCAGCCGGTGAAGGTCGCATCCTCCGTCACAGGCTTCGCCTCGTCTTGCGTGGCTGTGGCGGAAGTGTGTGGGTAGTATGAGTTGTGTGACAGCGGTGGGGGTGGTGGTGTCATCATGGGCGACTGATGATGCGGTTGTACTGTGGCTGTGCGCGCGATCTGTAGCTGTGAAGCGTGAGGTACCCGTGGTAAACTCGCAGGTGGAGGTGACATGGCGGCAAGCGATTGCTGTCCGAAAGAGCTGTGTGTTGCCGCTGTCGCCGTTGACGCGTTCGGTCGATGGTTAGGCATGGATCGTGGCGGTGGGTAGCTTGAGGTAATGGGGCTCGGGGAAAGGTTCGAGAAGTTGTTGGCCGCGCGGTAGTATGGCATCGGAGCGGTATTCTGCATCTGTTGTTGCTGATACTGGGGTGTGTTGCCCCTCGAGGCTGGTACATCGGGAGTCGTGTTGGAGCGTGCTGTAGTGCGCTTTCCACCAGTCCGCCTCGCCTTTGCTGGCTTCGGGTTATCATCTGTCGCGTCTTTCGCTCGACCACGCTTGCTGTTGCCGAGGCGATTTTGGTGCTTGCGGTTGGCATACGCCTTGGGTGCGTTGACAAACGTGCGAATCTGGCAGGCTGAGTTGAGAACGTCCTCGCAGATCGTCTTCTCGAACTCGAGTGACTCTATCACGTTGTTCAGCCGACCAGCGCAATCCACCGCTCTGTCAATCTCCTCGCCTTTACGCTCGTCGGCGACATAATCGTTATGAGGCCAACCGCGGAAACCGCGCTTCACTTGTTCGAGCAAGCAGTCGAATACTTTGTGTGCGTACGCTTCGACGAGATCCGCAGGGTAATGGGCTTCGACCACCCACCTTTTAACTGCGATGGAAGTTGGGTTGTCCCTGTATTTCTCGCCGCTGGTCATCGCATTGTAGATGCGCTCTACGTGTACCCTGCGGTTGTTCTCGATGTCTTCGATCGTGTCGTCGGTCTCTGGGACACGATACGGTACCCGGTTGAACTGCGTCTTCTGTCGACGATATTCTCGCGCAGCAGCAGAGTTGTCAAGGCGTGATGGGCAGGGCTCATATTTCGTGTTGCGAGGTAGTACCCGTATGCCCTGACCAGCGCCATCCGTCAACGAGGTCTGCGGTGAGGACGCCATGGGAAGAAGAGCAGGACTCCTGCTCGCCGCAGACTCCGACCTGCGAGACATCATGTACGGGGAAGGAGCGTCGTGGGGAGAGGTAACCTCCCTCCTCACTAGTTCGTGGCCCTGAACACTTGGACTAGTTGCTTCGGCCATGTCCTCGATGCCACGTAGAAGGCCATGGTCGTTGTGTTGGGCGAATGGAGACACAGACTCGGAATACTGTCGATTGCGCAAGACACTTCTATCAGGCTGGAAGTTACTATACGGCTCCTGGTATTGGCTGTAGTCGTTTGCATTCCCGTAGCTCCGGTCGGAGAAGCCAGGATAGGTATACTGGGCGCCCGAGTTGTGAGGCGTGCTTAGGCTGTTGTGTAGGTGCTGGCCGTCGGTGTCTCGCATCGTCGCATCACTGCAGTGTCGTCCTGGGAATGTATCGTGCGTGTGTGCCTCGCCGGAGCGGGGTGATGGCCCCGCTTGACGAGAAGACGAAGTCATGTATTGACTGAGCTCAGCTGTATGATGCTCGAGATGTTTGTGGTACGAAGTTGAATGTATGTTTGAAGAGTGTAGCAAAGAGGAAGAGGAAGATAAGTGTGTCGAGATTTGACATTCGATATGCTGTGAATCGGCGGCAGCTGATGCAAATGTGCGTGTGTCAATAGGCCAGCATCTATCGTGAAGAGGCGTGTTCTTATACAGCCATCGTACACATCACAAACCAACGGTCGGCTCGTCGTTTGGGTCACCGCGAAGATGCCTGATTTAGAATTCGAGGCTTGTGATCTCGCGATGCGTTGGGGGTGCGTGGGACTCATAGGGCTGTGAAGTGCGGTATCGGAGGCGGAAGGCGCAATGCGGAAGTGCGTTTGGGTATTGCTAAACTCGCGGCATCGATACACCATTGATGGGCTTCACCGGTGCCGCTGTTAGACTTCACTGCCACTTTGGTGACGCATGAAGTCCTCTGGCACGTACTAGTAAGGTAAGTGGAAGCTACTTCACAGGATGGCGCAATTCTCACAATCACATGGCTTGTGGTGATCAAGCGGTGTACTGACGGTCTTCTAAACGAGAGTGACGGTAAGACTATCCGCTGCTTCATGTTCCGCAAGCAACTGGTTGGCAGTGAACTAGTCTTGAGCAGCCCTACCCTCTCAAACACGTTGCCTCCGTGTTGCGGCTCAAGTAAGAAGCTTCCACAGTGGCATCGCTCAATGAATCTCCGTCGTTCTTCCACCTCGATCGTGTTCGTCTTCTTCTCTTCAATGACGAGTGTGAAGACGTGGGCATCGCTGTACGATGACCATCTGCACGTGACGCACTTTTTCGCTATCCACATTTTCCATGTCAACAGCGAGACATCCATTCTTGTATGTAAATACTGAGATGAGTGCCCCAGCAAGTCAGGATACAGCTGAGCTATCACCCCGAGTGTTTGGCCGAAGAGCGGTGAAGATGTTTGAACACCGCAGGCGAAGTAGGTCGATTTTCAGCTTGTCCCAAACATCAGCTTTGGCATCGGGCTGCTCATAATCAATCGTACCCCAGATCTCGCTGCCCTGGACATATTGCTGCAACGCTGTGAGTACGGCATCTAACACTACCATCGAAGACTTCTATGCATTTACGACTTGGCCACTGCGCCCATCGGAACAGTGCAA
>Ga0265798_10001214_pt1 | contig 40828 bp, 33 predicted proteins | sample P3T30metagenome_FD_192430 | JGI IMG/M metagenome (GOLD analysis project Ga0265798, IMG submission 192430) | Plant litter microbial communities from East Loma Ridge, Irvine, California - P3 T30 | ecosystem: Environmental > Terrestrial > Plant litter > Unclassified | place: USA: California... | reverse complement strand
CCTTCCTGTTCGACAAGGTGAACTTCCTGATGGACGCCACCGTCGGCTTCATCAACATCAACCAGAACAAGATCATCAAGATCTTCTCGGTGGCCTCGGTCGCCTTCCTGCCGCCGACCCTGATCGCCAGCATCTACGGCATGAACTTCGAATTCCTGCCCGAGCTGCACTGGAAATTCGGCTACGGCTGGTCGCTCAGCCTGATGGTCGTCAGCGCCATCGCCCCCTTCCTGTATTTCCGCCACCGCGGCTGGCTGAAGTAAGCCCGGCTCCGCCACTTCCTGCTCGCGCACCTGCCGCGGCGCCACGCGCCGTGGCCTTCGCGCGTCCTTGCCCCGCCTCGACCGGGTAACAGGGCGCCGGCCGGCATCCCCGACTTCCCGCCTTGCTCCCACGGCTCCCACGCAGCCGAGGTACGTATTCTTTTCGCATACTCTTGACTTTGTAATGAGAATCGTTATCATTCGCATTCTTATTGCGGCCTTGCGAATTCTGCATCGCGACGGCCGCCAGCTCTTTTTTCCCGTTGATCGAATCGAGGTATTGAATGAAACTGCATGCGCACGCACGTGGGCTTTACAAGTTGAACCGCATCGCCATGCTGGTGGGGATGGCCCTGCCGCTGCTTGCCCATGCCGCGGAACCGGAACTGGACGAGGACCGCATCCAGCAGGTGCAGGTGCGCGCCCAGAAAGTGGAGAGCAGCGCCTACGCCGTCGGCGCGCAATCCAGCGCGACCCCGCTCGACCTGTCGCTGCGCGAGACGCCGCAATCGGTGTCGGTGGTGACCCTGCAGCGCATCGAAGACCAGCGCCTGAACACCGTCACCGACATCGTCAACAACGTCACCGGCGTCTCGGTCAACCAGTACGAGACCAACCGCGGCCAGTTCACGGCGCGCGGCTTCGACATCGACAACCTGCAGATCGACGGCCTGCCGACCACCTACGAGCAAGCCTGGAGCGGCGGCGAAGTCGCCAGCAGCCTGGCCATCTACGATCGGGTCGAGGTGGTGCGCGGCGCGACCGGCCTGATGACCGGCGCCGGCAACCCATCGGCGGCGATCAACCTGGTGCGCAAGCACGCCGACAGCAAGCAGCTGACCGGCTGGGTCGACGCCGGCATCGGCCGCTGGAACGAGCGCCGCGTGATGGGCGACGTGTCCACCCCGCTGAATGCGAGCGGCACGATCCGCGCGCGCGTGGTCGGCGAACATACCGAGAGCGACAGCTGGGTCGACCTGCTGAAGAACGAGAACAACACCGTGTATGCGACGGTGTCCGCCGACCTCACGCCCGCGACCCTTCTCTCGGCCGGCTACAGCCACCAGGACACCCATGCGTCGGGACCGATGTGGGGCAGCCTGCCTTACTGGTACAGCGACGGCACCGTGGCCAACTGGGACCGCTCCAAGACCAGCGCCGCCGGCTGGACGCGCTGGCCGACCAGCTACGGCAGCGCCTTCGTCAACCTCGAACACGCCTTCGGGAATGGCTGGAAGCTGCGCGCCAACTACAACCACGGCGACCGCCGCGGCAATTCCTACCTGCTCTACCTGTCGGGCATGCCGGACCGCGTGACCGGCGTCGGCATGAGCGATTTTTCGGGCTCCTACAGCACCCGCACCAAGCAGAACGACGTCGGCCTGCACCTCTCCGGCCCGTTCGAACTGGGTGGCCGCCGCCACGAAGCGGCCTTCGGCGCCATGCACATGAAGCAGACCTTCAATTCCGATAACCGCGCGGCCGATTTCGGCGGCGTCAGCTCCGCCGTCGGCGACTTCAACCACTGGAACGGCGCCGCCTATCCGGAGCCGGCCTGGGGCGCCCTGAGCTTCTACGAAGGCAGCGAGACCAAGCAGGATTCGGTGTACGGCGTTGTGCGCGTCTCGCTCGCCGACCCGCTCAAGGCGATCGTCGGCGCGCGTGTCACCGACTACGAAAAGCATGGCCGCGGCCAGTACACGGCGGCCTACGCGATCAAGCACGACCGCGAGGTGACGCCCTACGCCGGCCTGGTCTACGACTTCGCCGCCAATTACTCGGCCTACGCCAGCTACACCGACATCTTCCAGCCGCAGAACCTGCGCGACCTGGCCGGCAACATCCTCGATCCGATCGTCGGCAAGAGCTACGAAGCCGGCGTCAAGGGCGAGTTCTTCGACGGCCGCCTGAATGCCTCCGCGGCGGTATTCAAGATCAAGCAGGATGGCCTGGGACAACGGGCCGGCGATATCGACCGCGGCGCCGGCCCCGAGGCCTACTACCGCGCCGCCGCCGGCGCCAAGAGCGAAGGCTTCGAGTTCGACCTGTCGGGCGAACTGGCCAAGGGCTGGAACGCCAGCGCCGGCTATACCCAGTACCGTGCCAAGGATGCGCTGGGCGCGGAAGTCAACAGCGTCTACCCGCGCCGCCTGCTGCGCGTGTTCACCACCTACCGCCTGCCGGACGCCTGGAGTGCGCTGACGGTGGGCGGCGGCGTGAACTGGGAAGGCCGCACCTGGACCATCGACCCGCTGGCCCCGGCCAATACCGACGGTGTCCTCGAGCAGAAGGACTTCGCGCTGGTCAACCTGATGGCGCGCTATGAATTCAACCGCCAATTGTCGGCCCAGCTGAACGTCAGCAACCTGCTGGACAAGACCCACGTCGGCATGTCGGCGTCCTACGGCGGCATCACCTACGGGGCGCCACGCAGCGCTTCGCTGACGCTGCGCTACCGCTTCTGAGCCACGCCCCGCGCTGGCGGGGTTTTACATTGATTGCACGAGGTCGATATGCGCGCCTTCTGGACCCTGATCCACCGTTACCTCGGCCTGCTCACCGCGGGCTTCCTGTTCCTGAGCGGCGTCACCGGCGCGGTCATCTCCTGGGACCATGAGCTGGACGACCTGCTCAACCCGCAGCTGATGGAGTCGCACAGCGCCGGCACGCCGCAAGCGGCGCTGGTGCTGGCGCGCCAGGTCGAGGCGCGCTATCCGGACATCCGCGTGTCCTATGTCCCGCTGCATGCGGAAGCCGGAAAATCGCTGGCGCTGGGCGTGTCGCCGCGCTTCGATGCGGCGACCCGGGATCTCACCAAGCCCGGCTTCAACCAGGTCTTCGTCGACCCGGTCAGCGGCGCCGAGCTGGGCAAGCGTGAATGGGGCGCGGTCTGGCCGATCACCAAGGAGACCTTCGTTTCCTTCCTCTACCGCCTGCACTACACGCTGCACATTCCCGAAATGTGGGGCATCGACCGTTGGGGCCTGTGGCTGATGGGCGCCATCGCGATGGTCTGGATGGTCGACAGCTTCGTCGGCTTCTATCTCACCCTGCCGCTGCGGCGCAAGCAGGCCGCGCCGGCCGGCGGCGCCGACAAGGCGGCCGGCGGCAAGGGCTGGTGGCGGCGCTGGCAGCCGGCCTGGAAGGTGCGCTGGAAAGGCGGTGCGGCCAAACTGAATTTCGACCTGCACCGCGCCTTCAGCCTGTGGACCTGGATCCTGCTGTTCATCCTGGCCTTCACCGCCTTCTCGCTGAACCTGTACAACGAGATCTTCTATCCGGTGATGAGCAAGGTGACGAAAGTGACGCCGACGCCCTTCGACACCCGCCCGATGGCCGACAAGCAGCACCTCGTCGCGCCGCGGCTGGCCTTCGACGAGGTGGTCGAGCGCGCCGGCGCCGAAGGGCTGCGGCGCGGCTGGGACGATCCGGTGGGAGGCATCTTCTATTCGCAGGAATTCGGCATCTATATGGTCAGCTTCTTCAAGCCGGGCGGCGACCATGGCAGCGGCGGCGTCGGTCCGGCCCTGCTGTACTACGACGGCGTGAACGGCAAGCTGCTGGGCCAGCGCCAGCCCTGGAAGGGCACGGCGGCCGACATCTTCGTGCAGGCCCAGTTCCCGCTGCATTCGGGGCGCATCCTGGGGCTGCCGGGACGCATCCTGATCTCGGCGATGGGGGTGGTGGTGGCCATGCTGAGCGTGACCGGGGTGATCATCTGGTGGCGCAAGCGTGCGTCGCGCAGGGTGGTGGTGGCGCAGCGGCAGGGGGTAGCCAGGCAGGCATGAAGCATGGCGGGTATCCGAGGCCCCCGGCCTCGAATGCCCGCCAAATGCATGCGCGAACGCGGGCTTATGCGAGGCGCGCAAACACCCGACGCGCCGCCTCGACCGTCTCGGCGATCACCGCATCGTCGTGCGCCGCCGAGACGAATCCCGCTTCGAACATCGCCGGCGCAAAATACACGCCTTCGTCCAGCATGCCGTGGAAGAAGCTGTTGAAACGCGCCTTGTCGCCGGCCATCATCTGGCCGTAGGTGGACGGGACGGTCTGCGAGAAGTACATGCCGAACATGCCGCCCACCGCGTCCGCGCAGAAGTCCACGCCGGCTTCCTTGGCCGCCGCCGTCAGGCCGTCGATCAGCTTGCCCGCCTGGGCCGACAGGTGTTCGTAGAAGCCCGGCTGCTGCACCAGCTTCAGCGTGGTCATGCCGGCGGCCACCGCCACCGGGTTGCCGGACAGGGTGCCGGCCTGGTAGACCGGGCCGACCGGGGCCATCTTTTCCATCAGCTCGGCGCGGCCGCCGAAGGCCGCCACCGGCAGGCCGCCGCCGATGACCTTGCCCAGCGCGGTCAGGTCCGGGGTGATGCCGTACAGTTCCTGGGCGCCGCCGAGGCCGACGCGGAAGCCCGACATCACTTCGTCGAAGATCAGCACGGCGCCGTATTCGGTGCACAGTTCGCGCATGCGGCGCAGGAAGTCGGGCGTGGCGCGGATCAGGTTCATATTGCCGGCCACCGCTTCCACGATCACGCAGGCGATGGTGTCGCCCATCGAGGCGAAGGCGTCTTCCAACTGCGGGACATTGTTATAGTCGAGCACCAGGGTGTGCTTGACGAAGTCTTCCGGCACGCCGGCCGAGGTCGGGTTGCCGAAGGTGAGCAGGCCCGAACCGGCCTTCACCAGCAGCGAATCGGCGTGGCCGTGGTAGCAGCCCTCGAACTTGACGATCTTGTCGCGGCCGGTGGCGCCGCGCGCCAGGCGCAGGGCGCTCATGGTCGCCTCGGTGCCGGAGGACACCAGGCGCACCTGCTCGATCGAAGGCACCAGGCGGCACAGCTCTTCGGCGATCTCGATCTCGCCCTCGGTCGGGGCGCCGAAGGACAGGCCGTTCGCCGCCGCATCCTGCACCGCCTTGATCACCTGCGGGTGGGCGTGGCCGACGATGGCCGGGCCCCAGGAGCCGATGTAGTCGATATAGCGCTTGCCGTCGGCGTCCCAGAAGTAGGGGCCTTCGGCGCGGGTGATGAAGCGCGGAGTGCCGCCGACCGAGCGGAAGGCGCGCACCGGCGAATTCACGCCGCCGGGCGTGGTCTGCTGGGCGCGGGCGAACAGGATGTCGTTTTTCGAAGTGGGTGCGGTCATGGCTTAATCGATGCGGAACAGTTTGTTGGGAATCAGGCGGCCCATGCCGAAGCGGCAGGCGTTCAGCAGGGCGCCGGTGGTGTACTCCTGGGCCGCGGCAAAGGCGTCGGCGGCGCTGGCGCCGCGCGCCATGTGCGCCACCAGCGCGCCCGACAGCGTGGTGCCGGCGCCGACGAAGGGGCCGGGCAGGTGCTGGCCCCAGGCCAGGCTGGCGCTCAGGGTCACGCCTTCGTACAGGTCGTTGAAGCGGGTGCCGTCGCCGCCGCCGGTACCGGTGACCAGTACGTGGCCGCAGCCGGTCGCGGCGAGTTCCACGATGTCGTCCATCAGCGGGGCCTCGGAGCCGGGATCGCGCCAGCAGTCGGCGAAGCGCGCCAGTTCGGGCTGGGACAGCATCAGGACGCTGGCCTGCGGCACCAGCAACTGGTGCAGCAGGGTCAGGATGTCGTCGTCGCGGATGCCGCAGTCGGGCAGGGCCGTGGTGAACGGGTCGATCACCAGCGGCACGTCGGCATAGTCGGACACGATTTCGGCGATCGCCGCGAGCTGTTCGAGGCTGGCCATCGCGCCGACCTTGATGGCGGCGATCGGCATGTCCTCGAGCAGCATGCGCGCCTGGTGCACGACTACGGCATGGTCGACCGGCTGGATGTCTTCGACGCGGGCGGAATCGGCCACCATCAGGCCGGTCACCACGGACAGGCCGTGGCAGCCGTGCATGGCGAACACGGTCAGGTCCGAATGGATGCCGAGCGCGCCGACCGGGTCGGCCGGTCCGAACGTGAGGATGAGAGGAGACGGTTGGTTTTGCACAGCGGGTAGATTAAGATCCTGACTTTCGACGAATCGATTCGATTCGCATTCTACTAGAGTGAACCGCGAAAGACCTACTATGCATTGTACCGCCGCTCGTCCGGGTCCTTCGCGCTTCCTAAAATACAAGGAACCGCAACGTGAGCAATGAATCGCAGCCTTACCAGACCTGGATGTGCCTGATCTGCGGCTGGGTCTACGACGAGGCCGCCGGCGCGCCGGATGACGGCATCGCCCCGGGCACCCGCTGGGCCGACGTGCCGATGAACTGGACCTGTCCTGAGTGCGGCGCACGCAAGGACGATTTCGAGATGACCGCCATCTGAGCCGATTGGCGGGCATTCCTTGCCTGTCTGCCAAGGGAAGATGACAGCCCATCAAGCCTTGGCCCCTGTTGAGTTGACGCCTAGCAACACTTTGCGCACAAGTCACACACGCTATGCTATCTTGCGGTTTCATGCTGAAGTGAAACGAATATGACGATGCAAGCGACAGGGCAGAAGATCATGGTGATCGACGACAGCAGCACGATCCGTCGCTCCGCCGAGATTTTCCTGACCCAGGCCGGGTATCAGGTCGTGCTGGCCGAAGACGGTTTCGATGCGCTGGCCAAGATCAGCGACCACCACCCGGCGCTGGTCTTCTGCGACATCCTGATGCCGCGCCTGGACGGCTACCAGACCTGCGCGCTGATCAAGAAAAGCGCGAAGTTCCATGCGATCCCCGTCGTCATGCTGTCGTCCAAGGATGGGCTGTTCGACCGTGCGCGCGGCGCGATGGTCGGCTCGAGCGCCTACCTGACCAAACCGTTTTCCAAGGACAGCCTGCTGGCCGCCGTGCGCGAGCACGCCTGCGCGGCATTATGAAGTACAACGATGTGGAGCCCGCCGTGGCCATACAAAAGATCCTGATTGTCGACGACTCCCCCACCGAACGCTATTACCTGACCGACCTCCTGGTGCGCAACGGCTTTGCCGTCAGCACCGCCGACAACGGCGAGGAGGCGCTGGCCAAGATCCGCGCCGAGCGCCCCGAGCTGATCCTGATGGACGTGGTCATGCCGGGCGCGAACGGTTTCCAGGTCACGCGCTCGATCGCGCGCGATCCGGAGCTGTCCTCGGTGCCGGTGATCATCTGCAGCAGCAAGAACCAGGAAACCGACCGTATCTGGGGCATGCGCCAGGGCGCCAAGGATTATTTCGTCAAGCCGGTCGACGCCCAGCAGCTGCTGGCGCGCATCGCGGCGCTCGGCGCCTGACATGGCCGCCGGCGATCCCGGCGCCGCCGCGGCCGGCGGCCCGGCGGCGCGGCGCGCGCGCCTGCGCCAGTACCAGGAACGGCTGCTCGAGCGCATGCAGGCCGCCCGCACCAGCAGCGGCGCGCGCGCGCACCAGCTGGGCATCGAGATCGGCGGCGAAGCGTATCTGCTCGACTTGCTCGAAGCCGGCGAGATCGTGCCGCTGCCGGCCCTGGCGCCGGTGCCGCTGACCCAGCCCTGGTACCTCGGCCTGGCCAATGTGCGCGGCAGCCTGGTCGGCGTGGTCGACCTGGCGCGCTATCTCGGGCACGCACAGGAGGCGGCGCCTGCGGGTGCAACGCCGGGCGCCATGCGGCTGGTGACCTTTGCCTCCTCCCTCGGTTTTCCTTGCGCGCTGCTGGCCGGGCGCGTGGTCGGCCTGCGCCATGCAGCCGACATGAGCCCGATTGGTGATCGCCTGCGCGACGCCGACGGCACGGCCTGGACACCGCTGTCCCTGTCCGCCCTGGTGCGCGAAGAGCGCTTCCTGCAGGTCGGACTGGCGAACGGCGCATGACAACAACGGTATCTGCACTGGAGCTGGAATGGGATTCGCATCCAAACTGACGCTGAATTTTCTCGCCAAGGACAAGGACGGCGCCGACGGCGCCACCGTGCTGGCCTCGCCCGACACCCAGTTCGGCGTGCCCGCCGCCGCAATGGCGTCCGCGTCCGCCGCGGCGCCGGCGCCGCAAGGCGCGGGCGCCGGCTCGGCCAGCGCCGCCGCGCTGCGCCTGGGCGGCCTGCTGCGCCGGCGCCGTCCCGGGGCCGCCAGCGCACCCGCATCTGCGTCCGCCGCGCCCTTCGACGCGGACCTGCGCCTGCCCCTGATCGGGCACCTGTCGCTGCCGCGCCAGCTGCGCATCCTGATGCTGGCCTGCGGGGCCGGCATCCTGCTGACCATCCTGTCGCTGTGGCGCAACGCCGAGAGCGGGGCGGTCGCCGCCAGCCAGATCCAGATCGCCAGCGAGGTGCTGATGCATTCGCAGCGCGTCGGCAAGGCCGCGCCGAACGCGATGCAGGGCGTGCCCGACGCCTTCCTGCAGCTCGAGGACAGCCGCCGCGAACTGGGCCGCGGCCTCGAACTGCTGGCCAGGGGCGGCGCCTATAACGGCCAGCAGATCCCGGCTTCCGATGCCGGGCTGGCAAGCCAGCTGGCGGCGGTGCGCAAGAAATGGGCGGAATCGGACGCCGCCGCGATCAGCATCCTCAAGATGAAGCGCGAACTGGTCGGCTTCGACAAGAGCCTGAAGCAGTTCGACATCCTGTCGCCCGAGATGCTGGCGCTGACCGAGGAAATCCTGACCGAGCGCACCGCGCGCGGCGGCAGCCCGCGCGAACTGGCGGCGCTGGGCCGGCTGATGATGCTGACCCAGCGCCTGTCGCGCAGCGCCAACGAATTCCTGACCTCGGGCGGCATCACCTCCGAGACCGCGTTCCAGATGGGCCGCGACACCACCACCTTCCGCGTCACCGTCGACGGCCTGCTGAACGGCAGCGCCCAGCTCGGCCTGGCGCCGCTGCGCGAGCCCGAGCTGCGCGCCAAGCTGAGCGAGGTGCAATCGAAGTTCGACGTGTGCCAGCGCGTGATCGCCGACTTCCTCGGCCACCTGTCCGACCTCACCGCCGCCAAGGCCGCCGAGCAGGCGATCTTCAGCGACAACGAAGCCTTGCGCGGCCAGCTCGGCAAGCTGCAGGGCAGCTACCGCGCCGGCGAAGGCCAGGGCCCCTGGTTCTGGCTGCTGGTCGCGTCCTCGGTGTTCACGCTGGCCATGGCCGGCTGCATCTCGCGCGTGATGCTGCAGGATTCGCGCAACCGCACCCGCGGCGCCGACGCGCGCCGCCAGGAAGCGGAAGCGATGCGCCTGCTGGCCCAGGCCAAGGAAGAGGAAGCCAAGGCCACCAACGACCAGAACCAGGCGGCGATCCTGCGCCTGATGAACGAACTGCAGGAAGTCGCGGACGGCGACCTGACCGCCTACGCCACCGTGTCCGAGGACATCACCGGCGCGATCGCCGACTCGGTCAACTACACGGTCGAGGAATTGCGCGGCCTGGTGGTGCGCGTGATCGACACCGCCGAGAAGGTGGGCGGCGCGTCCGGTGACGCCCAGGGCGTGGCCAGCGAGCTGCTGGTCGCGGCCGGGCAGCAGTCGCGCGAGATCCAGGACGTGTCGGCCACCGTGCTGCGCATGGCCGGAGAAATCACCGACGTGTCCAGCTCGGCGAAGGAATCGGCCGAGGTGGCGCGCCAGTCGGTGGCGGCGGCGGAGCAGGGCGCGACGGCGGTGCAGAACGCGATCAAGGGCATGGGCGAGATCCGCGAGCAGATCCAGGAAACCTCGAAGCGCATCAAGCGCCTGGGCGAATCCTCGCAGGAGATCGGCGAGATCACCGAACTGATCTCGGACATCACGGAGCAGACCAACGTGCTGGCGCTGAACGCGGCGATCCAGGCGGCATCGGCGGGCGAGGCGGGGCGCGGCTTCTCGGTGGTGGCGGAAGAGGTGCAGCGCCTGGCCGAACGTTCGGGCGACGCGGCCAAGCAGATCGGCGCGCTGGTGCGCACCATCCAGACCGACACCCACGACGCCGTCGCGGCGATGGAAAAATCGACCCAGGGCGTGGTCGAGGGCGCGCGCCTGTCGGACGCCGCCGGCGCCGCGCTGGCCGACATCTCGCGCGTGTCGAACCGCCTGGCCGAACTGATCCAGGGGATGTCGATCGCGACCGGCCTGCAGGCGACGTCCGCCAACGGCGTGGCGCATAATATGCAGCACATCCTGGCGATCACCGAGCAGACCCAGGGCGGCACCCAGCAGACCGCGCACTCGATCCGCCAGCTGGCGGAGCTGGCCCAGGAGCTGAAGAATTCGGTATCGCGCTTCCGCGTCGCCGCCTGAGGATGCAATCAAGGACCCCATGAACCAGTTTTCGCCGGCTCCCGCGCCGCACTTCGACGCCGGTCCCCTGTCGTGGGTGATCGCAGAAATCCGCGATGCCCTCGAGCGTTCTTCCGCTGCCCTGCGCGACGCCGCCGCGCGCGCGCCGGACGCACGCGCGACCCTGCTGCTGCATGCCAAGTCGCACCTGCACCAGGCCCACGGCGCGCTGCAGATGGTCGACCTCGGCGGCGTCGGCCGCCTGACCGAGGCCGCCGAGCAGCTCATCGGCCGTTTCAAGGAGGGATCGCTGGCGCTGGACGCGCACGCCATCGAGGCGGTCGGTCTGGCCTATCGCGCGCTGGTCGAATACCTGGAAGAGCTGCTGCAGGGCGCGCACCAGCAGCCGCCGCGCCTGTTTCCCTATTACCGCGCGCTGCAGGAGCTGCTGGGCTTTGACCGCGTCCATCCGGGCGCGCTGCTGGCGCTCGACCTCGCGCCGGCGCTGTTGCCGGGCGGGCAGGGTGGGCCCGCGCCCGACTACGCCGCCTGCCGCACGCGCTTCGAAAAAGCCCTGCTGCCCTTCCTGAAAAGCAGCGCCGACGACGACCGCCGCGACCATGCCGCCGCCATGCGCGACGCGCTCGCTTCGATCACCGCGGCCCAGGCCGACCCCGAGGCGCATGCTTTCTGGCTGGCGCTGCAGACCGTGGCCGACCTGGCAGCCCAGGGGCAGCTGGCCAGCGACATCTACCTGAAACAGCTGTTCGGCCAGGTCAACCTGCAGCTGCGCCGCATGGCCCAGGGCCATGCCGGCCTGCCCGAGACGCTGCTGCGCGACGCCCTGTTCTTCGTCGCCGTCGCGCCTGCGCCGACGCTCGATGCGCGCCTGCTGCGCGACGCCTGGCGCCTGGAAGGCCAGGTGCCGCCCGACTACCTGGAACGCCGCTACGGCCGCATCGACCCGGAGGTGCTGAAGGATGCGCGCGCGGCGCTGGTCGAGACCAAGCAGGGCTGGGACCGCATCGCCAGCGAGGACGGCGTACAGCCGCACTCCGATTTCGACGCCGCGCTGGCCAGGCTGGCTGGCGCCAGCGACAAGCTGGGCGCGCCGGCGCTGGCGCAACTGCTGCGCGAGCTGGGCCAGGCCGCCGGTAGCGCGGCGGGCGGCCGCGATCCGCGCTTCAGCCTTGAAATGGCGCAGGCCATGCTGTTCGTCGAGCACGGCCTGGACCAGGTGCGCCAGTTGCCCGAGGATTTCGGCCAGCATGCCGAACGGGTCGGCCAGCGCCTGCTGGCGCTGGCGCAGGGTGACACCCCGCCGGACCTGCCGCACTGGCAGGGCGAACTGGCGCGCGAGCTGGAACAGGGCCAGACCGTGGCCGTGCTGGCGGGCGAGATGCGCGCCGGCCTGCGCGCGGTCGAGAAACTGGTCGAGGAATTCCACGGCGACCCCGCGCGCACGGCCGCGCTGGAGCAGGCCGACCCGCTGCTGCACCAGCTCGCGGGCGCGCTCGCCATCCTCGACCAGGACCAGGCCAGGCACGCGGTCGCGCACGTGCGCGCCGCCCTGAAGGAACTGGCTGCCGGCAGTGCCGGTCCGGACGCCCGCGCCGCCGCACTCGACAAGGTCGCGCAGAACATCGGCGCGCTCGGCTTCTTCGTCGATGCGCTGGCCCAGAACGTCGACGGCGCGCGCCGCCGTTACCGTTTCGATGCGGATGCGCACCTGTTCGGCGAGCTGCCGCAGGAGGCGCAGCAGCTTGCCGTGGCGCCTGCGCCGCAGCCCGAACCGCAGCCTGCACCCGCAGCGCAGCCTGAATCCATGCCTGCGCCTGCGCAGGATGGCGATGCCATCGAGGCCGAGCTGCTGGAGATCTTCATCGGCGAGGCGCGCGAGGTGCTGGAAACGGTGGCGGCGACACTGCCGGCCGCCCATGCCCAGCCCGGCGACCAGGACACGCTGGCGCGCCTGCGCCGCGCCTTCCATACGCTCAAGGGCAGCGGCCGCATGGTCGGCCTGGAGCAGTTCGCGCTGGCCGCGGCGGCGGTCGAGAAGACCATGAACCTGTGGCTGGCCGAGGCGCGCGCCGCGACGCCGGACCTGCTGGCCCTGATCGAGCAGGCCCACGCCGAGCTGTCGGCCTGGGTCGCGGAGCTGGGCGGCGCCGGACAGTCCGGACGCGACGGCGCCGCGCTGCTTGCGGCGGCCGTGCGCGTGCAGCAGGGCGAGGCCTTGGCGCCTGCCTTGGCGCCGGAGCCGGAATTAGAGGCAGAGCCGGAGCCGGAGCCCGAGCCCGAGCCCGAGCCCGAGCCGGAACAGGCCGCGCCCGCGCCCGCGGACCCGGTCAAGCGCATCGGCGCACTGGAGATCCCGCAGGCGCTGTACGACATCTACCTGAGCGAGGCCGCGGCGCTGGTCGAGGCCCTGGCTGTCGATTTCGCGGCCTGGCGCGGCGCGCCGGAGCGCACGGCCTCGGCGCCTGCCCTGACGGCGGCGCATACGCTGGGCGGTACCTCGGCCACGGTCGGCTTCCAGGCGCTGCGCGAGATCGCCGCCGCGCTGGAAGCGGTGCTGCAGGTGGCCGCGGCGCCGCTCGAAGGCGTGCAGTTCGACCTGCTCGACGAGACGGTCGAACGGGTGCGCGCGATGCTGCAGGTATTCGCCCTGGGCGAACCGGCGCCGGCCCAGCCGGAACTGCTGGCGCGCCTGGAGGCGCTGCGCGACGAACTGGGACGCCGGCGCGCCGACGCCGTGTTCGACGATGCCGAACCGGAGCTGGCCCAGCGCCTCGACGCCCTGTTCGCCGCGGCCTACGAGCGCATCCTGGCCGATCCACCGCTGGCCGCGAGCGCCACGGCGCCGGCGGCCACCACCACGCTGGCGCCGCGCCAGCCCCAGGCCGCGCCGGCCGATCCGGCGGTGAGCGAGGTGGACGACCTGTTCGACGCCTATTTCGACGACCCGTTCGCCGCGCCGGTGCTGGAACAGGCGCAGCCGGATGCCGTGCACCCAGAGCCGGAGCCCTTGCCCGAGCCTGTACCGGAGCCGGAACCGGAACCGGAACCGCTGGCCGCCGACGAGGCGCCGGCCGAGCCGGTGCTCGCCGCCGAACCGGTGTTCGCCGACGAGCTGGATCCGGACCTGCTGCCGGTCTTCATGGAAGAAGCGGCCGACCTGCTGCCCGAGGTCGGCAACGGCCTGCGCCAGTGGCAGCAGGACCCGCGCGACGCCGCCATCGCCCACGGCCTGCTGCGCGCCCTGCATACCGTCAAGGGCAGCGCGCGCATGGCCGGCGCGATGCGCCTGGGCCAGCACACGCATGCGCTGGAGACCCAGGTCGAGAACATGCTGCATGCCGGCACCACCAACCCGGCCGCCTTCGACGAACTTCTGGCCAACTACGACCAGGCCCAGCTCCTGTTCGAACAGTTGCAGCAGCCGCGCTCCGCCGGACCGGAAGCGCCGGCATCTCCGGAAGCCGCGGCCACGCCGGCTGGCGCGACCCTGCCGGCTGCAGCTGCAGCTGCCGCGCCGGCCGCCGCCGCGCCGCTGGTGCGCGTGCGCGCCGACATCCTCGACCGCCTGGTCAACCAGGCCGGCGAAGTCTCGATCGCGCGCTCCAAGCTGGAAACCCAGGTCGGTTCGCTCAAGGGTTCGCTGGCCGACTTCTCGGACAACCTGGGGCGCTTGCGCCGCCAGCTGCGCGAGGTCGAGATGCAGGCCGAATCGCAGATCGCCTCGCGCCTGTCGATCGCCGGCGAGCGTGAATTCGATCCGCTCGAATTCGACCGCTTCACGCGATTGCAGGAACTCACGCGCATGATGGCCGAGAGCGTCGACGACGTCGCCTCCTTCCACGAAGGCATGACGCGCGCGGTGGACGCGGCCGGCGTCGACCTGGCCGCGCAGTCGCGCCTGACGCGCGAATTGCAGCGCGACCTGATGCGGGTGCGCATGGTGCCGTTCGCCAGCCTGGCCGAGCGCCTGTTCCGGGTGGCGCGCCAGACCGCCAAGGAAACCGACAAGCGCGTCAACCTGGATATCCGCGGCGGCGCGGTCGAGATCGACCGCAGCGTGCTGGAACGCATGGCGGCGCCCTTCGAGCACCTGCTGCGCAACGCCATCGTGCACGGCATCGAGGAGCGCGCGGCGCGCCTGGCCGCCGGCAAGCCGGAGACCGGCGAACTGCTGGTGCAGGTCAGCCAGCAGGGCAACGAGGTCGAGATCCGTTTCTCCGACGATGGCGCCGGCCTCGACCTGGAACGCATTTGCGCGCAGGCCCGCGCCGCGGGCCTGCTGGCCGAGGATGAAGTCCTGTCCGACCAGGATGCCGCCGAACTGGTGTTCGAGCCGGGCCTGTCGACCGCCGCCGCGCTGACCGAACTGGCCGGGCGCGGCGTCGGCATGGACGTGGTGCGCTCGGAAGCGCGCGCGCTGGGCGGGCGCGTGGACATCGCCAGCGAAGCCGGCCGCGGCGCCGCCTTCGCGATCCACCTGCCGCTCACGCTGGCCGTGACCCAGGTGGTGCTGGTGGCCGGCGGCGCACGCACACACGCCTTGCCGGCCGTGCTGGTCGAGCAGGTGCTGCAGGTGCGCGACGCCGAGCTGGCCGCCGCGCGCGCCGCCGGATCGATCGCCTTCCAGGGCGAGACCCTGGCGCTGCACTACTTGCCGGACCTGCTGCGCGAGCCGGGCAGCGCCGCCGGACAGCGTTCCTGGCCGGTGCTGGTGCTGAAGAACGGCGCGGCGCGCATCGCGCTGCAGGTCGACGAGGTGCTGGGCAACCGCGAAGTGGTGGTGAAGAATATCGGCCCGCAACTGGCACGCATGCCCGGCATCGCCGGCGCCACCGTGCTCGGCTCGGGCGAGATCGTGCTGATCCTCGACCCGGTGCTGCTGGCCGGAAGCGGCCCGCGCAAGCCCGGCGTCCAGGCTCCCGTGCCGGCGCCGCCGTTCGCCGCGCCGCGCATCGCCACCATCATGGTGGTCGACGATTCGCTCACGGTGCGCAAGGTCAGCCAGCGCCTGCTCGAGCGCGAGGGTTACCGCGTGCTGCTGGCCAAGGACGGCGTCGACGCGCTCGAGCAGATGCAGGAGACGCGTCCCGACCTGATGCTGGTCGACGTCGAGATGCCGCGCATGGACGGGTTCGACCTGGCGCGCCACGTGCGCGGCGACGCCGCCACGCGCACGCTGCCGATCGTCATGGTCACCTCGCGCACCGCGGACAAGCACCGCAACTATGCGCTGGGACTGGGCGTCGATGCGTATTTCGGCAAGCCCTTCCAGGAGGATGCGCTGCTGGCGGCGGTGGCGGGGCTGCTGGGGCGCGCGCTGCCGGTGGCCTGACCTCCACGTTGCACGCATCACGGCAGCGCATGAAACCTGGGTCCCTGCCTGCGCAGGGACGACGGGTCGGCTACTCTGCCTTTAACATCTTGAAGCGCGCCAGCGTCTTCTCGCGCGCTTCTTCGTGGTCCACGATCGGCCGCGGGTAATCCCTCCCCAATACCAGGCCGGCCTTTGCCAGCGCCGCCTCCCTGGCCAGCCACGGCGCATGGATCGCCGCGCCCTCCAGCGCGGCCAGCTGCGGCAGCCAGGCGCGGATGAAGCGGCCGTCCGGGTCGAAGCGGCGCGATTGCGTGACCGGGTTGAAGATGCGGAACCAGGGCTGGGCGTCGCAGCCGGTGGAGGCGGCCCATTGCCAGCCGCCGTTGTTCGACGACAGCTCGTAGTCGTCCAGGCGGCGCGCGAAATAGGCTTCGCCGCGGCGCCAGTCGATGCCCAGGTCCTTGGTGAGGAAACTCGCCGTCACCATGCGCAGGCGGTTGTGCATGAAGCCCGAGCGGTTCAGCTGCTGCATGGCGGCGTCCACCAGCGGATAGCCGGTGCGGCCCTCGCACCAGGCCGCGAACAGCGCGTCGGCATCGAGACCTTCGTCCCAGCGCAGCGCGTCGAAGGCCGGCTTGAAGCTTTCGCTCACCACGCGTGGATGGCGCGCCAGGATCATCATGTAGAACTCGCGCCAGATCAGTTCCGACAGCCAGACCGGCGCGCCCGGTCCGCCCTGGCCGTCGGCGATGCGCTGGCGCAGCAGGCGCACCAGGCGGCGCACGCTGAGGGTGCCGAAGCGCAGGTGCAGCGACAGGCGCGAGGTGGCGTCCAGGGCCGGGAAGTCGCGCTCGTGGTCGTAGCGCGCCATGCGCTCCACGAAGGCCTCCAGCAGTGCCTCGGCGCCCGCCATGCCGGGCGCCGGCAGCGGCGCGGCCGGCGCCGCCGCGAAGCCCAGCGCGGACAGCGCAGGCAGGGCGGCGCCGCCAGGGGGCGGCGCCAGCGCGCCCGCATGCGCCAGCGTGTCGTAGGATTCGAGCGCCTGCGGTTCGGCCGCCAGGCGCTTGAGCCAGGCGTTCTTGTAGGGCGTGAACACCGAATAGGGACCGCCTGCCAGCGTCAGCACCTCGTCGCGTTCGAAGATCACCTGGTCCTTGAAGGTCTGCAGGCTGCGCCCGGCGCGCCGCAGCGCCTCCAGCACGGCACGGTCGCGCCGGATCGCCTGCGGCTCGTAGTCGTGGTTGGCGAAGACCGATTCCGCATCGAGCTCGGCGGCAAGCGCCGGGAGTTCGTCCGCGGCGCGCCCGTGCCGTACGATGAGGTAACCTCCCATTGTGCGCAGTCGCGCATCCAGTTCGACCAGGCTGGCATGAATGAAGTGCACGCGCCGGTCGTCGGGCGGCAGGCCGGACAGGATATCCGTATCGAACACGAATACGCCGTAGACACGGCGCGAGGAGAGCAGGGCGTGATGCAGCGCGGCGTGGTCGTCCACGCGCAGGTCACGCCGGAACCAGACCAGGGAGTTTCTCAAAGTCATCTTCTGTGTGCAGAGTCAATGCAACTGTGAATTTTACTGTCTACCATTCTTCCGTTTCGTTTCATTCGCCGGTCTTGTAAATGGTTAACAAAACCGCTTCCATGGCCGCGTGGGCAAATCGGTGTAAACTAGCGAAAAGCCCGGGCTTTGCAGTGTTTACGGCGGTGAATGAGAGAGAGTGAGCCAACAGAGAGTATGAGCATGAAAAAAAGTAAGGTCGGCAAGCCTCTACCGATGCCCGGGATGTCACAGGACGAATTTTCCGCCCTGGGCCAGATCGGCGCCGTTCAGCCCGCACTGAACCTGGCGAATCATTTCCTCATTGCAATGCCGTCGATGAACGATCCGATCTTCGGCGGCACCGTGGTCTATATCTGCGAACACAACGACAAGGGCGTGCTCGGCGTGGTCATCAACAAACCCACCGACATGACCATGGACGTGCTGTTCGACCGCATCGACCTGAAAGTGGCCGAGGGCCTGCGCGCCAGCGTCGTCAACGAACCGATCATGTTCGGCGGTCCGGTCCAGGACGACCGCGGCTTCGTGCTGCACTCGCCGGGCGGCTGCTATTCCTCGTCGCTGAACGTCACCGACGATGTCGCCTTCACCACCTCGATCGACGTGCTCGAAGCCGTCGCCAGCGGCAGCGGCCCGCAGCGCATGCTGGTTTCCATCGGCTATGCCGGCTGGAGCCCGGGCCAGCTCGAGGACGAACTCGCGCGCAACGGCTGGCTGACCGTCGGGGCCGACGCCCGCGTGCTGTTCGACCTGCCGATCGAGGAACGGTATACCGCCGCCATCAAGCTGCTCGGGATCGACCCCTTGATGCTCGCCTCCGAGGCCGGCCATGCGTAAAGGCGCTGCTTTCCTGCGGAGCCTGCGCGGGTAATGGTCGATATCGTTCTAGGCTTCGACTTCGGCATCAAGCGTATCGGCATCGCCATGGGCAATACCCTGACCGGACAGGCGCAGCCCCTGTCCGTGGTGAAGGCCGTCGACAACGCGACCCGCTTCAAGCTCATCGGCGCGCTGATCGAGGAGTGGCGCCCGGCGCGCCTGGTGGTCGGCGAGCCGCGCCATCCGGACGGCGCCGAGCACGAGATGACGCTGCGCGCGCGCCGTTTCGCCAACCAGCTGCACGGCCGCTTCGACCTGCCCGTCGAGCTGGTCGACGAGCGCTATTCGTCGGCCGTGATTCCCGCCAGGCGCGGCGAGATCATCGACGCCAAGGCCGCCGCCATTATTTTGCAACAGTACTTTGACGATCATGCCAACACCTACTAACGACGCCTTCGATGCGCAAGCGCTGTACGGCGCCCTGCTCGAACAGGTGCGCGCCGGCCTGTCCGGCGCGCAGGATGCCGCCATCGTCGGCATCCATTCGGGCGGCGCCTGGCTGGCCGAACGGCTTGCCGCCGACCTCGGCCTCTCGGGACGCCTCGGTTTCATCGATGTCTCGTTCTACCGCGACGACTATGCCAAGAAGGGCCTGCACCCGGACGTGAAGCCGACCCGGATCGACTTCCCGGTCGACGGCGCCACCATCCTGCTGGTCGACGACGTGCTGTACACCGGCCGCACCGTGCGCGCCGCGATCAACGTGCTGTTCGACTACGGCCGCCCGCAACGCATCATGCTGGCCGCGCTGGCGGACCGCGGCGGGCGCGAACTGCCGGTGGCGGCCGATTTCGTCGGCACCCACGCCGCGCTCGCACCCGGCCAGTCGCTGGCGCTGAACCGCGCCGCCGACGGCCAACTTTCGCTCACGATCGAAGACGACAATGCATAACCCGCAACTGAACAAGCACGGGGAGCTGCTGCACCTGCTCTCCATCGAGGGACTGCCCAAGTCCATCGTCAACCATATCCTCGATACCGCCTCGAGCTTCGTCGGCATCTCCGACCGCGAAGTCAAGAAGGTGCCGCTCATGCGCGGCAAGAGCGTGTTCAACCTGTTCTTCGAGAACTCGACGCGCACCCGCACCACCTTCGAGATCGCCTCGAAGCGCCTGTCGGCCGACGTGATCAACCTGAACATCGCGGCATCGTCCACCACCAAGGGCGAGTCGCTGCTGGACACGATCGACAACCTGGCGGCCATGCACGCCGATATGTTCGTGGTGCGCCACTCGCAGTCGGGCGCGCCCTACATGATCGCCAAGCACCTGAACGACACCAGGCAGAACCACGTGCACGTGGTGAACGCGGGCGACGGCCGCCACGCGCACCCGACCCAGGGCCTGCTCGACATGTACACCATCCGCCACTATAAGAAGGACTTCACCAACCTGCGCGTGGCGATCGTCGGCGACATCCTGCACAGCCGCGTGGCGCGTTCGGACATCCACGCGCTGACCACGCTGGGCGTGCCGGAAGTGCGCGCGATCGGCCCGCACACCCTGCTGCCGGGCGGCCTGGAACAGATGGGCGTGCGCGTCTTCACGAACATGGAAGAGGGCCTCAAGGACGTCGACGTGATCATCATGCTGCGCCTGCAGAACGAGCGCATGTCGGGCGCGCTGCTGCCCTCGGCGGGCGAATACTTCAAGAGCTACGGCCTGACGCCGGAGCGCCTGGCCCTGGCCAAGCCCGATGCCATCGTGATGCACCCGGGCCCGATCAACCGCGGCGTCGAGATCGATTCCAAGGTGGCGGATGGCAAGCAGGCCGTGATCCTGCCGCAGGTGACCTTCGGCATCGCGGTCCGGATGGCGGTGATGAGTATTGTGGCGGGAACCCAGGCATGATGAATCTGCATATCAAGAACGGCCGCGTGATCGACCCGGCCAACGGCGTCGACGCCGTGCAAGACCTGTTCATCGCGGACGGCAAGGTAGCCGCTGTCGGCGCCGCGCCGGCCGGCTTCGAGGCCGCGCGCACCATCGACGCCGCCGGCCTGGTGGTCGCACCCGGCCTGGTCGACCTGTCGGCGCGCCTGCGCGAGCCGGGCTACGAATACAAGGCAACGCTGGAATCCGAGATGCAGGCGGCGGTGCAGGGCGGCGTGACCACGCTGGTGTGCCCGCCCGACACCGATCCGGTGCTCGACGAGCCGGGCCTGGTCGAGATGCTCAAGCACCGCGCGCGCCTGCTGAACCAGGCCCACGTACACCCGCTGGGCGCCCTCACCGTGGGCCTGAAGGGCAAGGCGCTGACCGAGATGGCCGAACTGACCGAGGCCGGCTGCATCGGCTTCGCCCAGGCCGAGGAACCCATCGAAGACACCACCGTGCTGCTGCGCGCCATGCAGTATGCGAAAACCTTCGGCTACACCGTCTGGCTGCGTCCGCAGGATCCGCATATCGGCCGCGGCGGCATCGCCCACAGCGGCCCGCTGGCCTCGCGCCTGGGCCTGTCGGGCGTGCCGGTGATGTCCGAGACCATCGCCCTGCACACGATCTTCGAGCTGATGCGCGCATCGGGCGCGCGCGTGCACCTGTGCCGCATTTCCTCGGGCGCGGCGCTGGAGCTGATCCGCGCCGCCAAGAAGGAAGGCTTGCCGCTCACCTGCGACGTCGGCGTGCACCACCTGCACATGACCGACGCCGACATCGGCTTCTTCGACCCGAACGCGCGCCTGACGCCGCCGCTGCGCAGCCAGCGCGACCGCGAAGCGATCCGCGCGGCCGTGGCCGACGGCACCGTCGATGCGGTCTGCTCGGACCACACCCCGGTCGACGACGACGAGAAGCTGCTGCCCTTCGCCGAAGCGTCTCCCGGCGCCACCGGCCTGGAACTGCTGCTGTCGCTGATGCTGAAGTGGGCGGACGAGCAGGGCGGCGGCAGCGCGCTGGCCAAGGCGCTGGCGCGCATCACTTACGAGCCCGCGCGCATGGCCGGCCTGCCGGCCGGCACGCTGTCGCCGGGCGCGAGCGCCGACGTGGTGCTGTTCGACCCGGCCGCGCGCTGGACCGTGGAGCCGTCCGCGCTGGCCAGCCAGGGCAAGCACACGCCTTTCCTCGGCTACGAGCTGGCCGGCCAGGTCAAGGCGACCATCGTCGCCGGCCACCTCGCCTTCGAGCGCTGATGGCCCAGGGGGCGCCGCCAGCGGCGCGCGCCCCGTTCCGGAACGATCCTTGACACCCAAGCTTGCCTGGCGCCTGGCGCGCCTCGTCCTCCACCTGCTGGCCGGGCTGGCCACCTGCGCGCTGGTGTTTCCCTGGGCCGGGATGGCGCTGCGCGAACGCCTGGTGCGGCGCTGGTCGGCGCGCCTGCTCGGCATCTGCCGCGTGCGCGTCGAGCGCGCACGCGGGCCGGCGGCGCTCGATCACGCGCTGGTGGTGGCCAACCACATCTCCTGGCTCGACATCTTCGTGATCAATGCGACCCTGCCTTGCCGCTTCGTGGCCAAGGCCGAGATCCGCGCCTGGCCGGTGCTCGGCTGGCTGGTGGCGCAGGCCGGCACGGTCTTCATCGCGCGCGGCAACCGGCGCGAGCTGCGCCACATCTTCAAGGGCCTGGTCGACGCCCTCGGCCAGCGCCAGCGCGTCGCCTTCTTCCCCGAAGGAACCACCGCCAGCCAGGGCCAGCTGCTGCCCTTCCACGCCAACCTGTTCGAAGCGGCCATCGACGCCGCGGTCCCGGTGCAGCCCTGCGCGCTGTCCTATCTCGACGTGCGCGGCGGCTGGCATGCGGCGGTCGACTACACCGGCGACACCAGCTTCGTCGACAGCATCCTGCGCGTCCTGGGCGGCGAGCCGATCGTCGCGCGCCTGGCCAGCCTGGCGCCGATCCCGGCCGGGCAGGGCACGCACCGGCGCGAGCTGGCGCAGGCGGCCCACGACGCCATCCAGGCGGCGTTGCAGCCCCTGGATATCGCGCCGTAGGCATAGTGTTGCGTCGCTCCTGCGCAGGCAGGAGCCCAAGTTTGATGCGCAGCCGGGATGCATGCAACTTGGACCCCTGCCTTCGCAGGGGCGAGGTTTCAATCGGCGTCTGTCTTCACTTCTTGCCGCTATGCGGCCGGTATTCCGGACAATCCACCTGCAGCAGCGTGCGGTCGTCCAGGCACACCGCCGTCAGCTTGCCGCCCCATACGCAGCCGCTGTCCAGGCCGATCAAATCGGGGCGCAGCACCAGCCCCAGCGCCGACCAGTGGCCGAACACCACGGTGACGTCCGCCGTGCGCCGTTGCGGCAGCTCGAACCAGGGCGCCAGGCCGGAGCCGGCCGGTCCCTTGTCGCTTTCCTTGTGCTGGAAATCCATGCGTCCGTCCGGCCAGCACAGGCGCATGCGGGTGAGGGCGTTGACGATGCAGCGCAGGCGCGCGATGCCCTGCAGGCCGTCATCCCAGCGGTCCGGCTGGTTGCCGTACATGTGCGAGAGGAAATCGACCCAGTCCGCACCCTGCAGCGCCGCCTCGACCTCGCCGGCCAGGGCCATGGTCTGCGCCGCATCCCATTGCGGCGGCACGCCGGCATGCACCAGCAGGTGGCCGTCGACGTGCATCGCCAGCGGCCGCCGGCGCAGCCAGGCGACCAGTTCGTCGCGGTCGGGCGCGGCCAGGATCTCGTCGAGCGTGTCGGAACGGCTGGTGTCCTGGACCCCGGCGGCCACCGCCAGCAGGTGCAGGTCGTGGTTGCCGAGCAGGGCGTCGACGCGGCCGCCGCTGGATTCGGACAGGGCCTTCATGCGCCGCAAGGCGCCCAGGGAATCGGGGCCGCGGTTGATCAGGTCGCCGACGAACAGGATGCGCGCATCGCCGCCGGCGTCGGCATGGAGTCGATCGAGCAGCAGGCCGGCTTCATGGGCGCAGCCTTGCAGGTCGCCAATCGCATAGGTTTTCATGGTGTTTTCTTTTTCGGTGCGGCGCGACGCGCAATGGGATCGATACTAAAGGATTTGCGCCGCCGCGTGGGCAGTGGGCGCCGCCGGTTCATTTCTAAATGTAAATTATGTCGCTGCCAGGACGGCCGGCGCGGACAATCGGAATTTTGTCAATGTCATTCGGTCTGAGCTGCGTAAATTGCCCGCCTTCGGACCCATCGGCCAATCCGGTACAATGGCCTCGGTGCCGGAACAATCGAAACGAACGCGTTTTCTCCGTATTCGCCGGCACGGTCTCTTCCAGCCGTCCGGCTATTGCATCTGAAGAATAATAAAATGTTTTCTTTCCTTGTGAGCTTCGTCTCGTCCGCATTGCTGACCCTGCTGGTCATCAAGCACTCGAAATTGCATGGGCCCGCCCTGGACAATAATTTCGGCGGCGTGCAGAAGGTGCATTTGCACTCGGTGGCGCGCATCGGCGGATTACCGATCTTCCTGGCGGTGGCCCTGACCGCCGCGATTACCGCATGGCGCGTTCCGGATCTCGCATCCTGGCTGGCGGTGCTGCTGTCCTGTTCCTCGATCGCTTTTGTCGGCGGTATCGTCGAGGACTATACCGGCAAGGTCAGGCCGTCGCGGCGTTTGCTGCTGACGATGGCGGCGGCGGTGCTCGGCTACCTGGCGCTGGATGCGAAAATCGCGCGCCTCGACATGCCTTTCTTCAGCTTGAACCTGGATTCGCTATGGCTGATCCTGCCATTGACGGTACTGGCGGTGGCGGGAATCGCGAATGCAATCAACATCATCGACGGTTTCAATGGCCTGGCCAGCGTGGTGACGATTTTCATGCTGCTGTCGCTGGCCTATGTCGGCTGGCAGGTGGGCGACATGTTCGTGCTGATTTCGGCATTGACCGTGGCCGGCGCCACCGCCGGTTTCCTGATCTGGAATTATCCGGCCGGGCTGATCTTCCTGGGCGACGGCGGCGCCTATTTCATCGGCTTCATGCTGGGCGAGCTGGCGCTGCTGCTGGTGATGCGCAATCCGCAGGTATCGACCTGGTATGCCGCATTGCTGTTGATTTACCCGACTTTCGAAACGATATTTTCCGTATATCGCCGGATGTTCGTGCGCGGGAAATCGCCAACCATGCCCGACGGTATTCACCTGCATAGCCTGATTTTCCGGCGCATTGCGCAATGGACTGTCGGTCGCAAGGAAGCGCGTGCGCTGATGAAACGGAATGCGCGGACTTCTCCCTACCTGTGGTTGTTTTCGCTGACCGCGGTTATCCCCGCAACCGTGTTCTGGCGGAATACCGGTGTATTGATATTTTTCTGTTTGTTGTTCATTATCAGCTACGTTTGGCTCTATGCGCGTATTGTCCGATTCAAGTCGCCGCGCTGGCTCATTTGGCACAAGAAAAACTAGCTAAAAATCCGGAATGTAGTATATTGCGACAATTGGTGAGATTTGGATAAAATTCGTTTTCAACTCTATTTATAAGGAATCACGATGGATCTGTCGAATTTGTCCCTGGGCGATTTGCGTAACCTGCAAGAGCAGATCAAGCAGGAAATGAAGAAGCGTGAGCATCAGGAAGTGCAAAAAGCACGTGAACAGATCCTGGCGATCGCGCAAAGCGTTGGTGTACCGCTGAAGGACCTGATCAGCAGCGTGGGCCGCGGCGCCAAATCGGCTGCGAGCGGTTCCGGTACCGGCTCGGTCGCCGTCCGTTTCCGTCATCCAGACAACTCGTCGCAGCAATGGACCGGCCGTGGCCGCCAGCCGAAATGGGTCAAGGAATGGGTCGAAGGCGGTAAATCGCTGGACCAGCTGCGCGTCTGACACGCATCGTCCGTATTCAGCCGGAGTATTCCGGGAACCTCGCCGCGGTATCGTGAGGTTTCTCTTTGGTCCTGGATTACTTCGGCGGGCGTTACCGCCCAGTGTATTCTTCCGCCGAGCCTTCTCGCTTTGCATCGTGCATCTGTCCGGATGCATCTGTTCCGATTTCCGTTTTCCGATTCCATTAAGCAGTCAGTGCCGACAGATCCTGTCCCGGCGCGGCATTCTTTGCGTCCTGCGGGCTTCCGGTGCCCGTACACGCTTCGCCAAATTCCCATCGTCCGTGCTTGCCGCTACAATAGCTTCTTTTTTCCAGCCCGCGGCAAGGCAGACACCATGGTCCCTCTCTCGAAAACGATTTTCAAGGCATATGACATTCGCGGCATCATCGGCAAGACGCTCGACGCCGGTATCGCGCGCAAGATCGGCCAGGCCTTCGGCGCCGCCGCGCTGGCCAAGGGCGAACGCCGCGTCGTGATCGGCCGCGACGGCCGCCTGTCCGGCCCGGAGCTGACGCAGGCGCTGGCCGCAGGCCTGCAGGAAGCGGGCGTGGACGTGATCGACCTGGGCATGGTGGCCACCCCCATGGTCTATTTCGGCACCAATGTGCTGGACGCCCGTTCGGGCATCATGGTCACCGGCAGCCACAATCCGCCGGACTACAACGGCTTCAAGATGGTGCTGGCGGGCGAGGCGATCTACGGCGACGCCATCCTGGGCCTGTACCGGTCGATCGAGGCGGACAGCTTCACGCCGGCGGCCAGCCAGGGCGGCTATTCGACCCACGACATCAAGGACGCCTACATCGAGCGCATCGCTTCCGACGTCAAGATCGCGCGTCCGATCAAGATCGCGATCGACGCCGGCAATGGCGTGGCCGGTGCCTTCGCGGGCGATCTGTTCCGCGCCATGGGCTGCGAGGTCATCGAGCTGTTCTGCGAGGTCGACGGCCACTTCCCGAACCATCACCCGGATCCGGCCCACCCGGAAAACCTGGAAGACCTGATCGCGGCAGTGCGCGGCAGCGACGCCGAGATCGGCCTGGCCTTCGACGGCGACGGCGACCGCCTCGGCGTCGTGACGAAAGATGGCCAGATCATCTTCCCGGACCGCCAGATGATGCTGTTCTCCGCCGACGTCCTGTCGCGCAACCCGGGCGCCGAGATCCTCTACGACGTCAAATGCACGCGCCACCTCGGTCCCTGGATCGCGCAGCACGGCGGCCGCCCCCTGATGTGGAAGACCGGCCACTCGCTGGTCAAGGCCAAGCTGAAGGAAACCGGCGCCCCGCTGGGCGGCGAGATGAGCGGCCATATCTTCTGGAAGGACCGCTGGTTCGGCTTCGACGACGGCCTGTACACCGGCGCGCGCCTGCTCGAGATCCTGACCCGCGTGGCCGACCCGTCGGCGCTGCTGAACTCCCTGCCGATGGCCTCGAGCACGCCGGAACTGCACCTGCACCTGCAGGAAGGCGAGAACTTCGCGCTGATCGACAAGCTGCGCGCCGAGGCCGAATTCCCCGGCGCCGAGCGCGTGGTCGACATCGACGGCTTGCGCGTCGAGTACCCGGACGGCTTTGGCCTGGCGCGCGGCTCGAACACCACCCCGGTGGTGGTGCTGCGCTTCGAGGGCGAGTCGCCGGAAGCGCTGGCGCGCATCCAGGGCGAGTTCGCGCGCGTGATCCTCGCCGCCAGGCCGGACGCCGCACTGCCGTTCTGAGTACCGCCTTGAAGATCCTGCTGGTGCGGGTGTCGTCGCTGGGCGACGTCCTGCACAACCTGCCGATCGTGGCGGACATCCTGCGCCACCATCCTGGCGCCCAGGTCGACTGGGTGGTGGAAGAGGGCTACGTCAGCCTGGTCAGGCTCAACCCGCATGTGCGCAAGGTGATCCCGGTCGCGCTGCGGCGCTGGAAGAAGGGGCTGCGCCAACCCGCCGTGCGCGCCGAGTTCCGCGCCTTCCTGCATGCGCTGCGCGCCGAGCAGTACGACTACGTGTTCGATACCCAGGGATTGATCAAGACCGGCATGATCATGGCCGCGGCGCGCACGCGCCCGGGCGGCCAGAAGATCGGCATGGCCAACGGCACCGAGGATTCGGGCTACGAAGGCCTGTCGCGCATCTTCCATAGCCGCAGCATCGCGGTCGCGCCACGCACCCATGCGGTGGCGCGCGGGCGCCAGGTGGTGGCCGCGGCGCTCGGCTACACGCTCGACACGCCGCCCGACTTCGGCCTGCCGCCGCCCGACGCCTCGATGCGCCAGGCGTGGATGCCGGCCGCGCCCTATGCCGTGTTCTTCCACGGCACCGCGCGCGCGGCCAAGAAATGGCCGGCGGCCGACTGGATCGCGCTGGGCCGCGCGCTGGCGCCGATGCCGGTGCTGCTGCCCTGGGGTTCGGCGCGCGAGAAGGAAGAAGCCGAAGCGCTGGCGGCGGCGCTGCCGCATGCCGTCGTGCTGCCGAAACTGTCGATGATGGACGCGGTGGAACTGGCGCGCCAGGCCGCGCTGGCGGTCGGCGTCGACACCGGCCTGACCCACATCGCCGCGGCCTTCCTGACGCCGACGGTGGAAATCTACGTCGATTCGCCGCGCTGGAAGACCGAGGGCAACTGGTCGCCGCGCATCGTCAACCTGGGCGATGGCGGCCAGCCGCCGCGCGTCGACGAAGTGCTGTCCGCCGCGCGCGCCTTGCTGGAGACGCGCTGATGCGCCTGCTGTATTCCCTGATGTGGTGGCTCGCGCTGCCGCTGGTGCTGGGCCGCCTGTGGTGGCGCGGGCGTGCCGAACCCGGCTACCGCGCCCACCTGGGCGAGCGCCTCGGCTTCTACGGCCGGGACGCGGACAAACGTCCCGCCATCATGGTGCATGCGGTCTCGGTGGGCGAAACGCGCGCCGCCGAACCGCTGGTCGAGGCGCTGCTGGCCGCCTATCCCGATCACCGCATCCTCCTGACCCACATGACGCCGACCGGCCGCGCCACCGGCCGTGCGCTGTTCGGCAAGCATGGCGCGCGCGTGGTGCAATCCTACCTGCCTTACGACACCGGCTTCATGGTCGGCCGCTTCCTGCGCCATTTCGCGCCGCGCGCCTGCATCCTGATGGAGACCGAGGTGTGGCCGAACCTGATCCACGCCTGCGCGCGCCACAAGGTGCCGGTGGCGCTGGTGAACGCGCGCCTGTCGGAACGTTCGCTGAGGCGCGGCCAGGGCCTGGGCGGCTTGATGATGGATGCGGCGCGCGCGATCCCGCTGGTGGCGGCCCAGACCGAACTCGATGCCGCGCGCATCGCCTCGCTCGGCGCGCCGAACGTCGAGGTCACCGGCAGCATCAAGTTCGACGTGGTGCCGCCCGAGGCGGCCCTGCAGACCGGCGCCATGCTGCGCGCGCACTTCGCCGATCGCCCGGTGCTGCTGTGCGCCTCGACCCGCGAAGGCGAGGAGACGCAGATCCTGGATGCCTTCAAGACGATGGACCGGCCGGCCGGCATGCTGCTGCTGCTGGTGCCGCGTCATCCGCAGCGCTTCGACGAGGTGGCGCGCATGGCCGTCGAGCGCGGCCTGTCGCTGGCACGCCGCTCGAGCCTGCCGGAGCGCGTCGACGCCGACGTGCTGCTGGGCGATTCGATGGGCGAGATGTTCGCCTACTACGCCGCCTGCGATTGCGCCTTCATCGGCGGCAGCCTGATGCCGCTGGGCGGGCAGAACCTGATCGAGGCCTGCGCGCTGGCGCGCCCGGTGCTGGTCGGCGCGCACACCTTCAACTTCCTGCAGGCGACCGAGGAAGCGGTGGCGGCCGGCGGCGCGCTGCGCGTGGCGGATGCCGGCGCCCTGATGCGCGAAGCCGCGCGCCTGCTGCGCGACGACGATGCGCGCGCCGCGATGGGCGCCCGGGCGCTGGCGTTCGCGGCGCACCATCGTGGCGCGACGGCGCGCACTGTTGAACTCTTGCAACGGTTTATTGCCTAGCTTTTGTTACCATTCTCCTTAGTATAAAGAACGAAAGGGGATGAACATGTTGTGGTCTCATCGCACACGTGCGGACGGCAACGTGGATGGAGGCATTGCCCTCCTGGACCAGGCCGACGCGATCGACCTGGGCGCCGACGCCATGCCGGCGGCCACGATACCGGTCGTACATCCCCCCGCGGCGCTGTGCGCACTGCATTTCTGGGTACGCTATACCTTTGTCGAATACGTCGGCTTCATGTGGGAGCACGGCGGCTACCTGATCCACCGGCGCCGCATCCGCTGGCCGATGGGGCTTTACCTGCGCCTGAAAAGCACGCTGTCGGCGGCCCTGCACTTCGTGCTGCTGGGGCGCGGCCGCCGCACCTATGAATTCCAGATCGACCAGCATGGCATCGTGCGCACCAGCGACACCGGCGTGAGCCTGATCGACTGGGACGACGTGCAGCGCATCCGCACCTACTCCAGGGGTTACATGATGATCCTGAAGCGCGGCACGCTGCCGATCCCGTTCCGCTGCCTGAACACGGACGAGGTCAAGGCGATGCACGGCATCGCGGAAGCGCGCGCGGCGGGCGAACTGCAGTTCCGCGCATCGTAAAAAAATGGCGCCGTCGGCGCCATGTTTCATTCACTCGTCCGGGAACAGCACCGGCATCTCGACCGAGCGCTTCTTCAGCGCCGCCTTGGCTCCGTCGTAGTCGGGGAACACCGAACCGACCACCGCCCAGAAGCGCGGGCTGTGGTTCATCTCGCGCAGGTGCGCCAGTTCGTGCACCACCACGTAATCCAGCAGCGCCAGCGGATAGTGCACCAGCTTCCAGTTCAGGCGGATATTGCCTTCCACCGTGCAGGACCCCCAGCGCGTGCCGGCCGAGGAGATCGCGTAGGCGCTGTAGCGCACGCCGACCCGCGGCGCGTACAGGTCGAGCCGTTCGCCGAACAGGCGCCTGGCCTCGTCCTGGAACCAGCGCTTGACGCGCTCGCGCAACTGCCGGTCCGACAGGCCTGGCGTCACGCCCACCGACAGGGTGCGCGCCTCGGGGTCGTAGATGCAGTGGCTGCGCTCCGCCGGCTGCAGGCGCAGCACGATGTCGGTGCCGAGATAGGGCAGGCGCGCGCCGTCGATCCATTCCACCGGCGCGCGGCCTTCGCGCTGGATGCGCCGCTCGCTGCGCTCGAACAGCTTGGTCAGGATCCAGCGCTGCTTGGCGCGGATCGCGCTGTCGATGTCGGCCTGGGTCGAACGGCGCGGCGCGGTCACGCGCAGGCCGTCGTCGTCGATCATGAAGCCATAGGAGCGGCGCGCAGAATGACGCAACAGGTAGTGCACGGTGTGCGAGCCGAGCTGGATGGTGCGCAGCGGCGGTCCGTCCGGGTCGACCGGCGGCACCGGCAGGCCGCGGGTGGGTACCGGCGGCGCCTTGAACAGCGGCGCCGGCGGCCTGGCCGGTTTCGGTGCAGGCGCCGCTGCGGGTGCCGGCGCGAGCGCGGGCGAAGGCGCCGGCGAGGGCGCGAGCGCCGCGAACAGTTCCTGGGCAAACAGCTCCAGCTGTTTCGCGTCGTTCGTGGGGGAGATCATGGTGGGCGGCTTCGGCGGTGCTTTGGACGGCGCGCCCAACTCGTTCAGGTACCTTTGTAGGCGTGGGGCGAAATGACGCGCATTTCCGATTCTATCCAATTTTCGACCTCTTGCATCAGACTGTCGGCAGTGTGGTTTTCCGGGGGGATCGGCTTACCGATCGACACCGTGATCAGGCCCGGGCGCTTGATGAATGAATTTTTCGGCCAGCATTCTCCTGAATTATGCGCGATCGGGACGACGCTGGCACCTGTTTCGATCGCCAGGCGCGAACCGCCGCTCTTGTACTGCCCTTTTTCGCCGACCGGGATGCGGGTCCCTTCCGGGAACATGATGATCGACTGGCCGTCGGCGATGCGGCTCTTGCCGATCTTGACCACGTGGGCGAAGGCGCGCTTGCCCTTGCTGCGGTCGATCGGGATCATGCGCAGCAGCGCCATGCCCCAGCCGAAGAAGGGAATGTACAGGATTTCCTTCTTGAAGACATAGACCAGCGGGCGCTTCATGTTCGGCAGCATGAAGATGGTCTCCCATGCCGACTGGTGCTTCGACAGCAGGATCACGGCCTTGTCGGGCAGGTTGTCGTAGCCCTTGACCTGGTAGCGGATGCCGCAGATGACGCGCGCGCACCAGATCACGAAGACGTTCCAGCGCGAGGTCACCCAGAAGCGCTTGGGATAGGGGAGGGGCGCCGCCAGGAAGCAGACGCAGGCCCAGACCACCGTGGCGATCGCCATGACGGTGGTGAACAGCAGGGAGCGCAGGAACAGGATGGCGGTACGCAAAGACGTGGTCTCCGAAGCAGGTGTGTCGGTGGTGGTGGTGATCATGTGCTGGCGGGGGCCGGGCTGGCAACGTTCTTGAGGAAGGCATTGACCATCGCGGCGAGGTCGGGGAAGACCTGGGTGCCCGGCGGCAGGCCGCCGGTCTCGAAGGTCTTTTCGCCCTTGCCGGTCAGGACCAGGTAGGGCAGGCAGCCGCTGATGAAGCCGGCCTGCAGGTCGCGCAGCGAGTCGCCGACCGTGGGCACGCCGCGCAGGCTGAGCTTGAAGCGCTTGCTGATCTCCTCGAACATCCCGGCCTTGGGCTTCCTGCAATCGCAGTTGTCGATCGCCGCATGCGGGCAGAAGAAGATCGCGTCGATGTCGGCGCCGACCAGCTGGGCCTGCGCATGCATCTTCTGGTGGATGGCGTTCAGCGTCGTCATGTCGAACAATTCGCGCGCGATGCCCGACTGGTTCGACGCGACGACCACGCGGTAGCCGGCCTGGTTCAGGCGCGCGATCGCCTCGAGCGAACCCGGAATCGGGATCCACTCGGCGGGCGACTTGATGAAATCGGGGGAGTCCTGGTTGATGACCCCGTCCCGGTCGAGGATGATCAGCTTCATGGCGCTTCTTTACCCATCATGCAGCCAGCTTGGAGATGTCGGCCACGCGGTTCATCATGCGGTGCAGGATCGACAGCAGGGCCAGGCGGTTGTTGCGCAGGGCCAGGTCCTCGGCCATCACCATCACGTCGTTGAAGAAGGCGTCGACGTCGTCGCGCAGCTGGGCCAGGGTCTTGAGGGTGCCGGCGAAGTCGCCGCGCGCGAAGGCCGCCTCGACTTCCGGCTGCACCCGCTGGACGCTGGCGTACAGCTTCTTCTCGGCCTCGTCCTGCAGCAGGGCGGCATCGACGGAACCCGCCTGCGCCAGCGCTTCCTCGTTCTTCCTGAGGATGTTCGAGATGCGCTTGTTGGCGGCGGCCAGCGAGGCCGACTCCGGCAGCGCGGCGAAGGCCTGCACCGCTTCCAGGCGCTGCACCACGTCGTCGACGCGGTCCGGATCCTGCGCCAGCACGGCTTCGACTTCGTTCGGCGAGAAGCCGCGATCGCGCAGCAGGCCGCGCAGGCGGTCCAGCATGAAGGCCTTCACCTCGATGCCCGGATCCTTGAAGGACGCCAGGCTGTCGAAGGAAGCCGCGGCGTCGGCCAGCAGCTCGGACAGGCCCAGTGCCAGGCGCTTTTCGACCAGCATGCGCATCACGCCCAGCGCATGGCGGCGCAGCGCGAACGGATCCTTCTCGCCGGTCGGCTGCAGGCCGATCGACCAGATGCCGACCAGGGTTTCCAGCTTGTCGGCCAGGGCCACGGCCAGGCCGGTATCGGTCGAGGGCAGGGCGTCGCCCGAGAAGCGCGGCTGGTAGTGTTCGGAGGCGGCCAGCGCGACTTCCTCGTGCTCGCCGTCGTTGCGGGCATAGTAGGTGCCCATGATGCCCTGCAGCTCGGGGAACTCGCCGACCATGTCGGTCAGCAGGTCGGCCTTGGCCAGCTGGGCGCCGCGTTCGGCCAGCAGCACGTCGTAGCCGAGGCGGCGCGCGATGGCGCCGGCCAGGCGCGTGACGCGCGCGGTGCGTTCGAGCTGGGTGCCCAGCTTGTTGTGGTAGACCACATTGGCCAGCAGCGGCAGGCGCGATTCCAGCGACTTCTTCTTGTCCTGCTCGAAGAAGAACTTGGCGTCCGACAGGCGCGGGCGCACCACGCGCTCATTGCCGCCGACGATGGCGACCGGATCGTCGGTCGCGATGTTCGAGACGATCAGGAAGCGCGAGCGCAGCTTGCCGGCGCTGTCGGTCAGGGCGAAGTATTTCTGGTTGGTCTGCATGGTCAGGATCAGGCATTCCTGCGGCACCGACAGGAACACGTCCTCGAAGCGGCATTCATACACCACCGGCCATTCGACCAGGGCCGCGACTTCGTCGAGCAGCGCTTCCGGCATCAGCACCTCATCAAGGCCGGCCTTTTCCAGCAGCTGGGTGCGGATCGATTCCTTGCGTTCCTCGGCGCTGGCGACCACCTTGCCGCTGTCCTTGAGCAGCGCCGCATAGTCGTCGGCGCGTGCGACGTCGAAGGACTGGCCGTTCGACAGGAAGCGGTGGCCCAGGGTGGCACGGCCGCTGTTCAATCCGAGCAGGGACAGCGGCAGCACGGCCTCGCCGTGCAGCGCCAGCAGCGAATGCACCGGGCGCACGAACTGCACGGTGGCGCCGTCCGGGCGCTGGTAGCTCATCAATTTAGGGATCGGCAGCTTGGCGACGGTTTCTTCCAGCACCGCTTGCAGGCCCTCGGCCAGCTGGCTGCCCGCGGCGGTATAGGTATGGAAGAAGCTCTCGGCCTTGCCGTCCTGGGCGCGTTCCAGGTCGGCCACCTGCAGATCGGGGAAGCCGAGGGCGGCCAGTTTCTTGGCCAGCGGCGCGCTGGGATTGCCTTCCTTGTCCAGGGCCACCGAGACCGGCAGCACTTTTTCGCGGATCGATTTGTCGGGCGAGGTGGCGCGCACCCTGGTGATCGACACGGCCAGGCGGCGCGGGGTGGCGTAGCTGGTGACGACGCTGTCGGCGTCGAGGAAGTCGCGCGCCTTCAGGCCGGCCGCGATGCCATTGGCGAAGGCGGCGCCCAGTTTGACGAGGGCCTTCGGCGGCAGTTCTTCGGTCTGCAGCTCAATGAGTAAGGTCTGATTCATGGTTGTTCTGTTCTATTCTGTTCTGTCCTGGACTGGGCTCAGCCGACCTTGACGTCGGCGGCGTTCACGTCGGCGGCAGCCGTCTTCGGCAGCATCGGGAAGCCGAGCTTCTCGCGCGAGTCGTAATAAGCCTGGGCGACCAGGCGCGACAGCGTGCGCACGCGGCCGATGTAGGCGGCGCGCTCGGTGACGGAAATGGCGCCGCGCGCATCGAGCAGGTTGAAGCTGTGCGAAGCCTTCATGATCTGCTCGTAGGCCGGCAGCGTCAGCGCCAGTTCGATCAGGCGCTTGGCTTCGCTCTCGTGGTTGTTGAATGCCTGGAACAGCAGTTCGGTGTTCGAGTGTTCGAAGTTGTAGGTCGACTGCTCGACCTCGTTCTGGTGGAACACGTCGCCGTACGACAGGCTTTTCCTTACCCCGTTTTCTTCCCACTCGGTCCACACCAGGTCGTAGACGTTTTCCACGCCCTGCAGGTACATCGCCAGGCGCTCGATGCCATAGGTGATCTCGCCCAGCACCGGCTTGCAATCGAGGCCGCCGACCTGCTGGAAGTAGGTGAACTGGGTGACTTCCATGCCGTTCAGCCAGACTTCCCAGCCCAGGCCCCAGGCGCCCAGGGTCGGGCTTTCCCAGTCGTCCTCGACGAAGCGCACATCGTTTTTCTTCAGGTCCAGGCCCAGCGCTTCCAGCGAACCGAGATAGAGGTCGAGGATGTTTTCCGGCGCCGGCTTGAGGACCACCTGGTACTGGTAATAGTGCTGCAGGCGGTTCGGGTTCTCGCCGTAGCGGCCATCCTTCGGACGGCGCGAGGGCTGCACGTAGGCGGCGCGCCAGGGTTCCGGGCCGATCGCGCGCAGAAAAGTACCGGTGTGGAAGGTGCCCGCGCCGACTTCCATGTCGTAGGGCTGGAGCAGTGCGCAACCCTGCTTGTCCCAGTAGGTTTGCAAGGTCAGGATGATTTGTTGGAATGTGAGCATCGTATCGGCTTGGATCTGGAGGCTTCGCGCGCAGGGGGCGCGACCTCGGTAGGTTTGCTAAAACACCAATTCTAGCGGGTTTTACCGGCTGGCTCGAAACGGATCTCGTTCCAGCCGGTATGCGGACATTTTCTTCGGCAGACTTTACTCAGTAATACCGCGAAAGAGAAGGGTTCAGGCCGATTTTTGCGCCCCGGCGTGGCGACGCCGTCCTGCGAACCAGGCGCCGAGCAGGGCCAGCGCGCCCAGTCCCAGGAAGCCCAGGTTGCCGAAGCGGATGAACGGCGTGGCGCCGGCCATGCCCTGCACGGTGGCCGACAGCACGCCCTGCTCGTAGAAGGGCAGCAGGTGGACGATCTCGCCGCGGCCGTCGATGATGGCGGTGGCGCCGTCGTTGGTCGCGCGCAGCATCGGCCGGCCGGTTTCGATGGAGCGCATGCGCGAGATCTGCAGGTGCTGCGGGATCGCCGTGGACTGGCCGTACCAGGACAGGTTCGACACGTTCAGCAGCATGGTCGCCGGCCGCGGCGCCTCGCGCAGGTTGCGCGCGATCTCTTCGCCGAACACGTCTTCATAGCAGATATTCGGCAGCACCAGCTGGTCCTTGACGGCGAACGGCGCCTGCACCGGCGCGCCGCGGGTGGCGTCGTTCAGCGGGATGTTCAGCATGTCGGTGAACCAGCGGAAGCCCGGCGGGATGAATTCGCCGAAGGGCACCAGGTGCGCCTTGTCGTAGCGGTAGGCCTGCGGCTGCGGTTGCGGCTTGAAGGTGACCAGGCTGTTGGCGTACTTGCCGGGGCCGTCCAGCAGCGGCATGCCGACGGCCAGCGTGCTGCCGCTGGCGGCGGCGAAGCGCTGCAGGCCGTCCAGGTAGCCCGGGGGCAGGCTGTGCGGGAATACCGGGATCGCGGTTTCCGGGGTGGCGATCAGGTCGGCCGGCGCCGCCTCGATCATGCCCTGGTAGCGCGCCAGGATGCTGTCCAGGAAGGCCTGGTCGAACTTGCGGTCCTGCGGCACGTTCCCCTGCAGCAGGCGGACGGTCAGCGGCTGGCCGGAAGGATGGGTCCATGTCACCTGGCGCAGCAGCATGCCGCCCACCAGCACCAGGCCGAACAGCGCCAGCGCCCCCATGCGCTGGCGCTGGGTCAGCATCACCAGGCAGGACGCGCATACGGCCACCAGCACGCCGATGCCGTAGGCGCCGACCAGCGGCGCATAGCCGGCCAGCGGCGCGCCGGCATGGGCGTAGCCCGACGCCGCCCAGGGGAAGCCGGTGAAGACCCAGCCGCGCATCCATTCCGACACGCCCCAGGCCACCGGCAGTACCAGCAGCAGGAAGGCCGCCACCGGCAGCGCCCAGCGCCTGCGCAGCCAGGTGGAGACGCCGGCGGCGAAGGCGCCGAACAGGCCCATGTAAAGGCCCAGCAGCACGATGCCGAGCACGCCGAGCGGCGCCGGCAGGTGTGCGAAGCGGGTCATGAAGATGTACAGCCAGTGCATGCCCGCCACCGACCAGCCGAAGCCGAAGGCCCAGCCGAGCAGGGTGGCGCGGCGCACCGAGCTGCCCATGCCGACCTGGTAGAACAGCCAGGCCAGCGACAGGAACTGCAGCGGCCACCAGCCGAAGGGCTCGAAGGACAGGAGGCTGGAGGCGCCGGCCAGCACGGCCAGGCCGAGGGCGGCAAGGCCCGGACGGTTGCCGCGCAGGGCGGGATCGGGCGCGGCGGCGGGAGGGGTACGGCGGCGGAGGATCAAGCGTGGTCCTGTTGTACGGTCTGTAATGAAAAACGCCCCGGACGGGGCGCAGGGTCAATCGTGTTCGTCGTCGATCGCCGGCGGCAGCTTTTCGACCAGCAGCACGTGGATCTGGCGCGCATCGGCGCGCAGCACCTCGAAGCGCAGGTTCTCGAGGTCGAACACCTCGCCCTTGTGCGGCATGCGGCCGAGGTGGTTGGCGACCAGGCCGCCGATGGTGTCGGCTTCGTCGTCCGGCAGGTCGACGCCGAGTTCCTCGTTGAACTGCTCGATCTCGGTAAGGGCCTTCACGCGCCAGCGCGGGCCGAGCTGGCCCTCCTTGATCGAGAGGATGTTGTCCTCGTCCTCGTCGAAATCGTACTCGTCCTCGATGTCGCCGACGATCTGTTCCAGCACGTCTTCGATCGTGATCAGGCCGGCCACGCCGCTGTACTCGTCGACGACGATGGCCATGTGGTTGTGGTTGGCGCGGAAGTCGCGCAGCAGCACGTTCAGGCGCTTCGATTCCGGGATGAAGATCGCGGGGCGCAGCATCTTGCGCACGTCGAAGGATTCCTCGGCGTAGTAGCGCAGCAGGTCCTTGGCCAGCAGGATGCCGACCACCTTGTCGCGTTCGCCCTCGATGGCGGGGAAGCGCGAGTGCGCGGTTTCCAGCATGATGGGCAGCCACTCCTCGATCGGCTTGGAGATGTCGATCACGTCCATCTGCGAACGCGGCACCATGATGTCGCGCACCGACAGGTCGGAAACCTGGAACACGCCCTCGATCATGGAGAGGGCATCGGCGTCGATGAGGTTGCGTTCGTGGGCGTCGTGCAGCACTTCCAGCAGCTCGGCGCGGTTTTCTGGCTCAGGGGAGATCAGCGCGGTCAGCCGTTCGAACAGCGACCGGTGGGTTTTGGCGTCCGCTCGGACGTCAGCAGGGTGCTCAGGCATAGTTGGCATGAAGCCGTTGTTACGATGGGCCATAGGATACACCAAAAGTTGCCGTGCCTGTTTTTTATGCAGCCGGATTAGGACGATGCGCGCGCGACACAGAAAGACGGACGTGTGCATTAGCACATCCCAAATTATGTCTATATTGCACGTTCAACCTGGAAAGGAGACCTCATGCCCGCGCTTAACGTGAACGGCACCACCACCGACATCGATGTTCCGGATGACATGCCCCTGCTCTGGGCCATCCGCGACACGATGGGACTCACCGGCACCAAGTTCGGCTGCGGCGTCGCCCTGTGCGGCGCCTGTACCATCCACCTCGACGGGCAGGCGATCCGCTCCTGCGTGACGCCGGTTTCGGCCGCGGCAGGCAAGAAAATCACCACCATCGAGGCGATCGGCAACGATCCGGTGGGCGCGAAGGTGCAGCAGGCCTGGCTCAAGATCGACGTGGTCCAGTGCGGGTATTGCCAGTCCGGCCAGATCATGTCCGCCACCGCGCTGCTGCATGCGACGCCGAAGCCGAGCGACAGCGACATCGACAACGCGATGTCGGGCAATGTCTGCCGCTGCTGCACCTATAACCGCATTCGCCGCGCCATCAAGATCGCTTCCGCCTGAGTACCCGCGAGGACAAGACCATGGACCAGATGAGCAAAGACAGCAAGGACAGGGACGAGACGGCGCCGGCATCGCACACGCGGCGGCGCCTGCTCAAGGCCGGGGCGGCCGGCGGCGGCGGACTGCTGTTCGGTTTTTCGCTGTTCGGCTGCCAGAAGAAAACCGAGGGCGACCGCAAGGATCCGCCGCCCGAGACCGCGGTCGGCCAGGCCGCCACCGCGGCCTCGAAGCAGCCGCCGGGGCTGGAGCACGACGCCTTCATCCGCATCGACCGCGCCGGCATCGTCACGCTGGTGGTGCACAAGGTCGAGATGGGGCAGGGTACCTTCACCGCGATGCCGATGCTGCTGGCCGAGGAACTCGGCGCCGACCTCACCAAGGTCAAGCTCGAGCAGGCGCCGGCCGACAACACCCTGTACGCCGACCCGCTGCTGGGCGGCCAGGTGACCGGCGGCTCGACCTCGGTGCGCGGGGCCTGGAAGCCGCTGCGCGAGGCCGGCGCCAAGGTGCGCACGGTACTGGTGCAGGCCGCGGCCGACCAGTGGAAGGTGCCGGTCGGGGAGCTGAAGGTGGTGGCCGGCACCATCCGCCACGAGGGCTCGAACCGCAGCATGCATTTCGGCGAAGTGGTCGACGCGGCCTCCAAGCTGGCATTCCCGGCCACGGTGAAGCTCAAGGATCCGGCCGACTTCAGCCTGATCGGCAAGCCGATCAAGCGCCTCGATTCGCCGGACAAGGTGAATGGGGCGGCGCTGTTCGGCATCGACGCGCGCCTGCCGAACATGGGGATCGCGGCGGTCGCCGCCTCGCCGGTCAAGGGCGGCAAGGTGACGGCGCTGGACGAGCAGAAGGCGATGGCGGTGAAGGGCGTACGCCAGGTGCTGCGCATCGAGGATGCGGTGGCGGTCGTGGCCGACAATTTCTGGACCGCCAGGCAGGGCCTGGCGGCGGCCGCGCCGCGCTTCGACGACGGCCCGAACGCCAACATCAGCTCGGCGTCCATCCTGGCCGACATGGACAAGGCCTCGCAGACGAGCGGCGGGGTCGCGCGCAACGACGGCGACGCGCTCAAGGAGCTCGACGCGCAGGGCGGGCGCCGCATCGACGTGATCTACCAGATGCCCTTCCTGGCCCACGCGACCATGGAACCGATGAACTGCACGGTCGATTTGCGTCCGGACGGCTGCGACCTGTGGGTCGGCACCCAGGTGCCGGCGCTGGCCCAGGGCGCCGCGGTCAAGCTCACCGGGCTGCCGATCGAGAAGGTCAAGGTGCATAACTTCTTCCTTGGCGGCGGCTTCGGGCGCCGGCTCGAAGTCGACTACGTGGTCCAGGCGGTGCAGTTCGCCAAGCTGGCCAAGGGGCCGATCAAGGTGATCTGGACGCGCGAGGAAGACATCCAGCACGACATGGTCCGTCCCTATTACTACGACCGCATGTCGGCCAAGCTGGACGACAAGGGCATGCCGACGGCCTGGTTCCATCGCATCACCGGTTCCTCGATCATCGCGCGCTTCTTCCCGGCGCTGTTCAAGGATGGCGTCGATCCCGACGCGGTGGAAGGCGCCGTCGAGCTGCAGTACACGATTCCCGCCGTGCGCGTCGAATACGTGCGCCACGAGCCGGGCGCGGTGGCCACGGCCTTCTGGCGCGGCGTGGGCGCCACCCACAATGTGTTCATGGTCGAGAGCTTCGTCGACGAGCTGGCCCATGCCGGCAAGACCGACCCGGTGGCCTACCGCCGCGCCCTGCTGCAGAAATCGCCGCGCCGGCTGGCGGTGCTCGACCTGGTCGCCGAGAAGTCCGGCTGGGGCAAGCCGCTCAAGCCGATCGCCGGCCGCAAGGTGGGACGCGGGGTCTCGACCCAGTTCGTGTTCGGCAGCTACATGGCCCAGGTGGCCGAGGTGTCGGTCGGACCGGACGGCGACGTGCGCCTGCACCGGGTGGTGTGCGCGGTCGACTGCGGCCAGAACATCAATCCGGACACCATCGCGGCCCAGATGGAAGGCGGCATCATGTTCGGCGCCACGGCGGCGCTGTGGGGCGAGATCACGGTCGACAAGGGGCGGGTGCAGCAGTCGAACTTCGGCGACTACCGGCCGATGCGCATGAGCGAGTCGCCCACGGTCGAGGTGCACATCGTGAACAACCACGACGACCCGGGCGGGATCGGCGAGCCGGGAACGGCGGGGATCGCGCCGGCGCTGGCCAACGCGGTGTTCGCGGCGACGGGCAAGCGGATTCGCAAGCTGCCGATCGGGGAGCAGCTCAAGAAAGCCTGAGGCTGCCCAGGCAACTTGGGTCCCTGCCTTCGCAGGGACGACGGAGCAACGGTCCCGGACCATCGAACAACGTCGTCCCTGCGCAGGCAGGGACCCAAGCTCGCTCCAGGCCGCCGGCTTATTCGTTATCCGCGTACGGATCCGGATAGGCCAGCGCTTCCATGATGTCGCGCTCGAGCTGTTCCATCTCCTCGGCTTCCTCGTCGCTCTCATGGTCGAAGCCCTGGGCGTGCAGCACGCCGTGCACAACCAGGTGGGCGACGTGTTCCTCGACCGTCTTCTTCTGCTCTTCGGATTCGCGCACCAGCAC
>Ga0265798_10001213_pt1 | contig 40831 bp, 35 predicted proteins | sample P3T30metagenome_FD_192430 | JGI IMG/M metagenome (GOLD analysis project Ga0265798, IMG submission 192430) | Plant litter microbial communities from East Loma Ridge, Irvine, California - P3 T30 | ecosystem: Environmental > Terrestrial > Plant litter > Unclassified | place: USA: California... | reverse complement strand
TTTGATCCACAAGAGTCCTACGAAAGCAGCTTTCACCACGCATTAGCCGAGGCCCAGCAAATGCGCCAAATCAAGCAAGACACCATCGTTGCAGGTTTCGACAAAGATCAACACGCGGAGCTCGATGCATGGAACAAGCTCACTCAGGAGCAGAGGGATGAGCGGGACGAATTCGAAGCCAGAAAATTGGTTCACGACAAGGAAGCTGCTATGATCAAGCTTGCTGACGAGAGGCTTGCTGAGCTGCACAGGCAAGGAAAAGAAGACGAGGCCTCTGCGGCTAAGAAGCAGGCTGACCTGGACCAGATAGTCAAGGAACAAAAGGCGGATATGAAGGCCCAGGCCGAGAGGATGGCAGCGGCCAAGGGGGATGGGAAGACCGGCAAACCCGTCGTCAAGGACCTTGACGATGAAACTATCAAGAAGTTCGCCCAAGACAAGCTTGACGAGAAGAAGCGTAAGGAGGAAGAGGCCGCCAAGCTCACCGAAAAGGACCTCGCCGAGAAGCTCGCCGCCGACAAGCTTGCTGCCGAAAAGGTCAAGGAGGAAGCCGATGCAAAGCTCGGCGCCGAGAAGGCGGAGGCCAAGAAAGCCGAGAAGGCTGCTGCCGATAAGCTCGCCGAAGAGAAGAAAGTCGCCCGCGTCGAGAAGGAAAAGGTCGATCAGAAGCTCGCCGAAGAGAAGCTCGCCACCGAGAAGGAGGCCGACAAGGTTGCCGCTGAAGTGAAGCTTGCCGCTGAAAAGGAAGCCGCCAGGATCGAGAAAGAAAAGATTGACCAGAAGGTTGCTGATGAAAAGAAGTCTGCTAAGGAGGAGAAGAAGGCCGCCGCCGCTCAGCTCGCCGGAGAGAAGAAGGAGACCAAGGAAGAGGAGAAGGCCGCCGCCGCCAAGCTCAAGGAAGAAAAGGCTCGCATCGAGAAGGAAGAAAAGGAAATCGCTGACAAGGAACAGAAGGCCGAGAACCTCAAGAACCACATCAACAAGGCCCCCCCTGGAGTTTCCCGCATCGCAAAGCCAAAGTCCTGCAGCTGCTTCGAGGCCTTCTCTCACATCCTTGGCTACGAGACCAAGACCTCTGGCCCCCTCGACAAGTTCCGTCTCGACTTCTGGGCTCTGCGCAACCGCAACTGCCTTGAGTATTGCACTCACCCCTTCTCCAAGTTCGAAGTCGACGCTTTCCGCACCTCCGTGAAGGGCAAGTTAGTTGTACCCGGCAACTTCCCCGACCACGTCTACGTCGAAGCTGGATCGTCCTCTGGCGCCCACGAGAAGCGCGAAGAACTCGGCAGCGGACCAAGGGCAGGCGACCCCACCCTCCAAGACAGAGTCGACGTGATCAAGGCGGATATCCGACAACTTCAGGCGGGTCAAGCTGCCACAGATGCCTACTTGGGACGAGGTCAATCGTCTGCGGAGTCCAAGGGACAGGTGAAGTCAGTCACCGGTACCCAAGCCTCGTCGGGCAAGCGCGTGACCAAGGTCGTTGCAGTCAAGCCCTCGCCCAAGCCTGAGTCCAAGTCTATGGTGGTCAAGCCTGTGATAGCCAAGCCTGTAGCCCAGCCCGAGGTCAAGACTGTGGTCGTCCAGCCTGCGGCCAAGCCTGAGTCCAAGACCATCTCCGACCCCAAAGCCGCCAGCGCCGAGCTGCAAGCCGCCTACAACCTCTGGCTGGTCGAGTTCAAGAACTCGATCAAAAGCCAGCGCGCCGCTCTCAATGGTGACCGCAAGGCCATCAAGCAGCTGAACAAGCAGCTTATCAAGACCCTCATGGAGGCCGAGCAAAACTTCGTCAAGGCCAATGAGCAAGCCGCCGCCGCCATCGCCTCTGACTCCGCCGTCGACATGCGCAAGGACACCTTCAAGGAGTTCAAGAAGGCCGAGACCAAGATGCCGGCCACCAGTTTCTTGCAGACCATCCAGAAGGTGGCGGAGCTCAAGATGAAGCTCAAGCAGGAATACAGGGAGGAACGCGAGGAGACTGAGGAGTTCAAGGACTTCAAAGAGAAACTCAAGGAGGAAGTCAGTGCAGACCTCGAGGAGGAAATCCAGTCGAAGAGGCTTTTCGAGAAGAAACTCAAGGAGCACGGGCAGGAGGGTCTCTTGGGGAAAATCAAGGAGTACTTCAGCACGAAGAAGGCCCCTGTCCATGTGGATGACTTTAACACCGTCATTCCCCCGGCCCAGATTTGACGTTGTTGCAATCTCGCTGGTGGGGTTCTTCACCTCAAGGTGTGTTTGATTTCGCGGGGAGTTGAGGCGCTGAGACAGTACGCTGATGGCCAAAAGGCGGGAAAGATGCAAGAGCCAGATTGTTGTTGTCAGAGGCGTTTGTTTTTTTGTTTTCAGGGCGCGAAAAAATTGAAGAGGTAGGAATCAAAGGAGGAGTTGTTGCTTGTACGTTCAGCACGGGAAACAGCTCCATCAACTTCGGTTACTCTAGACTCAGATTACTGTTGGAACGTATCGAGCATACTCCGCTGCGAGTATTTTCCTACCTCGCACTTGAAGACACTTCGCCCACCTCTGAGATGATCTGATGCATGATGTCAACGCAACGCAAGCTTCAGCCTTCAGGAGTTGGATACTCTTGCTGACTAGATACTAAATGGAGACCATCGAATCAGTGAATCCAGCAAATAGACCTGTCAAATTTCGTTATCGAGGATCCGTGTGGCATCAGCTGCTCTAACAGGTAGAAGCTCCTCTAGACGTAAGGGGCATCGTCTGCACCTCCAAACCTCACATTTCCAAAGTTCTAGCAAGTCCATACAAGTAAGCAAAAGGGCCTACTCATTGCATCAGTCACATGACCGATTCTAGTCAAGCCCGTCGCATACCTCAAATCATTCAACCCTTTGAAACGTTCTGCGGTAGTATGAAGTTTACGGATTTGAATAGATCAACATCTTTGCTGGTATGCCATGTATGCCGCCATTCAACCAAACAGAACTCAACAGAGAAGTCGGGAAAGGTATGGCCAAGTAACTCGAACATAAAAGGCGAGGGTCGAGAGGTTCTGGGTTGCGCTTGCAGTGGAGCTTCGAAAGACGTGTTGTTCGACGTCAGCTTGGTCTGAATCGGAGTCATAGACTACGGTACCATATACTGGAGACAGGGATGCAAGGACTGGAGTGTGGCAATTACGCGATTTTAGTAGTGGAGGCTTGGGAGAAGATGGGAAGTATTAGACAGCTGATGTATACCAACACCACCGTCTTTTGATCATTAGCCACTTTATCGAAGCAGCGCCTTAGTTATATACAATAAGCGAACGATTAGCGGGACATCCCCGATGACGGCGACAGAGCGTTACTGAGCCGTTGCCAGAAGCAAGATCAGGCATACCCCATTCGTGTACCTGATCCTTGCGCTCGCAGTGTCAGGGATGTAAGTTTAGATGGATAACGGAACGCCCAAGAATAACTATTCCGGTATCAAAACAACCGACGAGTGCGGAGTAACAAGCTCATTGCGCCGTATTGCATGCTCATGCTTGAGTAAGACATTCAGGCTGTTCCATCAGCAGTACCCGACTGCTTCGCCTTCGCCTTCGCCTTTGCTTTCGCAGCGGCGTCTCTTGAGCTATTCGTGGACGCGGTCTGCGCTGTACTGTGTCTCCTGTACACGCCGGCGGGTGATTCCCAGAACGCTCCCACGTCGGGATCGTAGCCATAAGAACTCGTGTACGAGGTGGTGACGGAGAATGCGGGCGAGCCCGTGGTGACTGAGCCCGTGGTAGACGGGAGACCTGTGATTACAAGTATTAGAACTGGACTTGTGGCGGAGGACGCGAAAGCACTCACCACCGTCATTGTACACCAACGGCGAACTGGCCTTTCCCTTGCCTTTGCCTTTCATGACGCTTGTGCCGATGCTAGACGGGCCACCCCCAGCGCGCTTGCGTGCTTCGAGGATTTCGTAGTACTCGCGCTCTCCGACTGGGATTGACATGCGAGCGTCGCGAGCAGCGTGTGTGGGTTGGCGGATCTTAGGAGGTGATGTGTTCTGGAGCTCGAGATCGCCGGAATCGGACTTCTTCCTTCTTAGCCAGTTGAACATCTTGAGAAGAGGCAATGTGGTGGGGGTGTAAGTAGTAGCTGTTGGAGACCCTCGCGAGAGGCGGTAGCGAAGTGATATCCAAAAGCCAGAGTCGCGTCGAATTTCTTTCACGTAGGGTAGATAGGGAGCATGTCTGAGCTGTGAGATATCGAGGACAAGATCAAGAGACCGCGCGGACGGAAGAAAGGGTGAGATACAGCACCCGCCAACACTCCGCCACTCGAGCTGCTGAAAGACAGAGAGCTCAACATATCTGACCAGTGTATGTGGATGCGAAATTGCGGACGTATAGGGAGGGAGGGAAGTCAGAAGTCAATACAGGTAGAGGCTGTTCTGCGAATGGACTCTCCGCGACAGCAACCAATCCCGAGCTGGTCAAAGCAAACTTGACAAGTTCGACACTTGAAAGCTTTGGAATGATGGTGGCGCATGTGATGACCATCAACGGGAAGGAGGGGCATAGGTAGTCGTTGGACTGATGAGATAAGATAAGCAGTGTTCGTTCGTTGATCATTATTAAAGGCATCACATTCGCCTGTAGTCAAATTCAAGCCCTCTTCCGCAAGGTTCTCCCACCTACTGGAGGCGCGGCAGGCTCCTTTTTCGTTGTTGGTGCTCGCTTGGTTGTGGCTGCTGGAGCCTTTGCCGTTGGTGCTTTGCGCGTGGGTGCTGTTTTTTTCGCACCAGCCTTTGAGACAATGGTAGTCCCTGCGCTGGTCGAGCTTCCGTCGCTCTCTCGGCGTTCGCTTGTGAGTGGCGCGCTTCGCGCTGTTGCCGGCCGCTTCGTCTGTCTGCTTTGTGTACGAGATGAAGGGTTGGGAGATCTGGTCATAGAGGAGGAAACTGTGGGCTTCATCGGGCTTGCTGGACGTGAAGAAGCGAATGACGACAGCTTCTCTATGGTTGTTGATTTGATGGGCGATCTCGGTAAAGCGTGCGAGTTGTTGGATTTAGGTGAAAGGACTGTAGTGGGAGCGGGTTTGCGAGACGCTGTTTTCGTGGTCGTTGTTGGTGCTGCTGTGGCCGTCTTTGTGCGCTTCTTGGGATTGGGGATCTCGCCTTGGACATATGCGTTCTCTTTATCGTCTGTGCCGAAATGTTCGCTGTGAATCATTAGCGAGAGCGCGCACACCTGGCAGAGTGTAGTCCTACCTCGTCCTCTTTAAACTCTGCCTAGTCGATGATGGCGCAATGGCTCTCTGTCGGCTATCAACGACCGGCATGATTGCCGCAGGCCTAGGCTTTGCCTTCTCCGCGTAGTCGTCCAACAGATCTTGCATGTTGCGCTTCCGCAGGGCTTGCGGGATTCGGTTCACGCGCATCTCAAGTCTCGCGCGTAGTCCTTGCGCTTGCAATGCGTATTGAGCACGAAGTTTTCGCGCGCGTTCGGTCACTATGCACGCGTCAGATTGATTCCAGTCGCGAGCGATCCTGTAGAGCCATACCTTCTAGCTGCAGATTGTCCATGAGCGCCTGCTTCTGTGCCTCGGTGATAGTCATCGCGCTGCGTTTTGCAGGGCTTCGCTCGGGGGTGTGTGTGTCTTCCTCGCCAGTCTTTGTTGGAAGCATGGCAGACGGCGCAGGGAAAGATGGGATGAGTTCGTTGGATGAGGTGGACGCGCTGGCCGACGCGATCTGTTTTTGCTTTCGTGGAGGCATTTCGTTCGAGGTGTGTCGTTGTCGCGGGTGTTTTACAGAGCGCTTCGAGGGTGCTGTTATGTCTTATCTGCGGCGGGCGAGTTATGGTGCAATTGTTTGTAAGTTAATATATCGCGACGGATTGGGAAGCGGTCCAAAACAAACAGCCAAATCCAGCTCACCTTCTGGCGTCACCGACTTCGACCCGCGGAAACAGCCGCTGGAAGCACCAGCAGCACTGAGCCGCAACAGCACGACGACTGAGCTATCTATCGACAACCCGTCATACCTTACACGAACACCAACATCTGCATCACCTCTCGACTACCTCACAATCTCAGCCACAGCATACCACCGAATCAGTCCGGCACGCGCCCAATCTCCAAAGCACTCACACCTCTCACAACACCGCCAAGATGGTTCTCGAGGCGACTATGATTGTGTATGTACTTGCGTGTGATCAAGCATGGCTTGATGGACTGCGAATACCAGGATAAAATGCTAACCAACGTCACAGCGTTGACAACTCGGAGTCTTCTCGTAACGGTGATTACGTTCCTTCACGCTGGGAGGCGCAAACCGATGCCGCCAACCTCATCTTCCACAGCAAGACCCAAGCAAACCCCGAATCAAGCGTTGGCCTCATGAGCATGGGAGGCTCCGGCCCTGAAGTCCTCACTACTCTCACTACAAACCCGGGAAAGATCTTGGATGGTCTACACAGAACCAAGATCGGCGGACAGAGCCACCTTTACACCGGCATCATGATCGCATCGGTAAGCATTGCAGTCGCCTCATGATCTGGAAGATGGTTACTAACATTAGATCTCAAGCTCGCCCTCAAACACCGCCAAAACAAATCCCAACGCCAGCGCATCATCGTCTTCACCTGCTCTCCACTCTCCGATTCCTCATCCACCCTTACCAAGCTCGCCAAAAAGATGAAGAAGAACAACACAAGCATTGACATCGTGGCTTTCGGTGATCTTACAGACGAGAACCTTGAGAAGCTCCAGGCATTCAACGAGGCAGTCAAGGGCGGCGAGGGTTCACATCTTGAGGTCGTTCCACCCGGACCCAATCTCCTCAGCGACAGCATCGTTGCGAGCCCAATTCTGGCTGGTGAAGGCGGTAGCGTGCCTACCAACGGTGGAGGAGCTGGTGGCGCGGAGGGCGGTGATGACTTCGAGTTCGGCATCGACCCGTCTGTAGACCCGGAACTTGCCCTCGCGCTGCGCATGTCGTTGGAGGAGGACAAGGCAAGACAGGAACGGGAGCGTAAGACACAGGAAGACGTCGAGGGCAAGACTGCGCTGGACAGTGTGCCCGAAGCTAGCGAGTCTCAGCCGCTGCTTGATGCTGATGGATCGGCGGCAGGTAGCTCAAGCGAGCAGAAAAAGGACAAGGACAACGACGACAAGATGAACACTGACTAAGAGGATGTGGTAATGTGTACATGTATGAGTACGGCAAAATAGATGCTAAAGCACTCGAATAGCGAACGAAGCCCGAACGGCCAGTTCTGAGCCGCAATCCACCAATACTACTTCTCCAGCGCGCAGTGTTCGTTGTAAATCTGTGTCACCGAATGTGTCCAGTGTTGGATTGTGTTCTCACTCGTTACACGGTAATAATAACCTCGGGTAAGGACAGGCCGGTCTCATTCGAAGATACGATCGTATAGTCAAAAGCTGGCTAGGGCGGCTGTGAGGGCGGCTGAACGTTCTTGATGCGCTGAAAGCTCAGTTGAACATGGCCAAAATCATACTCAAATTGCTCGTGAATGTTGACAGGTCGAGCATGTGCTTATTCGCAGGGTCAGGTGAGATGCCTTAGCTGACGTGAACGGGTCAGGAGGCAGGAGGCATGCATGTGAATTGGCAAGGCCAAGATACACAACCTTACATGTACTCGCCAACTCTCAATTTCATGCTCACCAGCGACAACACCTAATACAACTTCGACCCGCCATCCATGGCTACGCAAAAAACTGTTAGATCCAGCAGACACATCAAAACCTACCACGTCTGCAGGACTCTCCCTACCTTCGACTGCCTTTCAGACCGCGAGCTTGACTATGCTGTCACTAGTACCGACCTATACCTTCCAATGCTACGACATTTCGACGAGTGCCTCCCTCGCCACTTACACCGCAAATCTCAAGCAGCCTGGTTGGATTTCACATGTATCACTGTTCATGTCTGCAATTCAATGACAGGGTCACACTTGGATCGACGGCAAGCTACAGCAATGATACAACATATCAATCTCTTGTACAGAGTCGATGACTTCATGGAGACTCTTGTCGATACATACGGCATACATGACATGACAGAAGCTTTTATAACTCTTCGGCGCTGCTTCCAGTCACACATAGACCTGTCGTCCAACATTCACCCTCCGAATGATGTAGTACGCATGATCGATTCGCCCATGGAAGACTCTCTGGCGATCGACGACCCCTTTCAGTTAGAGCAGGACCTCCGGGACGTGATCAGCCGCATGCACGCATACCTGATCACCGAAGCACACGAAGAGGATCGGCAATGGTATTCCCTCGAGCTCTACGACTTCTTTGTCGCGCAATTACAACAACTCGACAGCCAGCCACCGAAGAAGCCCACCCCTGGACAACTCCACAAATGGGTTGGAGATGTCGGGGCTCAATCAGCTGGAACCAATCACACGTTTGCTTTGTTCTCCTGCTTCATCCCGACCTCGAGCGCAGCGCGATGCTGGAAAACACCGATCCAGCTGTACCTTGCTCAAGAATTCGTGCAGCACGTCAGCGTGGAGTTCAGGCTGCTCAACGATGTCGGAGGCAGACTGCGTGATGAGCGTGACCGGACGACGAGCAGTTGTGCTTTGGTTCAGGACGGCGACTACACTGGGTTGATGGAGATTGCGAAACATGCTGCTTCATGCTCGGGAGCGCTCCTTGACAGAGTGGTGGACGGATCGGTTAACCCGAGTCTGCCGGACGAGGTTGCACGGGTGAGAGGATTGCTGGATCTGTTCCGCAAGTCGGTGCGGTTGTCTGGCGAGCTGTACATAGCGAACGAGCCGAATCGCGTGGCTTCATGACCTTCCTGGAAGACAGTTGGACTTTTCGATGAAAGGTGAATTTCATCCAAACAACCCTGCAGTAGCTATCTATGTTCTCTAAGGACATTCGAAAGTTGCCACACTGAGGCTTTAATCTGCTCTGATCTCACCTCACTTCATCTACTCAAATGACTCTGATTGGATGCGGGACATCCGGCGCTAAGAACTGACCGCTGATCTCGAGTATGGCCTCAAAATCCATCTTGCAAGCAACATACGAGTATCTTTGTCGATACTTGCTCGATCGGACTGCCGTTTGATTTGCCCTGATTTTGACAAGAAAAGGAGTAGATCTGTCTTTTCATTTCATGGAAGTAGGTCATTCGATTTATGAGTGTTGCTGTGGACGACTCCCCGTATACTTCACTTCCCAAAGTCCTTGCCTGCGATTGGTTACGGGATATCCGGCGCTAGAAACTGACCAACGTTCCCAGACAGGGTGTCAAAAACTATCTTGCAAACAACACATGAGTATCTCCATCATTTTTGCGCCAATTGAACTGTCCTTTGATTTGCCCTGATCAAACAGCTTGAAGGGCTTAGATCTGTCTCTTCATTTTCCGACTGACCGTCATTTCTTTTTAGAGTGTGTCGGCGTCCGCCAGCCACTCGGACTCATATTCGACCGACCGAGGCGAAGAGCCCGCGGTGCTTGCGTAGAAGACTTGTTACCTCAGCTGATCGTCCGGGTAATGTATACAATTGGTATAGACTTTCCTGCTTCCCTCGAGTCGGACCCGTCCGCGGCTACTTACCTGAAGGCGATGGGTATGTACCGCATCGTGATGGCATGCACGTGGGCACAGCATGCCCATCATGATGCAGTTGCATACGAATGATCTCGACGTGAGCATGCACTGTCGTTTCACAATCTTCAACGCCCATCATGCAAGCAATTCGCTTTCACGCAAGAGGTGACGTCCGACTAGATACGATACCCATCCCGTGAGCATCCCATAATGTCTTTTCACAGCTCGCCTGCTTACAACAGCACAGAACATGTGGCCGGGACGAAGTCAGGCTGAAAGTGGCATTCTGCGGCATATGCGGCACCGATCTCCATGAATATCTGGCTGGTCCAATCTTCGTGCCGCCCGAAGGTGCCAAAGATTCGAATACTGGTGCGGAACTCCCAGTGACTCTGGGTCATGAGTTCTGTGGCACCATCGCTGAAGTCGGAGCCGATGTCGAGAATTTCACCATCGGTGAGAAAGTCGCTGTAAATCCGGCGATGGACGACCGCCATCACGGGCACCAAGCATGCGAGCAATGCCTATCGGGCTGCCAGAATCGATGCATCCGGCTGGCTTTCTACGGACTGTCGCAAGGTCAAGGCGGCTTCGCGCAGCACATTGTCGTCAAACCCATGGCGCTCATACCCTTGCCGCAGAAAATCTCATTGAAGCTTGCGAGTCTTGCCGAGCCACTTTCTGTTGCTGCACACATGATCAGGATCTCCGGTTTCCAATCAGGACAGAACGTACTGGTCCTCGGAACAGGGCCGATCGGCTGTGCACTCATCATGATACTGAGAGCCAAGGGTGCCGCCACGATCGTCGCGAGTGAGGTCTCCGAAATGCGAGCAGCTCAAGCCTTGTCATTCGGCGCCGACGTAGTCGTAAACCCGTTGGAGAAAGCATCAGCACATGACAGTCCGACGGAAGCCACATTCGGAGAGCATCGCAATCCCGTATTGGAAGCCGTGCGTAAGACCATGGGCTCTGGTGCGCACGTCTCATTCGACGCTTGTGGTTTACAAAGTACTCTCGATACGGCAATAGAGTGTACCAAGCCTGGCGGAACGATCTTCAATGTGGCGATTCACGACAAAGCTCTCAGTATCAATCTCAATACCTTGGTCCTGGGAGAGAAGCATCTTACGGGCGGGAACGCATACACTCCTGAAGATTTTGAGGAGGTCATGAGATTACTGAGCACTCACGCCGAGCAAGCTGCGAGACTCATTACTTCTATCGTTCCGCTTGCGAATGCTGTTGATGGTGGCTTCCATGAGTTGATCAACAACTCCAGCGCTCATGTTAAGATCCTGATCGAAGCATACGGAGAAGAAGCTTAGCTTCAAAGATGTACGGGGATCACCAGTACGGCAGACTGTCTAGCTCACAGAAAATGTCGTCCAACTTGATTGCTCTTTGAGACGTGTGACCAAGTCATCGTACATGCGCCTCTCGTACCTTTTGTCTCTCATCCTTATATTCGGCGCGACTTTGCACCTGTATCACAGTCAATGAACACGTCGCAGCGGAGGTGAAACCGGAACGAAAGTCACATATACCCGCGGACTCGGGCAACCCCTCTCTCTAAAGTGAGATCTGCTACAATGATACTTGCACGAACTCAAGGTCACGAGGTAGCTTTTCAGACTATATCTCCGACATCAAAGTATGCATTGGATCTGTCTAGCCAACAGGCGCCTCTTGCAGCTGTGACAGGCTTCTCGATCGTTTAAATCTTTCGCTACTGACAGAACTCATCATTGACTCAACTCCCCAATCATCATCATGTTCACCCAACTAGAAGGGAACGGCCTTCTCTTTGGCACTACTGCCTCATGCGGACTTGGTTTCATGCTTTTCGGTACGCAACCAATACTAATACCACATCCGGTAGATTGACATCACTGACGCCAACGCAGGGTACGATCAAGGCGTCTTCGGCGGTCTACTCTCAAACCCTGATTTCCTCCGTACCTTCGACAACCCGGGCACGACGCTCCAAGGTCAGATCGTGTCCACCTACACGATCGGATGCATCTTCGGCGCGATCCTCAGTCTGTGCATCGGCGATATCTTAGGGAGAAGAAGATCGGTCGCTCTCGGGTGCGCCTTCGTCGGAGTCGGTGGAATCCTCCAGGCTACTGCCTACACTCTGCCCCATATGATCATCGGACGGGTCATAGGCGGTCTCGGTATTGGCGTCAACACGACCACGATACCCATGTTTCAAAGCGAAACCTGCAAGCCTTCGCTCCGAGGCAAACTGGTATCGATCCAGCTAACGTTCCTTGTCTTCGGCTTTGTCCTGACCAACTGGATGAATTTTGGCTTCACCTACATCCCGAACAATCCGGTCAGCTGGCGCTTCCCTCTTGGGTTTCAGTCCGCTCTCGCAATTGGAACTGTATTTCTGCTACCGATGCTCGCCGAGTCGCCTAGATGGCTATGCCTCAAAGATCGCCAACAGGAAGCCGAAGTAGTACTCTCCCGCCTTGTCGCAAAGCCCATCGATGACCCGGAAGTACAAGACCTGCTACATATCATGGTTACGACGATCGCCCGTGAGCGAGCCGACGGAGAAATCACCTGGGGTGAAGTATTTCACAACGGCTCGCAGCAGACGTTCCGCCGCATACTCTTAGGTGCCGGTACAAGCTTCATGCAGCAATGCGGCGGAGTTAACATAGTTGCCTACTACCTTCCCGTTGTACTCGAGAGAAGCTTCGGTTTCTCGCCTCGACTATCGCTCATCCTCTCCGCTTGCGATTCGATGCAGTGGATGTTCTGGGCAGCCATGGCTTATTTTGTCATCGAGAGAGTGGGTCGCTTCAAACTGATGCTGTTCGGGGCCGCCGGCTGCTCGATGTGCTTTGCTGTGACAGCCGCGGGACTGGGTGCTGGCGGTAAAGTAGGCAATGGGGTCGCAGTTGCGTTCATCTTCCTCTACTACTTTTTCTACGTAAGTGAACCGCACCGGACCTCCCGCTCAAAGGTGTCGACTGACGCGAGTTGCAGGGTTTGTCCTTCCTCGCCATCCCGTTCTTATACCCTTCCGAAATCAACTCGAACCGTTCCCGCAACCGCGGAGCGTCGATCGCCATGATCACCAACTGGGTTTGTGTCTATCTCATCGTATCGATCACTCCCGTCGGTAAGCCAGACTCCAAGAATCAATCAATTGCGATGAGACTAATCAGAATTACCTTTTCCAGGCATCGAGACCATCCAATGGCGATTCTACGTCATCTTCGCTGTTCTCAACCTCTGCTGGATCCCGATCGTCTGGTTCTTCTACGTTGAGACCTCAGGGCTGTCGCTCGAAGAGATCGACCGTGTCTTTGAGATTAAGCATGCCCCGGGTGCAAAGATTAGTTACAAGGAAGCTGCGAAGCAGGCGAGAGAAGAGGTGGGAAGTCAACATATGCACATGGGTGACAAGGGGTTGAAGAAGGAGAATAGAGAGGAGTCGGACTTTGTGGAGAGGATTGCTTGAGTGATCCCGTTATGTAGGTTCTCAGAAGTAAGCCTTATGATGTCTCTAGCTTTCGCTTGAGAAGCACATCTAGGCGCTGGGTGCAAAGAAGTTCGGCATCGACAAGAAATCATCAAAAGTGCCCGGTATGCTCAGATCAGGCATCGAGGCCAGATCGAACGGATCCATTGTCATGTCGGAGAACACAGACCCACTATCATTCCCATTCCCATCCACGGCGCTGTCAGTGCTAGACTGCACCCCATGCGTAACACTCCCAGCCCCCTGAACTGCATGCACAGAGCGAACCTGCTCTTGCGCCCTGGACAGAAGAAAATCGAATATCCGAATCGACCAATGCGCCGGATCCCACGCATCCCGCGCCGCATAAAGGAGCATCCGACAATTGTCAAGCGAAGCCCGCGCGATTTGCGACAAGAGCGGGTTGGCGGCGTGGATTTGTCGGTAATAAACTATGCCCGAGATGAAGAACCCCATGAAGACTTCGTGGGGGAGGCGGTGGACCATTTGGTTTGTTACGAGTTCCGAGGCGGAGGAGGCGATTGCTTGGGCTGCGGATGTGGCTATCTCGGCGGGAGAGGCCGTTCGTGCGATTGAAGGTGAGGTTGGGCCGTGGGCGCGGTCGAAGTGGAGGAGGATGATGTGTTGGTGGTAGAGCAGGTCGAGAGACTTGGAGAAGATGTTTTGGTTCGAAGAAAATCCGCGTGTTGATATCTCGACTGGTAATTGTGCTCGCCAGGCTTGGAGGTCTTCTTGTAGGTCGTTTAGGTTGAGGTAGGTTTCGGAGGAGTGGAAGCGGCGTTGGATGATGTTGCGGGCGATGATGGAGAGACGGGCGACGGCGATTTGGTACAACGCGGAGTCGAGGTTGAGGTCGGTCATTTCGGAGGTGAAGTCGTCAAGGTCCAGCATGGAGACGTCGCACTGTGGGATGTTTATTCGGAATGGCCGACCGAGTAAGGCGGCACAGTAGGCGTCACGGACCGCCAGTGTCCACCACAGCCGCTTTACACGCCCTTTGTCCTTGCTGTTGACTCCGAGCGACGAGGTCGATCGATGGATTCCCATGGATTCAGCGATGGTGAACGCAAAGTCCAGCCAAGAGCATGCATTGTAAACGCTGTTCATTTGCGGACCCATGAACGAGAGCATCAACACCGTTTCAAGCAGGACAAATTTGTCGGTCTCGTAGTTGGTGGACCAGAGGACTTTGGCTTTCTCTGTAACTCTCGTCAACATCCTGTAACGTTGATTGTCGTGCCGCTGATCGTTTACCTACCATAATATGCTTCACGGGCTTGAGCTCGAGTCTTGTAGCTTGTACAGTGAATGACCGCAGCGTCACAGAACGTCGCCCCGATCAGACAAATGCCTTGAAGCATTATCCAAGGTAACGTGCCACGGCCATGGGCCTCTAGTAGTTCCGATTTGTTGACGATTGTGTAAAGAGGATAGAACCGAGACAGAAAGACTTCGAGATAGGCTTCGAACGTTTGTGAGTCCGGTAAAGTGAAAGCACCTTTGGCCTCGAGATACGATATGTCCTCAGGGGAGCAATGCGGTGGGCGAACTTCGCGAGGCCTATCGACGAGTCTTTTGTTCTCGGATAGCGTGGGTCTTGCATCGTAAAAGCAGGCTTTCTCGCCAACGTGTTCTTCAAGTGCAAAGGTCAGCGGTGAGGCTTCACCAAACAGGATGATTCCCAATCCACCGTGCTCCCGATCTTCGACGAACTCTTCGAACATTCCGGCTAGCGAACGACCTGGTGGGTCCGATGAGACGAGTTGATATCTCACATGACGATCATGGACTCGACCAGGAGACGCCGCGGTCGATGCTGAAGCCGCAGATAATATTGATTGCTGATCAGCTGCATGGTCAACGACCGACACGACTGTCGAAGGTGTAGTCGGGCGATCGCGGCGACGGTGATCTCGCGGAATCCGTTGATAGAGCCCTCGCAGCGAATCAACAAGCACACAGTCTTCAACTCCGTCCATTCGGCAACGACTGCATGGAGCACCATCGGTGGCCGCGGCATCACATTTCACCTTTCGCTTCGCACAGCGCTGACAGGCTTTCGAAGCCCGCTGCCGTGACGCCGGAGGCATATTGCCATTTGGCTGAGCCAGAGTGTAAGCCGCTTGATCGAAATGTAATCGACGGACAGTGCTCAGTAGAGGTCCGGAGCCGTTTGATGGTTTACCTTTGTTGCATCGATCTTCCAACCCCAACTTCCCCGCTCTGCAATGTTGATCGTTCGCCACCAAGCCCGCGGTTATATGCTTCGACAAACCGCGGGGATTGCGACAGTATTCACGTGGTGGTGGAGATCGAGTCCAGTTTAAGTGTTGAGCTAGGTTGTCGTCAGACACTCCAATTGTCATAAGACTACCTCATCGCCCTCAAAGTGTTTGGTGTTGTTGAAGTTACTAGTACTGGAAGACACAGATATCGAGTCTCCGATCAAATTACTCGATAAATAACATGGCTTCTCACGATATTGATGCGTTGGTCGTCGGCGCTGGGTTCGGCGGGTTGTACCAACTGAAAAGACTCCGTGAGCTCGGGCTCACCACAAAAGCCATCGATGCCGCCGGCGATGTAGGCGGTACTTGGTACTGGAACCAGTATCCAGGAGCAATGTCCGAGTATGTCGACCGGATTGTACATCTGACTGTGTCTCACAAGCAGCTGACAATATTGAAGCACTGAATCGTACCTCTATCGCTACTCGTGGGACCCCGAAGATCTGAGCTCGTACCCTTGGGACACCCACTACGTCTACCAACCGCAGGTGCTCGCCTACCTGCAACACGTCGCCCGCCGCCACGACTTGTATAAAGACATCATCTTCGAGACTGCCCTCACCGGAGCACAATGGAACGAATCGTCGTCGCGGTGGACGATCCAGACTTCTACGGGCACGAACTTCACAACTCGTTACCTGATCACCTCGCTCGGCCTGCTGTCAAAGCAGAACTTCCCAGACATTGCTGGGATAGATACTTTCCAGGGTGAGAAGTATCATACCGGAGCGTGGCCTGTCGGTGTAGATCTCAAGGAGAAGCGGGTTGGTATTATCGGCAACGGGTCCACAGGAGTCCAAGTGATCACAGCCATTGCGAAGGACGTGAAGCGGCTGGTCTCTTTCCAGCGAAACCCGCAGTACTCGGTTCCCAGCGGCCAAGGGCCTGTGAGCAAGGAGTACCGAGACCACATCAACGAAAATTACCAGCAGATTTGGAAAGATGTCAAAGACAACAGTGCCTTCGGCTTCGGGTTGAAGGAGACTTCACGGCCCACGTTCTCCGTCTCGCCCGAAGAGCGCGAGGAGATTTTCGAGGCGGCTTGGAAGAAGGGTGGCGGTTTCAGGTTCATGTTCGAGACTTTTGGCGACATCAGTGTCGACGAAGCTGCGAACAACGAGGCTTCGAATTTCATCAAGAATAAGATCAAACAAACGGTCCGGGACCCGGAGAAGGCTCGCAAGCTGCTACCCACCCAGCTGTATGCACGCCGCCCGCTTTGCGACGCTGGGTACTACGAGCAGTTCAACCGCGAGAATGTCGACGTCGTCAGCCTGCATGACACGCCGATCGAGCGCATCACACCCAAGGGCGTTAGGACCTCGGATGGTGTCGAGCATGAATTGGACGTCTTGATCTTCGCCACAGGCTTCGATGCTGTAGATGGGAACTACACCAGGTTAGCGATCCAGGGCATCGGCGGAAAGACTCTCAAGGATCACTGGACTCACGGCCCGACCTCTTATCTCGGCATCAGTGTGCCTGAATTTCCGAACATGTTCATGATCCTTGGGCCTAATGGACCGTTCTGCAACATACCGCCGGCGATCGAGACTCATGTCGAGGTCATCAGCGACTTGATAGCTTTCGCAGAGCAAGGTGGTCAGCGCGAGAAAGCTGTTCCGAGCGCCAGTTCGCGCCACGATAGTTTCGTCAATGGCGGCACTGACGGTGCAAGCACGCAGAAGCCCGTTATAAAGGCTACTGCAGAGGCCGAGGAGCGTTGGACTAAAGTGTGCGACGAAGTTAGTGCCTCCAGCCTGTTCCGAAGAACGGATTCTTGGATCTTTGGTGCCAACATCAAGGGCAAAGCCAACGTGGTGATGTTCTACTTTGCTGGTTTGTCAGCTTACCGTAAGGAGCTACGAGAGGTTGCCGCAGACGGATGGAAGGGATTTGCGATTGAGTAGAACAGGGTTTTAGACAGTTGTACCTGGCATCTAGAGTTTAGCTCTTTCCTGTCCATCGAACTCTCTTCGTTCAGGTCCGCCACGGCTGCCATCGCCCAAGAATGCTTCCTTGTCATGCTGGTATTCTGTTCGGAACCGCCACTTTTTTGCCAGATGGGGAGGAAGTTGTCGATTGAAGGCTTGACCGACGTAATGAGGCAGGACAGGCAAAAATTTGAAGGCGCTGTTCGGTATGTTAGCTGAGTGACGGGTTTCTTTGCGGATATGTTCCACTTACTGTCCACTGCCTCCATTTGCTACAAAGAGGTTTTTGTGATCGCGGTGGTAGTCCATGATGAAATCACCGCTCGGAGTGTCAGTGTACCAACAGACAGACAACCTGTCGAAGGGACGGTCTGCGAGTTCCGGGAGGATCTCGCGAAGACCTTGTCTCAAGCGATCTTCGCCATCGGGGGGCGCAAAGTTAGGGCGTGCTTTCGCTGCTCTCAAGGGAGGAAGGGAGATGTTATTCTCGTCCGCATTCGGCTCGTCAGCTGTTGGTTTACGAGTGTACCCCCAGCCGTGGACTGCGAACTTGAGCAGTCTTGTCTCCTCATGGGGAGGGAAGTTGAACCAGCCTGTCGAGAAGTTGGCGTAGATGGGAAGCTTCTTGTACTTCTGCATCTCACTTTCTGTAAGAGGTAGATATGCGATGACTTGTGCGGTTGAGAGCGTGCTGTTGTACATTGGGGCCAGACCAGGGCTCCAGGCTCCTGCGGCAAGAACAAAGCGCTGGCCTTCTACCCTCGAACCAGCTGCGGTGCGGACAGCTTTGATCTCACCGGAAAATGTTGTTTCGAACTTGAGGGCAGTCCCAGCACGACCGGAGATGAATGACACTCCAACTTGGATACAGTCATCCCGAAGCTGAGCGATAGCTTTCTGTGCATCGGCCCATCCAGCCTGTGCATTGTAGTAACCTGAGAATCCAGGCGACGCAAGGTCTCCGCTCAACGCTGGAAAGGCACGGCGTGCTGATTCTGCATCGGGCAGCCTGGTGAAAGGCAGACCATGCTTAGTCAAAGCGTCTGAGACGCCTTGTACCCAAGGCCTCGGACTCTTGTTGTTCATTGCGGCTAGAATGGGAGCCGAGCTGAAAATGTGCTTGTACTTGGGCGATTGAGACCATTTTTGATAAGCCTCGTGCGCGATACTCAGGTAGTCGTCGTCGGTGTAGTCAAAGCGAATCACTCTGGAAATGTCCACACTCGATCCATCAGGGACCGGAGGCACATGTCTGTCCATGACCAAGACATTCTGGTTGCCTTCGGAGGCAAGTTTGTATGCCAGGGACAACCCGAACACTCCAGCGCCGATGATAACGACCTGATCGTTCGAGTCCGTTGCGGGCATTGTATCGTACGCGTGCCGGAGTAAGATTGTCTCAATTTGTGCAGTTGCTGTCAGGTTGATATAATTTTACTGCGATGTTTACGCTTCTCGTTGATTCGGTTCAAACAGTAAAAGGTTTGCTGTGAGTATGTTGTGTTGTTGATTTGTGATGACTTTCCCTTGTTCCGTCTGCAACAATTTGACTTTTCCCGATGTCGGATCGCTCGGCTTCCAAGACTTGACAAAGGGCGCGACCTTGCAATTGTGAGGCAGGTACATAACGTAACATCCTCGTCTGCTTACAGATGCTTACAGTACAGTACTACTACACTCCTTCGGATCACGACCTCTGCTGTTCCTGGAAGACACTTGAGCCTATCTGTGCAAGAGATGCCTGTTGGAGCAAGTCGTGATGGCGATGGATGCATGTACATTCTGACCTCCTCGTCAGGGTTAGGGTTGGTGCAGTTCGAAGAAGCCACTATCTTTCCGTGCACCTCACTCTTCTCTATCCTTTCTCATACTGGTCAAAGTATCATCAAGCGCATATTTTCGCACGGTTTTGATGATTTGTTTAAGCATTGGCCAGGCGTAGTCATCCCATCTCGCAGGCATCGATCAACGAATGGTCTCAATCTTGCCGGATCCTGGAGTTGACAGCCTTGATCAATGACAGGATCACACGATTGTTCAACACGACATCGATCGCTTTCCCTCATGTCGCACTAAGACCGACCCCACTTGTTGGCTTCGACTTGGAACTTTTGATCAACACAGTAACGCACCGTGATGGCTGCCTATCGTCAAACATCAAGGTCGGCAACCATTGGGACGCTCCCGATAATGAATGCTGACCATGGCCATCAAGGTCCAGGACCACTAGGAACCTCTTGATTACTACCTGCTGACCACGCTCGTGTTGACTGCACTTCTCAGTCCAACAACTACTGCCTCTTCTTACCCTCGAGCTTTAGTTCCAACATGAAGCAATCAAAGACTCCTCAGACACTCCCGGTGACCCTACTCTCTGGCTTTTTGGTAAGTTGTAATCTATATTAGCAAAGGGAGGAGCAACGATGAGCATCACTGACACATTCCAGGGATCCGGAAAGACAACCCTTCTCCAACACATCCTCCGCAGCGAGCATGGCCTGCGCATCGCCGTCATCGTCAACGACATTGGAGCGTAAGATACCATCGACTTATCGAATTGCACCAATCATCAAACTAACAAAAACCCCACAGTGTGAACGTCGACGCCTCCACCATCCGCAGCAGCCACCGCCTAACCCGCACAGAAAGCAAAGTAGTCGCCCTGCAAAACGGCTGCATCTGCTGCACCCTGCGCGGCGATCTCCTCGAGGAACTCATGCGCCTCTCCGAGCTCGCCGAGTTCGACTACGTGATAATCGAAAGCAGCGGCATCAGCGAGCCCGAGCAAGTCGCCGAGACCTTCGATGTGCGGCTCGCGGAGCAGATCAGCGCCGTAGGCGGCGAGGGGCCCGAGGGTCTGGACGAGAGCACGGTGGCGATGCTCAGGCGCTTGAAGGATGCGGGCGGGCTAGAGAAGTTCGCTCGCTTGGATACGACTTGCACGGTCATCGATGCGTTCACGATGTTTCATGATTTTGAGACTGTGGATCTGCTTTCGGCGCGCAGGGATGATGTTACGCCTGAGGATGAGCGGACGGTGTCGGATCTTATGGTTGATCAGATTGAGTTTGCGGATGTGATTGTGCTGAACAAGATCGATGCTGTGGACCGGGCTAGTCGAGACTCGATCCGCAGTTTGATCAAGAAGCTCAATCATCGGGCGAAGGTGATCGAGTGCAACTATGGTAAGGTTCCGGTGGAGGAGATCGTCAACACTGGTATGTTCAATATTGAGCTCGCTCAGACGGGCTACGGCTGGTTGCAAGACTTGCATGCCATGACGGTCCGCGAAGTCAACGGTCGGAAGATGGTGACTCCGAAGCCCGAGACGGAAGAGTGAGTGCACATGTTCGCCGTGAAGTTGTGACTCTGACTGACACATACCAGATACAACGTCCAGAACTTCGTCTACGTCCGTCGTCGACCATTCCATCCGCGCAGGCTGTTCGAGTTCCTTCACGACAAGTTCATTTTGCAGCACCCCGAAGTTGAGGAAGACGACGAGATGGACGAGGATGAGGAGGATGACGATGAAGATGAACAAAACGAGTCCGACACGGCAATGGAAGACGCCGACAACACCAACGCTGGAAGCGTCGCAGATTCTGACGAGGAAGAAGGCAGCTCTTCCACGAGCCGTGCAGCAGGCTCCAGCACGCAAGACTCGGTGTCAAGTGTGTCAAGTCCACCCTCCAGCGACGACCACTCATCGGACAAAGACGAGTGCGAACTCGAAATCCCAGACCCGTCAGTCGTGCTCGCGAACAAGAAAGCTAACCCCCTGGTTTCCCGCCTCTTCCGATCCAAAGGCGAGTACTGGCTCGCCACCCGACCAAACCGGGCGGGCGAATGGTCGCAGGCCGGTGCCATGTTAACTCTGTCTGGTGGACGCAAGTGGTTCTGCCTGTGCGAGAAAGAAGAGTACGAGACGGGCAGCCCGGAGATTGACGAAATGGTCTTGCACGATATCGAGAAGGGTGGGGAGTGGGGCGACCGGAGACAGGAGATCGTCTTCATTGGCGAAGGGCTTGATGTGCCTGCTCTGGAGGCTATTCTAGACGGTTGTCTGCTTAACGATGAGGAGTGGAAGCATTGGCAAGCGGCCATGCGTGGAGACGCAAAGGGAAAAGTCGACGGCGAGGCGCTGCTAAACGATCTGTTCGATGATGGCTTCCCGGATTGGCTTGACGATGAGGAAGACGTTGATGGCCATGATCATTAGTATCTATTACAAGTCAAGGGTTCTTGCCCGATCATCGATTGCAATTTCTTTCTCGTGATCATCCATGTTGCGATACAGTGGGTTCGTAGTTATTTACCGCGTTGCGCTCAGTCCCATGCTCATGCACTCCCCAGGTTGAACATACCAGACCGTCGGACAAACCGACCGGGCTCTCTGAGATATTAGAAGCCTCTACAGCCTCAATGTGATATCTCACCCGAATCCAGGTTGGTATCTCGGAAGGCTTCCCGAGGCACTTCTCCGATGGTACCCGAAGATAACGCCGCAAGTAGATTAGGCATCTTGCAGTTGCTCGCCCATGGACTTTAGCAAACAGCCGATTGATTCTTGTATTTAGGTTCGAGCTTTTGAACAATTGAACAAAGCAGGAATCTCGATTGCCCACATAACATTCTGAACGCAACGCATCGAGCACCTTGTTAAGAACCGAAGCCATGGTTATAGAGAAATCGCATCCCTTGGCCGGCGTGCCACAAGCACCTCCAGATGTGATGTTCGGTCTGAGCGCGGCATATCGTGCCGATGACAGCCCTGAGAAGGTGGACCTAGGCGTCGGAGCATACAGAGGCGGCGACGGTAGACCTTACGTTCTGCCCGCGGTGAGGAAGGTATGTTGTTTTTTTCGAAGCCGAACAACAGAAGCCCCTCTCTGACGTTTATGTAGGCCAGATCGATCCTCTTGAACGATGAGACCTTGGGCCATGAGTACTTGTCCATCGAAGGACTCGCGCTATACCTCCAAGTATCGCAGCGCCTTGTCTTCGGTGCGAAAGCTGCAGCCATCGCACAGCAGAGAGTCGCCTCTGTGCAAACACTGTCCGGAACCGGTGCTCTACACCTAGGCGCCCTCTTCTTATCGCGTTTCCTACCGGAATCCGGCAGCAAAAGAGTGCTCGTCAGCGACCCTCCTTACGTCAACCACATACCCATTCTCCGCCACGCCGGCTTGGAGACGGGTTTGTACCCGTACTACAGCGTGAAAACAAGGTCAATCGACTTCGCTGGTCTTCAAGAGGGACTCACAACCGCACCTGATGGCTCAACGATACTTCTCCATGTGTGCGCTCACAATCCAACGGGCACTGATCTCAGTGCGGAGCAGTGGAAGGAAGTTGCCCAGATCATGAAAACCAAGCGACAAATCCCATTCTTCGATTCGGCGTATCAAGGGTTTGCATCGGGCGATCCAGAGAGCGATACTTGGCCTGTCCGATACTTTGTCGATCAGAACTTCGGTGTCGTCTTGGTTGCACAATCGTATGCGAAGAACTTTGGTCTCTATGGAGAGCGAGCTGGGTGTTTGCATGTCGTAACTTCGTCTCCGGAATTGACTGGTAACATCTTCAGTCAGTTGCGAGTATTACAAAGAGTGACCGTTTCAACCCCGCCGGCTTTTGGGGCTCGGATCGTTTCTACCGTTTTGGACGACGGGGAGTTGGAAGCAGTTTGGCGCGAAGACCTGAAGACGATGGCTGGACGGATTGTCGAGATGAGGCATGCTTTGAGAGAACAGCTGGAAGAATCGGGGACCCCTGGTCGTTGGGATCATCTCACGAGTCAGATTGGTATGTTCTGTTACTCAGGCTTGACAGCTGAGCAGGTGGTTACTTTGCGTGAATTCCATCACGTGTACATGACTAGAGATGGGAGGATGAGTGTGGCCGGTCTGAACGACAGCAACGTCGCATATGTCGGAAGAGCCATCAAGCAAGTGATCGAGCAAGGCTTGTACTAGACCGCCTCTTTTGCGGGTTCGCTGCCTTTGACAAAATCTCAACTCGAAATTGCTAGGAAATTCGAAGCATTGCGAGCACAAGTTGTCAACATACTCATAGTGATCCGAATATCGAACCCGTGTCCGAGAACTTACCTTGTAGCGAGATACTTGCATCACGATGGCCAGAACAGATAAGCTTCCGACTGGCCCGAGATACGCGGAAGTCGTGATACTTGTGCGCCGGGAGCCTTCCGATGCACCTCAACGCACCGATATAACTCGGACTTGAGGCTACATACCTGTGAACAGCATATCATAATACCTTCCATCAGCAAAACGCATCAGTAAAAGATGGAGCAACAGAAGCGCAGAGTACACTTGGCAGTGCTCGGGAGTGGTGAGCAGAAATCCCGGATGTGATACGGCTGCGTATACTTGTGCTTGAACTGACCGTATTCAGGATTCATGGGCACATCGATTCTCAAAGGACTTTTGAGAGACTCAAGCAAAGTCGAAGACGGACTGGACTTCTCGTACACCGCATGTGTACGCTCCGAAGCGTCGCTCAAACGTCTCCGCAAAGCACTTGGCGAGCACGCAGACACCGTATCATGCCAGATCGAGAACTTCTCGGAAGCTGCAAGCGGTGCGGATATAGTCATGCTAGGTGTTCCGCCTAGCGAGTTGGACAGTTTCGCACAGACGCCTGGGCTCGCCGATGCTGCCCAGGGAAAGTTGATCGTCAGTCTGTTGGCAGGAGTGACATGCGCACAAGTTGCCGCCTCATTCGCAAAACAGGCCAGCAATGGCAGACAGGAGGAATTCCAAGAGAACGTGGCACGAGTTATACCCACTATTGCCGCTCAGGTGAGGGACTCGGTCTCTCTCGTTGCCGAGTCGAAAGTCTTGCGTCAAGAACAACAGCAATTGTGCACCAACCTATTCGAGAGAATCGGCACTGTCCAATGCATCCCAGAGGAGTTGATGAATGAGGCCACCGCGACTGGTGCCGTTTGTCATGCCATCGCCATTTGCGCGGTGGACGCTGCAGTGGATGCCAGTGTCGCCAAAGGCCTTCCACGAGCAGCGGCCCTCAGCTTAGCGGCAAACAGCCTACGCAGTGCGGCCGGTCTGCTGGGAGGCGAGATGACGCCCGAGGAGCTCAAAGCTGCCATGTCGGTGCCCTGCGGCATTACCATCAATTCTTTGTTGAAGCTTGATCGCGCCAATATACGTTTTGCGGTTGCCGATACGATTGGAGAGGCAATAGACTACACACGTAGGATGGCATGATTCTCTCGTCGAGTCTCACTCTTGATCTAATTGAGATCTTTCCAGCATGTTCAATAGGGACTTTTCCCTTGTTCCAGTATTAGCAATCAGCCAAGTTTTGACACCAGGCGAGAGTGAGCCGGGCGGTAGAATCAGGCAGACCCGTGACATCGGACGAGCGGAAATCATCATGTCGATTGTTGTATTGTCGTTGACTTCCATATAGGACGTGGTAGAGTCCAAGGCGGAAGGCAGTTGGTTAGAAAGGAGGCACTTGCTTGGCGTGGCGCACTTTGCGGCTTCTTCCTTCCTGCTGCTTTGGCCGACTTCCGGGCTGTTATACAGTGTGCACCACACACAAACATGGAGCCTCGGGAGCTCAATAATGCTGCATCTCGCTTGTTCTATCTAATACAAGGAGGTCAGTCTGCCGACAGATGATCCGCCCGATCGGCAGCCCTTTCAATCTTGCGTCCAAGAAGAGGCAACGACGCAGCAACTCGTCTGTCTTCTCGAGCGTCACCACGGAGCGTGGAGACTCCAAGATGACGGTATACTGCCAACCATCGATACATGTACTGTACACTTTCTCGATGCACCGGTGTTGCTTCAGCCTTGCTAACAAGTACGCTATACGTATCTTGTCGTTTGGTAACTGCCGCGAGCAGCCTTCAGACAGCGTAGCGGACTCCGCGCTATGAGCTAAAAATCGTAGTTCTCGCTACGGACTGCACCAAGCCGACCGCACAAATGGCTAATCCGAGGCATCTCGTTGGTGCATGTAAAGTCTTGGAAGTAATCCTTCGCCCCCAGACGACTCGCTCTCCGCTTCTTCCAAGAATTACGGAGTCTTGGAGCTGTTGGCTGGCAAAGTCCTGGCGTCTCTGGTAAAGGGCGAACACCAGTGCCCAGGTGATGCCGCGTGGGAATCTCTACCGTTTCGCTACACATTTCCAAGGCATGCCTTGCATTCCAAGAGCCGCACCTACTTTGTCCACCTGCCATGTGCGCCTCAACGCACGTGTCGTGCATGGTTCATTCGCCCCAATGTGGCCTTGTCCTATGATACCAAGACTGCGTTCGTCCGAGGCTTGGGTAAAAGTGCTTGCTACCCAGATATCAACGCTCGGGCTATTGAGGACCCGCAACTGTATGGAGTCATCGAGTAGGGCATCCGCTCGCCTCCAGATTCTCCCCATATGGGGAAGAGAGGAGGCAGTGGAGATGAGTCAATTAGCCTGGCAGTCTTGGACTCTTGGAGAGCCGATCAGTACAAAGGCCGTGTCGCCCTCTGAGACATCGTCCTGCACTCACACATGTACCCCTAAGACATTGTCTCGCGCTCGACATAACATACACACCCACGTGGTCCTTCCAGATCCTCACGCTCTCAGATCACCACGCCATGGGTCTCTTTCGCAGGGATGCGGACCAGCCTGTTCCAATCGCCAATGAGTCCGGAACATCTTCACCGACTGAGAAACATGGGGACGACAAGCTAGAGGAAGTCGTGGCACCAACGAGAGTTGTGGACGAGGCTGAGGAGCAGAGGTTGATCAGGAAACTGGATCGCAGAATTGTACCCATGATGGTAAGTCTGACCGCGTTCTCTAGCTATTGAGCTACAAGCATACTGACTGCCAACAGGTTTGGATGTATTTAATGTCTTTCATGGACAGAGTGTCAATTGGAAATGCACGACTGTACCGGATGCAAGAGGACCTCAACATGAACGACAATGACTACCTGCTCGCGGTCTCCGTGCTGTTCATCACATATTGCGTAAGTCCAGTGCATCCAGCTTTGCGTGGGGTTTCAATCCAATACTGACAAGCGCAGCTCTTCGAGACACCTTCCAATGCCATCTTGAAGCGCATGCAGCCTGCGAGGTGGCTGGGTGGTATCACTTTCGCCTGGGGCTTGGTAGCGACGTTTTCGGCTTTTTGCAACACCAAGGGCTCTTTCATCGCATGCCGTTTGCTCCTTGGCGTGTTTGAAGCAGGTCTATTTCCTGGTCAGTAGGTTCCGATATCACGCTGTCAACAAAGCTGACCGAGATACCATTCAGGCTTCCTGGTCTACTTATCCATGTTTTACAACAAGCGGTCCATTGCTTTGCGAGTCGCCTACCTTTTCTCGACAGCGGCTTGGGCTGGAGCTTTAGGTGGACTAGTCGCTTACGCCATCGGCTTCCTGGATGGTGCTCATGGCTGGGCTGGCTGGAGGTGGATCTTCCTGATCAACGGCATTCCTACGATCGTCACCGGAGTCGTCGCACCGTTTGTCCTGCCGAATAGCCCAGAGACCGCCAAATTCCTTACGTCAGAAGAAAGGGAAAGCCTCGTCATAATTAGGTCGAGAGAGGCTGGCCAGACTGCATCTGCTCAGCTGATGAACAAGAAAGACGCGATGGACGCGCTCAAGGACTGGAAGACCTGGGTCATTTCTTCCGGCCAGTATTGCTTGAACAGCATGCTGTACAGTTTCAGTGTTTTCCTCCCCACCATCATCAACCAGAGCGGCAACGGTTGGACGAGAATCCAAGTGTGAGTAATCGATCCATCGCTTGCCAGGTCTCTGAAAGACTTCTTAGCAGATCCGTTCAAGCTGACAAATCTTAAAGACAAGCTTTGACTGTTCCTATCTACACCTTGGGCGGCCTGACATACCTCGCCTGCTCGTGGTACAGCGACAAGATTCAACAGCGAGGACCATTCGCTATGGGATCCATCTGCTGTTGTATATTCGGCTACATCCTGCTCATCGCCAACATCAGCCCCGAAGCAGGCTTCGCTGGTTGTTTCATTGTAGCTGCGGGTTTGTATACCGCGGCCGGAACACCTTTCTCATGGGGACCGGTCAACAACCCTCGCTATGGAAAACGTGCGATCGCCAGTGGCATACAGCTCACTATTGGCAATGCTTCCGGTGTGGCAGCACCCTTCCTGTTCGATGGCAGCTACGCGCCGAGATATGTCCCTGGATATGCAGGTAAGTTGCGCCAACGTCGTCATGAACTCCTCGATACTGACGTTCGATATATAGGCACCCTCGCGATGCTCACATATGCGCTAGTCGTCTTCTCTTTCATGCACTTCTACTTCAAGAAGGACAATAAGAAGAAGTTGAGGGGTGACTACGACTACATTGTTGAAGGTATGACTGAAGCGGAAGCAAACGAGCTGGGAGAGAAGAACCCGAGATACTTGTGGTCGATCTGAGGAATGAGTCAGCATGTCATGAGGAAGGATGGCCTTTAATCACCGATCGTCGATCATCAATTAGATGCACGTATGAGTATGTTATGTACGTACTTAGTTGAGATGATTGCTATCAACGTCAATAATCATTCATTGAGACTCATCACTGCATATGTCAGTATAACTCGATAGGACTACCCCATCACAGTAGCTCAGACGACGTTCCGTCAATGCACGTCTCCAGGAATAAAATAAAAATCGAGCGATGATGTCTTCTCAACGGCGCACAGGTCGAAAAGTCGATGCTTTCGGGCGTTGCCATGCGACACCCGCTCCGCCAAGTCAGACGCGACTTCGAGCCCATGGCCTTTGCTGTTCCAGAGGTCTCTAATAATACTCCTTCGCATTACACCCAATTGTCTTGTCGGCGACCTGTCGCGTATGTAGCGATTGTGTCGACCCCGAAACACGACCCTCGACAAGTATACTTACCATATGGCGACGGTACGCGACAACATCAGCCCATCGACGACAGCAACAAACCCGCAGTAACAGCAACAACACTTGGACCTTCATTGAATCCCGACGAATACTTCTCTTTTGGATACCACAACAGTACCGGCGTGCAGGACAACAGGAAAAGGAAAGATACAAGCCGCGTTACAAGGAATCTCGAGCGCATAATGGCCGCCGTTCAGCACGCGCCGCGGCCGCATTTGCGCCGTAATTCGCCAATGGCTACATACAACCACAACAGCAGTGCCTACTATACAAATGGCGCTTCCATGAGGAACATCGATGTCAACGACAGCGATTCGGATGATGAGCCGCCGCCTCAGATTCAATTCTCCAAGATCACTGAAGCGCTTCTAAATGATGGACCCATGCCCTCGTCACCACCCAGGCATGAACACAACTCGTCGGCGCAACGATTCGTGCGCTCGGCTAGCGCACCAAAGGGCTTGGATACGCCCAGCCGCCCGCCTGCGTTCAGAATTGTGCGCAACAGCTCGCCCTCGACTTTTGGAAATAGCGATGTTCAGACGCAGGATCGGGGCAAGACGCCTCCCAGGATCGTCCAATTGGGATCTTCTCAGAAGGGATCTGCAAAACGGACTATCAGTATAGGAGGGCCGTATCCTCAGCGCTTCGTCATCAAGCGCGAGCCCACTCCACAAGCAGAGACAAGATCTGAAATTGTCACTCCCGCGCCGGCTTCGAGAACTACAAGAGTGGCCAGATCCAGGGCTGGAAGCGATGCGTCTCAGGATGGCTACGCGCAGGGCCCTTCTTCTAGCAGACCAGGTTCTCGGAGTGGCTCCAGAGCTGATCAGGTTGAGACGAGTCAGTTCGCATCATCACTGAGCCGCCATACTTCTCTACACCATGCACCCGATACGATATCGAGATACCCGCCTTCGACTGTGACCAGATCCCGCAATCCTTCCGCAGAAGCCGCACCTCCGCCGGGCTCCACGCGCATCAAGCGTGCACCAATTGGAACTGGGACGTTCTTGAGGAGCGGACCGGTACGACGTGGGTTCAAACGGAGAGACAGCGAAGAGAACATCTCACCAGCAGACGAGTACCAGAGTGCATCTGGATCCGCCAGCAGGTACGGATCGCAGGAGGAGACCGGTCGATCTGACGCACCTCAGAGCAGGCGTGGTAGCGTCCATGTTCGGGCGCCATCAGTTGAGCCTGTGTCTGTTCACGACTATGCTCGGGAAGCCCATATTTCGCATGAGTCGAGACCATCTTCGCGACAGACCAACAACAATCTTTCCCGAAGCCAGATCAACAACGATGGCCCACCGCTCTCGCGGGCTGCGAGTCGTGAGTTTTCTCGAAGTCGGCAGCCTAGTGTGGAGCGTCACCAACAAGTGCGTCAACCGGGTCTGCAAGGAGCCGACGGGATGGAAGACAATTCTAAAAGACCTAGTAATGATCAACCCAAGCCAACATTAGAGCAGGCCTTGCCGCAGCGAGCACCCAGCCTACGCCAGCAGCATCGCCCAATGCCTACACGTGTCCACATGGAAGATCAAGAAAACGTCCCTCCGCCCACTTTCAAACGCAACAAGGACCAAGAGTTTAGATATCTGGGAAGGCAGACAGGATCGGTCGTTTCGGACGATGAGAAGCCGAAGCCCGGGATTGTCGAGCAGACTCCCGTGCCAGTTGCGGCGCAACAAGACCGCAAAGCATTGGGAGCAATGAGCGGCAACACACCACACCGACCCGCCCCGCCACCACCGCCAAAGATGAGCGTACTCGAAACAGCGACTGCGACAGCCGGAGCCAGCACGACTAAATCACGCAAGAAGCGTTCGCACATGGTGGTAAAGGGCAAGATCTTCACTCAAATGGGAAGGCTAGGCAAAGGAGGCAGCAGTGATGTATACTGTGTAATGGCAGAGAACTACAAGACCTTTGCGCTGAAGCGAGTAAAACTAGACGACTGCGACGAGAACGCGGTCAAAGGCTACAAAGGAGAAATCGACCTGCTCAAGCAACTCACTGACGTAGAGCGCGTAGTCCGCCTCTACGACTGGGAGCTCCTCGAAGAAAAGCAAGAACTGCTCGTGCTCATGGAGAAAGGCGAGACCGACCTCAACCGCCTCCTGACCTTGCGCATCAACGGCGTCGACGCCAAATTCGACAGCGCCTTCGTCCGCTACCACTGGCAAGAAATGCTCGACTGCGTCGCCTCGGTCCATGAGCAAGACATCGTGCACTCAGACCTCAAGCCCGCCAATTTTCTGCTCGTGCAAGGCCGCCTCAAACTCATCGACTTTGGCATTGCAAACGCCATCGACACCGACAACACCTGCAACGTGCACCGCGAGTCGCACGTCGGCACCCCGAATTACATGTCTCCCGAGAGCATCACCGACACCAGCGGCGGCGGCAACGGCAACGGCCGCGATGCCGAAGGCCGCCCTATCAAGAAGGACATGCGGATCGGCAAGGCCTCGGACGTCTGGAGCATGGGCTGCATCTTGTACCAGATGACTTACGGTCGCCCGCCGTTCGCGCACATCCCCAACCAGATCTCGAGGATCATGGCCATCACCAACCCAAAAGTCGCCATCGAGTACCCGGAGCGCGGGATCGGTGGGACGGTCGTGCCGGCTTCGCTGAAAGGCACTCTACGACGCTGTTTGCAGCGCGATCCCGATCTGAGGCCTACGGCCAGGCAGTTGTTGGCCGAGAGCGATGGGTTTTTGAACCCAGAGGCTGGCGGGGCGGTTATGATGAGCGAGGACTTGCTGAGACAGATTATCGACAAGGTCGTCGATCGGTGCCGGGATCCGAAGAAGGGGGTTCCGAGTCCGGAGGAGGTGAGGACTTATCCGGGGAGCTTTATGGTTAAGATCAGGGAAATGGTGGAGAGGGGGTGAAAGCCTGAGAGTAGGACAAGGGGAGGAGGAAGAGGAAGCACATTTACGACTTCATGGATTATTTCGAACAGAGCCTATCGTTTTCTTTTCCTTGGGTGGGATTGTTGGATTTCGCCGCCGGGCATTCTGGCCTGGCCGGTTTGAGTGTTCTTTTTGGAAAAAGCAAGCAGGCAAGCGAAGGGAGCTTCTCATTCGAGTTTTCAGTTCTTGAAAGCAAATTATACCCGCGCTTTCTTGAGCCGTTGCTAGGTTTTCTTATTCACCCGTTATTTCTTCTCCAAGCAGTAGTACCTTTGGATATCCCTTTCCTTTTCGCTCTAAAGTTGAAGCATACCTAGCTCGCCGCCTAATGCTGTAGTATAACGATCGCAGGTTTTCCAGTCCTCACCATGACAAACAAGTCCAGATCTGTAACGAGGGTTAGGGTTGGGTCTGGCTGCCAATAGGTACTTGTCTCGTCTGAGCAACTCCTTCTCTTCCCTTCCCTTCTTCTTGCTTCTCGCACCATACCATCCACAACACCAATCAATTATCGCTTAACTTCTTGTCGTTTGCAAGCGTGAGAACATCCATGCACGGTACACCTACATCGGCTGTAGCTGCCTGTGAGATGCCGATATGCGAGCCTGACGCCCGGTGTACGGATGCTTCTTACCGTCGATTTGACTGCCCGACCTAGACCCTCAACCGAACCAATACAATGTGGTCTCGCTACACATCGACCGACACTGTCCTGATGGAGGCTGCGAGCGGCAGGCCGTTCTCGTTGGACTTCCGATAGCGCATCGTTTTCGCCCCCACCCAGCAATCTGGGAAAGGCACCATTTTCCAGCTTTGGCACGCCAAATCTCAGCCTCAGCGCCCGCATGACTATGTAGGTATATTTAGATGTGATGGCAATACACCCATCTCGCACGAGGCTGCGAGCAATCTATTGAGATGGCTATATTAAAGTTCTCCGCGTTCACGGGATGTTCGACCTGTCGCTCTTCTCGTCTAGCCCTGTCCACCATCATTGGAAAATCACCATGTCGAACACATTAGCTCAAACGTTGACCTTGGTCGAGCGAGCAGCAATACCAACAACGACGCCCAACGCATACCTTTTCAACGATGCGATCTCCGACGCCTTCGGCTGGAACGCCAGTGAATTCAAAGGCTCGCTACCTCAGGCCAGGGACACAGTCTTCCTATGGGAAAACGGATGCAAGATGGGCGATGCTTGGGACTGCACCACGGCCTGCTTTGACCCTGTTCAAGGTGTGGAGATGGTCTGGAACTCCACAGACGCCATGTTCACAATGCAAAACTGTCTTTTGTATCCAGTCCTTGCGTCAGCCGCAGAACAGCTATTGCTGGTACAAGATCCTCCTGGCTTACTGGAGAAGTACGGGATCGACACCAGCAGCACTCTGGATGCTGAATCGATTGCGAATGCAACGACTTACTTTCCGGTGCTCGAGAGTTGCGTGCGTGAGTTTTGTGTCGATATAGCCGGTCGCGACGAATGGAGTTGTACTCCATGGAACTCATCGATGAACTACTGGTCCGGACGAGAAGACATCACTACTGGACCCGACTATGCACCATGGATCCCTCGAAATGTAGGTATAACTCGTCGGAGCTCCCTAGTATCATGACTAACATGCGTCGATACTAGCCGGGAGAAACACTCACTGGATTTGTCCCGTTCAATCTTTGCGGCTCGGATGAAGATGGCGCTGGTATACCTGGCGCCGTCAACTCAGACCTTGCAGGCCCTGGGGTAATAATCAGCACCATCAACTTATAACGTGCTAAGCTGACGAATGTGCGATCTGCTTCCAGGTGCTCATATCATATATGCAGCAATACATCATTGTCCTTGCAACATATCTTTTTGTCATCCTAAACACCACCTGGATTCCGGCCGTCGTCTCTGCCTTTTGTCATGTCACACACAGACATGGTCGCCCCTCCGCGAAAGCCACCGCTGAACGCATCAGCAAACGAATCACTTCGAGGAAACAGACTGACACCTTGGTCACGGCACTTTTGGACTTCCAGAAATCCCAGCTCTTCTTCTCCGCGGCCCTTCAAGTTGCTTGCCTCTACGCAGTGTACACCCCTGCAATACTTTCAGCTCGGACTTTCAGAGAGCTCGAGTCTGGCTTCTTGTTATTGACACTTGTAGGCGTCTCAGGCGTTTATCCAGTGGCCCTCAATCTTCTTTCCATACGCGCTGGTAGGAAGAAGCCGGATTTGTTCACCTTCCTGCTGACTATTTGCGCCGTTGCTCTCGCTTCGGCCAACTGGCTATTGTCGGCCTCATCCGCAATGGAGCAAGCACAATTAGCGCAAGACGGGTTCAATCCGGTATCCTGTGGTGGCATGAATCCCCAGAAATACTGTGTGCGCCCAAATTATACAATCGCCAAATATCTGGAGATCGATACTGCGGTTGTCTCATGGCAGACAGCCGCGCTCATCGTACCTTGCCTGGCCGTCATCTACGTCGGCATAGACAAGTACATCACCGCTTGGGTTCCACGATTGTCTGGACCCACAGCGACTATGGCAAACTTGGTTCTCAAGTTAGGATCTTTCATCATGCAAATTTGGCTCATCTTTGGAGTGGCCGCCCTACTCGGTGTGGTCAGTTACATCACTTCGGACAAATCAATCTCGGCGCGAGACAAGTGGAGTCTTGGACAGATCATCGCCGTCGCTGTGTGGGTTCCATGCATCGTTGAATGGTTGCGTAAGGTTTTCCGTAAGTATCACGACGTTTTCCTCTACTTGTTGACTCCTCTACCTCTCCACCTCGTTATCGAGTGACTTGCACGAGCTAATGAATTTCCAGGACGCTCCAAAAAAGGCTCCCAGTCGACGTCTGGGTACAAAGAAATCAACAAGGGCAAAATCGACATCGAGTCATCGCCAGGTGTGGTAGATGGAGCACATCTGATGCAGCCCATGGACGCTGGATCTCCAGGGAAAGTGCCCTCCTTACCGGATACGAGAAGAAACACGTCATATTAGTGAGAAAACGAGATCAAGAGACCAAAGTATCGACACGCGCTTCGATTGAGCTTCTACAAAATGCAACATCAGACCCTTGTCCCATCAACACATTAAGAAGCACCCGAAACAGGCTTCCTCGCCACCATCAGATACATCGGCGTGAACAAGCCCTCTCTCCCTCCAGCTACAAGTGCATCAGCTCCAGCCGACAACTCAGCAGCAGTTTCCGCGGACCCCAAAGGCGCCAACCCCAACGTCTCCAACGAGCGCAACAGAATCCCAACACCAACCCGTCCGACACTGCTCATCCGCAGCACCCCAAAGAAGTCCCCCAGAGTCTGCGCACCCCTCCAATCGCCCGCCAAAGGCGCATACCAAGGCCTCCTGTCCGCGATCGGCGAAACATTCCGCTGAGCAAGATCTTCCTCGTGCTCAACAACAAAACCAGCTTTCTTCATCGCTTCCAACGCTTCTTTCCGAGGCACCATATTGGCAATTCCACTCCCTCGCTCAATGCCCAAGCGAATATTCCGATGGTGTTCGTTGCTATCGTCGTAGGCGTCCGTCATAACCCATTCGTAAACTCCAAAGACACCACCCGGTTTAAGCACGCGAAAGATCTGCGAGTAGACGCCTTCGAGGGAGGGTGCGTGGACGGTTGCCTCGATTGCGTAGGCTGCGTCGAAGGAGTTGGGCGGGAAGTTGATTTTCTTCGGGAGCAGAGTCAGCAACTCGGTTCTGTCGTCCGACTAACCCAGCGTACTCACCATGAAATCCCCACCCACAAACCCAACCCTCCCCTCCAACTTCTCTCGCACAGCATGCGCCGTCGCTCTCTCCACCTGATACTCGTTGTTGTTCAGCCCAACCACTTTACAGCCCGTGAAAGTCGCTATTTGTCTCGCGGGCTTGCCAACGCCACACCCGACATCGAGCACGGTCATGGAAGCATCGATGCCGATCCTGTGAGCGAGATAGTGTTCGTGGCGGGCCAGGGATTGCAGGAAAGATTCGCCCGGGGCGAAGCGACAGAAGTGGAAGGATTGCGCCCAGGCTTCTTCGTAGAAGTCGGTGGCGAGGTCGTAGTAGCTTGGGAGCATTCGTTAGCGTTCGATCAAGAAATGTTTGGAACCCAAGCAGAGAGGAACAGGAAATCAGACTCACTTGTTCACAAGGGACATGTAATCTCCTTTGCGAGTCTCTCGACCGCTTTCGATGTCGCCAACGTTGTCGTCGGAGTTCCACCGTCCAACGTACTCTCGCGTGACGGCTCCGTGAGTTTTGCTATCTTTCTGTAGGAGGGAGAGGAAAGCGTTGCGCTCTTCGGAGGATTTGCCGTGCATTTGTTGGCGGTTGGTGGGTGTGTCTCCAATTGGCGTCATTCTTGTAGAATGCGACAAGAAGGTGTAGGAGCGTTGAGCTGGTCAGTACGATGGATGGCAGTGGTCGGAGAGTCGTTCGATCCACTGTATGAAGTAGGGAGGAATGGAAAAGAGACAAAACAAGACTGACTATCGAACAATCAGAATATAGCGCAACAGCCTCCTCTCATATACTTATCGTTCCATCAACAACCGCATTCGTCAAGCTTACATAACCCACTCACTCTCCTCCATGTGATCTAGTCCGAGGCTTCAGCTTCAGCTCCAGCTCCAACAGAATGGCGCCATCCAGCCATTCGCTCGGTTAATCTAACCACTGACAGCAACTTGTCAGCTAAAAGGAATCGTCAGGTACGTCTTCTCCTCCCAGGTGACCCCACGCACAACATCTCGTATCGCATCGTATCCAGCTCCATTGATAACGGGGGAGGGAAGGATTTGGTTGCATGGCCAAGTCTCCAGCATCCACTTTCGACAGCTGGGGCGATGGATCGTACGACAAATCTCACCATATCGTCGTCTTCAGAGCCAGATCCTCATTTTCAACCTTTCTCGAACGATGTGTGAAAGCAAGATAATCGTCATTTCATCCCGTCTCTAGCAAGTGGGGAGTTCAAAGTCGTACGACGAATGAAATGATCGCAATCACTCTTTTTATCCATGACATCTGGGCTCGGCAATCACGTTCTTGTGGAGCTCACTACAACACATTTTCAAGACTGACAATGACGAGAACAAAGCTGAACGAGTCAGCATTTGCATGTTGCTTCTACTTCACTAAACCGAAAACTAAATTTACTTTGACACCAAAAAGGAAAGCTTCTCAAACTGTGTAACACCCGATGCCGGATGTATGTATGTAAGAGTATGTGTCTACTCCTCCAATCAAAAGGGAAAATGAATCCCTTACACTTCTGCCAGCCTAGTCTAGTTATACGATTTTGCTAGCCCATCACCATCACACAATGACCACTGCAACAAAAAGTCTAGTAATCCAACTCAGCCACGACCTCCTTCTCGCCACCAGCTGCGTCCAGGTCTTCGTAGCTCCTGAGACTCCTGCCGGCCGTGGCCTGCGGCGGTCCGACCATACCGCCAACCATGCCGCCTTCAACACCAGGCACGCGCATACCAGCAGCGCTGCCGAAGCTAGGCTGGCGGCCGCGAGTATCGCCGGGGCGGGCGTACGGGTTGCCCATCCTATACGCGCCTCCGTTCTGGTAGCGACCGCCGCCGTGGGAGCGCATGGGTCCGATGCCGCCCATCATGCCTTGGACAGCAGGGTAGCCGGGGATTGCGGCCATGCCTGCACCGGCGAACATGCCCGGAAGAGAGGCGGGGATTTGGCCTGGCATGCCCGGGAATGGCATCGGGTACTGACCTCCACCAAGAGAGAAGCCGCGTGGTGTGCCGGTAGGCTGGCCACCGTTGCCGATGGGGAAGTGACCGTTTGAGTTTGCGTCACTCCTGCTGGGGGCGATGTGGGCCGGGTCGAGGACGTAGGTGTTGACGAGCTCGATGTCGGAGCGCACCTTGGCATGGAAGTCTTCGTGGCGCTTGTCAACGTGCTTGCGCCAGAACTCTGTGCTCTTAAACAGCTTGGTGCAATCTGGCACCTTGCAACGGAACTTGTTGGCGTCTTCTTGCTTAACGAACTGTAATGGCATGTTAGTGATGTTTCTCGACAGTCAGTCCTCGATCGAGGAAACTTACTTTGCTCAACTCTTCCTCCACACCTTCCTCAACAGGCACTCCTCCGAGCTTTCTCACGTTCACATTCTCTGGCTCCAGAATCTGCAGCACCTTCTCTTCGAACGTCTTGACCCAGTTGAAAGCACGCTGGAGCTGCTGGGTGTTGCGGACAGATAGCCTCGGGCCCTTGCGTTCTTCGGTCGGACTCTCAGGCTCCATCTCGCCATCATCGCCATCAATGATTTTGCTGCCATCCTCATTCTTCGAGTCTTTGCCATTCTTGCGAAGAGGGAACGCCTCTCCTGAAGCTGAAGCGCGGGCAGTCTCCTTGGCGTGGGTTGTAAGGGATCCACGAGGGCGGCGAAGATGACCTCCAGGGCACTTGCGCTGAAGCTCGTGTACCGAGTCAGACTCGAAGACGCAGAAGAAGCAGAAGTTGTAGACACGACGCAGGTACTCGACCAACAGATCAAGCTTCTTCTTCTTTGTGAGCAGTTCCTCATCGTCGGCCTCGTCCTCTTCGATCATGCCCTCCTCTTCTTCTTCGCCTTCGTCCATGTCGTTGTTCTCGGGCTTCGGAGGCACAACAGGCTGAAGCTGGCCACTTTCGGCCAACTGGGTCACTCGCTCTTCGATCTTTGCCACACCGAAATAGTCATCGCCCATTTCGTTGTCAAGCTTGCGGACAAGACGGGTAGCGAGTTCAAGATCACGCTGAATACGTTCAGGAGCCGAGAACAGATCCCACAATGCCTTCTTGCGGGGTGCATCCGGGGGACGGTGGAGGGCGCAGTGGACTGTGAAGTTTCCACGCTCCGAATCTTCGATGGTCTTGCCATTCACTTTGTCGAGACCACGCTCACTGGTGGTGAGGAGGTTCTTGGGCTTCTCGGCGGCCTCGCCGTGCTCGCCATTCTCTCCCTCGGTAACTTCCTCAGGCCGAGAATCCGGCATTTCTTCCTCGCGAGACGGCTCGGGGTTGAGGATGATCCACCCCATGCGATGGCAACGCTTTAGAGGGTTCGGGTCGGAGAGCGAAAGGTGCTTGAAACCACCCTCGTCTTCACCAAGGTGCTCTTTCGCGAAAGCCTCAAGCTTATCACGTGTCACCGTCGGGCCAATGGTCTTGATCAGAAGCGTCGGCAGCTGAGCAACCTGGTCACGGATGTCGCCGCCACGCAGGGGAAGCAAATCGCCGACACCCAGAACTTCGGCGGCCGCACTGGTTTCGCCTTCTTCTTTCTCGAGAATACCACCCAGTCCGTTGGACTCGGATTTGTAAATGCCCTCGAGTGTGAACTCATCAAAAGCACCACTGCTGAGATCCTGCTCCCATTGCTCAAACAGCCCTTTGCGGAAGTTCATGAGCCGTTCACGGTATGGCGCATGCACCTCGGGTACGTAGCGCTCACGGAACCAATCCTCATGTTTGTGCTGGCGCACGAATGCCTGCGCTTGTGTCTTTTGCAAGTTCTCCTTGTATGAATCGTATGCAGCTTGAATCTTGGGCCTCTCGGCCTCTCTATCTTGACGCATCTCGCGCTCGCCTTTCAGGGGAGCGCGTCTGCCTTGCTTGGCGTACTCTTTCTCTTCTTTGACACGCTGCTCGGCGCGCCACCATTCGGCAAACCAGGTAAAGCCAACCTGGAACTCGAGCTTCATAGGATCGGGTAGAGGGTTGACGAGGACCGGGGCTGGATCTGACTGACTCGGAACGTAACGATCGATAGTCGGTGCGCCCATGCGGTCAGTCGAGGAGCGGCGGCGGTCACGGCGGTCATCGTCGCGGCGGTAGTAATCGTCACGAGGAAGACGATCCGGCTGGTAGCGATCAATGGCTGCGGGTGAGCGCGAGCGGCGGCGGTCTCTGCGATCACGGTCGTCACGTTCGCGGCGTCGGTCTTGCATATGATCAGCATTGAGCTCACTCGTGATGCTGGAGGGAAAGCTTACCAGGTTGGGGAGAGCGACGTCTTTCTCTGTACTGGTCCGCAGAGCGATACTCGTCGCGATCACGAGTCGACACACGCGACAAAGGCGCCGCGTCGGGCGTGGCGCGCGAGTACTGACTGTATGTATCCATGGCGAAGGATGTGGGCGTTTCTTGCGGAAGTGCAATTGGGGTGTTCCTTCAGCGGGTACTGAGCTCCATCGGCCGAAGCAGAGACACCTGAAATCAAACGATGAGGGCTGGCTGGCGAATATGTCGTGTCGACGCAATGTTTGCTTAATAGAATAGGCGCGCACTCAACAAAGAGGGCGGACTGGGTATGGGAGGTCTGTTTGCCATGGCAGGTCGCGTTAGAAGTGGATCGACAAAGGCCAATGGTAGAGGAGCGAAAGCGGAGGCAGGCAGTAAGTAGTGGCAGCGGCAGAAATGATAGAAAAGATCAGGGAAGTTCAAAGTAGTGGGTGATGGCGAGAGTCTCCGTCGCAGTAGCAAGCACCAGGGGTGCCCGACAGCTGCGAACAGGCGACATGTTGAGAGCGCGCGGTGGAGGAGTGATGAGATGGGTGGACAAAGGTGCAGCGGGCGATGGCAGCCCGTATGGAGGAGCATGAAGGGGGGAAACACTAACAGAGTGAAGAATATGAGAGAGAGAGAGAGAGAGAGAGTGGGAGAGTGGAGAGGCGGCGGAGAATGAGACTCACGCACGCTGTGTAGGTCGTCGGTGGTGGTGGTGGTGGTGTTGATGTCGTTGTTGAGGGTTGCACACTCAAGGGACCAAAGGCGAGCTGAAGCTGAGAGCGCGCGCTGTGCCGCCGCCGCCTGTTTCCCCAGCCCCAATCTCCACTCCAGAACGGGGCGGAGGTCAACTGAACCGCGCGCGCCTCGCGCCGAGGACCGGCATCCGAGGCGACCATCTCTCTCTCTCTTTCGGACTCCTCTGTTGTATTGACTTGACTTGACTTGATTAATACATCTTTTACCAACCGCCAATATGACCACCTACATCCCCTCCCTGACACTCCCTTCGGTCATCTTTGAGAACGCCGCCCTGTCCGTTCTCTTTCCCATCGTCGCCGGCACCGCAGTAGGCTTCTCCACCCAGCGTAAGGATGGCATTCATATATTCACAGCGACAGTCAGTATGCTAATCTACCCTAGCCGTAGGCCCTCAGCAGCAATATGCGGCACTAAAGCAACCGGTCAGTCAGGTCTTTTCCCAAACAAATAGCCTTGAACCAAGCTAACATCTCGCAGTAAATCCTCACCAACCCATCAGCATCTCTGACAACAACAAAAACAACAAAACTAACTCTATTCCAGCCCCGGACGCCCTCCAGGATGGGTCTTCGGTCCCGCCTGGACAATCCTTTACGGCCTCATGGGCTACGCCGCCCACCGCGCCTGGACCGTAGGCGCCACCAGCGCCAACCCTTCGACCGTCGCTCTGGCCAAGCACGGCGCCACTCTCTACACCATCCAACTCGGTCTGAACCTGATCTGGATGCCTCTGTTCTTCCGCTTCGGCCGCCCGATCGAAGCGACTGCCGATGTCGTGGCCCTTACCGGTGTCACTGGCTGGCTGATCTACGTCTGGGGTCAGGTTGATGAGACCGCGGGTTACGCTCTTGTTCCCTACTTGGGTTGGTTGACTTTTGCCAGCTATTTGAGCGCTGGCTGTGGGTACTTGAACGG
>Ga0265798_10001212_pt1 | contig 40832 bp, 45 predicted proteins | sample P3T30metagenome_FD_192430 | JGI IMG/M metagenome (GOLD analysis project Ga0265798, IMG submission 192430) | Plant litter microbial communities from East Loma Ridge, Irvine, California - P3 T30 | ecosystem: Environmental > Terrestrial > Plant litter > Unclassified | place: USA: California... | reverse complement strand
CATATGGAACTTCCTCAAAATGTAGTACCTATGCCTGCCGAGCAGCGGGCTGAACTGAAACAGCTAGCGGAGCAAGCTACGCCCGGCCCGTGGTCGGCTGGCCACCTCTCGGATGATAATTCCACCTGCAACTGCCCGTGGGTTATGTCGGCTGGCCTGTGCGGCTCTATCTGCACTATTGACGTGGACAATGGCTTGCCGATTGGGGAGGGCGGCAATGATTCGCCCCCGCTTGCCGAAGCCAAAGCCAACCAGCGCTACATCGCTGCTGTCTCTCCCGACATCACCCTAGCTACGCTCTCCTACGTGGAAGCCCTAGAAGCCGAGGTGGCGCGGCTGGGCAAGGAATTGGGCGACTACACCGAAGCCTTTCGCAAGCGCCGCCAAGAATGGAGAGCCGAGCAGCTGCGCGACGCTGATGCTATTCAAGCCGCCACCTCCCGCGCCACCAAGGCAGAAACCCGTCTCTCGGAGGCGCAGGTAGAGCTAGCCGAGCAGGGAAAAGAAAAGTTGGCACTGGTGAATGAGATAGAGGCCTACAAGCTGGTTCATCAAGGGATGCAGACCAAGTGGCACGCCATTTTGCGCCAGGTAATGAGCCCGTTGCCAAGCTTTGAAGAGGCTGTTCGGACTGGCAAGGCAATGCAGCGCGCTGGCTATACGCCTGAAACATCAATACTTAACTGCGAAAAAGGGTGCGAAGTCTGTGAATCGACCCCACCCCCTAGTAGCCCAGCCGCCGCCGGGCCGGGGGAGGCTTCCGAGTTTTTCTTGAATGGTGACCCTGCTATCAACCCTTTCGGCCCCCGCTAACATGGCGCAAGAAATAGAAAGGGCGGTGCGCGGATTTCGGCTTAAGAAGCTCGGCAACGGCAACATTCAGGTGTACGCCAAACAGCGGAGCAGGCAACTGGCCGCCATCGGCATTAAGCATAGCGCATGGAGACTGGCATTTGAACTCTCGCCAGCGATGATAAAAGACTTACATGGCTTTCTAAACGAGAATAATAATGGCTAACGAAATTGTAATCCCCGCCCAGCCCGTGACGCCCGAACGCTTAGAGCGCATCAAGGCTATCCCCAACGAGTTGATGCGGGCCAGCATCGCCCTAGTGCACAGCAGCGAGCGCTACGACCTGAACCGGGCCCTCAACTTCGCCCAACTCGGAGCCGGGCAAGCTATTATCGACTTGGTAGCCGAAGTGGAAGGGCTGACCGCCTCCCGCAACTACGGCCGGGACATCATCAATGACATGACATTGGAGGCCTATGACTTCAAGGCGAGCATATTGGCTGAGTTAAAAGAGGCTTGGGGTCAAGGCGATTGGGCAAATATTGACATCCTAATCAAGTCGCTAGAAGCTGAGGCCGGCGCCGCCCCCACCACTACAGGGGAAGGAAAGGAGCAAGCATGAGCAAGAAAATCAAGCTTGAGCTACGGCCCGAGCACGCGTTGCAGTACGCTAGCATCTTGACCGCCCTCATTTCAGATGGCCCACAGCACCCGGTTTTTCAAGGCATGTTCGAGGATTTGAAGGATAAGATAATCGACGCTTGCACCGACCAACTCACTACCGAAGAGGCCCAGCGCTACACCAAATGATGAAAGGCTGGGACGCAAAAGCAGTAGACCGGGCCAATTCACCCGCTAGCGTTCGTTCTGCGGGCACTTCGACCCTCGCCCCCACCAAGGACACCAAAGCCCCTGTAGCGAAGCCTCAGAGCCAAGAAACCACAGAAGACGTTACCCCACCCCCAGCTAAGTCAGAAGCCCACTACATCGGCCCCTACCAACTAGCAGTCGCCAACGGCACCCACTACCCCGGCCGGGCCCGCATCGTCATCGTCGGCCCCGCTTCTGACACCCTTACGGCGGCCCTGGTTGCTGCCCTCACTCAATTCACTTCTTAAACCATGACAGCTAAAGAGATTACCCAAGCCGCCAAGGAACACGCAAAAGACATTCTTGGCGAAGAGCAGGCTCGGTCAAATAAAGACGCTGCTGCTGCTATCGCAAACGATTTTAAGGCCGGAGCCAAGTGGGCAGCCGGGCAGCTACAAGGCAAAAAGGTTAATTAGCTGTTCTGCCTGCCATGAGCTATTTACCCTCACCTGAAAAGCTGGCCTCGCTTGGGTATGGGATGCCCTCCCCCTCTTGGGGCCGCCACGCTAGTGTCACCTACTTCAACATCGAGCAAACAAAAGCCGTGGTTATTTGGCCCGGCTCGCAGCAGGTTCGCTTGGCAGTTAAGCCCTCTGCTTGGCCGGCGTGGAGTGACCTCTTTACGGGCGTGCTGCCCGACGAAGAAGCCTTTGGCAGACTGATGATTACCGAGGGGTTCATCATGCCCGAACAACTGCAAGTTTTCGCCACCTCCACCCTAGGGGCCAAGCCGGCCCTTACGGCGGCCCTTCACTCTTTCACTTCTACGCCATGAACTACTACGGAACCGACCTAACGCAATACGGCCACTACTTCTGGCAACTTGAGGGCAATCGTTTTGCCTACAAGGGGATAGATGGTAGCGCTTGGCCCTTCAAGCCCGATTATATAATTCACTCTGATGCCCCAAGGGGTACAGCAGTTTTCTGTAAGGTAGACGGCTATTCTCTCTACGCAATAGCTGGCAGCTGCAAGGACACGCGAGGCGGCACTAAGTCAGTGTTTTGGGTGCAAGGCGATGTAGAGCCAAGCCAGCTGAAAGACATGATTCTAGCAGTCCCGATAGCCAAGAAAATTATTGAGCAAATGCCCTTTGAAGTGAAGTGGTAGCCCTCGCCCCGCCCGCCCCCATCATCCGCTTAATCCCCCTCTAAGCCATGAGCGAACAAGAGCCAATCGACCACTTCAAGCTAGTTGACCAAATATTAGCCACTCAGCCTACTGAGCATGTGGCAGTCTTTCGGCACGGAGCCCTTTTTAGTGAATATGGCTACGCTAAGCCACTACTTGGAAAGCCTTTCCAGTGGGTTTGGTATAAGCAGCGGCTCGTGACAGAGACGAACGAAACATTGATAGAGCTACTGTCTCTCTGCAAGTAATGCCTACCAGTCCACCCCACCCCATGAACCAGCCCAACCAGCCCAGCGCCTTCCTAGGACAGCCCCTTGGTGGGCCCTACTCCATCCCAGCCACCCCCGCCACCCCATGAGCCAGAGGCAGCCCAGTTACTTCCTAGGTGGCCTCACATGAAAAAGCCCGCTGAATACGTCTCTGCCCAAGCGCAAGGCCCGAGCCTATCCGTAGCCCAAGCCGAGCAAGCCGTTGCCGCCGCGCTAGCCGATGCGGAGAAATACCGGATGCTACTAGCGCGAGCTATTCAAAGAGCCCACATCCAAGGAGCCTCGTAACCGTTAGCAGTCTCTACCTGCCGCACCCCAGGGCCAGGCTTGCGCAGGTCAGGCTTGAAGTTGTGCTGGCTTGGCTTTTTGGTATAGCTGAACATCATTCCCTCGCCCCTGAGCACCCAATTGAAGTCTAGCCCCATTGCCTCACAGGCGGCAATGAATTTCTCCAGCTTCAGTTGTTGTTTGCCGGATTCGAATTGAAGGAGCGCCTGCGGAGTAATGCCGATTTCTTTGCCGAGTTTGATAGAGGAATACCCCGCGGCCTTCCGCCCCTCTTTGAATCTGGTTACGTAATCGGGATGGGGTAAGCCCTGCTTTAAGTTTTTTGGGGCAACTTCTTCGGATTCAGGCACGGCCATTGTATATTTGAAGGGCCGCAAATGTAGCACCAAGTATAGCACTTAGTATAGCACCATGCTTAAAAACGGACAACAAGCAATGATGTGGGTGGCGCCGGACACCCGCGATGCCTTCAAGCAGATAGCTAGCACTACTGGCGAGACACAGGCGCAGGCCGCCGCTCGCCTAGTACAGCAAGAGCAGAAGCGGCTAGAGCGCAAAGCACAGAAAGGAGGCGGCTGTGCATAGTGATGCTTATTGCGATTATTCGTTTGACCCGATTTTTCATAACAAGGAGTTTCGCGCCCTCTTTGATGCCATCTCTTTTATGCCTGCTGAATTGCGTAAGAATGCGCTCTTTAAGTATTCTGCTGGCTATAAGTCTTGGCTCCTTGCTGGACTACCTGAGTTAAATGGCGAACAGCTACGGCAGGTAGGTAATAGCGCCCCTGATATTGAGCAGGCTTTTTATTTCTATATCAAGGGTGTTCTCAATGTGGCTGATATATTCGAGCAGCAGAAGGGGAGTGACCGTGATTGAGTTCTGGGTGCTTAGTTATTGCACGCCTTGGCCAGTGCGCGAAGTAGCAGAGGCGTACTATCGCTCCGAGTTTGGCGCCACCTCTGAATTGCAGGCCCTGCACCGCTGCGGCTGGGACGCATCAGTGACTAAACTTGATGTGCCTATGCCACTTGCATTGAATACTTAAAGTAACACTTTAACTTCGCGCTGTAAATCGCCAGTTTTCAGCGCCATGCCTGAGAGTCACAGCCCCGTAATAGAGGTCGCCCCTATCGACCAAATAAAGCTGCACCCGGATAATCCGCGGCTTATCAAGGATAATCGCTTTGAGCAATTAGTGCAGTCGCTCATTGCCTTCCCCGACATGCTTCGTGTCCGTCCGCTCGTGGTGGACGAAGAGGGCTTCGTGCTAGGGGGCAATATGCGCCTGCATGCTGCCATGCGCTTAGGCTACACGGATGTGCCAGTACTTCGGGTTACGAACTGGACCGAGGCCCAAAAGCGCGAGTTCATGATTAAGGATAACGCCAGCTTTGGCGAGTGGGATTGGGAGGTGCTGGCAAACGAATGGAGCGAGCACCCGTTGGGCGCTTGGGGCATTGACCTGCCTGCCGATTGGTTAGCCGAGCCCACCGAAGCTAGCAGTGGCAGTGGGGCAGATGATGCGCCTGATGGCGAAATGCCCGAGGAAGAGCCGGAAGATACCCGACCTAGCCTACTTATCCGCTTTGATACGCCCGAGCAGCTGGCCAGCGCTGAGACGGATATTACTGAACTGATCGACCGCAAGTACAACGGAGCTAGCTATACCGTGCAAGTTGGCCTGCGTAATGGTTGAGGCATCGGACACTTCGGACACCACTAAAAAGAACTTGCTGGCTGCCCTTGAGGCCAGCCTTGGCGTTGTTACAACAGCCTGTAAGCGGGCGGGCATTGCCCGTAGCACGTACTATAAATGGCTTGGAGAGGATGAGGACTTTAAAAAAGCAGTTGCCGAAATCACGGACGTTGCTTTAGACTTTGGGGAGTCTCAGTTGCACAAGCTCATGCAGGGCTACACGTTGCCCGAAACTAAGGTTTTCTTGAATAGTGACACCAAGGAGCCCATTGAGGTGCCCATGATTAGGCACTATGGGCCTGATGCTGCCTCAGTTATCTTCTTCCTCAAGACCAAGGGTAAAGAGCGCGGCTATACCCCGCCCAAAGCCATTGATATAACTAGCAAAGGCCAGCAGATAGGCGCTGTAGACTACGATAAGCTATCTGATGAAGCCTTAGCCGAAATACTGAATGCAACTCGCGCCAGCACTGAATAGGGCTGATGCGCTAGCCGCTGCATTTAAGCGCGGGCGCTACGACCTGCTTGGGCTTAACCCTAAGCAGCAAGAAGCCATGCACGTACTAGCCGATGGAACTACAAAGGCCCTGCTGTTTGGGGGTGGCGCTAACGGGGGGAAGTCTTGGCTAGGTTGCTGCTGGTTGCTAATGAATGCCCTGGCCTATCCTGGCACACGCTGGTTTATCGGCCGCGAAGAATTAAAGCGCCTGCGCGAGTCTACGTACCTAACCTTTGGCAAAGTCAGGCAGGCTTACGGCCTGCCAATGAATACCTACAAGTACAATGGGCAGGACCACTACTTGCAGTTCCCCAACGGCAGCCGGGTAGACCTGCTGGAGCTAAAGCTGCTACCTAGTGACCTGCTGTATGAGCGCTACGGCTCAGTCGAGTACACTGGCGGTTGGATCGAAGAGGGCGGCGAGGTTGATTTTGGGGCGTATGACACGCTGAAAAGCCGTATAGGCCGCCAGCTTAACGACAAGTATAAGCTACTTGGTAAGTTGCTAATAACCTGCAATCCTAAAAAAAATTGGCTTTACACGACTTTTTACAAGCCGTTTAAGGATAAAGTCCTAAAACCGGGTTTAGCTTTCCTGCAATCTCTTGTAGGAGATAACCTTATGCGCGAGTCGGGCGCTATTGAGGCCCTACAAGGGCTGACCGACCAAAGCAAGCGCGAGCGCCTGCTGCTAGGTAATTGGGAGTATGAAGACGACCCCACAGCCCTCATGCCATATGAGAACCTGCTAGCCCTGTTCTCCAATGAGCATATACTACCGGGCCCGAAGCGCTATATCACGGCCGATGCCGCCCGGTTCGGAGGCGATAAAATCATTCTGTACGTCTGGCACGGCTGGCGCGTGGTGGCGATAGTCGAGATGGCGAAGCAGGGGACGCACGTTACGGCCGCCGCTATCCGCAAGCTATGCCAGCAGCACCAGGTGCCGCCGAGTAATGTGGTGATTGACGAAGACGGGGTTGGGGGTGGCGTAGTGGACCAGGTGCCCGGCAGTAAGGGCTTCCTGAACGGCTCGCGCCCTATCAAGATGGCCGGGCAGGCGCAGAACTGCGAGAACCTCAAGACGCAGTGCTACTACCGGCTAGCGGAGCTGCGGATAAACACCAAGCAGTTATTCATTGCGCCCGGCGTGATGAGCCCCGCCCAGCAGCAGGCGCTTACCGAAGAGCTAGGGCAGATTAAGAGCAAGGACGCAGACAAAGACGGGGTGCTGCGCATCCAGCCTAAAGATGTCCAGAAGCTCGCCTTGGGCCGCTCGCCCGACTACGCCGATGCGTTGATGATGCGCGAGTTTTTCGAGTTAGCCAGCACCTACCGGGGCCTCTTGTAATTTAGTTAAAGCAATACTTTAACTTTTGTTTGCAAGTTCCTAGTTGTTACGTAGCTTTGCCGCGTCTCTAACTCTTAAAAGACTTGCCCAATGGCTGACGATTGCACCCTGCCCCTTGTGGCAGTCAACAACGAGTATTGCGCCACCACCGACAAGCCCCTAGGTAAGCAGCCCGTTATGCTGCTCTACCAAGACCCGGCCGGCGTTGCGCCCGACCTTATCACGGTGGGTACGCCTGACACCCGCCTTGCCACGTTGCAAGCGGCCCTCACGGCAACCAGCAACGGCGGCGCCGACAAGCTCTTCGTGATTAAGAACCTGGCTGGCGGCACCGTCCCTGCGCCCACCGACACGACCCTCTCAGGCAACGATGTCCCCTATGGTGGCACGCGCATCACCGACCGCTCGCGTACTATGTCGGCCCGTATCGACTTTCTGACCCCGAGCAACAACACAGCCCTCAACCAGCTGACCGCCCGCCAAAAGCCGGTTCGCACCTGGGAGGTAGACGAAGAAGGCCTGGTGTTCGGCCCCTATGAAAACTCAACTATTGTAGTTGGCGGCATTCAGAAGGCTGGTATTGGCGGCGCTCCAACCCACCGCCCGATTACGGTGACGACCCGCGGCATTGACGAGGCCCCCTTCGCCGCCGCCCCTCTCGTGGGTATTCAGGGTATCGTCAACGCCTAAACCTCCTAGCTTCCTGTGCTGCTCCAGCCGCCTAAAGTCGTTGAACTGTGCACCTCTCCTGCCAACGCTGCTGCACTTGCGGCCGGACGTAAGCTAGAGAGCTTGCATCGGCTCCATATCGAGGGCCCGCCAGATTTACTGGCGGGCTTTCTCGATGGGTACGCGACAATGGCGACGCCCAAGGAGCGCCAGGAAATCAAGGATATCGCCGTAGCGGCCACCGTCCCTAAGTTCGGCGCCTACATCGAAATGCTGGGCAAGGTCTTCACGGCCCGCGGCGCGAATCAGTACTACGAGTTCAGTACCCCGCAGGCGCAGCAGTCCTTCGAAGACTACCTGGCTGAGCAGCAAATCCAGCCACGGTTGCAAGAGAAGTTCGCGCAGGCCAGCTTCCTTGGCTTTCAGGGCGCCTTTCTGGTAGACCTGCCCACCGAGCCCAACGCGCCCGACGAATTGCCGGCCCCCTATTGGGAGTACATCCCAAGTAGCCAGATTCACGATGCTAGCCTGACGGGCAACACGTTCGAGTACTTGATTCTCAAGCAGACTGAGCTAGTAAACGACAAGTCCCAAGATTACTACGTCTGCTTCGATGACCAGTTTGCCCATCTCGTCATCACGGGCGAAGGCGGCAAGCTCAGCTACAGCACCGCCCGCACTGTGCGGCACGGGCTTGGCTATGTCCCTGCTTGGCCCCCTTCGTTGTTTACCGCAGCTGCCCATAACGACGTAACGCGCACGAGCCTACTACATAAGGCCCTACACCCGGCTAAAACTTACCTGCGCGACTACAACGTGCACGAGCTGAGCAAGACCTTCCACGGCTTTCAGAAATTCTGGTCTCTTGGCGTCAAGTGCAACTACCAGCGGTCAGTTCGTTTGCAAGATGCGTGCGAAGGAGAGGCGCTGTACACAACTCTTTATTGCGCTGGCACTGGGTACTTGAATAACCCTGATGGGTCGCAAGTTACTTGCCCAAAATGCGCAGGCGAGGGGAAAATAATCCCCGTTGGCCCCGATAAAACCTACGTGCTAGAGATACCAGCACCAGGGGAAGGCCCCGTGTTCGATGTGCGCCCGCCCGCTGGCTACATTGAGCCCGATATCAAAACGGCCATTGAGCAACGGGCTGAACTGGCCGAGAAAGCCCGCGAATTAGAGCAGGCTGCCCTCGGCCAAGAAGGAGTTTTAACCCGCGATACGAGCGTTAAAACAGCCACTGAGAAGCTCCTAGACTTGCAACCCGTCTTTGACCGCTGCGCCACCTACGGCCGCTCGTGGAAGCATGTGCTGCAGCATGTCATCGACACAATAGCCCGCCTGCGCCACGGCTCGGACTTCAAGCAGTCGGCTATCAACGTCGGCACCAAGTACGCTATCGAAACAGTAGGCGAACTCGAAGCCCGCTACACGGCTGCTAAAGCCGCTGGCTATCCTGATTCAGCCCTATTCGGCATCTTGGAAGACATTATATACATCCAGTACGCCGATGACCCGATGGAACTGGAGTACAACCGGCTCAAGCTCTATTTAGAGCCCGTGCCTACCCGCAGCACGGCCGAAGTGCAGCAGTGGGTGCTAGCCGCCCCGAACGATGCCGAGTTGCTGGCGCTGTTCCGCCGCAAGCGCAACCTCAACGATTACGTGGCGCGCTTCGAGCGCGAAAACGGCCCGCTGGTGCAGTTCGGCGTGCGCCAGCCTTTTGCCGCCCGAATCGACACCATTTTGGAAGAATTCGACCGCTATGATGCGGAGCGCAGCACAAAAGGCCAAGCCGCAGTGGTCGCACCTATTGCTTCGGCCACTGCGGGTGCTGGCTTCCCTCAGCAGGGTCAGCGGGTAGAAGTTCGCCCTGTCATGGCGCACCACATGGGTGGCATGACAATGGATGGCCCCGGCACCGTGGAAATTATTAGTACGGAGCCCGCTCTAGGCATTCGACTAGATTCAATGCCTGAAGAGGTGCACAAATGGTATGTAGCTAGTGAGTTAGAACCTATAAAGCCGTAGCGTATGAAAATGCCTAAGATGCCTAAAGGCATGCCGATGCCTAAAAAACCGGCCCCTAAAAAATCCATCTCTAAAAAGAAGCAATCATGAGTCAGTACCAGCCTAAGAAGGGCGAAGAGGGTTACGTCGCCCTGCGCGTGACCAAAAAGCAGGGGCAAGCTATCGAGCCCAAGATTGAGCTATACCACCCCCAGCAAGTAGCGGGTGTGCTTGGCCTCAAAGGCTTAGAGGCCGACATTATCTACGACCCACGCACCGCCGCCCAAAAGGAGCAGGTAGCGCCCGCTAACGACACGGTGAAGGCTGCTGAGCCGCTTACCGATGCCGACAGCTACCGCGCCCGCTACAAGCAGCTCTTCCACGAAGACGCCCCTTTCAATCTCAACGCTGACGAAGTAAAGCGCATTGTAGAGCGCGCCGAGTTGCAGCTAGCTAATCTGGCGAAGGGCGTTGAGCCCGTTGAGCCCGAGACTGACGAAGAGCGCATTGCCCGCGAAGCGCGAGAGGCGCAGGCTAAGAAGGATGCCGAAAACGGCCTACCAACCAATAAAACGGAATGGTTCGCGCTGTTCCAGCAGACGTTCCCCGATGAGGCCACTGCCTACGAGGATATCACGGTTCCCAAAATGCGCGAAAAGCTCGGCAAGTAATTCCGAAAGCCCGGCTGCTTTGGTGGCCGGGCTCTAGGGCTCACCTCTAACGCACTGCATCATGTCTGAGAAAACAATCCTGCTGCGCATGAAAGGCAGCAAAACGAGCCAACCCTTCGAGGCCGACCACGCTAAGCGCCTGCTGGCTTATCCGAACCCGCAGTGGGAAGAAATCACTGACCAAGCGGACGCCATTGCGAGTGTAGCTGGTCAAATTGGAATTAAGGCTAGTGATGTGCCTGCATTCACGGAGGCAGTTAGTGATTCGGTAGCCAACCTGCCCACAAAGGCAAAAAGGAATAAAGCCGTTGCGGCGGCCAAGAAGCTCTCTGCCAACACGCCGCCGGACGCGGACACCACCGGACAACCCACCAGTATCTAATCCATTCTTATGGAACTCAACCCAACCACAGTTTCTAGCTTGGCCGCCAAACTGGCTACCACGCCGGAAGTTCTCACTCAGTTTTTGTCTCAGGACGCTCCTGAAGCAGAAGTTCAACCCTTTGCCGAAACTCTCGGCTCGCTCAAGATTTTTCAACCCGCTCAATTTGAAGAGCGCTTAACCAATGAGCGTAATAGCGTCACCAAAGACGCCGAGCGCATTGCTGCTGGGAATACCTACGGCAAGATTGAAAAGGATATCTTCAAAGAAACGGGCATTGAGAAGGGCGAGAAAGAAAGCACCGTCGAGTACATGCTCCGCGCTGCCAAAGAGAAGTTCGGCAAGCCCGCCGACGAGTCGGAATTAATGCAGCAGCTGCGCCAAGCGGTAGCGGACAAAGACGCCTTGCTTATCCAGAAAAATGGGGAGCTAGAGCAATTGAAAGTCACGCACGCTACGGAGGCCAAGACGCTACAAATTAATGCCCGCCTCGACAACGCCATTAATGGCCTGGCTATCGACGCCACGGCCGACCTGCTGGACAGCCAGCGCGAATTTCTGAAGTTCAAATTCAATCAGAAATACGAAGCTGACCTAGTAGATGGCAAAGTAGTTTTCAAGGATAAGGCCTCCGGCACCATTGTGAAGGACACGACTACTGCGTCCCCCCTCACTGAAGCCGCCCTTATCGCTCAGTTCGCCCCAACGGTGGTGAGTATTAAACAGTCTCAGAGGTCCGGCGCTGGGGTAAAAGCCGCCGACAAATCCAATAATTCGGGCACTGATAACCCGGCCGACTTCGCTACCCTAGACGAGTACAAGAAGCACCTGACTGAAAACGGGGTTACGCTTCTCTCGACTGAGGGCCAAGCCAAGATTTCGGCCTACATGAAGGCCCAAAACAAATAACCTTCAATGGCTTTTGACCCAACCGATTTGCTGCGCGCAACTGCTACTATCGAGCAGGCAGCATCCTTTTCAAAAAACAACCTGCGCGTGCCGTACTACGGTGCCGCCGCCGCTCTGCTGGGTGGCTCTGACATGCTCATTCGTGGCTTAGGCGACCTGAAGCAAAGCAGCGCGCAGCCCCTGAGCATCCCTGTCTTCAACAAAGTACCCGCAGGCACCGGCACGCTCCGCAAGTGCGCTGGCACTGGCGACGGTGCTACGGCGCTCGTGCCCGTTGTCTACGAGGGTATCACGGAGGAATTCAACCTCAACGACCTTGACACGCAGGGTAATAGCATTACCCGCGACGCGGCCTTTGCTTACCTCGTGCAGCAGAAGGCCAGCAACATCTACAAGCGCATTGACGACAAGGCATTAGCGTTCTTGGAGGCCAGCAAAGCCACGGTAAACAACGGCACGTACTTCGATGCGGGCGTAGGTGGCGCGAAGCAAGTGCCCTATGACCAGCGCTTGGAGTTCTTCGCCGGCGTGCAAGCCGAGCAGGGCGCCAACAACTTCACTGGCATCACGGACATCGTAGGGGGCTACAACCTGAAGGCTATTTACGACCTTCAGCGCAACCAGGGCGCCGGTAACGCGGTTAACTCGCAGTACCAGACGGAGAATTACAACACGTTCTTCACCAACGTGCCTAACGGTACGGGTGTACGCGACACGGCCTATGTCTTCGAGGCTGGCACCGTAGGCGCCTTCCCTTGGCTGCGTCCTGACTTCCGCCGCACCAAGGACATTGGTACCGACGTGTGGATGACCTACCGCCTGCCCCCAATGTTCGGCATGGCCCAGGGCCTGGAAGTCGAGCTGAAGGTGAAGTACGGCTGCCAAGGCGAAGCTGAGTACACCGAGAGCTACGTAATGCACATTGCCATCGCCTTCCTGAGCGCCTATGCGCAGACCACCGGCGACAGCGGCATCTACAAACTCGAAATCCTGAAGCCCTAGTTTTAGGTAGAGTGGAATACAAAAAAGGGCCGCCCGCTATGCAGTGGGCGGCCCTTTTTGCGTTTACGCCTCGCGCTAATTAGTTAAAGTATTGCTTTAAATTATTCTTGCAATAAGAAGGCGCTCAAGTATCTTTGGCAGGTCACTACCTCCCGCCATGTTCGACGCCTCTGCCCTTGCTACTGCCCTTTCTGGCCTCGTAGGCTTTCGGCCCGACCCAGCCCAAAAAGTGACGCTCCCCCCGGCCTTATTGGAAAGCCGCTCGGGCTTGTACGTGCAGGATGCCAGTGAGCTACTGCCGCTTGAGGTGCTTCAGCACTTCGCACCCCGGCAAGAGACGCTGCCCGACTGGCTGACCCGCCTGCAAAGCGACGCCCTTAAGCGCCTCGTGCCCGCCCTAGTGAACGCCCAGCAACTCAGCGGCAAGGTGTTACTACCTGATACGCGAGTGGTTAAGAACGACGGGAACCGGGCCAACACGGTCAATAAGCAGGGCCGCTTCGTGGGTATTCAGTTCCGGCTACCCACCCGCCGCGGCATCGCGCATACCATTCCTGCGCTGACGCTCCACTTCGATGGCGCACTGACGGAGCCGCTCAAGCTCTACGTGTACAGCGAAAGCCAGCCCGAGCCGCTAGCCGAGTGGGAGGTTCCGGTAGGCAACAAAGCAGGCTTCGTGTACGCCTTCACCCCGCCAGCGCTATCGCTACCTGTTGGCAAGGTATGGCTGGGGTACTACGAGGCCGACCTGCCCCTGGGCGTGCGAGCTATCGAAGCGCCCGTAGCTTCCTGTGGCTGTACAGATGACCCGTATTTGCGCGTGGCTGAGTACTTCGGCGCCGCGCCTCGGGGCTTCTACGTGCCAGCCCCTAGCCTGAGTGCTGACCGGGAGCTATTCGACACAGCCGCCGCCACCAGCGACCTAAGCAGCTTCGGGCTTAATCTGTACTTCACCAGCTACTGCGACCTGGCTACAGCCCTGCAAAGCAAGGACAACCAGAGCCGGTTAGCGCCCTTGGTGCAGCAGGCGCTAGCGGTACGGCTGCTAGAGGCGGTTATTAGCTCTCCTAACGTCACGCAACTCACTAGCCGGCCCGATGTGCAGGCCGACGCCCTCTACGCGCAGCAGCGCATGCAGGCCGATTTATACGGGGGCAAAGTGACAGGGACTGATATAGAAGTGAAGGCAGAGAATAGCGCCCTCAAAAAACTGGTACTGGATTTAACAGGGCTTGACCCCGAGTGCGGGCCGCCTAAATCTTCACTGCTCTCTATGGGGCGCTTAGTTCGCTGGTAATATGACACCTCCTGACGTGCGCCCGCTTGAATTGTCAATTGGCCGCCTTAAGCCCGATAAGAGCATGAAGTACTACATAGACACGGAGTTTATTGAGTGCGAGAAGCAACGCAAGGTGTTTGGTATCAAGGTTGGTGCGCCTGTGCCGACCATTGACCTTATTAGTATCGCGCTTGTGGCTGAAGATGGGCGCGAGTTGTATCTCCTGAATGCTGACTGTGAGCTTAGCTACGCTTGGGCTAATGAGTGGGTGCGCCAAAATGTGCTATACCGCATTTTTCGGGAGTATTACAATGGCGACGCGCTGCTTTATAACGACTTCACACTCTCCGCCATGCGGGCGCTATTCAAACAGTATGGCGGCAGCAAAGCTAAAATAGCTCAGCAGATAGCAGAGTTTACCGGCTACTATCAGCACTTTTATGTCGGTTGTGCCGATGGCTGGCGATGGGAGCGCAGCAATGGCGCGCCTAAGCCTAGTTTCTATGGCTACTACTGCGACTATGACTGGGTAGTATTCTGCCAACTCTTCGGCCGCATGATTGACTTGCCCAAGGGGTTCCCGATGTACTGCATCGACCTTAAGCAAGAATCTGACCGGCTAGGCATTACATCGGAGCAAAAGCAATTGCTGTGCCCGGACCCAGTGAACGAGCATAGCGCGCTAGCTGATGCACGCTGGAATAAGAAACTAGCCATTGTATTACAGGGGCAAGAAGCCCACACTGATTGACCATGAGCAATACTGTATTGGCCATACTTCTAATTGCCGCTTACTGTATCGGCCAGCTACTGGGCTGGTATTTAAACCGTGACTGACCCAATAGAGCGCCTGGCTGACGCCCTAGACACCCTGCCCCTCGCAGTAAAGCAAGGCTTAGTAGGCGCGGTGCAAACCTTCGGGGAGCGCCTGCTTGACCTCAACCGCGCCTATCTGCAAGCCGGCCAGAAGCCAGACGGCTCCCCGATAGATGCCGGCGGGTACTCTCCAGTGTACGCCGCTTATCGGGCCAAGTACGGCAAGCAAACCGCCGTGAAGGACTTGAACTTCACCGGCGACTACTACAAGTCTTTTCTGCTGCCCTACCTCGGGGGCTTGCAGTTTGAGATAGAAAACAGTGACTCAAAAGCCGCTCAGCTACTCGCTACTTATGGCGAGTTGTACGGGATTCGGGAAGCTGATATTGAAGATTTTGTAAGTGCCTATCTGCTGCCAGAGGTGGCGCAGATTATCAGAACTCACCTGCAACTCGCTCTATGAAGCCTATTCTTCACCACGAAAGCCTAGACTTCACCAAGCGCGACCTAGTGATAGTGGTAGCAGATACGCTTGAGGAAGCTGCGGTAGCATTCGGCAAGCGCTTCAAGAGCAATCAGTTCAGTATGTCCGATTGCAAAGGGGCTAATGCCTTGTGTGTGGTCGAAGAGAACAGGGCTTGCGCGCTGTTCTTTGCCCTGCCCTCACTGTGCGCTTCCACTATATGCCACGAGGTCACGCACGCCACCAATGCCATGCTCACGCACATTGGGGTTGAGCTAGATAACAGTTCCGATGAAGTGTATGCCTACCACAATGATATGCTGTTTCGCAAGGTGGCTCAGCTACTAGTGAAGCATAAAATAACCATCCCACTTCTGCCTAAACCCTAAAGTACTATGATTGACCCCGTAGAATTCCAGCAGGTGAGCGACGACCTCTTTTGCGCAACTGCATTTTGGGTAATGGACGAAGTGGGTGGGCCTACGCTTTACCAAGCTGCTACTTGCTACGATTGGGCTCTTATTCAAACGGTGCAAGATTGGCCTACGCCCTCCCCATTTGAGGAGGCGCTTATACCATCTGGCGACAAGTGTTTGCTTCTCTATGCTGATACAGAAGTCAAAATTCAAGTGCCATTTACTCAAGTAATAGCTGCTTGGCAGGAATACATAAAGCGGGAAAGGGCGCTCGGCACTAACCCGCTTGCCCGCAATATCAGCGCTAATTAACGCCAGCCATGCTCGACACCCCGCCCGCCGCCATTATTGCGCCCAAGCTAGCGCAAGCCCCTGTGGCTACCCTGCTGGAGCACTTCGCTACCACCCTCCCGTGGTTATCGGATGCCTACGGCCTAGTGCAAACGGGTACGGTAAACGATGGTAAGAGTAAAATACCGCAGATTTACCGGCAAGATGGCGGGCTCGACCACATCGACGTGTACCCCGACGAGCGCATGAAGTCGCTGTTGTTCTTCGAGCGCACCGGCCCGAGTACGGTGGAGTGGGACGACGCGCAGCATCTGTCGGGTACATGGACCCACAACTACGCCGCTGTTATGTGGCTGAATCTGCCGCTCATTGACAAGGGGCGTAACTACGATTTCACGGAAGAACTGATTCAGGACTTCCTGATGCGCGGGTTACGGGCCTCCCCGCTAGGGGTACGCCTCACCTTTGAAGAAGCCGAGCAGCGCAGCGAGCGCATCTTCAGCCGCTACACGAACTGGCCGACGAACAAGCAACTGCTTATGCACCCCTTTAGTGGGTTCCGCGTGCCGTTCTCAGTCACCCAGCCCGTTGATACCTGCGCGACTCCCTTCGAGGTCGGCGGCATCGGTGGCGGCCCGTTCCTCATTGCCAACGGCCTGTTTTTACGGGTTAACCTGTAGTCCGATGCCCAATGGAGCCCTCGAAAAACGAGCGCAGCGCAGTCATCGACCTAGCGCGCTCTCTACATAAAGACTACACCGGCCGCCCACTTGGGGAGGGGGAGCACCCGCACCAAGACGTAATGTGGGAGCTAATGACCATCCTAGAAGAAAGCGAGCGCGGCCTAATCGACCTACTCAATGACTATCGAAGTAAAGCAGGGCAAACAGACTAATACCATTGTGCTAGCCGACTCTATCCGAGAGTTGAGCGCTAACAACTACATGCTTATGCAGCAAGCGTGGGCGCGAGAAGTAGGTGTAGGGTCGGATATGTACGCCCAGGATGGACACCTAGCCCGCCTAGGCATGTTCCTCAGCCCCGAGGCCCTGTCATCGGCCCGCGTCGAGTACACGCACACGGTCATGGGCTTTACCAACCTCACCAAAGAAGTGCCCGTGAACTACCGGGCGGCTATTCTGGCCCCGCTCGCTGTCAGCATCAACGGCGTAGCGCAAACCGATAAGAGCGAAGCAGGCCTGCTAGCGACTGCTGCGGCGATTCTGGCCACCGGGCTAAGCCAGGCGCAGCTAATCGAGGCCTGTGAGGAGTCAAAAAAAAACTTGAGACTGAACTAGCCCTGGCCTTTCCGTCGTGGTTTGGGAGTAAAACAGACCGCTACGCCGAAGGGGTGCGCGAGCGCATCCTTCTAGAGTGCGAAGCGCTGCTAAGTGATGACCCCGAGCGGTACGCGGGCCCGCTGGAAGAGATTAGCCAGCAACTGCTAGCGCTATTGGCCCCGCGGTCACTACATCCCCAAGACGCGGGCAATGCCCTGTTGGCACTGGAGCGGGCGTATCAGGATGGTATAGCGGAGTTGGAGCGGGCTGGACACCCCACGGAGAGCATGAGTGTCTACGTGTTTCTCCACCGCCTGCAAGCGCTTGATAAAAAGCAACCCATAGTGAATTAGTTAAAGTATTACTTTAACTTTGGGGCGTAGCCTACTAGGGCTCAGGCATCATGGCAGGCGACGCTAAAAAGATTATCGACTTAGGGGACTATATCAGCGGTGAAGAGGCGCTGCAAATCGCAGCCCGCTCGCTTCGCAGTCTCAAAAACGACATCAACAACCTCAGCAAGACGGTAGCCGATGACAGCGGCCGGATTGCGGCTGGCTTCGCTACCATCAAGCAGGGCATTGCTGATATTCAGTCGAAAGCTGGCAAGTTGCAACTGTTCTCGGGTGAAGATAAAGCCATCTTGGCTGCCCTAGCTCAGCAGCTTGGCGAATTAAAGAAGCGGCAGGAAGACTATAAAGCCACCCAGGCCGCGCAGATAACCATTCAGCGAGGTCTTACTGATTCAGTAAAAGTCTATAACTCAGAACTAGCCAAGCAAAAACAGGCATTAGTCGAAGCCCAAAAGGCTGGCGATGTCGAGGCGCAGAAGCGTGCTGCCTCCGCCATTCGGCAGACTACCCAAGAAACAAAAGACTTCAGCGCGGCCCTGCGCGGGGCCAATAGCGGGCTTACGGCGGCCAAGGGCAGTTATAATGAGCTGGTTATTGAAAACAACAAGCTACTAGCTAGTCTGCACGCCCTCGATGGTGGGTTGGCGGGCAACAATGTTGAAGCGAAGAAACTGCAAGAACAGATATTCGCCAACACGCAGGTACTTAAGGAATTTGATGCCGCCACGAATAGAAATTTTCGTGAGGTAGGGAATTACGCCAAGGGCTTCAGTGGGCTAGTGGCCGAACTAGCGAAAGCCCGCGCCGCGCAAGCCGGACTGGCCCAAGGGTCCGAAGAATACAATCGGGCACAGATTAAGGTGGCAGGCTTCCAAACAGCGGCCCAGCGCTCTGCGGCCCAAATGGGGCTCTCCTACGAGCAGGCAGAAGCCAGAATAAATGATGTTGCCGCTGCTGTCCAGCCACTTACCACTGCCTTAGTTCGTCTTGAGCAAGAGCAGGAGCGTGTGGCCGTTAGTGCTGGGAAAGATTCGGAAGCTTATCAGCGTATTGGGTTCCAAATCCAGCAAACCAAGAAGGAAATCGATGATGTTGCAGCCTCTACTGCCAAGGTTGATGTCGCCAATGAAGGACTGGAGCAACAACTTGGCTTTACGCGAGAAGCTCTTGAAGAATACCTAACGCAGCTAGCAGTAGGTGCTATTGGCTTGCAGGCACTGGCCCAAGCTGCTGTGGCGGTGTTTCAGGCTAATGTAGAGTACTCGCGTAACCTAGCGGAAGTTCGCAAAACTACCGGGCTCACGGCTGACGAGGCCGACCGGCTAGGAGCCAGCCTAAAAGCGCTAAACACAACCACTTCACTCGATGGACTACTTAAAATAGCTAGTGTGGGCGGCCAGCTTGGCATTGCTAAAGATGACCTGGTAGACTTTACCAAGGCTATCGACACGGCAGTGCAAGCCCTTGGGAATGATTTCGCAGGTGGTGCAGAAGAAATCGCCACAATTCTCGGAAAAATTTCCAACGTCTTTGGAAAAGAGTTAGGTGGCGATGTATCGCAGAATATTTTAGCCATTGGCTCAGCCGTAAACGAGCTAGGCGCTGTGGGTAGTGCTACGGCGCCGTTCTTGACAGACGTAGCCCAGCGGGTAGGCGGCATTGCGGTGCAGTCTGGCCTAGGGCTTAAGGATGTGCTTGCGTACGCTGCGGTATTAGAAGAGACCGGCAGCCGGGCAGAGGTCGCAGGCAGCTCGCTGGGCCGCTTGTTCTCCACGCTGAGCACCAAAACAAAGGAGGCCTTTGAGATTGCCCAAAAAGCCAATCCAGCCCTCACTCTCAAGGAGTACACGCGGCTTGTTAATACAGACTTTAACCAAGCTATTCAGCTATTCCTGAAAGGATTGAACGCGGGTAACGCGAGCACTACGGAAGTAGCCAAGCGCCTCGGCACGTTGAAGCTCGAAAGTGGCGAAGCGCGCACGGCTATCCTCACCCTGGCCCAAAATACCGAGTTATTTGCAGAGCGTCAGAAAACGGCGAACCAGCAGCTACGCGATGCTACTAGCCTTGCCGCTGAGGCGGCCGTTATCAACGACACGCTAGCCGGCACGGTAGACCGCAACGTTAACTCGCTCAAGAACTTCTTTGTCTCTGGCACTGGCGCTAACGTACTCAAATTCCTGGTGGCAGTTGAGGCCGAGCTATTCAAGCTCGTAGCCGAACCCTTCCGGCAGATTGGCGATGGGCTTACTTACATTGGCCAGAAGGTGGGGCTGGTAGATAAGCCACTGACCGACTACACCAAAAGCATTGTAGAGAACACGCTAGCCGCCCGCAAGCAAACTGGCGCCCAGCAGGAGCTGCTAAAAAGCTACATAGACCTAGCCAATACCACAGGGCGCACCTCGGCGCAGGAGCTAGACTTAGCAAAGACCCGTAGCGTTCTGCTCAAACAATTCGGCACCGATGACGCCGCAGCTATTCAAGCGGCCATCGACAAGCGCAGACAGGCGGCTGAAAGCAATATTCAGTTCTTCAAGAATGATATTGCGCAGTACGACCGCCTGATAACGGAGGCGAACCTACGGGCTGCGGCGGCCCAAAACACCCTCAACACGGCTCCGCGCAACAATCAGGGCGTGCTATCCACCCGCGCTGGTCAGGATGCCGCGCAGGCGCTACTGGTGGCCGAAAAAGACCTAGCCGAGCAGCAGCGATTGCGCGGCCAGGCCGTGGCTGCCTTAGCTAAGCTAGAAGGGCAGAACACTCAAGCGAAAAAAGACGGGGCCGAGGCCGCCGATGAGGAAACGGCCGCTGAATTGCAGCTGGACCGGGCCCAAGTGCAGCGCGCTAAGAACCGAGTAAGTGCGCTTCGTGACGAGCTAGCTGATAATGAGGAACGCCTAAAAAGCCTGCGAGCCTATCAAGCTCAGCAAGGCAAACTGTTCGAAGACGGGCAAATCTCGCCGGAAGTGGCCAATAAGCGCCTACGGGGTAGCGAAGACCTCGCCACGCAGATACAGCGCGACGGGGCCGCTATTCGCATCAAGATTGCCCGTGCTGAAGCGCAGGAGAAGCTAGCCGAGGCGGAAAACGACCGCGTACGCCAACTCAAAAAGAAGGATATCACGCAGGCCGAGATAACCGACATCGAGCAGCAGGCCAGCTTACGGCGGGTAGAGATTCGGCGCCAAGAAGGGCGGCAGATTGAGCAGGCGAACAAGGACTTGCGGAAGGCTCAGGCAGTCGAGCCGCTTGAGTTTAAGGTACCCACTATCGACTTCGACAAGCTCAAGGCTGACTTGCAAAAGTTTGTCGTAACCTACCAGTACGAGCTAGAGAAAATCAAGAATGCCGAGCAAGCCGTAAGCACCGACCTAGTAGGCCAGCTGGCCCGCCGCGAAATCTCGGAACGGGACTTTGCAAAGAAGAGCAGTCAGAACCGCCTTGCTGCGGCGGCTGCAGCCTTGGAACTCGATAAGAAGTATCACCGGGACACCCTCAACTCGCAGAAGGAATTTAATGAGGCGCTGCTAGCGGAGGAAGACCGAAAAACGGCCGAGCGTATTGCTCTTATTGAGAAGGTAGGCTCGTTCACCCAGGAAGCCGAGGCCGCGTTCTTCGCCATCAAAGGCAATCTGATTGACGCGGACATTCAGCGCACCCAGGAGGCCTACGACAACGAAATCAAGGCGGCCGGCGAAAACACCGCTGCCAAGGAAGCTATCCAAAAGAAGTACGATAAGCAGCTTAAAAAGCTCAACTACGACAAGGCCAAAAACGAGCGCGACCAAGCCGTTATTTCGGTGGCCATCAACACCGCCGTAGCCGTAGCCAAGTCGATTGCCGAGTATGGCCTGCCCGCTGGTCTTATCCCGGCCGGTATTGCGCTAGCCCTAGGGGCGTTACAAGAAGCGGTTATCCTAAGCAAACCGCTGCCTGCTTACTTCAAAGGCCGTAAGTCGGGCCCGGCCGAACTAGCTACCGTGTCCGAGCGCGGCCCTGAGCTTATCCAGGAGAAAAAGACGGGCCGGTTTAAGTACGTGGCCGAGCAAGCCATTGTGCGCCTGGGGGAAGGTGATAAAGTATTTACCGCCCAAGAAACTACGGCAATGCTAGCCTCTGCTGGCCTCAGTCACTCGCAGGCGCAGCAACAGCCAGGCATTGTAGCGCAAGCGCTCAGTGGGGCGGCGCACAGTGCGGCATCTGCTCGTGAGGCTGCGGCTGGGCAAGGGTATAATAAGCTAGCCGAAAACCTTGCTGCCAATACGGCCGCGCTCAAGAAGATTCAGGCGCCCAAGATTATCGTGCACCGGGGCAGTGATGCTGACGTGGAGACTGCTAGGCAGCTAACTCACTATGTAGGAACTGTGCGCCGATTTATTAAGTAAAAAGCTATTTGCGCCTCCAAATAGTGCGATAGTCATAGCCATCAGCGAGAACAACCTCTTTGAATCCCAAGTCAAGCAAGGCATCAATATTCCCCGCCTTCTTCATTTGGTGAGACATGACAGCCCCCATAAGGGCATAGGTTAACGTTATGCGGCTTCTTCTTTTGCCGGACACTTTAACCTCAACATCCATGCCTTGGTCAAGAAATGTCTCGCGTAGGCCAGCCTCTACTTTGCCCCTTTTTTCATAGTTTTCGGCCTCTAGCAGCACCTCGTTTTCAACTGCTAATTTGGCCTGCTTATCCATCACCTCTGCCGCTGCTACTGCAGCCTGCTTTCGGTCCTTTTCGCGCTGAGCAGCTAGCCGGGGCATCTGAGCCTTCATGGCAAGCAGTTGAGTCTTCATAAATCCCATGCTGCTTGGAAAGTGAAGCCCAAAGTCAGTCGAGGTATATCCATCCTTTGTCAGCCTCTGCCACCCGTCCTTTTCGTTAGCTACCTTGCTGGCATGGGCCTCTAACAATTTTGTGTCAGTAGCCTGCTGCAAGTCGGCGTGTAAATAGTAAGCCGTGTCAGTTGAAGGATTGGAAAGAAGCACGCTATCAAGTGTAAAATAAGCAGTGGATAACATGCCCTGCTTTATATACCCCTGAGCCTTTTTTAAGGCTTTTTGCCGAGTATCGGCTTGAGTGTTACAAGAAGCTATAAAAAGGCTGGCACAAAAAAGTAGGCGCAAAAAGGCTTTCATGCTGGTATACATAGCATCATAACCCTAGCGGTGATAGGGAATTGTCTGAATGTAATACCCCTTCCCGGCTGTTTTAGGCCCATTGAACTCAAACGTAAAAGAGTCTTTGGTAAGGTTACGGGCAAAGTAGGTTTCGCCAGCAGTGCCATTCTTAGGCGTGACCGTTAGCGCTTCGCCATTACGCGCGTAGGGGCTGGTATCAGTGGCGCTAAATGAAAGGGTAGTAGCTGTTACCTCAAGCGTTGACGGGCTATTGGTGGTTTTGTCAGTCAAGACTTTGCCGTTGGCATCATACGAAACGCTACGCAGGGTTTCCGATTTCCAGCTACCTAAGAAGGGGTCTGCTGGCGCTGGCTCCGACCCTTTATCTCCACACCCAAGCAAGGGCAAGAGTAAGCCAGCGAGTAGTAGTGATGTTTTCATGCCTGAATATATAGCGGCCTGCGCAGCCTCATTACAGCCCCGTGTGACAGGGCTGGCCAAATAGTTAAAGTATTACTTTAAATTTTACTTGTCAACTAACTAAAAGTCCGTTACCTTCGCAGTGAGTAACCCACTGCTGCCATGCCCCTCAAATTCGTCGCTACTTCCGACCAACTACAGCCCCTGCCGCTCGACGTGGCGCCGGTGGGCTGGGATGGCTTGAAGTATCTATTCCAGCGAGACGAGCGCTACTGGGGCGTAATGCTGACGGGCTCCGCTGACCTCACTTTCTGGAAGACAGGCGGAGAGTACCTGCGCACCCTCTACCGGGGTGGTATTGATGCCAACGGGCAGACTATTCCCGCGGGGGGTATTGATGCAGTATCGGCCCTGAATGTATTCGAGCGCGACCCGAACGAGTACCGCAATGCGCTGGTGCTACGCCAGCAAGTGGACTTCACAACGTACCGCGATACCACGGCTGGCGTATCAGTGAAGCTCAAGGAAACAGGATTCGCCACGAGCGTGCTAGCTCGGGCTGATAGCGAAGTAGACCTGTTTGGGAGCACTTCCCTTGGGGGTGGTTATATAGCTCCGCCTACGCCTACTATCATCGCGCTGCACTCGCAGATGCTGCGGCTCAAGTATGCCGCGAGCCAGAAAGCAGACGCCGACCTTTCGCCTGGCCTCATGTTTGGCGATGAGGATGATTTGAGCCACGAGCAGCTGCTGCTCTTTGGCTTCGATACCCAGCGTGATAATGACCTAGGCCTGGAACCGTTTGCGGGCGGGTTTGTGCAGGGGAACGCAACTGATGTGCCTGCGCTCTACACCGCAAAGGAGAACGGCACATTCGTTATTGAATTTGACCTGCGCGCCAGCGTTTCGGCTACCAATAATGGGGACGGCCCGGAGTTTGAAACCGTCGAGGGCGATGGGTTTTTGCGTGTAAAGCGTGGGCAGGCTACGATAGCTGAGTATCCCCTAATCTCGTTCTTCAAGGAAGAAAACCTAGGCGGTGATTACGTAGGTGAGGTAAAAACCGGCGTGCGACGCTACACGATTGACGTGCAGGTTGGCGATACTATCTACTTGTACACCCGCTACTTCGTGCACGACATCGGGGGTATTGGAACCGGAATTCGGTATCGCTCAACCATTTCCGGCCAAATGCTGGCTGGGAGCTACTTCACCATCACGGCCGAGTCTACGACTCCTGAAACCAGCTGCCGCGGCGTGCTGATTTACGAGGCCTTCCAGCACCTAGTCGCCGCTATGACCGATGGCGGCAACTTCTATTCCGAGCACTTCGGCCGCACTGACCTCGGCTACGCAATGGATGGGGCTGGTTCGCTGCGCTTCATCACCAACGGATTTGGCCTGCGGGGCTTCCCGTTACCTACAGACCCCTACACGGTGGGCGATGATGGGATTGACCCGCGCAAGCCCCTTACAGCAGCGTTCAGTAAGGTCTATAATTCGCTCGATAGCACTGACTGCCTCGGGCTGGGTATTGAGCAGCGGGATGGGAAACCCACGCTGCGGATTGAGCCGCGCAGCTTCTTCTTTCAGCAAAAAGAAACCTTGCGCCTCGGTGCCGTGCAAGGGCTGGCTACCAGTCCCTACTTGCCAGGCTTCCACAACGAGGTGCATATCGGCTACCAGCGTTGGCAGTCGGGCGCAGCCGTGGGCCTGGACGAATTCAATGGCCAGCGCACTTATGCTTTGCCGCTCAACTCGCAGAAGGCCACCTATTCGGCGTTGAGCGACATGATTACGGCCGGCTACGTGCTGGAGCAAACCCGTCGCCAACAGTTTGTGATGGGCACGAACAAGGAAGGTGGTGCTGACCAAGACCTGTTTTTGGTGTGCCTGCGCCGCTCGCCTTCGGGTGGGTTAGTGACGGAGAAAAACGAAGCCTTTAGTAGCGTGACGGGTATTCTTTCGCCAGAAACCAGCTACAACCTGCGCCTTTCGCCGGCCCGGATGCTACGCCAGCATGGAGCTTTTATCCGTGCCGGGCTCGCCCCTCAAGCTGCGGCGGGTAAGAAGCTGCAACTCACCAAGGTAGAGGGCAACGACAAGCTAGTAAGTCAATTACGCATGGAGGCCGCGCCCGTTGACGAGCACGCTAGCCCAACCATTACGGACCTGGCCGCCCCAATCTATCTGGCCGAGCAGCACACGTTCACCGCTAAGCTGCGGCGTCAGCAGCTGCGCCAGCTGATGAAGAGCCCCTATGGCAAAATCTCCTTCCTCGATGGGAAAGGGCAGCGCCACGGCGGCTACGTGCTCAAAGTAGAATGCGCGCCCGAGTCGGGGCAGGCTTCCTTCACCCTTTTACGCGCTAACTAATGCCCTCCCTATCAGCTTCTATATCGAGCGGGTGCCAAAACGGAGCAGGGCTATTAACGCTTACTGAGCTTTCCTCTGCGGCCCCGGACGGAGCTTCCTACTACTGGTCGGTTGTCAATACGGCCGGCCGGGACTTCGGCACAGGCCTTGACCCTAATTTTCTCCCAGCTTATGTTTCGGCGCTGCCAAACGGGAGATACGTTTCTGTTGTCACTGCAGTAGACACAGCCAACCAGGCGCGCTATGCGAGCAGGGAAAGAGAGTTTGTGATTGGGTGCGGCCCAGCGCTTTCGCTTGACTATATAAGCAGCACCCCGGCCACCGCCACCACCGGCGGCACCGTTACCGTGCGAGGTAGCGGAGGAATAGCGCCACTGTTTGCGTACTTGGCTGGCGTAGACCTGCGTCAGCAGCTAACGCCCAACGCACAGGGGCAATTAGAAGCCACTTTCTTGAACGTGCCAGCTGGCACGTATGCGGGGGCGCTCGCCGATAGCACGCCCGATTTGCAGCAATCGGTATCGTTCACGGTCACGGTAGACCCGTACTTGGTGCCTGCTGTTCGGGGGTGCACTGACCCTGCTGCGGACAACTACAGCCCCGATGCTACCGAGGATGATGGCTCATGTCAGTACACGCCACCAGTACGGCAGGCCTACTTTGATGTGCCTAAGATGCAGTCGCTGCGCTACGTGGTGGCTGGGGCGCCCATATTCGATAATACGCTGCTAGCCGACGAAAGCCCACTTGATTTCAATATTGAGCACTACTGCCAAAAGGTAGAGCAGGCTGATACGCTAGTGCTACAGGCGCTCAGTAACTACCAAGGTGCTCCCGTACTGACGCTGCGCAAGTGCGCGGATAACACCGTCGTATTGACGGTGCCGGGGGTGAAGGTGCAGACAGGCGCCGGCCAAACGGCTAGCTTCGAGGTGTACCTAAAGCCGGACCCAATGGCGGGCTTCACGCGCATCTACTTCAATGAAGATGCCTTGCCTTTGCCTTTCCTGCCAGGGCAGCGGGTTACTATTAGCTCAACGGGCACTAGCCTTGACCGCACCTATCCTTTGCGCGATGTACTGGAGGATGCCGCCGCCGCCGTACCCTACCTGCGTGTACTGGGCGCGTTCCCCTCGGGTAATATCCGCATTGATGGAAGCCTGACCACTACCTACTTAGTGCAGCAGTACGACACCTACCAGTTTGTGGTGCCATTCTTAAGCATTGCAGGTGGGTGCTACTACAGCCAAATCACGGCCACGGATACTGATTTTGGTAGCGCCCTAGCCGAGTCTGAGCCAATAAAGGTAGCAAGCATGCACCCCGATACGAAGGTGGTCAGCTACCGCAATTTCGACAACGCTTTTGGCCTCAACTACTCGCATGGACTGGTGAACCGCCAGCGGATAATGTGCCGCTTCTTTGACCGCCGGCCAACGGGCGAAAAGACGGTGCTGCGCAACGATGACAGCGAGTTAGTGCTGCTCTCGGCTAGCGTCTACGGCAAGGTGCACTTCGAGGCCTTACTGCTACCATCTTGGCTGCATGAGGTCTTGTTCGTGGCTTTCGCCCACGACTTCGTGAAAATAGACGAGGTGCCGGTAGTACTCGAAGGAGAATACACCTACGAGCCAGTTGAGCGCTACTCGCTGGGCAAGGGCTCTGCCTTGCTGGAGCGCAAAGGATTCTTGGGCGCTGGCAACCGTGATGATACGGGAGACACGACAACAGGCAAGGGACCCTTCCTGCTGGCGAATCAAAAATTCTTAAAAGTCAATCTGTAATGCCCGATATAACCGCAGAAGGTATTGACCTTTCAGATAGCAGGATAACTGAATACCCAGGAACTGGCCCCGCTACGGATGCCCTTTTCCTGGGTCAGCATCCGACTACTAAAAAGACGCACCGCGTACCTGGGGCCCGCATGCCTGGCGCAGGGTCTGGCGGGGCAGCTGTGGCCCTGGTTGACTACACTGTGTCGCTGGCGGGCGGCAAAACAATGGGTACGATTAAGACGGGTGACTTCATTAAGAAGGGCACTCCTTACGACCACGATTTTTTCTACAAGGCGCTAGTAGAGAATATATTCCCAACTTATACTACGGCCCGCGTCGAAGTAGCGCAGTCCGCCCCTGCTGATGGCGAGGTGGGCGAGTCCGTAAGCAACACCATTACGGGCACGTTCTTCCAAGGTGACGCGGGCCCAGTAACTGCCATGCGCGCCTACCGCGGCAACCAAGCGCAAGCGGGCGCTAGCGCTACTGCCTCCCCCATTAGTCGCGCGGTGCAGATGGTGCGCAGCCTCACGCCTACGGGTATTTGGGCCGTAGCTGACTACGCCGCCGGCCCCATTAAAACGGTTTCGCCCGGCAACACGCCCGACCCCCGCACGCCCGCCGTGCGCAACCCTAACGCCCCGCAAGCGGCTGAGGTGGGGCTGAGCAGCTCTATTATTTACTACACCGGCTACTACCGCGTGTTCAGGGGGCCATTTAGTGGCACGCTTTCAACCTCGGACGCCGTGCGGGCGCTCCCGTCTGTGCTCACCAACCAGGGCTCAGTGGGCATACTCGAAACGGGCACCAGCCAAAAGGACTTCGCCATCATTTTGCCGCCGGGCAATACGCTAAAAAGCGTCTTTGACCTCGACAACCAAGGCGCCAATATCACGGCCGCCTACGTGCCCAAAGGCACTATCTCGGTGAAAGATGCCGGGGGCAACGCGCACGACCACCCTGCTTATATCTACAATGCTGCGGGGCCTTACCCGGCTAACGCTCGTCACCAATACACTTATGGCATCTAACACCGGCACCACCCTGCCGGGTGGCTATCGCAACTCGCTAGGCGGCCCTGCGGACGAGTGGTACGCGCAGACCAATGGTACTGCCTACGTGTCCACTGCGGAGGCGTGCGCGGCTGTGCCTCAAGCCTTCCGCCGGAACCGCACAGTCATTGTGGCGGGCGTTGGAGAAATGTGGTGGCTGGAGGCCGACCTATCCGATAACGGGCTAGTAGTAAAGGTGGGCTCCGGCGCCCCCGGTGGGGGGGGTGGCTACAGCACCGACCCGTTCGAGTACAAGGTGACAGCGCCTGGCGAAATCACTATCCAGTTGCCCCCTGGGACAACGGGCATAGACTACCCAGTACAGAAGCAAACGCCGAACCCAGGCGAAAATGGCGAACCCGCCACAACTGGTGAGACAACCCCAATCAACATTGGGCACACCTCATTTAGCGCGGCTACGGGCATTATTACCATTTCGGCCGATGCCAGCCTAGTGCCTGGCCAGATTATAACAGGTATCCGCCAATATGGCGGCGGCCAAGGGGGTGGCCCTGTCAACGCCAGCGACATCGTGGGCGTGCTCGATGCCGACCAACTGCCCACGGCTGACGACGCCTACATAGCCCAGCTATTCGAAGCCCTCAAGCCCTACTTGGACCAGCGCTATACCCAACTCTAACAGATGGCTGCCCCCGCTCCTGCCCCCGCCCCGCTACGGATTCTACGCAACCTCAACGGGTACGTGCCCACTCCGCCCGCGCCCGCCGCCACTGTCACAAACTTCACCGTTACTGTCGTCCCCGCCTAAGCAATGGATACCGCAAAAGCTACCGCTCTACTGAAGCAAGCCCAGGCTGGCATTACCAGCTTGCAGCAAGTTGTGGCCGACGCCCTGGCGCAGTTGGCCCCGGACCCCGCGCCTGTGGCTCCGGCACCCACTCCTGCGAAGCCGGCTGGCCGCGTGCCGGAGAACATTACCGGACTGGTAGCTGGGTTGGACCGACGCTATTACGAGGTTTCGGTTACGAAGCTGCCAGACTTCAGCAAGCTAACGCCCACTTCGCAAGACGTAGTGCTCACGCCCACCCTCGACGGGCGCAAGCGCAATGACAACTTCGCTTACGTCTACACCGGGTATATCTACGCCCCCACCGATGGCAAGTATACGTTCTTCACTTCGTCCGACGATGGCTCTAAGCTCTATATCGGCTCAGATGTGGTGGTGGATAATGACGGGGGGCATAGCGTGCAGGAGCGCAGCGGCGAGATAGCGCTGCAGAAGGGTTACCACCCTATCCGAACAGAGTACTTCGACTACACGGGCGACCAAGCATTGACTGTGAGTTGGAGCGGGCCGGGCTTCGCCAAGCAGGCCATCCCAGCCGCGGCCTACTTCCGCGTGGCTACTCCTGCCAAGGCTATTGCGGAGGCTGCTAAGCCGCCTACTGCGAAGGCGACAGTAACAGATTTCACGGTTAAAACGGCGCTTAAATAATGGCTTTCAAGCATATCATAACCGCTAGCCGCGGGGCGTCTGGCGCTCCTATCACGTTCAAGCACCCCTTGACAAAAGCAGCGCTGCCAAGTGCGCCTGTGCCTGGCCAGCCCAACTTTGACGGGGCAGAGGTGGTGCTTGACGTGCCACTAGACTCGCCCTTCCCTTTTGAGTGCGTGCAAAACGGCGAGACGCTAGTCTTGCCGACTGTGCTGAAGTACCCGGTAATCGAAGTGCCCACAGCACCTCTCTCAGTTACATTCCCCTTCCCTGTTAGCAGCAGCTTAGGTGTCTACGTGTCTAGCACGGGTGAGAAAGTTAGCAAGGTGTGGGATGGCATCGAGAAGCCCGCAGGCACCCTGTCCCTAGCAAATGCCTGGGATGGCAAGGATGATGCAGGGGCGATAGTGGAACTGCTACCTAGCCAGCTTGAATATCGTCTAAGCTACCGGGACGCCAGCAAAAAGCCTGTGTGGGAGGGTGTGGTAGGCAACACCTCGGATTCGTTTACGGCCAACGTGTGGCGCAGTCTAGTGGTCATGTACGACCTCGCCATATCGCCCAACGGCAAGTTGTTTGCAACCCTAAACTACAACGAGGGTATCGCTGGCTTGATGTACAGCCCGCCCGGCACGTTCCAGGCCCCTCGCGCTGTCAAGCCAGCCCATCAGCAGGATGCGTTCTCGAAAGCACGCGCAACGGATAAGTACCTGTACGCCGCCACCAACAACAGCGGCTGGGATAACAACCAGAGCTGCTTCGTCGTCCGCTTCGATGCGGTAACCGGCGCGCAGGTGCCGTGGCCGCAGGGCACGACGCTTTCAACCAGCGGCAACGCCCAGACCTACACCGGCGTGCTCTCCGCCCGGCAGACCGCCAACGTTATCACGCAGATGCCGGGCGAAAGCACGGAAGCCTACGAGCAGCGCTTCTTTGACGCCTGGCTGCTGAACCGCGTGACCGGCGTGGCCATAACCGCCAGCTACATTGCCGTGGCGCACCAGGGGCAGAACGTGGTGGAGGTGTTCGACATCACCAGCGGCGCCTTGCTGGGCACGCTCCCTACCCCAAGCCCCGGCAACGTGGCCTTTGCCACCAATGGCGACCTATGGGTAATCACAGGCACGCAGGTGAAGCGCTTCGGCTACGACGGAGCTAATTCGTTCACTGAAAAGCTCACCCTATCTGGCCTCACTACCCCTATTGCACTTGATGCCCACCCGAACCTAGACGTGGTGCTGGTGGCCGATTACGCCACCCACAACACAAAAGCATTCAATGGGGCCGGGGTGTTGCAGTGGATCCACCTGCAAGCCGGGGGCTACCCCGCCCTGGGCCCAGCCGCCAGCACCGACAAAGCGTGGTTTGAGATTCAGGACCAGCTATCGCACGGCGCCAAAGACCGTGACCGCTATGGCAGCCCCTACACGTTTGTGAAGTGGGCGCCCGACGGGACGTTCTGGATTCTCGACACGGCCCATAAGCGCGCCCTGCGCTATTCGGCCGACCGCGTATTCCTGGAGCACATCATGTACCTGCCCGACCAGCTCTTTATCGCGGGCGACCAGAACGACGGGACGTGCATTGTCTCCAACAACATGGAGTTCAAAGTGTCGCTCGGGCCGCTGAAGCCCGGCGACCAGACGAAGCTACCCGCAGCTGAGCGTACCTGGGAGTTCGTGCGCAGCTGGAATGCGGGCCTGGACCGCTCGCGCTACGGCGAGCTCATTAACATCGCCACGCTGAGCAACGGCCGCCGCTATGGTCAGGTGCCGGAGAAGACGAATAAGGGCAAGACGATGTGGCTATGTGAGTTACCCGCCGATGGCAGCCCGCTCTACGTCTTTGCGGATGGGGAGGCGCCCAACTACGGCGACGGCAACTACTCGATGGATTTGCAGGGCGACGGGGTATTGCGCGGCTGGGCGTTCAACTTCAACACGAAAACCTTCCGGGTGCGCGAGCAGGCCATCACCGGCTTCGTGACGCAGGGCAAGTATGAGCGGCCGGTGCGTGGCCCCATCACGTTTGGCTCGCAGGATATTAACACCACGTTTGGCGCCGGCACCCAGCCCTACCCAAACAAGACGCAAATCGGCCAGATGCGAGCACAAAAGCTGCTGACTGGCGACTTTGTGACCTACAAGGCCCGGAAAGAGGGCTTGCCGTCCTTTCACCTGGGCGTTATTCCTGCCGTCGGCACTACGTGGAAGTCGCAGTTCTATCCTGAATACAACGCCGCTTCGCCTAATCCACAAGGTACGTACTCGAATGAGAATGCCTTTGGCGGCTACGATGGCGCTAACTCATTCGTAGTAGGCAACCGTATTTCTGTGCTTTTCAACAGCCAGAATGCTGGCAGCGGTTGCACGTTTGATGACTTTGACGAGGATGGCCTGCTGGGCAATCGTTATGGACTACAGAATCGGTTCTCCGGCTTTGATGGCACCAACGCTCCGGCTGGCTTAGCGGGCAACTGCGTGGACATGTACGCCGTGCGGGCCTCAGCTACCAGCAACCACGTCTACACGGTAGATGAGGCGGTACACGCGGGGCTGCACCGCTGGCGGGTGCCGACTGAGTTTACCAAGGTAACAATCCCGCTAGTCCCAGCCAAAGGCACCGACGTCCGCGTAGCTCCCGACCCCGCCACCGGCCCGCCCAACGGCGTGAACTGGCAGGACCCTATCGTACTGCTCACGGAGATGCGTGACGCAGACGGGGTGATACGTCCTAAAGGGCACTATCGCAGCACTAATGCAGGCACGCCGGCCATTACGCTCAACTGCGGTTCTACGCCCGTGGATTTAAGCCAGATGCTCATTGCTCACGCTGGCCGGGGCGTGTCAGGCGGTACTGGCGCTAACCTAAGGGTGCGAGACGTGACCACCTATGGCCTTAATACGACGGTGGACAACCAGACCCGCGGCCGGGCCTTCCAAATCTCCAAAGGCACGAATGTAGACCTGCAGTATGTCACGATGGAAACCGGCGGCGGGATTTACGTGGAAGAATGGCTAGGTAATCACACCCCCGCGCAGACCGTTAAAATACAGAACATTAAAAGCCGGGATATTATCGGCTCCAATGGCAAGGGAACGGATGGCGCGGGCGGCTACCGCAGCATCGTGCAATTAAAGGACGTGCGGACCAAGGGGATGCGCTTAGCCTGGATTGAGGGCTTCAACCGGCCGGATAAGAGCCGCATTGAAGATACGTACAACTTCTTCCGCTCGGGCGGGCTTGATGCCGACAATCCCCTGTTAGGCTACGCCCTGATGGGCTACGGCTCATACCCCTTCCCCGCAACAGATACGCTCTACACTGGAGCAGTATTCAGCGCCGATGGGGGATATGACTCCAGCAAGGGCGAAATGCCGCCTGCTTTTATCCTGCTAGATGAATTGTATGGGATTTCTAACTGCAACGCGGCCGGCAACATCGCCGTGGGGCACGATATCACTTACCGCAACATCCGGGCGGTCACTTCGGGCTACCTAGCCGATGGCCGCCAGCTGCGCTCCACCTTCAAGGCCTTCTCGATTAACAATTTCTACGCGCAGGCCCCTGGCTACAACAACACCATTTCAGGGATTACCAGCCTGTTCTACCGCACCAAGGACGTGTACCGCCGCGCTGACTTTGTGGCCGACCCCAACTACGACCCCACCCCGGACCCTGGCATTGATGTGGCGCACGCCACGCTACTGCTCGACGTGACGAGCCCCGCTGATGGCCTAGAGAGAGAGGCAGACGAGTGGCGCCGTTGGGTGACCTTCCTGAATAAAAACAATCAAACCTGTGGCTCCCGCTACAAGCCCTTAGCCTCCTAATCTCCTATGCCAACACTTAAAGAAGCTAGAGCAGGCGCGGCCACCCTCTACAATGAGCCCGGCTTCCAAACGGATGGCGCGCCCACGAACAGCCTCCTAAGCCGCTCGCTAGATGCCCGCGTCAGCAAGAACGTACTTGTCTCAACCGGCGAATCTTACCTCACGGCACAGGAGGCGATTGATAACGCCTTCCCAGCCGGGCTCTACCGCGACACCGTTGCTTTGCGGGGCTTTCAAAGCACCTACGAGCTAGGCGAAAACGACCTGATTATAGACGGTACGGGCGCCAGCTTTAGCCCCGACGATGGCGCGAACATTGGCTTGTTTGGAGAGAGTGCCACGGCGTTCAATCACGCGCTACGAGGCGGCAGCTACGCGGGTGGCATTGTCTACACTGGCCACAATGGCGGCACGGCAAATAGGCTTACGATTACCGATGTAGACTTCTCTGATAGCAGCAAATTCAATATTATCCTCAGCAAAGCGCTCGGGGGTGGCTTGGTGGACGTGATAGACCTGGTGCGGGTGCGCGGGGCGAAAACCATTATTGCCGGCAACACCTACGGCAACGGGTTAATTAATTTCTCGGGCAACACCTACCAAGACCACCGGCCGGTGCGGCTCAACTTGCTGGACTGTGACCTGAGCAACACGGCCGGGCCTCTCTTTGCGGGCATTGCGCCCCGGGGCACCAAGATTTACCTGCTGGGCACAACCAAAGTAGCAGGCTCTACCGCCAACAACTTGCAGCGCGTGCGCTCGGTCGATGCACCGGACGTTACGCCCGTGGCTTATGCTAATGACGAGATTATAGTAGATGAGCGCGGCTCGGGCACCCCTGGCACGCCCACCGCTACCCCTTTCGGCCCGCTTACGGCTAGTGGCAACGCGGGCGAAACCTTCCCGCTACCTGCTGGCACCAAGTCGGTGCGGGGTGTGCAAGTGCAGGATGTCAATCCACAAACTGGCGTGCACCCTGGCTTGGCTATCACGAGCGGCATGTACACGCTTGACACCACGGCAACCCCGCCCACGCTTGCCATGAAGGCAGGCTACCTGCTTTCAGCGGGCGACACCATCGAAGGTATTGCTTTCACTACGGGCAGCAGCGATACGCCTAATCCAGTTGACCCGGACCCGGACCCGGACCCTGAGCCGCCTACTACTGGCGATGCCGACTTCTCTACGCCTGATTTCTCGTCAACCGATTTTAAGACCGCTTAACTTATGCCAACCCCCGCCCGCGCTGCGGCTACCACCTCCCTTTCTACTGCCCTGCCAAGCGGCAGCAACCTAACAGCGGCGCAACTACGCACTGCTGTAGGCAGCATCTACGACTTCGCAGAAGCTGTAGTCCCAGCCCAAACCGTGTACCTGTCAAGGGCACTGGGTACGACGGGAGATGCAGACATTTCCTTTGGCTCTAGCACTTTCGGCACCGACCGAACGGCTGCTATTCAGGCTGTGTTGAACTTAGGGCAAAACGCGCCGCTTACGGTGTATTGGGATGGCCGCTACTCCGTAACGGGCCTTATCCTCTACCCCAACACTACTATCATTTCGGGGCTGGGCTACGGCGCTATTCTGCGCGACAACTCCAATAAGGCCATTTTTGCCAACGCCAACCAGCAGCTAGGGCAGGATGCCAACGGCAAGCCCAAAATTTCTGACAGTGGTGTAGAGCTATGGGGTGGCTACTGGAACTGCAACGGCTTCCGGGGCGGCACGCCTCGCCAAGTACACAGCACGGACAGCTACGGCTTTACGGTGGGGTTTGCCTTTTATGGTGTGCGAGACTTCGCTATCCACGGCGCTAAGCTGGTGAATACGCGCACTTACGGCGTGCTGTTTTTTACCAGCGAGGACATTGTAGTAACCGACTTTGAAATATACCAAGGCCCCACCCCGCAGGAAAATCAAGATGGGCTAGACTTCGGCGGCTATGCTAACAACATCAAGGTTGATGGCTACAAAGCTCGCTGCGGAGATGACTGCCTAGCCTTTAATACCGGGCTGCTCTACAACAACTTCGACGCAGGTATCTACACCCGCTACATTGGCCTGTCTGGCCCGCAAACCAATATCAAGGTATCGCGGGTACAACTCAACGGCTCCTACTATGGCATTACACTGCGCTCAGGCACTTCGCGCATTGACAATGCGCAGTTTACTGACATTAGCGGCGAGGTGCAAGCCTATTGGGGCCTTATCGACAACTACTTGCAAAACCCGGCTGGCTTCGACCCGCCCGGCCCTGGCAACGTGGGTACGATTAAGTTCAGCAACGTACAGGTGAAGACCACCGGCCCGGTGCCTGGCTTCGTCAACTACGCCCAAGCTAGCATCAACTGCAACTGCGAAAACATCATTTTTGAGAATGTACGGCGCGTCAATTTTGAGTTGGACAAGCAGCCAACTATTCTGGTAAAAGGCACCAACACGGTTGTGGGGAACCTGACCGTGCGGGACTACTTCTCTTACGACACAGGTAGTAATAATGCCGTGCCGCACGTCAGGGTTGAACAAGCAACGGTCGGCAATCTAAACGTATCGGGCACCTTGCAGCGGGCTTCTTTAAATGCCGCCACCTTCGTGCAGGTAGTGAATGGGGGTATAGTGCAGCACCTTGACTGCGAGCGGGTGGTGCTCTCAAACCTGGATAATTTGCTTGACAACCAAGCTACAGTTTCCACTATTACGAGCTTGCTGACGCGGCAAACCGGGGGCTCCGCCACCTTCCGAAGCGCCAACGTGGTTAGTGACATCTACGCCGCGGCCTATAGTGGCCCGGCCCTACTGAATGACGTTGCCAAGTTCCCCAACCAGCGCGGGGATGCCTTCACCGGGGCCGGTGGGGTAACGGATGCCGACCCCCAACTCTACACCTTCGTGGCGGGGCAGGGCGTAGCCCCGGACGCTAGCTCGTGGTCAAGCGGTATCGGCACCCTTGTATTCACGCAGAATACGGCGGCTAAGCGCGCCACCTTCGGCGTGAATGGCGCGACGGTGAACGGCGGGCAGGTGTACCAGTCGAACGCCCCTGCCTTAACGGGCCTGAGCCGGATGGCTTACATCTGGAAAGGCAACCTAACCAGCAACAACGCCTACGAAATACTCTGGTATCAAGACCAGAATACCCCAGGCGGGGTAGAAGTGTATTGGGACGTTGTGGGCGCCATGCTGTATATGCAATTCTGCACAGCGGCTGGCGGTGGCGATGGGAACGGAACTGGCAAGCGCAGCCACAAAGTACCCTTTTCGGGCGGAGCACTACAACTATATCTAGGCATTGATATAGGCAACACAGCCAAGCCATTTGAACTAATTGCCAATGGGGTGACAGGCACTAACCTAGATGGCCAGACGGGCACGCCCACCACCTTCAGCAACAACCCCTTCCTGCTGTTTGCGGACTCCCTAACGCCCACAAACGCCATGATTGGCAATCTCGAACGGTTTAAGATTTTCTCGCGGACGCTAAACGCTACCGAGCGAGCCAACTACCTGTCTTAACCTACCCTAGCTGCGCTATTACTTTTTTGCCCAGCTTTTGCCCAGTCTTCTCTATTGCGTGATAAAGTAGATAAGCTAACACATAGCTACTAATGAAGACAATCACATAGCGAAGTCCATAATTAAGGAGCGCTCTAACTGTAGTCGTAGGCGCAACCAAGTCTACTAGGCCAAACCACCGCAATAGATACAGAACGCCGAAATGCACCAAGTAAAGGCTAAAGCTAATCTCACCAACGCTACGCGTAAACCGATTGACGAACAATGAGAACTGTCGCATACTCAGGGCCAGGGCAAATAGTAGTAGCCCGAGCCCCATGCCTAAGTCACCGGGCACTAGCTCAAACGCCGCTGGGGCCTGCGCCAAGCTCGCTTTTGCGCCGAAAGCAGCGATAAGCAGCAAGCCGAAAGCGAGTACTACTCCGGCTTTCACCGGAAGCTGCTGACGGGTAAGGAAATAGAAAACAAATCCCAGGCAGAAAACAGGTAGCTGCTTCGGCAGATACCAAGCCAGGTATAGGTTCCAGTCAGCAGCATTTGCACTTAGCGGGTGCTGCCGCAATACCCAGCTACACGCGGCTTGAAAGAGAATACTGGCTAGCAATACCCAAAGGGCGCGGGTAAGGGAGGTCAGGTAAGGCAAAAGGAGCGGCAGCAAACAGTAAAAAACCATTTCCACAGCAATGCTCCACCCGCCCGGCACAATACTATTTATCATCCCATTAACACTAAAACCATGCAGAAAGAGCACCTCCTTTGCCACGTGCCGAAGCGGATAAACCGTCTGCGTGGTGCGATAGGCCCAGAGCGCATAGGCCAGCATACCTGCATAGTAAAGCGGGGCGATGCGAAACCAGCGGCGCAACAAAAAATTGAGCGTTGGCCGCCGCTCTTGCCGGTACCTATTCTGGGCAGAAAGCAGCAGAGTGAAAGCCGAGGCGATAAAAAAGAGCCTTACGCCCCAAGCCCCATTGCTTATAAGCGTGCTAAAAACAGGTGGCAAATGCTGAGTAGTGCTGACAGTGAGCAAGCTATGCACCGCCAGAACGCCCAAGATGGCCCACCCCCGCAGGGCATCTACATAGTCAAGTTTATTTCCCACAGGGGGCGTTAGCCTTTCTGATGCTTCCATGCCTCAAAGCTACCTATTTATCCTACTTGCCTAACCTCCCCTGTCCGACTAAGACCAATGGCCTTAGTCGGACCCCTCACGCTCTCCTATTGAAACGCGACCGCTAGCCGCCGGCCTCAATTCCCACCTCTTTCCTGCTCCGCCCTTAACCGGCCCCGCAATCATGACCAATGCCATTCAAACTACCAACTGTCACAACGCTATGGGAGGGGATACTTGGAGCCGCCGGCTTCGTGCTGGTGATGTACAAGAAGGAAATTCAGGACTGGCTCAAAGAGTCGTTCAAGCGGTTACGCGAGCGCTTCGCCAGCCCAACGGAGGTAGCCAAGGCCTGGGACGCGCAGATAGCGGCGATTCAAAAGATGGGCTTAGATGGCTTGGATACAGCAGTGTGGCTACTGTTGACCGAGTACAAGGCCCAACGCGTCACCGTGACCAAATACGAGAAAAAAGATGGTATCTACTTGGCAACGTGTTTGTCGCAAGCACTCACTACCGAAATGCCCTCCGTGCTTCGCGACTTGCAAAATTTTCCAGTAGACTCTTCCGTCTGGGAAGAAATCGAAAGGATACACCGCTTGCCGGGCAGAAGGTACTATGTGCCGGATGCCCAACTCGTGGACATTGCAGCCGTGCGGGATGCGCTGCTCAGCTCCGGCGTGTGGTCAGCTTACTACCAGAGTTTGCCCACCTCCAAAGGGCAGCCCTGGGCGATGCTGGCTATCAGTTGGAGCCAACCCTACCCCGTGACAGAAGACCTGATGGACCACTTGCACAACTCAGGCATTATGTGTGGCACCGTCTTACTCTTTACGGAGAAACCGAAACGGGTTTAGAGCGAATGGCAGCGGCTGGCTTTTGGGCCTTTATCGCCTTTCTGACGGGCTGTGTCGAAATCTTACACCTGCTGCAATGAGCCGCGATACCTACCCCCAACCGCGCCGGCCGCTAAGTAAGCCAAAGACCGCCTCGCTATGGTCGGACTTGACCAAGGATTACAAGACCGGGCACTATGTCTTCAAGGATGTTGCCCGCGTGCTGACACTGGTAACGGGGGTAAGCATTGTCGTATGGGCGGCGTGGGCTGACTGGAAAGCCGGCCGGGCAATATCCCTAGAAGGGGCTGGTATTCTGCTCACCTACGCTCTAGGGGTAGGGCTACAAAAGACTTACGAAAACCAAGCCAACCGCCAGACAGCCGACACGAATGGGAATCCACTCGCGCAACCTGGCTCTGCGGACCCGCCAGCTGAACCTAAGCTAATGCCTCCCTTCGATGGGCAAGCACAGTCCTAAAAGCACCCTATAGCCCTAATCTTTATGAAGCACCTTTTCTGCCTTTTACTACTGCTTGCCCACCTAGGCGTGGCGCAGTCCTTAACCGTTCCCACCCAAGGCGGCGAAGTAGGAGTTGAGGACGACAGCACCACTGCCACTAGCTTACACTTAGTCTTCGGAGCGAACGGCAATGGGCAAGGGCGAGTGGTGGCCGTTGCGCTAGCGCCAAGGAATAAACCCGTACCTCTGTCCCCCACCGATGGACAGTTTTACACCGCAAGCCCAGTCTTCGGGCGCGGGTCAGTTATGGAAGCCGGATTTGTTGTCTACGCGGGCACAGGGCATGCGGTAACGGTTACAGGACTGCAGCCTAACACGCGGTATTATGTCACCAGTTGCGAATACAATACGGACGGGAAAGAAACCCTCTATAATACCTACGGCATCAGCCTCATTACGGGCACCTTGCCAGCCACACCACTAGCGGTAAATGAGCCAACTACTCAGTTGGTGCAGGTCTACCCCAACCCGAGCGCTGGTCACTCGGTGCAGCTGCTCTTGCAGGGGTTCGCGGGCGAGAAGCTGGAGCTACGCCTGTTCGATGCTGTGGGCCGGGTGGTGCTCGCCCAGCAGCTAGCCCCCGTGGGTAGTCGGTATGATGCCCCGCTGGCCTTGCCGGGCACCCTTGCGGCGGGGTGCTATATCCTACGCATTGCGGGAAGTGGGGCTCCTACTCAAAAGCGATTAGTCATTTCAGAGTGAGCCATGCAGTCCAGCCGAAAGCCCGAGCCGAAGAAGGCCATTAGCGCCAAGCGCGCTGTCAAAATCAAGCCGAAATCATGAGCAAGCACTCTGATATAGACGACCTAATAGACCAGTGGCATGATGGGGCGGGCGAAGGTCAGCCGCTTTCTCAATTCTTGGGCATGAGTACCGAAGAATACAGCTACTGGCTTCGCACCAATGAATTGCCTGAGCGATTGCGCCACTTAGACCCCAAACCATGAAATACCTAGCCCTTGCCTGCGCCTTGTTACTTGGTAGCTGCGCCCGCCATAAGCCCTCCCCTACGCCTCATGCTGAGCCGATTGGTGTTATCCTGCCACCGGGCGACAAAGAGTTTGTACGCATCAACTCCGATAACCCCAACGAAAACGGCCCTTCGCGTCAACTCGATAGCGTGGTAGTGAAGCCCCGCCGCACAGTGCTCGATAAGATTCTAGGCCGCACGCCGAAGCCCTATGTCTCCGACAACCATGTCGGCAACATCGGCAAAAAGTCTACAGTCAATATCTACCACGGCCCCGCTACAGTCACCACTACTACAGTAGGCAAGAAGGCTACAGCAGCCACCGCAGAAGGGGCCACAGCTACCAGTATCGGGAAGGCGAAGGGCCCGACAGCGATAGGCGACAGCGCCTCGGCTATCGACAACAC
>Ga0265798_10001210_pt1 | contig 40832 bp, 29 predicted proteins | sample P3T30metagenome_FD_192430 | JGI IMG/M metagenome (GOLD analysis project Ga0265798, IMG submission 192430) | Plant litter microbial communities from East Loma Ridge, Irvine, California - P3 T30 | ecosystem: Environmental > Terrestrial > Plant litter > Unclassified | place: USA: California... | reverse complement strand
TGCTCGGCCACCATGTGGTCGCGCTGCGACATGCCGATGGTGTCGATCAGCACGGTGTGCTTGTTGCGCAGTTCCTTCAGGGCGATGCGCAGGTCGGCTTCGTCCTTCACCGAGTGCACCATCACGCCCAGGATCTTGCCGTAGATGCGCAGCTGCTCGTGGCCGCCGATACGATAGGCATCGGTGGTGATCAGGGCCAGCTTGTCCGGGCCGTGGCGCATCACGCAGCGCGCGGCCAGCTTGGCGGTGGTGGTGGTCTTGCCGACGCCGGTCGGGCCGACCAGGGCGTACACGCCGCCCTGCTCGAGCAGCGCGTCTTCGTTGCCGATGGTGGTCAGGTTACGGGCCAGCACGGTTTTCACCCAGCGCATGGCTTCCGCGGCGTCTTTGGTCGCCGGCATTTTTTCAATTAGGTAGCGCGCCAGGGTGGCCGAGAAACCGGCGGCCAGCATCTCGCGCAGCACGGTCGCCTTGTGCGGCGCGCGCTGGGCGGTGGCGTTCCACGACAGTTCGGCCAGTTGGCTTTCCATCATGCCGCGCATGGCGCGGATCTCGCTCATCATGCCGGTCATTTCGGCAGCGGCCGATTCCTTGGCCTGGGCGATGGCGGCGCTCATCATCGAGGTCATGGCGCTCATGTCGATTGCCGGTTCCGGGGCCGGAGCGCGGCGCTCGGCGTAGGTCGGGGCTGGCTCGGCGTAGGCTTGGGCGACTTGCGCTGCTTGCTTTGGCGCGGCGAAGGCTGGTGCGGCTTGCACGGGGGCGCTGTCTTGCAGGCGACGCGACAGGAACGACGCCGGGGCTGGCAGATCGTCCATGTGCTGCAGCTGCGGGGCGGGCTGGGCCATTTCCGAGTCGGCGGCCGGGGCGGCCAGCGACGCCACATCGTCGTTGTCCAGCGCCAGGATCTCGACCTGGCCGTCGACTGGACGGTTGGAGAGGATGACGGCATCCGGACCCAGGGCTTCGCGCACCTTGCGCAATGCATCTCGGGAAGTTGCTGCCGTAAATTTCTTAACCTTCATCTGGTTCTCCGCGCTTCAGTCTGTTCTGCATGTCAGGCACGATGCCTGTCGATGAAGAGCATTATTGACGATGCACTGAGGAAACCATCAGGGGAAAAGGATGGGGAAAAGGGCCTATTTCCCGGAATCAGAAAAAACGATACTTGATTGAACCGGCCAGGCTTGATTTTCCTTTGTCATTACCGCGTGAACGTCGTCCCCGCGCAGGCGGGGGCCCAAGGCTGCACGCGCAGCTACACCGCTTGATGTCAATGGTGCGCTGAGAAACTTGGGTCCCCGCCTGCGCGCAGTAGCGTCCGGAATAATATTCGCTAAGTATGCGTCGTCATCCCCGCGTAGGCGGGGATCCAAGTTTAATCACCGAATTCCGTATGTCGGAACGACCGCGATGTGGACAAGGGTAACGACTTCGGAAGCGAACTTGGGTTCCCGCCTGCGCGGGAACGACGTGGTTTTAGCTATGTCGCGTCATACCTGGAGGCCTGAAATTATTCCGGACACTAATGCGCCTGCGCGGGGACGACGGATCAACTGGTAGAGGTGCTACCAGCACGCGCCGCAAGCTTACGCCCGATTACATCGGCACGCCGACCAGGCTGGTCACGCGAATCGTCTTGGTTTCTGGCACTTCAGCATGCGACAGCACCTTCAGCTGCGGCACGGCGCGGCGCAGGAAGCGCGACAGCAGCACGCGCAGCGGGGCCGGCACCAGCAGCACCGGGGTGTGGCCCATCTGCTCCTGCTGGTTGGCCGAATTGGCCGCCTGCTGGGCGATGGTGTCGGCCAGGCCCGGCTCGATGCCGGCGCCGTCGCCACCATTGCCCATCGCTTGCATCAGCAGACGCTCGAGGCGGTTGTCCAGGGTCATCACTGCCAGCTCGTTCTCGCCCGGGAACAGCTGCTGGACGATGGCGCGGCCCAGGGCCACACGCACCACGGCGGTCAGTTCCGACGGATCTTGCGTCATGCCCGAGTGCTCCGACAGCGCCTCGATGATCGAACGCATGTCGCGGATGTGCACGCCTTCGAGCAGCAGGTTCTGCAGCACTTTCTGCAGGGTCGACAGCGAAACGACTTTCGGCACCAGGTCTTCGACCAGTTTCGGCGATTCCTTGGCCATGTGGTCCAGCAGCGCCTGCACTTCCATGCGGCCCAGCAGTTCCGACGCGTGCAGCGTGATCAGGTGGTTCAGGTGGGTCGCCACCACTGTGCCGGCGTCGACCACGGTGTAGCCCATGCTCTGCGCTTCGTCGCGCAGGCCGGCTTCGATCCAGGTGGCCGGCAGGCCGAAGGCCGGATCGGTGGTCACCTGGCCTGGCAGGGTGCCGCTGGCCATGCCGGGATTGATCGCCAGGAACTGGCCGTTCATCGCTTCGCCGCTGCCGACTTCGACGCCCTTGAGCGTGATGCGGTAGGCCGACGGTTTCAGTTCGAGGTTGTCGCGGATGTGCACTGGCGGGGCCAGGAAGCCCACTTCTTGGGCGAACTTCTTGCGGATGCCCTTGATACGCTTGAGCAGTTCACCGCCCTGGTTCTTGTCGACCAGCGGAATCAGGCGGTAGCCGACTTCCAGGCCCAGCGTGTCGACCGGCATCACGTCCTGCCAGGTCGCTTCTTCGCTCTCGGCTGGCGCGCGGCTTGCGGCGGTGGCATCGGCGGCGGCGGCGGCTTCCGCTTCTTCCTTGGCCGGCGTCCCCTTGCGGCGTTTCGAGATCAGATAGCCAGCGCCGCCCAGCGCAGCGGCCAGCAGCAGGAATATCAGGTTCGGCATGCCCGGGATCAGGCCAAGGCCGCCGATGATGGCGGCGGTGATGTACATCGATTCCGGGCGCGCCATCAGCTGGTTGGTCAGCTGCGAGCTGACGTCTTCGTCGTTGGCCACGCGCGACACGACCATACCGGCCGCGATCGAGATGATCAGCGACGGGATCTGTGCCACCAGGCCGTCACCGATGGCCAGCAGGGTGTAGACCTTGGCCGCTTCGCCCACGGCCAGGTCGTGCATCACCACGCCGACGATCAGGCCGGCGACCACGTTGATCACGGTAATCATGATGCCGGCGACGGCATCGCCCTTGACGTACTTCGAGGCGCCGTCCATGGCGCCGTAGAATTCTGCTTCCTGGCTGACTTCGGCGCGGCGCTTGCGGGCCATGTCTTCGCCGATCAGGCCGGCGTTCAGGTCGGCGTCGATCGCCATCTGCTTGCCCGGCATCGCGTCCAGCGCGAAGCGCGCGCCGACTTCGGCGATACGGCCGGCACCCTTGGTCACGACCGAGAAGTTGATGATGGTCAGGATGATGAAGACGACGATACCGACGGTATAGTTACCGCCGATCAGGAAGTGGCCGAAGGCCTCGACCACCTTGCCGGCGGCATCGCCGCCGGTGTGGCCTTCGGTCAGCACGATGCGGGTGGACGCCACGTTCAGCGCCAGGCGCAGCATGGTCGAGACCAGCAGGATCGACGGAAAGGCCAGAAAGTCGAGCGGCTTGACCGTGTACAGCGCGGTCAGCAGCACGATGATCGACAGCGCGATATTGAAACTGAAGAAAACGTCCAGCACGAACGCCGGCAGCGGCAGGATCATCATCGCCAACAGCATGATGATCAGGACCGGCGCTGCCGCCTTGCCGCCTTGTGCACCAAGGCCGCTCATCCAGGCTGGCAGTTTCATGCTGTTGGTCATTCAGTTCACTCCGTAATTCGGTTTATCCTGGTGTCGGTGGCTCCCTGGGCGGCGTCTGCGACGCCGGGTTCAGCGGATCCATCTCGTCAGGCACTTTCAGCCTGGTCGGGCGATCGGGGTAGTCCCCTTCGCCCTTCTTGTAAGCGCGCAGCTGGTAGACATAGGCCAGCACTTCCGCCACCGCCGAGTACAGCCTTTCCGGTATCTCGTCATCGATATCGGTATGCTTGTACAGGGCGCGGGCCAGGGCCGGGGCTTCCATCAGCGTGACCTTGTGTTCCTGGCCCAGCTCGCGGATCTTGGCCGCCACGTCATCGATGCCCTTGGCCACCACCCGCGGCGCGCCCTTGCCATCCGTGTACTTCAGCGCTACTGCATAGTGGGTCGGGTTGGTGACGATCACATCAGCAGTAGGGACATTTTGCATCATCCGGCCCCGGGCCATTTCGCGCTGCATCTGGCGAATACGCCCCTTAATCTGAGGATTGCCGTCCGATTCCTTCGATTCCTGGATCACTTCCTGGCGCGTCATTTTCAGTTTGTCTTTCCAGTGCCATATCTGGTATGGCCCGTCGATCAGGGCAATGACGCCCAGCGCGCCGACGATGAACATGAAGGATTTGCCGATCATGGCGCCGACGTGGGCGCTGCTTTCATTGAGCGGCTCGACCGCCAGGCCCAGCATCGCCTCCTTCTGGCTGCTGACGACGATATACGCCACCACGCCGATGACGATGGTCTTGGCGACCGCCTTCAGGAACTCGACCAGGGCATTTTTTGAGAACATATTGCCAATACCCTTGATCGGGTTCAGCTTCCCAAAGTTGGGCATGAAGGCCTTGGCCGAGAACAGCCAGCCGCCGATCAGGATCGGCGAGACCAGGGCGATGACCATGATGGCGCCTGCGATCGGCAGGCAGGCCAGCAGCACGCCGACCAAGTCGACCAGGATGCGTTCAAGGAGGATGGCGGGATTGAAGACCTGTTCGCGGTCGAGCGACAGGCCGGACTTGAGTGCCAGGCTCAGTTTGCCGACCAGCATCCCGCCGAAGATCCACAGGCAGGCGCCGGCGGTCATCAGGACAGCGAAGGTGGCTACCTCACGCGACCGGGGAACGTCGCCGTCTTCGCGCGCCTTCTCGATCTTCCGGGGCGATGCGTCTTCGGTCTTTTCTGCGTCGCTATCTTCCGACATGCCTGCTCCAGCAAACTATTTCAAATGCGCCTTTGTACCGCGCAAATGAGATTATCGCCGGAATTGCCGTGCGGCTAAGCCGAAAACAGAGGTGGAAAGACTACATGCGGCGCCGGACAAACACCGGCGCTGCCTGCTCGCGGCCAAGATCGGCCAGCGGCGCGGACTGGTTGGCCGCAGCAGGTTTGACGACGCGGGCCGCAACGATGACCGGCGCCGGCATGGAGGCGATCGGGGCGCTGACGGGTTTGATTGCCAAGGGCTTGGCGGCCACCGCGGCGATCGGCGCCAATGGCGCCAGCGACGATGTCGCCGCGACCGTATGCCGACGGCGTGCGCGCCAGGCGGCCACTACCAGGCCGTACACCACCAGGTAGAGCGCGAAACTGGCCAGGGCGCCCTGCATCAGCACGTCCGGTGCGCTGGCATGGTTGACTGCCAGCACGGCCGGCACCAGGGCGATACACCATGACACCGGCGACACGCAGGCATTGCGCAGCGGCGCCGGCAGCATGCGCAGGTAGCGCGCGGTGATCGCGGTCTTGACCAGGCTGTGCAGGTGCCAACTGTCCGGGTGGCCCGGATGGCGGCGGCACCACAGGCGGCGCATGATCGTGAACAGGGTTTCGAACACCGGGTAGGCACAGGCCAGCAGCGGCGCCCAGGCCGAGACCGATGGATTGCGGTAGACCAGCATCACCGACAGCCAGGCCAGCAGGAAGCCGAGCAGGTAGGCGCCACCGTCGCCCAGGAACAATTTGCCAAACGGGAAATTAACCACGAAGAAGCCGGCCGTCACGGCGCAGATCACGAAGCACAGCTGGGCCAGGTGGACGTCGCCGGCGCCCAGGGCGATCACGCCCAGGGTGGCCAGGCCGATCACGACCGTGCCGCTGGCCAGGCCGTTGAAACCGTCGATGATATTGACCGCATTGGCCACGCCGCCCACCGCGAAGGCGGTGAACAGCACCGAGAACGGCAGCCAGCCCAGCAGGCCGTCGAGCGGCGCCAGGCCGGTGTATTGCAGGGTGACGCCGGTCAGGAACCAGCACACCGCGCCGCTGGCCATGGTCGCCAGCAGGCGTGCCCGTACCGAGACGGTGCGGGTCAGGTCTTCGGCCAGGCCGAACACGAAGGCCGGCAAGGCGGCCACCAGCACCGGCAGCAGCAACTCCTGCTGCGGCTGCGGCAGGACGCCGAGCGCGATCCACAGGCCGATCATGATCGCCGCGCCGCCAATGCGCGGGGTTGGGGTGATATGGAATTTCTGCACACCGCGCGTCGCGTCAAGCGAATAGCGCCCATGCCAGCGTGTGGTGAACACGAGCAGGAGGGAGCAGATCAGCGATGTGGCAAAGCCGATTTCGAGTCCGGCCATGGGAAGGTTATTAATACTCATAGAACCACTTTGTTAACTCGTCAATTCTATCGCATTTCTTGTTGATCATCCGGCAAACGTGCCCGGGCGGGGATTCTAACCTAATGTCACAAAATCGCTGTAGTGACGTGCAAGCCATTGATTGTGCAAGAACAATTTGACGATTCTAGGGAGGTTGCGATCAGACAATCAACTACCCTGAAACTTCTCCTACTATTTCTCCACAATTTGTTACATCTTTTCTCCAGTGATATTTGGATAGATTTATTTCTCATTCACAAATAATAGGTGAGCAATGGCGAGATATATTCAGGAATTCCCAAGTTTCATTTTTATCATCGTGCTATGCCTGGGCCTGTTTTATTCACCGCCAGCCCCGGCCCAGGCGCCTTCTTCCGAGTTGCTGGAACAGCGTGCGCGCCTGCTCGAGGCCGAAACCCGCCAGGCGCTGGCCGAAGCCGAGCGCGCCGAACTGCTGGCGCGCCTGCCGCCAGCCCAGGCCAAACCCCTGGGCGGCAACCTCGACGCTGGCAAGCTCGGCGCCGCCGGCCTGGCGCGCGCCTTCGACCTGGCCCTGGCGCTCGCGGCCGAGGTCTGCGCCGTGCTGCCGCAAGACCGCCGCGTCATCGTGTACGACCCGCTGGTCAGCCAGGGCGTGGTGGCGGCGCGCACCGTCGACAGCGCCCTCGAGCGGACAGCCCAGGAGCTGACGGCGCGCAATATCGAACTGCAACGCTACATTAACGCGCAGCCCCCCGAATCGGCTGACCGGCGCAGCGCGATACCGTTCATCTGGCTCACCGCGCCCACGGTATTACTACGCGCCGGCGCCGACCTGGCCAGCCTGTTCAAGAACGACGCCACCCTGACCGGCATTGCCTACGGCGACGGCGCGCGCGCCCTGTTTGCCAGTGCGCTCGCGCGCTCCTGCCCTGCCCGCCTGGCCGGCCTGGGTGGCGGCTATATGGGCGAACTCGACGCGGTGCGCCATGCGCGCCTGCTCGAGCGGGTCCGGCTGCTGGCTACCGAACGCTCGGTGCTGGCCCGGCACGCTGCCCGCCTGGAACTGCTGGCCGACGCCGCCAAGGGCGAGCTCAAGCAGGAGCTGACGGCGGTCGAGACCGCGGCCAAGGCGCAATTGAAGGCAGTCGACACCTTCACCGAGGGGCTGCGCGCGGGCGAGGCCAGCGATAAAAGCCCCCTGTTCACGGCGGCGCGCTACCTCGGCCAGGCCGAGCGCAGCGCCGGCGCCCTGGTGCTGGACGTCGACCTGCGGCTGGAAGGCTTGAGCGTGGTGCGCGGCAACCTGTTTACGGGTGAACGGCTGTCGGTGTCGGGCGTTGCCTTCCTGTGGTACCGGCTGCACGCGCCTGATGGCAGGCTGCTGCGCGCCGATGCGCTGCGCCGGGTCAGCAGGCCGGTCGAGGTGAAGTTGCGCGGCAAGCCTGCAGACGATAACTTCTGGCATACACCGTAGGGTGGATGGCTTCGCCGTCCACCCTACGCGGTTTTCAATGTTTGTTCGATCGCACCAAACAACGATTTGCCGTTCTCATCCAGCATCTCGATGCGCACCGTATCGCCAATACGCATGAACTGCGTCACCGCCTCGCCGCCATCGATTATTTCTTGCCAACGCTGCGCGGCAATACTCGCATAACCCGGCGTATGCCGCCGCGTCGCACGATTCGATACCACACCGCCACTGACGATCGTGCCGGCGGTAACGTGGCGACTGCCGGCCAGCGCCGCCAGCAGTTGCGGGAAATTGAAGGCCATATCCTCGCCCGTCTCGAGCGTGCCGACCGGATTGCCATTCCACACCAACCGCAGCGGCAACGCCGCCTTGCCGCCGCGCCAGGCCTCGCCCAACTCGTCCGGGGTCACCGCCACCGGCGCGAACGCCGTCACGGGTGTCGCGTGCAGCAGGCCGAAGCCGGTTGCCAATTCGTCGGCCACCAGATTGCGCAAGGTGATGTCATTGCCCAGCAGCAGCAAGCGGATCTGGCCATGCGCCGCGTCCACAGTCGCGCCCTGCGCCACATCGCCGCTCACCAGCGCCAGTTCGGCCCCGAAATCGATGCCCCACTCTTCACGCGCCAGCACCAGGTCCTGGCGCGGGCCGAGAAAGCCGTCGCTCGCCGCCTGCCGCATCATGGGCGACTCGCGCCAGGCCGCGGGCAGTTCGGCGCCTGCGGCGCGGCGTTCCAGTTCGTGGTGGTGCAGCCAGGCGGCGCCGACCACGCGCCCACTGGCACGCGGCAGCGGCGCCATGCAGCGGGCTGGGTCGAAATCGAAGGCGCGGCGCACCTTGCCTTCGTTGAGCTGGCGATAGAGCCCGTCGAGCTGGGGCGCGATAAAGGCCCAGTCGTCGAGGGCGGCGCGCAGGCTGGACGCGATGCCGTCGGCGATGTGGGCGGTCTTGAGGTCGCGCGACACCACGGCCAGCTGGCCGTCACGGGTGCCGTCGTCGAGAGTGGCGAGTTTCATGGGCGGGCTCCGAAATGCAAGCCCGCCATTCTACAGATCAATACTTGACGACGACACCGGCGCCGAGGCTGCGCTGGAAGTAGTTGTAGTCGATCATGCTCTGGCCATAGCCGGCGAAGGCGTTGATATAGCCCTTGACCGGACCGGCCAGCGGGAAGGCCCAGCCGACTTGCACCGCACCCTTGTCGGTGCTGAAATTGCGGCGCACCAGGGCCGACAGCTCGTGGCCGCCATCCAGACGGTAATTGCCGGCCAGCTCGAAGCGGCCCATATAGTCGATGATGTCCGGGTTGTTGTCGTCCTCGAACGATTCATTGACCCGTTTCCAGACCTTGGCGGTCATGGTCAGTGGGCCGCGCTCCAGGCCGACCTGGGCATAGAAGCGGTTCCAGCTGCGCGACAGGGTCGACGACTGGCCATTCGACTGGTGCACGAAGCCCAGGTTCAGGAAGCGCACATTAGTGCCGAGCAACGCGAAGTCGAGCGGCGTGACGAACATCGCCTCGGGCTGGTAGTTGGTCTCGCGGAACGGGCTCGACGCCTCATGGTTGGCGGCCTGCCAGAAGCTGTTCTGGGTGTAGCCGAACCAGACATCGACCGGCAATTCGAACAGCGTCTCGACCAGCTTCATCTTGAAGCTGAGCTGGAATTCAAGCTCGGCCTTCGACAGGCCTTCGGCATCCGGATCGGTGGCCAGGAAATCGCGGTACGGCTCTTCGTTCGGGCGGTGGGTACGGGTCGCGATCAGGTAGCTCGGATGGTGCGGACGGAACTTGAACACGCCGCGCTTGTCGCGTGGGTCGAGCTCCCAATGGCTGCTCAAGGTGTACTGGGCGGCGGCCTGCACCACTGGATCGACCGAGGCGGTGCGGTCTACCGCACTGGTACGCGGCGCATCGAAGGCGCCTTCGGCCACCGGTGGCGTGGTCGGTACCGGCGCCGCGCCGGCCGGACCGGCGGGCGCGGCGGCGGCGACAGCGGCCGGCGCGCTGCTGGCGGCAGCGGCTGCCTGGGCGGCAACGACCGTGTCGAAGCACGCCAGGCGCTGCGCGCCGTCGGTGATGGCGCTGCACTCGGCCAGCGTCTGCGGGGCGGTCTGGGCCAGTGCCGGCAGGGCCAGCAGCAGCGGAATCAGGGCGAAGGTATGGGAGAGTTTCGGGCGGTTAGCGTGCATGTTTATTGTTTTATATCAAAACGTTCGTGCGGCAATTGGGCACCCAATTGCCATCGCGACGAAGTGTCGCGGAAAATTGTTAACGATGTCGCACGTATTGCATTCAGGCATGCGCCGCCCTCATCGCCATCGCTGCGCGCGCTGCGGATGGGATCAGGCAGGCACCAGCAGGTCGAGCTGGGCCTGGTCCAGGAAACACCATTCGCCCTCTTCGAGGCCGAGCGATTCCAGGGTCAGGCCGCCGATCTGCGAGCGGTGCAGCGCGCTGCAATGGTTGCCGGCAGCGGCCAGCATCCGTTTGACCTGGTGGTACTTGCCCTGTTCCAAGACGATCTCGAGGGTGTGCTCGCCGCGCTGGACGCAGGACACCGCCTTCAAGGGCGCCGGCTCGTCGTTCAATTGCACGCCAGCCAGCAGATGGGCCACCAGCTCATCGGTCACCGGCTCGGCCGTGGTGGCCTGGTAGACCTTCGGCACGTGGCGCTTGGGCGAGGACTGGGCATGGATGAAGGGGCCGTCGTCCGACATCAGCAGCATGCCCGTGGTGTCGTGGTCGAGGCGGCCGACCGGCTGCACGTCACGCCAGGTGAACTGTTCCGGCAGCAGGGTCAGCACGCCCGGATGGTGGCTGGGCTTGCGCGAGCATTCGAAGTTGGCCGGCTTGTACAGCGCGATATAGGCGTGCTCGCGGTACGGCCATTCTTCGTCGAACACGGTCAGGACCAGGCCGTCGGTATCGAAGGTGGCCTTGAAGCTGTCGACGATCTCGCCGTTGACGGCGACGTCACCGTCCTCGATCAGGGCGCGGCAATATTTGCGGGTGCCGAATCCCTGCGATTGCAGGATCCGGTCTAAAGACAATTTACTCATGGGCCGAGACTTTACCAGATGCCGCCGGGCCTTGGGTTGCCGATGGCGTTAGCGTTGCCTCCAACCCATTGCGCATGCTTCGTTCATTTGAGCAGGGTCAAGCCTTTTGAAATTCGCATTGATAGACTTCAATACGTTAGGAATCCGCCTAACGGCACCTACGGCTTCCATGATGTGTGGCAGCCATAGCCAGAGGATAGGAATGAACGTGAACGACGATCTCGACACAACAAATGGAAAGCTTTCCGCCCATGAGGTGTATTGTGCGCGCCAGCGGCTCGCCAAGCACCACGCGGTGCTTTTCCCGACCCGACTCGCCATGGCGCGCTGGCGCGGCGGCCTTATTAACCTGCATAGCGGCCAGGCACCGCTGCGCGCCGCCTGGCATGCGGGTGTCGTGCGTGGCCACCAGGCCTGGCTCGAGCGCGGCGGTTTTGCGCAGCACGACGAGCTGGCGCCCTTGCGCAAGCCGGTCATGTGGCAGCCGCCGCAGCCAAGCTTCAAGCAACGTGGACTGCAGGTAGTACAACACTATAGCCAACCCCAAACGAAGCAGAATGCGCAACAGAATGCGCAGCAGAATTCGGAGCCGCCCTGCCGTTCGGATCGCGATGGCGATGCCCGGCCATGCGGCACTTGTACCTGAACCGGCAGCGCCTGCCGGCATGACGCCGGAGGCACCCGACGAGACCGGCAACAGGCTGGGCGGAGACGGGAAAAACCAAGTTTGGGTTTCCCAACATGGAAACGACGGCCTGGGCCGTCGTTTCCGCTCCTGGAGCAGACATGCTGTTCAAGCAAGCCTCCCAGGCACGTACTACCATGAGGAATGGAATTCTCTCGAAAACCGCACACGCGTGCGGTGGGATAGCGGGTCGCGGTCAGGGCCGGTCGAAGCGGCTGCCTCTCCAGGTCTTTGCTGCTCGCGCTACCGTTTTACTATAGCCCCTCGGCGTCTGTATGCAAGGACAAAATGTTCAGCGCAATTTCGGCACGGCGCCGTGATAGGCGGCTTTGACCGCGCTTTCACCGACCGCCGCGCCAAACTTCTTGAGCACCCGTTCCGGCAAACCTTCATGCGCCGTGTAGTCGACGATATCCTCGGCCTTGACGATGTCGCGCGCCACCGTGTCGACGGTGCCGAAGGCATCGGCCAGGCCCATGTCCACTGCCCTGGCGCCGGTCCAGTACAGGCCCGAGAAGGTCTCTGGCGTTTCCTTCAGGCGCTTGCCGCGTCCGGCGCGCACCACGGCGATGAATTGCTGGTGGATTTCGTTGAGCATCTCTTGCGCGTGTTCGCGGTGCTTCTCGGATTGCGGGCTGAACGGATCCAGGAAACCCTTGTTTTCGCCAGCCGTCAGCAGTCGCCGCTCGACGCCGAGCTTGTCCATGGTGCCGGTGAAGCCGAAGCTGTCCATCAGCACCCCGACCGAACCGACGATCGAGGCCTTGTTGACATAGATGCGGTCGGCCGCCGAGGCGATGTAATAACCGCCCGAGGCGCAGATTTCGTCCACCACCACGTATAGCGGCTTGTCGGGATAGCCGCGCTTGAGACGCTGGATCTCGTCCACGATGATGCCGGCCTGCACCGGGCTGCCGCCCGGGCTGTCGATGCGCAGTACCACCGCCGCCGAGCCCGGATCCGAAAACGCCTTGTTCAGCGACGGGATCACGGTATCGGCCGCGCCGCTGCCTTCTGCTTCGATCTCGCCGTTAATTTCGATTAACGCCGTGTGACGGCCCAGGTTCTCGACGTCGCCGCTGCCGAAATTGAAGTCGTAATAGGCCCACAGCGCCAGCAAGGCGACGGTCAGGAAACCCAGTTTGAAGAAAATGCTCCAGCGGCGAGCGCGGCGCCGCTCCTGGACCGTGGCGAACACCAGCTTCTCGAGCGTTTCGCGCTCCCAGTTACTGACGGTCGGATTCGCTGCGAGCCGGCTGTCGCCGGGGTGGTCATGGCTCGTTTGGTCACTCATAAAGTCGGATGGTCGTAGGCCGGGCTATCCCTGCGCGGGGGCGCGGAAGCGCTCGTCGGGCAGCCAGTATATCTTGCCCGCGCCTTCGCGTACGGCGATCGGATGCAGGCGCCCGCCGCGGCAAGGTCCGCCCATGCATTTGCCGCTGCCAGGTTCGTAAATGGCGCCGTGGGTGGCGCACAACAGGTACTGGCCGCCGGACTCGAAGAACTCGCCTTCTTTCCAGTCGAGCTCGATCGGGACGTGGGCGCAGCGGTTCAGGTAGCCAAGCACCTGGCCGCCATGGCGCACCACGAAGCCGGTCGCCGCCTGGCCGAATGCCAGCAGCGGGAAGCGCACGCCGCGACCGCCATCCTGTAACACGTCAGCATCGCACACGAACAACTGTGCATCTTCGGTCAATTGCGCCCCCAGCTCAGGCATGCTCAAGCAGCCACGCATGCAGCTCGGGAATATTGCGCGCCGAGAACAGCGGATTGCAGGCCTGCAGCTGGGCCACCGGATGCGCACCGAACTCGACGGCAATGCCGGAAGCGCCGGCATTGTTGGCCATCATGAGGTCGTGCGTGGTGTCGCCAATCATGACGGTGCGCCGCAAGTCCTGGCCCAGCTCACGCGTCAGCTCTTGCAGCATGGCCGGATGGGGCTTCGAGAATGTCTCATCCGCGCAACGGGTAGCGTCGAAGATCGACAGCAGGCCGGTGGCATTCAGGGCCCGGTTGAGGCCTACCCGGCTCTTGCCGGTCGCCACGGCCAGGAAATAACCCTCGTTGTTCAGCTCGGCCAGCATGTCCCTGACACCCTTGAACAGGACCAGTTCGTGGTCTTTGGTCAGGAAGTGATAGCGATAGCGTTCGACCATGCGCTGGTACATCGCCGGCTGAATGTCGGGCAGGACCGCCTGCATCGCCTCGGCCAGCCCGAGGCCGATGACGTGGGCGGCCGAGGTATCGCTCGGGACCGGCAGGCCAAGGTCGCGCGCCGCCGCCTGGATGCACTTGACGATGGCGGCCGTGCTGTCCATCAGGGTGCCATCCCAGTCGAACACGATCAGGTCAAATTGTTTTCTTGCCATTATTTAGTGGCGGCACGGGCCGCCGGTCTCCGGTGATTGTCGTTGGCGCGCTTGACGGTCACGCGCTCGGGCTACCCAAGCTTACCAAGAACCGTTCGCATTCCTCAGGCATCGGCGCGCGCAAGGTCATGCGCTCGCCGCTGTCAGGATGGGTGAACGTGATCTGGTGCGCGTGCAGGAACATGCGCTTGAGCGCGCCACGGCCCTCACCCGCCTTGTGCAACTGTTTATTGAATGCGAAATCGCCGTACTTTTCGTCGCCCAGGATCGGGAAGCCGCTCGATGCAAGATGAACCCGGATCTGGTGCGTGCGTCCCGTCTTGAGCTCGGCTTCGAGCAAGGCGAAATTTTGCCATTTTTTTAACAGGTTGAAAATGGTGTGCGCTTCCTGGCCGCCGGCTTGCACCACTACCCGCTTTTCACCCTCCGCCGTCGTGTATTTGTGCAGCGGCAATTTGACGTGCTGGCGCTTGTTCTGCCAGTCGCCCTTCACGGCCGCAAAATACCGTTTGTCGGTGGTGCCGTCGCGCATCTGGTCGTGCAGGTGGGTCAGCGCAGTGCGCTTCTTGCCGATCAGGAGCAGGCCCGAGGTTTCGCGGTCGAGCCGGTGCACCAGTTCCAGGAACTTCGCCTGCGGCCGCGCCGCACGCAATTGCTCGATCACGCCGTAGGACACGCCGGAGCCGCCATGCACGGCGACGCCAGCCGGCTTGTTAATCACAAGCAGGTGCGTGTCTTCGAACACGACCGGGAATTCGGTCCCGGGCACGGTGTCGGTATTGGCTTTTTCGGCGACACGGATCGGCGGGATGCGCACGGTATCGCCCTCGACCAGGCGATACAGCTGGTCGATGCGGCCCTTGTTGACACGGACCTCACCCGAACGGAGGATGCGGTAAATATGACTCTTCGGAACACCTTTACAGACACGCAACAGGTAGTTATCGATACGCTGTCCGGCGTCTTCTTCGCCGATTGTCACGAATTGCGCCTGCAGAGCCTGTTGTGATGAAGGGGATACAACGCTTGTTTGGGTCGCCATTCGCTCTGTCTTCCCAGAAATTCTCTCTAAGTCCTTCATTTTGAATATATAATCGACAGGCGGCGGTCAAACCTCTGCTGGTGTAAGAATTAAAACGATATTTTACACAGGGGCGCGCTCCATCGGCCCTGCTCATTGCAAATTCGATGGAAAGTAACGTGTACGCACATCCTTGCGCCGATCAGGGTTGCACCTGCAGTTGTAATCGGCTTGCGCGCAAAGATGCAGGATTGGATTGTCAGGATTCTTAAGGATAAGTACCGGCAAGCAAATCTTGCTTGTCGGGTGATGGTGTCGATAACGCTTGTCGTTTTTCGCCGGGCTCGATGCAGGACCATCCTCATGACTTGAGCAAGGCTGTCTGTTCGCCTCCAGGTCCTGGACGGTTGCTGGCATCGGCCCGGCAGGCTGTTAGCACGCCCCCCTTCGTTCGCCGCTGTGCCAACCCCAACGTGGTGGCAATCGGCCGGCTGGAGTCGCGGCGTGTGTAGACAATGACGTTCGGCCCCACAGCGCCCTGTTGCGGCAGCGGTAGTTTTCGCTGGTTCGCACGCCCGGGCATACCCCCTCCTGATCTCCCTTCCCCGCATACATCCCTGTAGCTGCGCCGTCCGCGAGGGCGGCCATCAACACGGCCCACGGGTCACGGAGTTTATAAAAATGAAACGCATGTTGTTTAACGCTACGCAGCAAGAAGAGCTGCGCGTAGCGATTGTCGACGGTCAAAAACTGATCGACATCGATATCGAGACTGCCGGTCGCGAACAGCGCAAGTCGAATATCTACAAGGGTGTCATCACCCGCATCGAACCCTCCCTCGAAGCCTGCTTCGTCTCCTACGGCGAAGACCGCCACGGATTCCTCCCCTTCAAAGAAGTCGCCCGCACGTATTTCCGCGAGGGCGTCGATGTGCGCAACTGCACCATCAAAGAAGCGCTGAAAGAGGGCCAGGAAATCATGGTCCAGGTCGAGAAAGAAGAACGCGGCAACAAGGGCGCGGCCCTGACCTCGTTCATCTCGCTGGCTGGCCGTTATCTGGTCTTGATGCCGAACAATCCACGCGGTGGCGGCGTCTCGCGCCGGGTCGAAGGCGAAGAACGCCAGGAACTGCGCGAAACCATGGACAAGCTCGACCTGCCACAAGGCATGTCGGTAATCGCCCGCACCGCCGGCATCGGCCGTAACGTCGAAGAGCTGCAGTGGGACTTGAACTACCTGATGCAGCTGTGGCGCGCGATCGAAGGCGCCGGCAAGTCGGCCAACGGCGCTTTCCTGATCTATCAGGAGTCGTCACTGGTCATCCGCGCCATCCGCGATTACTTCCAGCCGGATATCGGCGAAGTGCTGATCGATACCGACGAGATCTTTGAACAAGCCCAGCAGTTCATGAGCCACGTGATGCCGGACATGGCGCATCGCGTAAAACGCTACAGCGACGATGTGCCGCTGTTCTCGCGTTTCCAGATCGAACACCAGATCGAAACCGCCTACGCGCGCACCGTGCCGCTGCCATCGGGCGGCGCGATCGTGATCGACCACACCGAAGCGCTGGTCTCGATCGACGTCAACTCGGCGCGCGCCACCCGCGGCTCGGACATCGAAACCACTGCCTTCAATACCAACTGCGAAGCGGCCGACGAAGTCGCCCGCCAGCTGCGCCTGCGCGACCTGGGCGGCCTGATCGTGATCGACTTCATCGACATGGAAGTGGCCAAGAACCAGCGCGAAGTCGAACAGCGCCTCAAGGATGCCCTGCACCATGATCGTGCACGGGTCCAGATGGGCAAGATCTCGCGCTTTGGCCTGATGGAACTGTCGCGCCAGCGCCTGCGTCCTTCGCTGTCCGAAGGCTCGCACGTGACCTGCCCGCGCTGCTCGGGCACCGGCCACATCCGTGATACCGAATCGTCGGCCCTGCAAGTCCTGCGTATCATCCAGGAAGAGGCCATGAAAGAGAATTCGGCCGCCATCCACGTGCAGGTGCCGGTCGATGTCGCTGCCTTCCTGCTCAACGAGAAGCGCGGCGAAGTGCTCAAGATCGAGAACCGTCACCGCATCACCGTGATCCTGATCCCGAACAAGCACCTCGACACGCCGCACTACAAGCTCGAGCGCATCAAGCACGACGATCCGCGCCTGGAAGACGCGCACGCCAGCTATGCCATGGCCGAGACCGCCGACACCGACATGGCCTACGCCAAGCGCCAGAAAGAAGAAGCGAAACCGCGCCAGGAAGCCATGGTCAAGACCATCACCCCGGCCCAGCCGGCGCCCGTGGTCGACCGCAGCGAAGCGGCCAAGCCAGTCAAGCCGGTGGCGGCACCAGCTGCCGCCCCTGCCCCGGCGCCAGTTGAGAAGGGCTTCTTTGCCCGCCTGCGCGACTTCTTCTTCGGCAAACCTGAAGAGCCGGCCCCGGCCGCTGCGGTCGTGACCGAGAAGCCGGCCGCGCCAGCGCCAGCCGAGCGTGGCGATCGCAACAACCGCAACAAGAATGGCCGCAACGGTGGCCGCAATGGCGAACGTGGCGCCAAGCCAGGCCGTGAACGCGAAGAGCGCGACGCCGTTGCCACCACCATCGCCAAGGGCGCACCGGGCGAAGAAGTCGCCAAGTCGGCGCAGGGCGACGAGGCGCGCGAAGCCCGTCCACCGCGCCAGCCACGCGAGCCACGTGAGCGCAAGCCACGTGAACCGCGTGAGCCACGCGAGCCACGCGAACAGCTTGAAGGCGCGGTCCGTGTCGACGGCGCCGAGCGTCCTGAACGCGGCGAGCGCAAGGAACGCCAGCCACGCCAGCCGCGCGAGCGCACCGAACGTGTCGAACGCACCACCCAGGTGATCGAAGCCAAGCTCGATGAGGTCAATCTCACCCAGACCGTGGCCAGCGCCACCGTCGTGGTGAGCACCAGCGGCCCTGAAGGCAGCCAGGAAGTCGTGGAACAGATCGTCAAGTCGGTCACCACGATCGGCCCGGACGGCGAGGAACTCGACGAGGACGGCGAACCGCGCCGCCGCCGCCGTCGTGGCGGCCGTAATCGCAACCGCCGCGACCGCGACCAGGTCGAGGGCGAGGCACTGGAAGGTTCGGACGAAGCGCCTGCCTTCACCCCGGTAGCCGATGAAGAAGCGGCCAAGGTCGCTGCTGCGGCCAAGGCGGCGAAGGCCAAGCCGGCACGTGCTGCTACTGCGCAAGATGCGTGGCAATTCCCGACCTCGGCATCGGTGGCTGCTGCCAAGGCAGAGCAAGAAAAGGCTGCGGCGCCAGCGCCGGCACCTGCTCCTGCGCCGGTCGAAGCGGCTGCACCGGCAACTGTTGCCGACACGCCGATTCCGTTCCCGACTGCGGCATCGGTTGCTGCTGAGCAGAACATGTTCCCGACCGCCGCGTCGGTGGCTGCTGCACGTGCTGCGGCCGAGCCGGTTGCTGAAGTTGAAGCCGCATCGACGCCAGCACCTGCCCCGGCTGCGGTCGAGCAGGCACCGGTGGCGCAAGCTGCTCCGACGCCTGCCCCTGCTCCGGTGGTCGAGACCGCGCCAGTGACCGAACCGGTTGCCGCTTCGGCAGTCGAGCCGGCGCCTGCCGCCGCGCCGGCCATCACGGTCGCGCCGACGCCAGCAGCCGCACCGGCAGCCGTTGCACCGGCGCCGGGCGCCGCCCTGGCGGCCGCTCCAGCCGCCCCTGCCGAAGCACCGGCCAAGCTGGACGAAGTGCTGGCCCAGGCCGGCCTGCAACTGGCATCGACCGACCCTGAAAAGCTGCGCGCCGCCCAGGAAGCCGCAGTTGCCGCCCCAGTGCGCCTGGGCCGTGCCCGCAAGGCGGTCGAGGCGCCGGTCGCCGAGCCGCTGGTGCAGGTCGATACCACGCGCCAGTAAGCGCTATCGAGCCCCCTGCTCCAGCACGATCACGCTGCAGCAGATCGTCGTTCCCGCGCAGGCGGGAACCTAAGTTATTAGCGCTGTGGTAACGCGTGCAAACTTAGGTTCCCGCCTGCGCGGGAACGACGTTTTTGGGCTAACGATAACTTAGGTTCCCGCCTGCGCGGGAACGACGTTTTTTTGGGCTAACGAAAAAAAACATCACCTTATAGGGTACGGGCAGCTTCATCCGCCCCGTGCTATCGTACTGAAATGGCTGAAAAAATCATTCTGATCAATGACCTGCGCGCTTCTGCGTTGCAGGTTCCGGCCTTGCCTGAACCCCCGACTGGCTTGCTCAGCGATGCGCTCGGGCGGCCCCTGCACGACCTGCGTATCTCGGTCACCGACCGCTGTAACTTCCGCTGCGTGTACTGCATGCCCAAGGAAGTGTTCGACAAGGATTACCAATACCTGCCGCACGGCGAGCTTCTGTCGTTCGAGGAAATCACCCGCGTGGCGCGGCTGTTCATCGCGCACGGCGTCGAGAAGCTGCGCCTGACCGGCGGCGAGCCGCTGCTGCGCAAGAACCTCGAGCGCCTGGTGGCGATGCTGCGCGCGCTGCCGACGCCCAGCGGGCGGCCGCTCGACCTGACGCTCACCACAAATGGCTCGATCCTGGCGCGCAAGGCGCAGGCCCTGAAGGATGCGGGCCTGGACCGGGTCACCGTCTCGCTTGACGCGCTCGACGATCAGGTATTTCGCAGCATGAACGACGTCGACTTTTCCGTCGCTGACGTACTGCACGGCATCGACGCCGCCCACGCCGCCGGCCTGGGACCCGTAAAAGTCAATATGGTGGTCAAGGGCGGCACCAACGACGACCAGATCCTGCCGATGGCGCGCCACTTCAAGGGCTCGCCCACGATCCTGCGCTTCATCGAATTCATGGATGTCGGCGCCTCGAACGGCTGGAATATGCGCGACGTCGTGCCCTCGCACGAGGTGGTGCGGCGCATCTCGGCCGAGCTGCCCCTGGCGCCGGTGGCGGCCAACTACAGCGGCGAGACCGCTTCGCGCTGGCGCTACCTGGATGGCAGCGGCGAGGTCGGCATGATCTCGAGCGTCACCCAGGCCTTCTGCGGCGACTGCTCGCGCCTGCGCCTGTCGACCGAAGGCAAGCTGTATACCTGCCTGTTCGCCACCCGCGGCCACGACCTGCGCGCACTGCTGCGCGCGGACCGGAGCGACCTCGAACTCTCGGGCGCCATCGCCCAGCTGTGGCGTGGACGGGCGGACCGCTATTCCGAGACCCGCACGGCGGAGACCGGAATCGGTCAGCGCGACGGCGCCCGCAAAGTTGAAATGTCCTATATTGGCGGTTAATAACATATGGAACAAGGGATGATCAGCGGACTGGTACTGGCGGGCGGTCGCGGCTCGCGCATGGGCAATGTCGACAAAGGCCTGCAGCCTTTCCGTTCGAAAACGATGGTCGAGCATGTGCTGGCGCGCCTGCGTCCGCAGGTCGGACCGGTGGCGATCAGCGCCAACCGCAATCTCGATGCCTACCGTGCTTTCGATGTGATGGTGTTGCCGGATGAGATGGCAGACTATCCCGGGCCGCTGGCCGGTCTCGAAGCCGGCCTGCGTCACTGCGCCACGCCCTACCTGCTGGCGGTGCCCTGCGATTCGCCCTTCCTGCCCGACGACCTGGCTGCCCGCCTGTTCGCCGCGCTCGAAGAAGCGCACGCCGACGTCGCCTACGCCGCGACCCGGGAACCCGGTATGCGCGCACAAGCGCATCCTGTTTTCTGTCTGGTACGCGCGGACCGGCTGCCTGCGCTGTCGTCGTACCTGCTTGATGGCGGTCGCCGCGTCGACGGCTGGTACCGCGACCTGAAATCGGTCGAGGTAATCTTCGACGACGTTGACGCCTTCCGCAATATCAATACCCTGGACGAGCTGCGCGGGCTGGATGACGCAACGCCGCCCTTCCCCGCCAGCCTGGCCCAGGTGGCCAGCTGCATCAACGGCTACGATCCGGACGCTCTGCGCGTGGCCGACGCCCAGCGCATCATCCGCGACTTCGTGCAGCCGGTGCGGGCGGTCGAGATGGTGGCCTTGCGTGCCGCGCTCGGCCGCGTGCTGGCGCGCAACCTGGTCTCGCCAATCAATGTGCCGTCGCATGACAGTTCGGCCATGGATGGCTACGCGCTGCGCGGCAGCGACCTGCCTTCCGAGGGCACCGTTACCCTGAAGGTGGTCGGTATCGCGTATGCTGGCAAGCCGCTGGACATCGTCCCCGGCGCCGGCGAATGCGTGCGCATCATGACCGGCGGCGTCATGCCGGCCGGCTGCGACAGCGTGCTGCCGCAGGAATTCGCCGAGAGCACGACCGACGCCAGCGTGACCCTGCGTGCGGGCGCCATCCGTCCGGGCGACAACCGCCGCCTGGCGGGCGAGGACCTCAAGCTCGGCAGCGCTGCCCTGAAGGCCGGCCGCATCATCCGTCCGGCCGACCTCGGCCTGTGCGCCTCGCTCGGCTTTGCCGAGATTCCCGTGCAGCGCCGCCTGCGCGTGGCTTTCTTCTCGACCGGCGACGAGCTGCGCTCGATCGGCGAGCGGCTCGACGAGGGCTGCGTGTATGACAGCAACCGCTACACGATCTACGGCATGCTGCAGCGCCTGGGCTGCGAGATCATCGACATGGGCGTGGTGCGCGACAGCCCCGAGGCGCTCGAAGAAGCATTGCGCACGGCCTGCGAGAATGCCGACGCGATCATCACCTCGGGCGGGGTGTCGGTCGGTGCGGCCGACTACACGAAACAGGTGATGGCGCAGCTTGGCGACGTGACGTTCTGGAAGATCGGCATGCGGCCAGGGCGGCCACTGGCTTTCGGCCGGGTGTCGTCGAATGGCCGCAGCGCCTTTCTGTTCGGACTGCCGGGCAATCCGGTGGCCGTCATGGTGTCGTTCTACTTCTTCGCGCGCGAGGCCTTGCTGCGCATGATGGGGGCCGAGGCGCCGCTGCCGTTGTTGCGCGCGAGGTCAGGCGACGCAATCCGCAAGAAGCCGGGGCGTACCGAGTACCAGCGCGGCATCGTCGCGCGCGGCGCCGATGGCGAGCCGGCGGTGCGGATTACCGGGTCGCAGGGTTCGGGCATCCTGCGCTCAATGTCGGAGGCGAATTGCATGGTGGTGTTGCATGATGAACAGGGCAATATTGCTGCGGGCGAGATGGTGGACATCCTGCCGTTCGAAGGCTTGTTCTAACGCTGGCCTGGCGGGTAACAAGCAAGCGCCCGCCAGCGCCGCATAGCCGCCAGACCTGCTGTATGGACGGCTGCCTCTCCTCACATGATTGGCATGTCAGTCGTCGCGCTCCATCCCATCCGGCCCCAGCATCAACTGCGCCGCCTCGCTCGGCAACGCCTCCACCGACTTGAGCTTGCGCGCCATCTGGCGACTGCGCACCTCGGCGCTTTCGATGTTCTTGGCCGCCTTTTCCAGGGTCAGCTTGGTGGTCGCCAACACGTCGCCGAACTTGGTGAACTCGGTCTTCACCGCCCCCAGCACCTGCCACACCTCGGATGAGCGCTTCTCGAGCGCCAGCGTACGGAAGCCCATCTGCAGGCTATTGAGCAGCGCGGCCAGGGTCGATGGCCCGGCGATCGTCACCCGCAAGGTGCGCTGCAGGTCGTCGGCCAGGCCGGGGCGGCGCATCACCTCGGCGTACAGGCCTTCGGTCGGCAGGAACAGGATCGCAAAATCAGTCGTCTGCGGCGGCGACACGTATTTGTCGCAGATGGTGCGCGCCTCGCTACGCACCGCGCGTTCCAGCTCGGTGCCGGCGCGCGCCACGCCATCGGCGTCGGCCACGTCGGCCGCCGCCAGCAGGCGCTCGTACTGCTCTTTCGGGAATTTGGCGTCGATCGGCAACCAGAGCGGCGCGCCGCCGTCGACCACGCCCGGCAGCTTGATCGCGAATTCGACGCGCGCATTCGATCCCACCACCGTCTCGACGTTCTTGGCGTACTGATCGACAGTGAGCACCTGCTCCAGCAGCATCTCGAGCTGCACTTCGCCCCAGGTGCCGCGGGTCTTGACGTTGGTGAGTACGCGCTTCAGGTCGCCCACGCCGATCGCCAGTTGCTGCATCTCGCCCAGGCCCTGGTGCACTTTTTCGAGCCGGTCCGACACCTGGCGGAACGATTCGGAGAGGCGCGTCTCGAGCGTGGCGTGCAGCTTTTCGTCGACCGTCTGGCGCATCTCTTCCAGCCGCTTGGCGTTATCACTTTGCAGGTCGCGGATCTTGGTTTCCAGCGTGTTGCGCACTTCGAGCATGCGCTGGGCGTTCGATTCGGTCAGGTTGCCCAGGGTCTGCTGCAGCGTGTCGGCAAAGCGCTTCAGCGCGCGCGCCTGTTCTTCACGCCCGCTGCTCGAATGCAGCTGCATCTGCTGGCGCATGCTGTCGAGTTGCTGGACCGTGGCATTGTGATATTGGGACAGGTGGCCGGCCAGTTCCTGGCGCGTGGATTGGGCGCTCGACTGCAGCTCCTGGCGCAGCTCGCGTTCCAGGCGTTCGATGTGGCTGCCGTCGCCGCTGCTGCGCATGCGCAGGAGGACAATGACCAGCAAGCCGGCCACAATGACGAGGCCGACCAGGATGAGGATTTCGGCAACGGTCATGGTGGCGGTCAGTCGGGTTTGTTGCGCATCCAGTCGGCAGTCTGGAAGAAGGAGTTCATCATGCGCACGCGCAGCGTGTCGTCGTAGCCCATTTCTTCCATCGCCCAGGCCATGCAGCGCAGCCACTGGTCGCGTTCCTTGGTGCCGATCGCGTATGGCAGGTGACGCGCGCGCAGGCGCGGGTGGCCGTAGCGTTCGATGTACAGGTCGGGACCACCCATCCAGCCGGACAGGAACATGAACAGCTTCTCGCGCGAGCTGTCGTTGGGGACCGGGTGCATGACGTGGATGCCGGCGAAATCGGGCTCCAGCTGCATCAGGTCATAGAAGCGGTCGACCAGTTCGCGCAGGCGCTCGGCGCCGCCCATGATCTCATACAGGGTCTGTGGTTCGACCTGTACGTCAGTCGTTGATTCGGTGTGTTGTTCGGACATCCCGCAATGATAGCGTAGGATTGGCGGCTTTGCCGCCAACCCTACGTCGCTTACGCCTCGCGCAAGGTCTGCAACGGCGGCTGGCGCAACACGCCGCGCAAGCCGAGCCAGCCACCGACAATCGCGCACAGCGCGCCGACCAACAGCCCCGCGATCCACACGCCCGGCTCGAACACCCACGGGAACTTGAACTGGTAGGTCGCCAGCGCCCAGCCCAGCGTCGCGGCGCCGATCGCCGCCAGCAAACCAGCCAGGCCGCCCACCAGCACGAACTCGATCCGCTGCGCCTGCGCCAGCTGCTGGCGCGTGGCCCCGAGCGCGCGCAACAGGCCCGCTTCGCGCGTCCGTTCGGACTGCGATCCCATCAGCGCCGCATACAGCACCAGCACGCCCGACGCCAGCGTGAACAGGAACAGGAACTCGACCGCCGTCACCACCTGGTCGAGCACGTCCTGCAACTGGCGGATGATGCCGGAGACATCGATCACGGTCAGGTTCGGATGGTTGCGGGTCAGCGCATTGCCCAGGTTGGCGTTATCCTGCGGCACGTGGAACGCCGTCATATAGGTAGTCGGCGCATCCGCCATCGCCGCCGGATTGATGATGACGAAGAAGTTGGCGCGCATCGAACCCCATTCGAGCTTGCGCACGCTGGTGATCTTCGCCTCGACCAGCAGGCCGGCCATGTCGAAGCGCATGGTGTCGCCCAGCTTCAGGCCAAGGCGCTCCATGATGCTCTGCTCGACCGAGGCCTCGGCCACGCCGGGCGCATCGGTAAACCACTCGCCCTGCACCACCTCGTTCGCCAGCGGCAGCACCTTGGTGGTCGACAGGTTGAATTCGCGGTTCGCCAGGCGCCGCGCCTCGCCGTCCTGGAAAGTCTCGCGCGTGATCGCCTCGCCATTGAGCGCGGTAAGTCGGCCGCGGATCATCGGATACAGCACCGGTTCCTTGACGCCGGCCGCCACCAGCTGGCCTTCGACGCCCTGCTTCTGCTCGGGCAGGATGTTGATCACGAAGCGGTTCGGTGCATCGGCCGGGGTGGCCAGCTGCCAGGCCGCCATCAGGTCGCCGCGCACCACGGTCAGCAGCAAGAGCGCCATCAGGCCCAGCGCCAGCGACACCACCTGCACCACGGTGGCGCCCGGACGGCGCTGCAGCGAGGTGACCGCGAAGCGCCAGGCCTGGTGCTGGAACGCCCCGCGCATGCGGCGCAGCCCTTGCAGGCCAAGCCAGGCCACCAGCGCGAAGAAGGCAAAGCCGCCCAGGAAGCCGCCGGCGGTGATCAACGCCAGGGTAGCGTCGCCCGCCTGCCACAACAGCAGCAGGAAGAATACGCCGATGCCCAGGCCATAGGTGGCCAGCGCCGCCGGCTGCGGCGCGCCCTGCTCGCGCCGGATTACGCGGTTGTGCGGCACGTTGCGCAGCTGGAGGATCGGCGGCAGTGCGAAGCCGACCAGCAGCAGCAGGCCGGTGGCGATGCCCTGCAGCGCCGGCAGCATCGACACCGGCGGCAGGTCGGTCTTGATCAGCGAGGCGATCATCTCGAGCAGCACGAAGTGGGCGCCGAAGCCGACCAGCACCCCGATCACGCTGCCAAGTAGACCAATGAAGGCGAATTCGAGCAGGTACAGCAAGGTGACCTGGTTCTGGGTCAGGCCCAGGCAGCGCAGCATGGCACAGGCGTCCAGGTGGCGGCCCATGAAGCGGCGCGCCGCCATCGCCACCGCGACCGCCGCCAGCATCGCCGACAACAGGCCGACCAATGACAGGAACAGGCCGGCGCGGTCGAGCGTGGCGCGCATCTCGGGACGGCCGTTTTCCAGCGTCTCGATGCGCACGCCTTTGATGTTGTTGTCGCGGATCTGGGTGCGCAACCACTGTTCGTAGTCGCGCACCGCGGCCATGTCGTTCGCGTTTTTCGAGGCGACCATCAGGCGGAAGCTCACGCGCGCGAAATCGTCGACCAGGCCAGTCGCCTGCAGGTCGTCCAGCGCCAGCATCACGCGCGGCGCGAAGTTGGCGAACGAGGCGCCCTTATCGGGCTCGGTGGCGATCAGCTGGGCGATGCGGAACTGGCTGTTGCCCAGCGTGAGCATGGCGCCAACCTCGGTGCGCAGCTGCGGCAAGAGGCCGGGATCGACCCACACCGTGCCGGGCGCCGGCACCTCGCGCGTGGGCGTTCCCTGCGCGCCGCCGGCGGCGACCGGGTCAAGGGTGATGCTCACCTGCCCGCGCAGCGGATAGCCTGCCGATACCGCCTTGATCGACGACAGCTGGGCCAGCGAATCGTCGCCCTCGCCGGCTTGCGCCATGCTCGGAAAGGTAACGGTATCGGCCAGCACCAGGCCGCGCTTGAGCGCCTCGGCACGCCACTCCTGGCGCACCGGATCGTCGGTGTTGACCAGCAGGTCGGCGCCGAGCAGTTGATGGGCGTCGCGGTCCATGCCCGCGCGCATGCGGTCGATGAAGAAGCCGACCGAACTCAATGCCGCGACTGCGACGATCAGCGCCACCAGCAGGAAGCGCAGCTCACCGGCGCGCCAGTCGCGCGCCGTCATGCGAAGAGCCTGGACGAACATGGAAACGCTCCGTTGAATAAGATCAGGCGTTGGCGAAGAAGTCGTCGACTTCGGCGAGGAAGGCGCGCTTGCGCTCCGGGTCGACGAAGGCGGCCTGGAAGCTGTTGCGCGCCAGTTGCTGCGCGTGGCTTGCGTCAAGCGGCAGCGCGTCAAAAGCGGCGAAATAATTCTCGTTGACGTAGCCGCCGAAATAGGCCGGATCGTCCGAGTTGACGGTCACCGCCAGGTTCGCATCGAGCAGCGTGCGCAGGTTGTGCGAGCCCATCACATCGAATACGCGCAGCTTGATGTTCGACAGCGGGCACACGGTCAGCGCCATCTGCTCGCGCGCCAGGCGTTCGACCAGGGCCGGGCTTTCGAGGCTGCGCACGCCGTGGTCGATGCGTTCGACCTTGAGCACATCGAGCGCGCTTTCGATATAGGCCGGCGGGCCTTCTTCGCCGGCATGCGCGACCAGGCGCAGGCCAAGCGCGCGGGCACGCTCGAATACGCGCGCGAACTTCTCGGGCGGGTGGCCGACCTCGGACGAATCGAGGCCGACGCCGATGAATTTATCGCGGTATGGCAGCGACTCTTCGAGCGTGGCGATCGCCTCGTCTTCGGACAGGTGGCGCAGGAAGCACATGATCAGGCTGGCGCTCAGTGGCGCATCCTGGCAGGCGCGCCAGATGCCGTTGATCGCGGTCTCGAACGGCACGCCGCGCGCGGTATGCGTTTGCGGATCGAAGAAGATCTCGGTGTGGCGGACATTGTCGGCATGGGCGCGCGCCAGATAGGCGGCGGTCATGTCGTAGAAGTCTTGTTCCTTCAGCAGCACGCTGGCGCCGGCATAATAGATATCAAGGAAGGATTGGAGGTCGCTGAAAGCATAGGCCTCGCGCAACGCTTCGACTGAGCTGTAGGCAAGTTTGACGCCGTTTCTTTGCGCAAGCTCAAAAATAAGTTCTGGCTCGAGCGAGCCCTCAATGTGGATGTGCAGTTCTGCCTTGGGCATGTTCTGCAGCAGGTTGCGCAGGCGTTCGTCGAGCATGGTTTTCTCCAACAGCTACTTCAGTAAATATTGATTGGTGCGAGGCCGTGCGCTTGTCTTGCGGCGGGCCGACCGACAAGTGTAACGCATGCCGGCTTTCCGCCTGCGCATCAGCGAAAACAGCCCGGTTCGTCTCCATGACATGCACGATACGCGTGCGCCGTGTGTTGAGCGGTTCGTGCACTATCGGCGCACAACGGAAGAAAATGGAAGTGCCGACTGCATGCCGATCTTCGTGTTCAAACCGGCCCCGACGCCGTGTTCCGGCTCCTGCTTTCCAGGGCCGCCTCGACGCCCGCAAAAACCGACTTTCCATAGTCGAATTGGCACTTGTTACCGCTTCAAACGCTCGCACGACACTGCTTTGACTTCGGAAACTAATAGGCACATAATAAATTTCATAAACGCAAAAAAGACGTTCTCCGACAGCGCCGTTTTCGGCGGCCTGGACGATCCGGCTACCGGCCGATCGATAACAAGCAATCGCACGTGATATTCAACGGCGCCGGCCATCCCGGCGCGGCACGTGACGACCGAACATGGAGTACGCGACAAAGACCGGGGCCCCGGGCAGCCTGCGCAATGGCTGCTGTGACAGTGATTCGTTGTTGGCACATTAAAGGAACTTCAATGAGTATCTTTGAAAACTACGCGGCCCGCTATGAGCGTACCCGGGAAGAAGAATTCTCCCTGGGAGAATATCTTCAACTATGCAAGAAAGACCCGCTGACCTACGCCAGCGCGCCGGAACGCATGCTGGCTGCGATCGGCGAGCCGACCCTGGTCGATACCCGCCTCGACCCGCGCTTGTCGCGCATCTTTGCCAACAAGGTGATCAAGATCTATCCGGCCTTCCGCGAGTTCTACGGCATGGAAGAAGTGATCGAGCAGGTGGTGTCTTATTTCCGCCATGCGGCGCAAGGCCTCGAAGAGCGCAAGCAGATCCTGTATCTGCTCGGCCCGGTCGGCGGCGGCAAATCGTCGATCGCCGAAAAACTCAAGAGCCTGATGGAACTTGTGCCCTTCTATGCGATCAAGGGTTCGCCGGTCAATGAATCGCCGCTCGGCCTGTTCAACGAGATCGAAGACGGCACCATCCTCGAAGAAGACTACGGCATTCCGCGCCGCTACCTGCGCACCATCCCGAGTCCGTGGGCCGTCAAGCGCCTGCACGAATTCGGCGGCGACATCAATAAATTCCGGGTGGTCAAGCGCTACCCGTCGATCCTCAAGCAGACCGCGATTTCCAAGACCGAACCGGGCGACGAGAACAACCAGGATATCTCTTCGCTGGTGGGCAAGGTCGACATCCGCAAGCTTGAAGATTTTCCACAAGACGATCCGGATGCCTACAGCTATTCCGGCGGCCTGTGCCTGTCGAACCAGGGCCTGATGGAATTCGTCGAGATGTTCAAGGCGCCGATCAAGGTGCTGCATCCTCTCCTGACGGCCACGCAAGAGGGCAACTACAAGGGCACCGAGGGTTTCGGCGCGATCCCGTTCGACGGCATCGTGCTGGCCCACTCGAACGAATCCGAATGGAAGACCTTCCGCAACAACCGCAATAACGAGGCATTCCTCGACCGTATTTATATCGTGAAGGTGCCGTATTGCCTGCGCGTGTCCGACGAGGTGCAAATCTACGACAAGCTGCTGCGTAATTCCTCGCTCGACAAGGCGCCGTGCGCGCCCGGCACCCTGCGCATGATGTCGCAGTTCGCCGTGCTGTCGCGCCTGAAGGATCCCGAGAACTCGAGCATCTTTTCCAAGATGCTGGTCTACGATGGCGACAACCTCAAGGACACCGATCCCAAGGCCAAGTCGCTGCATGAATACGTCGATTACGCCGGGGTGGACGAAGGCATGAACGGGCTGTCGACCCGCTTCGCCTTCAAGATCCTGTCCAAGGTCTTCAACTTCGACAATACCGAGGTGGCGGCCAATCCGGTGCACCTGCTGTATGTACTCGAACAGCAGATCGAGCGCGAGCAGTTCCCGCCCGAGACCGAGCAGCGCTATCTCTCGTATATCAAGGAGCATCTTGCGCAGCGCTATGTCGACTTTATCGGCAAGGAGATCCAGACCGCCTACCTGGAAAGCTATTCCGAGTATGGCCAGAATATCTTCGACCGCTACGTGACGTTTGCCGACTTCTGGATCCAGGATCAGGAATTCCGCGATCCCGATACCGGCGAGAGCTTTGATCGCGAATCGCTGAACGCCGAACTGGAAAAGATCGAAAAGCCGGCCGGTATTTCGAATCCCAAGGATTTCCGCAACGAGATCGTCAACTTCAGCCTGCGGGCACGCGCCACCAATGCCGGCAAGAATCCGGCCTGGACCAGCTACGAGAAGTTCCGCAGCGTGATCGAGAAGAAAATGTTCTCGAATACCGAGGAACTTTTGCCGGTGATTTCCTTCAATGCAAAAGCGAGCGCCGAGGATGCGAACAAGCATGCCGACTTCGTGGCCCGCATGGTAGAGAAAGGCTACACACCGAAGCAGGTGCGTTTGTTGTGCGAATGGTATTTGCGCGTGAGGAAGTCGTCGTAAATAGTGACGTTGTCGGATTGCATGCGTAGGGTGGACGGGAACCCGTCCTCCCTACGTGGTGACCCAGCGCGTTGCCGGTTGGCTGCAGGCGCCACCGGCATTCGGCAACAATGCGCGTGCATCGCACGCTCGTTCGCGCAGCGTATTAAGATAGGGGTGTCGTCGCTGGCGACGACATCAGAGCGCGAGCGGTAGATCTTGTGCCGACAGTTCCGCGCTTATATTGAGCAGGAGGCCTGTTTTGACTTACCTCATCGACCGTCGCTTGCAGGGCAAGAACAAGTCAGCGGTCAACCGCGAACGCTTCCTGCGCCGCTACAAGGGGCAGATCAAGGACGCGGTCGGCCGCGCGATCAAGGGCCGTTCGATCACCGACATCGAGAACGGCGAAAAGGTCACCATTCCCGTCAAGGACGTGAATGAACCCCATTTCGGTCACGCCCATGGCGGTGTGTACGAAACCGTCAACCCCGGCAATACCGAATACCAGAAAGGCGACCAGTTCAGCCGTCCGCGCGGCGGGGCCGGCGGCGCCGGGCGCGGGCGCGCCGGCAACAGCGACCAGACTGTCGAAGACGATTTCATCTTCGAACTGTCGCGCGAAGAATTCATGAATTACTTCTTCGAGGATCTCGAGCTGCCGAACATGGTCAAGACGCAGCTGTCCCAGACCATCGAATACAAGAACCAGCGCGCCGGCTACAACGTCTCCGGCACGCCCTCGAATATCCACGTGCTGCGCTCGCTGCGCGGCGCCCTGGGCCGGCGCATCGCCATCGGCGGGCCGGCGCGGCGCGAACTGGCCGAGGCTGAGGAAGCGTTACAGGCACTGCTGGACCAGGGAGCGCCATCCGACGATGAGCAAGTGGTCGAGCTGAAAGACCGCATCCACCACCTGCACATCCGGCTCAATGCGATTCCCTTCATCGATCCCTTCGACCTGCGTTATTCAAACCGGATCAAGGTGCCCAAGCCCAGCACCCAGGCCGTGATGTTCTGCATCATGGACGTCTCGGGCTCGATGGACGAAACGCGCAAGGATACGGCCAAGCGCTTCTTCATCCTGCTCTATCTCTTCCTCAAGCGGGTCTACGAGAAAATCGACGTCGTCTTCATCCGCCATCATACGGCGGCGGCCGAGGTCGACGAGAACGAGTTCTTCCATTCGCGCGAGTCCGGCGGCACGGTCGTCTCGTCTGCCTTGCATCTGCTGCAGAAAGTGATCACCGAGCGTTATGGCAGTGCCGACTGGAACGCCTACGTGGCCCAGGCCTCGGACGGCGACAACTGGGACAACGACTCGGTGCTGTGCAAGCAGATCCTTACCAGCGCGATCATGCCGCGCGTGCAGTATTACACCTATGTCGAAATCACCGACGGCCCGCCGCAGAACCTGTGGGAACAATACTGCGACGTCGCCGCCCAGCACCGCAATTTCGCGATGCAAAAGATCGTGACCCCGGCCGACATCTACCCGGTGTTCCGGGAACTGTTCAAAAAGCAGGCTACACGCTAGGCGAACAGAGCAATATAACAGCGAGGCGCCCCATGCCAAGAGATCCGAACAACCCGCGCGCCCTGCCCGAACAGTCGGAGTGGACCTTCGACCTGATCGAGCAGGCGCACGAAGAAATCAAGCGGGTGGCCAAGCGCTACGGCCTGGACACCTATCCCAACCAGCTCGAGATCATTACTGCCGAGCAGATGATGGATGCCTATACCTCGGTGGGCATGCCTGTATCCTATAACCACTGGTCCTTCGGCAAGCACTTCCTGAGCACCGAGAAGAGCTACCGCCGCGGCCAGATGGGCCTGGCCTACGAGATCGTCATCAACTCGAATCCCTGCATCGCCTACCTGATGGAAGAAAACAGCCTGACGATGCAGGCGCTGGTGATCGCCCATGCCGCCTACGGCCACAACTCTTTCTTCAAGGGCAACTACCTGTTCCGCAGCTGGACCGATGCCGACGCCATCGTCGACTATATGGTGTTCGCCAAAAACTATATCGCCGAGTGCGAGCAGCGCTATGGCATCGATGCGGTCGAGGAATTGCTCGATTCCTGCCACGCCCTGCAGAACTACGGCGTCGACCGCTATAAACGGCCGGCCAAGCTGTCGGTGGCGCAAGAGGCGGCGCGCACCAAGGAGCGCGAGGAATACGCCCAGTCCCAGGTCAACTCGATATGGCGCACCCTGCCCCAGCGCGAAGAACAGGTGGCCGATGCCCCGGTACACCGCTTCCCGCCCGAGCCCGAGGAAAACCTGCTGTATTTCATCGAGAAGTACGCGCCGCTGCTCGAACCCTGGCAGCGCGAGCTGGTGCGCATCACACGCAAGATCTCGCAGTACTTTTATCCGCAGCGCCAGACGCAGGTGATGAACGAGGGCTGGGCCACCTTCTGGCACTACACGATCCTGCAAGACCTCTATAAAGAAGGGATAGTCGGCGACGGCTTCATGCTCGAGTTCTTGCAGAGCCATACGAATGTTGTCTACCAGCCCCCCGCGAACAGCCCGTATTACAGCGGGATCAATCCGTATGCGCTCGGGTTCGCGATGATGACCGATATTCGCCGGATCTGCGAAGAGCCGACCGAAGAAGACCGCGCCTGGTTTCCCGACATCGCCGGCAGCGACTGGCTCAAGACGCTCGACTTCGCGATGCGCAACTTCAAGGACGAAAGCTTCATCGCCCAGTACCTGTCGCCCAAGCTGATCCGCGAGTTCCATTTCTTTGCCGTGCTCGATGATGACCGCAGCGACAAGCTCACCATCTCGGCCATCCACGACGAGGCCGGCTACCGCTACGTGCGCCACAAGCTGGCCGAGCAGTACAACCTGGGCAGCCGCGAACCGAATATCCAGGTCTGGCAGGTCAATACCCGTGACGACCGGGCGCTGACCCTGCGCCACACGCAATACAACCGCCGCCCGCTCAACGGGCAGGCGCAAGAAGTCCTCAAGCACGTGGCGCGGCTATGGGGCTTCGACGTGCGGCTCGAGACGGCCGACCCGGACGGCCACGTGGTCAGCTTCCTCGAGTGCCGGCGCGAGAAGCGCGGACGCTGATCATCCCAGCCCGACCCGGGCGCATGCTCAAATCATGAACATGTGGAGATTTCTCCGCAGTGCACGTTCGGGTTGAACGCGTGGACGGGCGCCCCGTCCACCCCACATCCGGCCATGACGCCCCATCGTGAGGCAATCAAGGCCCCACCGTATGGCAAACACGCCCCACTGCGCGGCACCAGCACCTTCCTTTGCTTATGCATGTTCAATTCACCGCATCCACTATCGCCAACATACAGATTTCATGGTATGTTTCCGACACAGATGTTAGCGCTGTCACAACCAAGTCATCGCAATGTGGTGGTGAAGGGCCTAGCAAAACTAAGTAATATAGTTTGTCCTGCAAGGTGTTCGGGTGCGCAGCTTCGACTCCTGTCCAGACGAAGTAGTTATATAGCGCGCGGTTGACTCATCTCAACGGCTATAACGGGTATCACCTTTATCTATACCTTGTGTGCGCCAGAGGCCGCTACCAGGCGCTTCCGGTGCATCGGGGCAACCGATGAAGTTTAGCTATCGTTTGCAGAAAGACCAGTTCAAGTGCGTATGAAATTTGCCAAATGAGTGATTCAGCATCATATATTTGGCGAAATTCGCATCTCTACTGATCTTCCACGCAGGAGGAGAATCGCTACATAAAACTACAAATTTTTCGGCCTTCCGAACCCCGTAAAGCGACCTCGCCAGGCTTGTATAGATGAGCTTGTTTGCCTGCATTTACAGGTAGTTAGCGCACCTTTCGACGCCGTAAAAATGTATGTGCAAAAAAGAATTCGTAGGTATAATTCTTCGATGTCCCGGATGCGGCTCTAGGCTTTTGTCGTGTTTAGTGGGTTTGGTAGCAACAAAAAAGAGTTGGTATTGGAGAAATATGGCATGAATTTTTCGAATGAGAAGCAACCCGGGAAGAATCTCACAGGATTCATCGTTGTCCTCATCTTCCACATCCTTGTGGGATGGGCACTCGTGGCTGGCCTGGGTACCCGGATCGTCACCACGGTGACCGAAGCGGTGGAAACCAAGCTGATCGAAGAGACAGCACCGCCGCCGCCGCCGGAAACACCGCCGCCGCCGCCGCCGCCAGAAATGAAAGCGCCGCCGCCGCCGTTCATCCCGCCGGTCGAAGTGCAGGTGCAGCAACCGCCGCCACCGCAAAACACGATCGCTACCGCGACCAATACGCCGCCGCCGACCACTTCGCTGGCTCCGCCGGCACCGCCAGCACCTCCGGCTCCGCCGGCACCGCCGGCACGTGGTCCTAGCCGCACCGAAGCAGTTGCTGACTTTAATACTTGCGCACGTCCGGAATATCCACGTTCGTCGCAACGCAATGAAGAAACCGGTACCACGACCCTGCAGTTCCTGATCGGTGTCGATGGTCGGGTGATCGAAGCCAAGCTGGCGAAGTCGAGTGGCTTCCGTGACTTGGACCGGGCCGCGCAATCGGCTCTGAGCAAATGCCGATTCAAGCCCGCCATGATTGATGGCAAGCCGGAACAGGCGTGGACAGCGGTGCAGTACGTCTGGACGCTGGAATAAAACCGAGGCAGAACACCGTCTCAAATTTTGATTGTCGTTGTCATTAGTTCAGCGAACTGTCTATTTAATATCTTTGGAGGAAGCATGTTTAAGAATACCCGTTTGTCCGCTTTCCTGGCGGCTGTCCTGTTGTCGGTTACTGCAGCATCGGCTCTGGTCTCGGCCCCGGCCTTCGCTCAAGAAACCCCAGCAGCTGACGCAGCTCCAGCAGCGACCGACGCAGCTGCACCAGCTGTCGATCCAGCTGCTGCTCCCGCAGACGCTGCTGCTCCGGCAGATGCTGGCGCGCCAGCCGCTGCCCCAGGTGGCGAGCAGACCGAAGAAGTCTACAATCCATACGGCCTGCAAGCCATGTGGGAACACGGCGACTTCGTCAACAAAGGCACCCTGATCATCCTGTCGCTGATGTCGATCGGTTCGTGGTACATCATCATCACCAAGCTGATCGATCAGCAAAAAGTGATGCGTCAAGCTAAAGACATGCAAGCCAAGTTCTGGAAAGCACCGTCGATCGCTGCTGGTTCGGCTCAGCTGAAAGAAGGCTCGCCATTCCGCTTCATCGCTGAAACCGGCACCAAGGCTACCCAGCACCACGACGGCGCCCTGCTCGAGCAGATCGACCTGTCGACCTGGGTCACCATGCAGATCCAGCGTTCGGTCGACCGCGTCCAGTCGCGTCTGCAAGATGGCCTGTCGTTCCTGGCAACCGTCGGTTCGACCTCGCCGTTCATCGGTCTGTTCGGTACCGTCTGGGGCATCTACAACGCACTGACCGCCATCGGCATGTCGGGTAACGCATCGATCGACAAGGTTGCAGGTCCAGTCGGTGAAGCACTGATCATGACCGCCTTCGGTCTGTTCGTTGCAGTTCCTGCCGTCCTGGGTTACAACTGGCTGGTGCGTCGTAACAAGACCGTGCTGGAAGAAGTCCGCTCGTTCTCGGCTGACGTGCACTCGGTGCTGATCTCGGGCGCAATGTCGACCTCGAACGCAGCTGCACAAGCTAAAAAGATTGGATAAATTATGTCGATGAGTGTCGGTTCCGATTCCGGCGAAGATGCACTGAATTCAGAGATCAACACGACGCCACTCGTTGACATCATGTTGGTTCTTCTGATCATCTTCCTGATCACGAGCCCGGTGGTTCTGAATCTGCAGAAAGTTACGCTGCCTGAAGAAGAGAACCAGGTCACCCTGTCCAAACCGGAAGACGTCAATATCACCGTCAATAAAGACGGCGAGATGTACTACAACCAGACTCACCTCGCGAACACGGACGAGCTGTTCAAGTTCCTCGCGGAGCAGTCGGTGAAAGTGCCGCAACCGGCGGTGAAAGTTCGTGGCGACCAGGAAGCCCGCTACGAAGCAATCGGCCGGGTCATTTACACGGCACAACGTGCTGGTGTGCAGAAGGTTGGTTTCGTTATTCAGCCGCAATAAGCTGATAGCGCCGCACGCGGCGCCTGGTTGTCAAACCAGGCGCCGTCACCTTCTCCCCAACATTTGATAAGGACACACCATGAGTATGAACGTAGGTGGAGGCTCCGCAGCGGATGCGGATCCGGAACCGATGATGGAAATGAACATGACGCCGTTGATCGACGTCTTGCTCGTTCTTATCATCATGCTGATTATTACGATTCCGAAGCAAGATCACTCGGTCAATCTGAACATGCCAGTTGGTAACCCGCCCCTGAGCGATATCAAGCCTGTCGTGATCACGATCGATGTCGACTTCGACGGTACCATCCTCTGGGATGGCGAAGTCGTGCCAGATCGCGCTACGCTGGAAGCCAAGATGAACGCTGTCGCCGCCATCCCTGACCAGCCTGAAGTGCACTTGCGTCCGAATAAGCTGGTAGAGTACAAGGTTGTTGCCGGTGTCATGGCATCTGCCCAGCGTATCGGCGTCACCAAAATCGGCATGGTCGGTAACGAGCAGTTCCAGTAATCGTTCCATGTTTGACCAACACGGCAGGGCTATCCCTGCCGTGTCCATTTTGAAATAAGGATTTTCAGATGATCAAGTTCCGTCTCGCTCACCTCAGCCTTGCAATGGCCGCTCTGGGCTTTACCGCGCTCACCCCGGTCATCGGCCTGTCTTCCGCCGTCGCGCAGGAAGCCATGCGCGCGGAGATTGGCAAACCGCTGCAGCAAGCCCAGGCCCAGATGAAACAGGGCAAGCACAAGGAAGCACTGGCCACCCTGCGCGGACTGGATAAAGTAGGCAACAAGACCGCCAATGAAAGCTACCTGATCGAGCGCGTTCGCGCTGGTGCAGCTTCCTCGGCCGGCGATTACGACACTGCCGCCAAATCCTTCGAAGCCCTGCTCGCATCGGGCAAGCTGAACGCCAACGAGCGTTCGCAATTCGCCGAAGGCCTGGTGGGCATCTATATGCGTGCAGGCGACCTGAACAAAGCCAACAGCACGATCCAGACCCTGCTCAAGCAGAAAGAAGATCCGAAGCTGCGCGCTTACCTGCTGCAGAACTATTACAAGCAAGGCAATACCGCCGCCCTCGAGCAAGAACTGCGCACCATCGAGAAAAGTGGCCGCCTGAGCGAAGACCAACTGGGCATGCTGGCCAATATCCAGCTGAAGAAGAACGATACCGCAGGCTACGTGCGCACCATCGAGAAGCTGGCCGCCAGCTATCCGAAGGCCCAGTACTGGACCGACCTGCTCAATCGCGTGCAACGTCAGCCTGGCTACTCGAGCCGCCTGAACGTCGACGTGTATCGCCTCAAGCTGGCCAATAACCTGCTCAAGAAGCCGAGCGAGTACATGGAAATGGCCCAGCTGGTGCTGCAGGCGAAAGCCCCGGCCGAAGCGATCAAGATCATCGACCGCGGCTACAAGGCCGGCGCCTTGGGTACCGGTACCGATGCGGCGCGTCACCAGCGCCTGAAGGAACTGGCTGAGAAGAACCTGGCTGAGCAAAACAAGAACTTTGCTACCCTGGAAGCCGAGCACACCGCAGTCAAGGACAACGACTCGCTGGTGGGCCTGGGTTACGCACTGGTGCAGGCTGGCCAGGCTGACAAGGGTCTGAAGATGATGGAAGCGGCGATCAAGGCCGGTGGCCTGAAAAACGCCGAAGACGCCAAGCTGCGCCTGGGCGAAGCGTATGCTGCAGCCGGCAAGAAGTCGCAAGCAATCTCCACGCTCAAGACCGTGGGCGGCAAGGACGGCACCGCCGAACTGGCCCGCTACTGGATCCTGGCGATCAACAATCCGCTGTCCTGATCGGCCTGTCCCCGCACAGGCGCGGAGCCATCTGACGCGCGAAAGTAGCGTCACCCCATCGTCCCCGCGCAGGCGGGGACCCAAGGTTTCACGCATACCACTTCGGTTCGACGAAGTAGCTGCGCTGGCGAACTTGGGTCCCCGCCTTCGCGGGGACGACGTTTTTATGATCTCCCCGCCAACCATCACCGCGTCAGCGGCCCAGCCGCCAACGCCACGGTTGCCTTGCTGTTACCGTATATAATCAAGGTTTTAGCGCCGCTCCATTGTCGCGCGGCTTGCAAACCGGACCCAGATTTGATGAAGGTATTTCGCGGACTCCCCAACGACAGGGCGCGCGCACCCTGCGCGCTCACGATCGGCAATTTCGACGGCGTCCATCGCGGCCACCAGGCCCTGCTGTCCCACGTGCGCAGCGCCGCCGCCGCACTCGGCCTGGAAGCGGCCGTGATGACGTTCGAGCCCCACCCACGCGAATACTTCGCCCGCAAGTCGGGCGACCTGTCCCGGGCCCCGGCCCGCATCGCCAACCTGCGCGACAAGCTCGAAGACCTCGACCACGCCGGCATCGACCGCGTCATCGTCGAGCATTTCAATGAACAGTTCGCCGCGATGTCGCCGCGCGATTTCATTGAACGCGTGCTGGTCCACGGCCTGCACGTCAAGTGGCTGATGGTGGGCGACGATTTTCGCTTCGGCGCGCGGCGCGTGGGCGATATCGCCATGCTGCAAGAGGCGGGCCGCGAATTCGGCTTCGAGGTCCACACCCTCGACGCGGTCATGCTCGGCGACCAGCGCATATCGTCGTCGGCCGTGCGCGCCGCCCTGCTCGAAGGCGATTTCACCCGCACCCGCGAACTGCTCGGCCATCCATACGCCATGTCGGGCCACGTGATTCACGGCCAGAAGCTCGGCCGCACGCTCGGCTTCCCGACCATGAACCTGCGCGTGGCGCATCGCCCTGCCCTGTCGGGCATCTTCGTGGTGCAAGTGCATGGCCTGGCGGACGGGCCCTTGCCGGCCGTGGCCAGCCTGGGCGTGCGTCCCACGGTCGAAGATGCCGGGCGTATGCTGCTTGAAGTCCATGTGTTCGACTACACCCAGCAATGCTACGGCAAGCTGGTGCGCGTGGAATTTTTGGCCAAGCTGCGCGACGAAGAGAAATACGACGACCTGGCCACGCTCACCGCCGCGATCGACAATGACGCGGCCCAGGCGCGCGCCTTCTTCGCCCATCGCCATGGTGCGCTGACCGCGACCGACCGAATTTGAGCGCCGTTTTTTAGCGCACCTTCCGGCTGTCACGTCGACGCCCGAAGCGCCTCACCCAGATCCCGCCGCGGCGCCCTGCGCCGGGCACAGAACACTTACCAGAAGAAGCTTATGTCCGATACCAAACAGAATAACGCGCCCAAGGGCGGCAAGAAGCCTGAAAGCAAATACCCGGTCAATATGACCGACACCCCATTCCCGATGCGCGGCGATCTCGCCAAGCGCGAGCCGGGCTGGGTCAAGCAGTGGCAGGATAAAAAACTCTACGAGCGCGTGCGCAAGGCCGCCGCCGGTCGTCCAAAATTCATACTGCACGACGGCCCACCGTATGCCAACGGCGACATCCATCTGGGCCACGCCGTCAACAAGATCCTCAAGGATATGGTCATCAAGTCGCGCACGATCGCCGGCTTCGACGCGCCGTATGTGCCGGGCTGGGACTGCCACGGCATGCCGATCGAGATCCAGATCGAAAAACTGTACGGCAAGAACCTGCCGACCGCCGAAGTGCTGCAAAAGGCGCGCGCCTATGCGCTTGAGCAGATCGACCGCCAGCGCGCCGGCTTCATCCGCCTGGGCGTGCTGGGCGAATGGGACAACCCGTACATGACCATGGCCTACGGCAATGAAGCCGACGAGCTGCGCGCGCTCGGCACCTTGCTCGAAAAAGGCTATGTCTACCGCGGCCTGAAACCGGTCAACTGGTGTTTCGATTGCGGTTCGGCGCTGGCCGAAGCCGAAGTCGAGTACCAGGACAAGCGCGACCCGGCAATCGACGTCGGCTTCGCCTTCCACGAACAGGACAAGATCGCCGCCGCCTTCGGCCTGGCCAAGCTGCCGGTCGACAAGGGCTTCATCGTGATCTGGACCACGACGCCGTGGACCATCCCGTCCAACCAGGCGCTGAACGTCGGCCCGGAAGTCGGCTACTCGCTGGTGCAGGTCGAGCGCGACGGTCAGCCGCAACTGCTGATCCTGGGTTCGGAGCTGGTCGAATCGGTGCTGGCCCGCTACAAGCTGGAAGGCACGGTCATCGCCACCACCACGGGCGACAAACTCGAAGGCATCCGCTTCAAGCATCCGCTGCACGCGCAAAACGCGTTCTACGACCGCCTGTCGCCGGTCTACCTGGCCGACTACGTGACCGTCGACAGCGGTACCGGCGTGGTCCACTCGGCGCCGGCCTATGGCCTGGAAGACTTCCAGTCGTGCAAGGAGCACGGCATGAAGGACGACGAGATGCTCAAGCCCGTGATGGGCGACGGCCGCTTTGCCTCGACCCTGCCGCTGTTCGGCGGCTTGACGATCTGGGAAGCGAGCAAACCGATCTGCGCCGCGTTGACCGAAGCCGGCGCCCTGTTCGAACTCAAGATGTTCGACCACAGCTACATGCACTGCTGGCGCCATAAAACCCCGATCGTCTACCGCGCCACCAGCCAGTGGTTCGCCGGCATGGACGTCACGCCGAAGGACGGCGGCCCGACCCTGCGTCAGAGCGCGCTGGCCGGCATCGAGAAGACCCAGTTCTTCCCGGACTGGGGCCAGGCGCGCCTGCACGGCATGATCGAGAACCGTCCGGACTGGACCCTGTCGCGCCAGCGCCAGTGGGGCGTGCCGATGGCCTTCTTCATCCACAAGGA
>Ga0265798_10001207_pt1 | contig 40892 bp, 45 predicted proteins | sample P3T30metagenome_FD_192430 | JGI IMG/M metagenome (GOLD analysis project Ga0265798, IMG submission 192430) | Plant litter microbial communities from East Loma Ridge, Irvine, California - P3 T30 | ecosystem: Environmental > Terrestrial > Plant litter > Unclassified | place: USA: California... | reverse complement strand
CACGAAAGGGACAGCAAAACCGCAAAAAGAAAAATCTAAGGTCTTGCCCGGAATCGAACCGGGGTTGCCGGAAGACACTGACTTTGAATCAGAATCCGGAGTGATAACCGCTACCTGTGAGGCAATTAGCGGGGGCAAGCGCTGATAGTGTTCGAGTTAACTTACACTACAAAACCGTAATTGAATGAGCATTTGGAAAATTAGTTAATTTATATTGCATAACGCCAAATATATTTGCTTGGTCAAGATTATATGTTCTTTCCAGCGGCCAGCAGAATTTTCGTGGTTGTTGGTGCTGCCTGGATGTGCGATGTGGGGAAGCTTTAGCGAGAAAGTGAGGGGCTTCTGTGACTCTAGGACGCCGTTGAAAAGCTTATTGGTGGGTCCGAGAGAAGTCCGAAGAGTAGTTCGTACGTGCAACCAGGTATCTAACTCTGAAGAAAACGTGCTATCCTACCTTACTAAGGTGAGACCCTTGGTTGGATAGATGAGGGCAACTGTGGTAGTAGAAATAATCTACGACCCGTTTCTGTACATGTGTGACAGAGTACGCAGAAGCTCAGGGATTTGCTTCACGATGCTGTTGGCGCGATCAACGTCGTTGAGCATGGCAAATTTCTGAGCCCAATGTTTGTTGAATGTGCGTGCCGTTGGGTGATTGATATCATTGCACTAATCCTCCCACCAGCCTCCCCTCTCCCCACGAATCGCATGTCTATGCGCAGCTGTCTCCTCAGGCGCTCGCACTTCCCTCGTGACACCTTGCACGCCTTTGCTCTCCCTCGCTACGAAGTGCACTCCCTGAATCTCAACCGACGCCCTCTGTTGCTCAGTGCTGGGTACTATAATATCCATATCCCAGCTCAAGCGGTCATCCGCTCTCGACCATCTGCGATCTGCAGACCACTCCATCTGCTTTTCGACCTTCATCGTCGCTTCATCCGCAAGCGCGCGGTCTTCGAATAAGAAAGCAAGTTCCTCGAGGGTTCTTCCGTAAGTTTCGGGGAACATGAAATACTGCCAGTGTGTTAGTACAATTTGAGACAGCATTGAGAGGCAAGGTGACGTACAATAAATACTATTTCGAACGCCAGCCATGCGCAATACGTGATCATCCATCGCCAAGAGATGTTCTTCAGCCCTATCGGATTTACAAAGGTCGTGAAAAATCCAGCGCTGCGGGCGAAAAATTGAAATATGGTAATGCCTTTTGCGCGCTGTGCGAAGGGGAAGAGCTCAACCAGAAAAGCTGAACTCGGATTTCAGTATGCTTCTCCTCTCCATAGCAAAGGGTGCTGCGACTCACTGTACGTCAGAGCGTTGTATCCAATATTGTAGCACGCCTGGTAAAGGAAGAGAATGGCAATCGTCAGACGTGCTGGCTCCTTCATCTTTGTCGACGTGTATTGCTGTACACTGATCGTCCACGCAATGTAGCAGAACAACAAGCTCGTTGCGCATGTTAGATACATTTTTCGGCGCGGAAAGCGCCGGACAAGTAGTGAGATGACGACTGCGTTAACAAGGTTCCAGCTGTTCAGCCCGACGTTCAGTTTCCCTTTGAGGTTGGTATTGGTGAAGCCTATCATGTCCAGGATATCGTTGAGGTAATACGACAGGAGCGTGTTGCCGGACCACTGCGTGAACAAGCCTAGGAAGGCGCCGATGATTATACGCTTGCGTAGACCGGGGACAACAAATAGTTCTTTCCATGAGCGCTGGCTGTTCTGAAGCTCAAGACGAATGGTGTGTTCGATCTGCACCATCTCAGCGGCAGCAAAAGCAGAGTGTGAATCGTTCTCAGCGTGGTAGTATACGAGCGTGCGGTAAGCCTCTTCACGGCGGTCTTTGGAGATAAGGTAACGCGGAGACTCGGGTATCATGCTGGGTTCTAGTCAGCACTGCCAATACATGTGCAGGAGTTGCTAGTGTATGCTCACAAGATGAAGACAATCTGAATAAGAGAAGGAAAACACTGGAGGATGGAAGGAATGCGCCATGCCCAGTCATCCGCGAGATTCTGAGTGCCGTATGAGATCCCAGCGGCTACTAATGAGCCGACGAACCACAAGGCGTTGAAAAGGGATGTCATAATAGGTCGTTCTTTCGGATACGCGAGCTCGCCCATGAGCGATGAGCCTGCGATGATGCAGAACGGAATGCCGAAGCCTAGAATCAGTCGCGCAACCACGTACATGCCAGCTGGGCGTGTCAGCGAGATGTCTCGAGCCTGCCGACTTGAGCGTACCGTTCACGGACAGTGCCTGTACCAGCGACCCAACAACCATTATCCAGGACCCCATGAAGATGGACCATCTCCGACCGAAGTGATCGTTCACATACGGTACCAGCGGAAGAGCACATATTGCACCGAGATTGTATGCTGCTGAGATGATCCCCAAAAGCGCCCCTTCGGGATAGTTGAAGTCTGCGACTGTCAGTCTGTGTACATTCAATATGGTGCTAAACACACAGAGTTTCCACGTCGGTGCAATCTGCACTGTATTGATCATCTGCGAATCAAATCCAGAAGTCATCTCGATGCCAATACATGTTGGCAACAACAACGCGTACAGTCTCCTGAGGTTCTTCTTCCGGTACCACGGTATCTCATCTTGATCGACGACGCGCGTCAGCACGGGATCTGCCTGCCTCGCAGCCGCTGCAGTGCCAAACGGTGTCATCACATCGCCGGTCGTTCCAAACGCAAGTATCGGGTATCTTTCTCGAGATCTGGGGTACTTTCTGGGGAAGCGCTACTGAAAGATGTAGCGAGTCAGTGTCAAAGTCAATCAGCGAGTGATCGTCAACGCCCACGAAGCGGGGTCGCGTCTGCATTCATATATCCAGACTGCTGGGCGAAGGATCAATCAACGTCCAGGCGTAGCCGGTGAGTCGGCGAGCACACAAACGCGGAAGCGTGAAATGGCTGGCCTCGTAAAGCATTGACTGCGCCCCGCATGTTGGTGGTAATCTATGCCTGTCAATCCGCGACGAATCCGTCGTGGTGGCACCCGATTAAGCATTGCGCGCCCACTTGCCGAATCACGAATCTGGGGTCGAGTCAGAGTAGGCAATTAGAGTTCGCGAGCGCGAGGTCAATATCCTTAACGCGCATCAGAAGACGAGGATGGTGCGCGGCGCGGTCAAGCAACTTCATCTTTCCAAGTGCGCACCTGTGGAATCGGCCGTGTTACAGCAAAGAACAGCAGGGCGCCTCAATCAAAACTGAAGTGCGCCAAGGAGAAAAATGGCACAAAAGCCATGCCACAGTTTTGACGCTCCCCAAACGCCACTTCCGCGTGTGCCAGCGAGATGGTACGAGGCGTGATCCTGCCTGTCTCACATCCTACAGCCGCATCTCAAACAAGGTATGAGCCGGCGAACCGGCCTGTAGGTAAGATGGCCAGGCGGAACTGAACATGCAAAGCTCACGAACGGCCCGAATTGCTCACGTTTGGTGAACGTGACGGGCCGAAGCGTGCGAATCTGACAGCCGCTGAAGCACATGAACGGTCAGGAAAAGGCGTTCGAACCTGTCAGCAAGGCAAATTTGCGAAGCGCTTTCAACCAACGATGCTGAAAAATTGTTGTAGGGCTAGGGATTTGCAGTGGAATTCGTGCTGCAAACTGCAATGGATTTTAAGCGAACGCAGGCTGAAGCTTACCTGCAAGCCTCTCCATAATCCTCTGTGGTAGTAAGCTTTCGTAGACATGGCTTACCCACTCACAGCACACGCCCCTGGTGTATGCGGGGTCGATGATCTCTTCGACGCCAAAATGATTGGCTGTTCGAACAGGATTCATGAGCCTCTTGTACTCGTTCTCCAGCTCAGCGTACCTTGCATCTCGCTTCTCCTTGCCCTCTTTTCGTTCGATTTCCTTGAGCTCAAAAGAGTGCCCGACTTCAATGCCGCCTTCGAGGGGAAGTGAGCCCCAAACTCCAGAAGGCCATGCTACGCGCATGCGTGGATCTCTGCAGTCGAGCATTACGCCACCAGCGACGCCGTAGACGCGTCGAACTATGACACTGAAGATGGGCATCGTAGTGCTGTAGTAGGTGGTAGCGAGCGTGATACCGTGCCGCATTGTAGCGCTGCGCTCGGCTACTGTACCTATCGCGTAGCCTGGAATGTCTACGAATTGCACCAAAGGTATGTTGAAGACATCGAGGAATCTGAGCATGCGCGTAATCTTCTGTGATCCGAGCGCATCGAGAGCACCTGCATTGACCTCGCAGTTTAACGAGACGATGCCGACCGGCTTCCCTCCGAATCTTGCAAGACCGACAATCGCCGTGGTACCCCATAGCCTCCCTATCTCGAAGAATGATCCTTTGTCAACGACTTCTGTGATGATTGCTCGAGGATTGTACATCCTGTTCTTCGCTCGTGGTATAACCGATCGCAAGTTTTCTGACGCGCGATCGATTGCGTCCGTAGCATCAATTGTTGGTGGTAGCTTCGTACCGCAGTCTGGCAGATAGCTCAAGACTGTTCGAATTTGCTCGAAACAACCTGCTTCATCGGGTGCCAGATTATCAATCGTACCGTTGGTACAATGCATGGCAGGTCCACCCAGGTCAGTGAACGAAAGCCCCTCCTCGAACGTGGCATTCTTAACAACACTTGGCCCTGCGTTGAAAAGCGAGCCAATGTCAGCAGCCATGACAGAGAAGTGACAGGCAACAACGCGTGCGGCTCCAAGACCAATGGCGGGGCCAACTACTGCTCCCAGATTTGGTATCCCAAGATTCAGTTGCTGGACTACCTGCGTGAAGGACGGCAGTGGAGGGACGTAGGAGAAACCTGTGGTGCGAATGGTTGTCACGGACCCACCTCCTGATGAGCCGTCAACTAGCTTCACGATTGGCAGCTTGAGTGCTATTGCAAGCTTCTCCATGTAGATCTGCAGGCCGTCAGCATGGGGCGGAAAGGGATGTGATAGACGCGCGTACGGTCTTGTCCATCAACGCCCCGTCAGCATGTCCAGCACGGATGGAGAAATCGTCAGCAGTGAAAACAATCTTTCGGCCACGCAAGCGTCCAAATCCTACGTCGCGTTAGAAAATCTCCACGGACATGTCAACCAGATATACCTTGCACGTTGTTCGAAGGGACATAGTCCTCTGGCTCTTCTTTGACTGGACCAGTCTGCTTCCATTTGACTGTTCCACTGACGCTGCCAACTTCCTGGAAGCTTCCGGGGTCCAGCAACTGTTCGACTCTCTCCCTAACCCACAGCTTCCCAGCCGCCTTTTGTCGAACGTAACCACGATTCTTCGCGTCTGGCGTCGCTGCAATTTTGCGTAGTGTAGATATCTGTCCGAGTATGTCCGAGTAATCTGCGGGTAAATCTGAGTCTGCGCCTTTTCTTCTCCGTCGTTTGGGCGTATTCGGTGCAACGTGTGAGCTGACTTGTTCGAGGCGAGTCTGCGCAATTTTGGACGCGTCTCTCGCTGGTGGTGGTGGCTCGTCGCCGGCCATGATCGGGAGCGTGAGACGGGGTGGGGATTATACGTCTCCAGTGAAGGAGCAAACGTCCGTGTTCACATTGTGATGGTCTGTGGTTGGATGGGACGGTAGGAGTGGTGAAGCTGGGGTAGCCGCTGCGGTGCCGAGGCACTTCGAGCTTTCCCCACCCAAAGTCTAGCCTTGTCACGGCACACGACACTACCACAACAGCAGTTCTACGACTATGGTTTCAACACTATCGCGAGTGAGATCGCTTCCTTTTGGGATCGTAAGATGTATTGTTAACTACGATATACCTCTTTGAGAACTTGACCGTCTCACCAGATCCTCTTGAATCTGAACAAGTGATCTTTCAAAACAAGAGAACTAGGAGAAGGAAACGGATCCGTTTAGTCATGGATCGTCCTCCAGTCAGGCCCATCAAGCGGTTGCTCATCCCAAACCGGTGAGACATGAGACTAATTCTCCGCGTGCTAAACTAACAATATCACAGAGGCGAGATAGCAACTCGAATCATATGCTCAGCTCGAGAGCTCGATCTTGAAACATACGCAGTCTACGTATCTGGTGATGCCTCGCATGCAGCAAGAGCCGCCCACGCTATTGAGCTTCCATCTGCTTCAGCATTTATGAACATCGATGCCTTGATTAAGATTGTCAAAGAATATCAAATCGATGCAGTCCATCCCGGCTATGGCTTCCTCTCCGAATCAGAAGTATTTGCGAAGCGGATGTGGGAGGAAGCAGGCGCAATGGTCGTGGGTCCTGGATGGGACATTTTGGAGAACACCGGGGACAAGCTCAAGGCTCGACAGCTAGCCGAAAAGTGTAAGTGTAGAGATATATCAGATTAATCGCGCTGACATTGTGGATAGGCCAAGTACCAGTATCACCAGCCCTGCTCACCCCAACAAACAACGTAGAAGACATTCGTCGCTTTGCCTCCGAAGTCGGCTACCCCACTATGGTTAAAGCAGTAGATGGAGGTGGCGGTAGAGGCATCAGACTTATTCGAAGCGATGACCAGCTAGCTTCATCCGTCAAAAGAGCCATCGAAGAAAGTCCATCGAAGCAAGTATTCGCCGAGAAGGCAGCTGTAGATGGTTTCCGGCATATCGAGGTGCAGATCATCGGCGACGGCTCAGGAAACGTCACGCATCTCTGGGAACGCGAATGCAGCATTCAAAGACGATATCAGAAAGTCGTTGAACTTGCGCCGAGCGTGGTGCCAAATCGCGAGCTGATAGCAAAAGTCATTGAGGATGCTCTGAGGATAGCAAGAGAGGTAAGTCAACCCAACAAAGTCGTCTCCATATGTGCATGCTGATCGTGCTAAAGGTCAACTACTTCTCCCTCGGCACCTTCGAATTCCTAGTCAACCCAACAACATCAGCATACTACTTCCTCGAAGTCAATCCCCGCCTACAAGTCGAGCACACCATTACAGAAAGCATTTCCCTCACCGACATCGTCAGCGCGCAGCTCCTGCTCGCACAAGGCGCATCTCTCAATGACTGCGGCTTACCCAGCACACCACGCGACGCAAAAGTCCCACCACCAGCACACTCCATCCAGCTACGCATCACCGCCGAAAACGTACAATCCGACTGGTCCCTCTCTATTGGCAAAATCACGTCCTTCCAGTTTCCAGCGGGCAATGGCGTGAGGGTGGATACGCACCTGGTGCATGGCCATTCAACAGTTGTATCCGCAGATTTTGACAGCTTGATTGCCAAATTGATCATCACGGCCTCATCTTGGCCGGCCGCAGTGCGAAAAGCCCGGCGCGCCCTATCAGATACGCACGTCGCAGGCGTGAAAACGAATATCGATGTCTTGCGCGGTATCGTGGCGCATACAGATTTCTTGGACGGACGGTGCGATACGCAGTGGCTTGAAAAGAAGCAAGGCGAATTACTCCAATCCGGACTGAAGATTTCCGAGGGTATAAAACACATCCTGGCGTACGATCCAACGTCGCCACCTACAAGTGCAGTCCCATCAAACTCCCCCACTCTCTTCCGAAAAAACGACGCCTGGTCACTAACACTCACCCCCCTCTCCCCATCATCAACCACCACACAGCAACCAACCCCCCACCACCTAACCCTAACCCGCCTCCTACGCTCCGACTTCCCCACCTCCCTCGCCGCCGAAATCCTCTTCACATCCCCAAACAGCATCCCTCCATCATCCATCCCCTACACGCTCAACCTAGAATCCACATCCGCGAGCGCAGCAGCCGCGTCGTCGCAGCACGCGCGCGCCGACCCGAGAGATGTCCGACATGTGGGTATTCCGTTCCCGGGGAAACTGGTGGAGGTGTGTGTTGAGGAGGGGGAAGTAGTGAAAGAAGGGGATGTAGTGTGTGTGGTGCAGCAGATGAAGATGGAGCTTGAGGTGCGGAGTCATCGGAGTGGGAGGGTGAGTTGGATTACGGATGCTGAGGATGGGGAGGATGTTGCGGAGGGTATGTTAGTTGCTGTTGTGGAAGCGGAGAAGGAGGCGCGACTATAGCATCTGGAAAAACACACGAAGTTACATGCGACTACTTATTCATCGACTCTCCCGCTCATGATCCCGATCTACATCGTCTCACACCTCACAGTCGTATACACATTCCCCTCCGTCGCCCGACTATACGGACAAACCAGCCTCGCCTTCCCCACCACCTCCTCCAACTTCCCCTTCTCAATACCCCTAACCCTCACCACCAACTCCACCCTCAACCCCATATCCAAATCCTTCATGCTACCCACAAGATGCACCGTGCTCTCGACCACGCTATCCTCAGGCTTACTCGGCATTTTGACGCCCAGCGTAGGCGCAACGGCGTTCATAGCGGACTGGAAACACGCGCCGTACCCGGCGGCGAAGAGTTCTTCTGGATTGGTTTTTCCGGCGTCGCCGGAGCCGCCGAGCGCTTTGGCCATTGTGAGATCTACTTTTAGGGATTCGCCGTCGACATGACTGTATTTTCAACATGAGCCCTCATTTCCCATTGCTTCTCGCACATTGCTTAAAAACGTACCCTGTTCGTGCACCAACGACATGTGCGCGCGCCGCGTATAGGCTGGGAGCCGTTTCGGTGTTGAGAGAGCGACGAGGAGCAGCTTGAACGGAGCGGCGGAAAGATTGGCGGATGAGGGGGGTGAGGATGCGCGAAGCCATTTTGTGTAATTGAAGGAGATGAAATTATGGTGAAGTTAGATTTGAAGAGTTCAAATATGAGATGTGAGAATGAACAATTCTTGGAAGCGCGATCCACCCAATAATGACAGCTCGGAATGTGACGGAGTCGATGACGCTGTCGAACTAGTGCTAGGGTCTTCCCGCTGTTAGCGCGATGGATCAACATGCAAGATTTTGGATCGATCCTCAGCTTCTGAAGTTACGAATGATGATTGGTTTCCTTGAACTCCCTTCAATGTACATAGATTTTTGATGGCACATGACTATCATGTTAGACCGCTACAGTGAAAACGGCAGCCCAATCATGCTGTCAATAAACCTGTCACAATGCTCGCACTCGTTGCGTCTCAAAACCATCTTGATGAAATAGTAACAATTCATCCCTCCTACTACGAAATACACGAAGCCCACACCTGTCACGCTTCCTTTGCCCAAGGATACCAACACCTTCGCAAACAATGCTTTTGAAATAATTATATCGTACAACCCACTGTACTGCGTCAATCTCCCGGCTCCACGTTCTCCTCCCTATCCCCTTTCCAAAACAACGACCCGACGACCGAATGTAATATGCGAGGCCGAATGCGCGAAACGCCCGCGCGATCGGGGAGAAACTTCTCGAGCGAATCGACCGCATTCGATCGAACTAGAAAGCACGCTCATCAACACAACATCTTGACGCTAGCGTCATCACCGACCGCTTCCAAGCAGCGGCTGCGACTCACTATCCCCATTACCGCTCTTCTTCTTCTTGCCTCTCTTCTTGCGCTTCTTCTTGCTCCCGCCCTTGCCTCCCGCGTTCGCCGACTCGGCGTCAGAATGCGTTTTGGAGTCTTGAGCACCGTCAGCTTGGACCTGCAGATTCTTGTCTTCAGAGTCACTCGAACTTGTAGTCTCCAGCACAATCTTCTTGACGCCGTTGACGTCGATGATGTTTTCGGAGATACTACCACTTCGAGCGGTATGACGCCGCCTGGGCGGGCTGGCGGAGCGCGAGCGGGTGGAGCGCAGGGAGGCGATTGTGCTGACAGACTTTGAGCGCTTGGCTTCGTATTCGTGGGAGCTGTCGGCTTTTGACGAGCTGGGTCGGGACTGTGGTCGCGGCAGTGCATTCTCCTCTTTCGTTTGCGTGTTGTCGACGACGATTTCGGCGTCCCTGGAGGCTTGGTACTTTGGTGATCTGGGCTCATCATAGTCTTCTCTGTTACTCGAACGACCGGATCTCCATGACATGCGATCTCCAGTGGGTGCAGTCATGGTGCCGTAACCCACGGCCACGCTGTGTACGCCGTCGCTTGCTTCGCGGCCTGCAGATGCCAGTAGGCCTTCACCGACGCCTCCTTCTGGGGCATGCGACTCATTTGCCATGACACTGGACGAGGGAAGTAAATCGCGCGCAGGAGAAGACGTGGGTCTGCTATTCTCGGGTATGGTCCTTGGGATGTCTGGCACGCCACCGGGCTTGATCTTGACGGTGTTGATGCGGGTCGGGTTTGGCCTGTTGGCAGCATTGGACGGGCCCAGATGCTTCAGACTGGAGTACAGCTCGGGGTCGTCCGGTCGAATTGGTAATACAGGGCCATTGTTACCGCTGCTGCGACGTACGAGGAACGAGCTGTAGGCAGTGTCGGAGCTTTCCGGTAGCGACAGCTTGCGGCGGGTGGTGCCATTAGCCTGGCCATCCTTGGGAACTTGAAGCAGCTCTTCGGATGGCTTGAGAGGCATATCGGCAACGACCTTGCCTCGGGGAACGCGTGCGCGAGGAGCAGGGGCCATGCGGCGGATCGCCTTGTGGACGTCGATGAAGACGTCGGACTCGTCGATGATTTCCTCGCCAATCAGCTCCTCGATGACATCTTCTAGGGTCACGACACCCACGGCACCTCGCGCCTCGGCTGGGAAGTCGGAGACGAGGACCATGTGCGACTTGCCCTCCTGGAAGAAGTTCAGGATGTCCAGACAGCTCGTGACTGGGCGCGTCTCGGGCAGGGTGGCCAGCGCAAAGTCGCGCACGCGCAGGGCGTCTTCGGGGTCGTAGGTGATGAGCATCTTGACAAGCAGCATGCCGACAAAGTCGTTCTTGTTGTCGGGGTGGTGGATGGGGATGCGCGAGTAGCCGGCGGACAGGATGTTGTCCATCATCTTCTCGTCCAGCACAGTGTCGGACGACATGGTGAAGACGTCCTTCATGGGCGTCATGATGTCGCCGACGGCCTTCCCCTTGAGATCGAGCACGGCGGTAATGATGGTGACCTCGTCCTGGTTGAGGCGCTCGTCGGCGTGGCAGAGCGACTTGTGCAGGGTAACGAGCGACTTGAGGCCCGTCTTCTTGTACGTGGTGCCGTGGTCCTCGCCGAGCAGGTAGTCGAGCAGCTTGGCGGTGGGCCAGGCGACGACGGCCATAATGTACATGAGGACGAGCACGATGGGGGCCATCCAGGCGCCAATGGGCAGGCCGTAGCGCACGCAGATGGACTGGGGCACGACCTCGCCGAAGATGACAATGAGCACGGTGGAGCTGAGGACGGCGGGCCAGCCTCCGCCCAGCGAGCGGTCGAGCACAATGGGCAGCGTCTCGTTGGTGATGACATTGGACAGCAGCAGGGTGACGAGGACCCAGTGCTTGCCGCGCTTGAGCAGGCGCAGGACGCTCGCCGCGTTCTTGCGCTCGTGGGGCTCGCCAGACTCGGCCAGCACCTTGAGGTAGATCTCGTCCTGGCCCATGAGCCTGGGGGAGGTTGTTAGCGGTGGTCGCTCGAGGTCTGCTTGGCTAATCACTCACGCAATGGTCAGGCCCGCAAAGACACCGCCCGCCAGCACGAGCGTCATGGCAATGCCCAGGTAGAGCACCAGGCTGGCATCGTTCTCAGGATGCCCCTCTTCGGCCAGCGCGTGCACGACGCCGCCAAACGGGAGGGGGAGAGCCCTGACGGCCGGGGCAAAGGCGTGGAAGAGATAGACGACGAGCATGCGGGCGCGCGCGAAGCCATTGGCGCCGAGGGGCGAGCGAGGGGCGCCCATGGCAGAGGCCATTACGGGAATGCAGCACCTGGGTGCGTGGAGATGGAGAGGGTCCCAGAGGCCGAGGGCGTGGACAGGAGGTGGATGAAGGAGGTGATGCAAATAATGATGCGGATGCAGCGGTCGCTAGCGCACTGGACGTGCACGTCTGTGGACGCGAAGGCGCAAGTCGTGCAGCTACCGACTGAAATGACGGCATGCACCAGAAATAAACTCGACTCTTGCTGTATCGACAATCAAGTCCTGCTTCGATTGACAGAGTGACAGTGACGGGAACAGGTGAAGCTACATGAAATGTCCCGCGGTGATCAGCAAAAGCTTCTCGCTAGCCTCCCCACATGCAAATGCAGTTCGAGGCCGAGCGAACGAACGCCCTAGCTCCCGCCAAACCGTTCGCTGATGCTCGTCACGTGGCTGGCGGACGTACTCCCTGCCAAGCTGCCAACCGCGGCACGAATCTGGGGAGACATGAGCCGCAGCTAGCCGTGTGCTTCGGTTATGCCAGTCGACCTGCCAGTTTGTGCTTCGCGTCTCAGCAGCATGCTCTTTTTGCATTCCCTTCCACCACACGGTGGACGAGACACACTCTGTAGCTATTCAAGATGACCTCAAAAACGCCTTCAATTCGTGCATTGTCGCGCTACCTGCTTCGCCCTCAAACACCGCTTCACCGCTGTCAACACCAAGCACACCGCAAACAATACTCCGCTGCCGCCCCATCAGCGCGCCTCAACGGCAGCGTCGAATACGACAGCACGCCCATCCTAAACCACACCTCCAAGTCCGCCCTCGCCAACCCCGAACTCCCCGCCTCTGTCCAAAAAGGCCAAACAAAGCGCATAAACCTCTACACCGCCGTCAACGAAGCCCTGCGCCATGCCCTGCAGACCGACGAGCGCGTGCTCGTCTTCGGCGAGGACATACAGTTCGGCGGCGTGTTCCGATGCACCATGAACCTCGCCGCGGACTTTGGCACGGAGCGCGTGTTCAATACGCCGCTGAGTGAGCAGGGGCTTGTGGGCTTTGCCGTGGGCGCGGCGGCGGAGGGCATGAAGCCTGTGGCTGAGATCCAGTTTGCGGATTATGTGTTCCCCGCGTTTGACCAAATTCACAACGAGGTGGCCAAGTATCGTTATCGGTCGGGGTCGACGGGCGCGAATTGCGGGGGGTTGGTGATTAGGATGCCGACTGGGAGTGTAGGGCATGGCGCGTTGTAAGACACACCTATATCTCCCATTACCACTGCCCGTCTCACGATAACGATAACGCAGATACCACACCCAATCCCCCGAAGCCCTCTTCACACACACCCCCGGCCTGCGCGTCGTCATCCCCCGCTCGCCCATCCAAGCCAAGGGCCTGCTCCTCGCCGCGATACGCTGCCCCGACCCCGTGCTCTTCATGGAGCCCAAGATCTTGTACCGCGCCGCCGTCGAACAGGTCCCCGTCGACGCATACTACCTCCCGCTCGACAAGGCCGAGGTCCTCAAGCCCGGCAAGGACCTCACCATCATATCATACGGCACACCACTATATACATGTAGCGCCGCCATCACTGCAGCTGAGAAGGACTTTGGGTGTTCCGTCGAATTGATTGATTTACGCACGATATACCCCTGGGACCGCGAGACGGTGCTGAACAGCGTGAAGAAAACGGGAAGAGCGGTGGTTGTGCACGAGAGTATGATGAATGCGGGCGTGGGCGCCGAAGTCGCTGCAACAATCCAGGAACGTGCGTTTCTGAGACTCGAAGCGCCGGTCAAGAGAGTCGCGGGCTGGGCGACACACACGGGGCTGATGTACGAGCAATTCATCATCCCGGACGTGACTCGTAAGTCTCTCGTAAATCGCGGAACCGACGGTACAAGTACTAACAAGCACAGGGGTATACGACGCTATACGGCAAACAATAGACTATTGAATGAAAAGACTCATAGTAACATATTACTATTCCAATACTACACCCCCCCACCCCATCCCAATACCCCAGCAACAATCCCACCCAACACCGCATCCCATCCCAACGCCCTAACCGCATACCCCCCTCCCATCAAACCCCCAACAACCGCATCCTTCCTCCCCCTCATGCAATTCGCCACCACGAATCCGCTCGAGATGTACATGCACTTGGTCACATCCGCGGGTCGCAGCTTGATGAACCCGGTGTGCGGTAGCAATAAGATGAGGCGTGATGCTAGGACTAGGGGGATGAAGGTTGGGTGTGAGGATAGGGAGGGGAGGGAGAGAAGGGTGGCGTTTAGGAGTATGTTGGGGATGTGGAGGGAGGCTATTGGGCTGCGTGTCGAGGTGTCCTTGGATGAAGATCCGTTTGGTGTTGTTTGGTTGGAAGATGGTTTGGCGGCTGTGGATGTGGTAGGAGGTGGTGTTTGGAGATCCGGGGCAGATAGATGGAGGCGGATTATGAAGAGCGTAGACACGAATGAAATGGGCAGGATCTGGCTGAGCAGGATGTACGTGCGCATTGTGCTGTCGTCAAAGTTCCGTTGGACAACTAACACCTGGTCAGTCTCACCGCTCCCTAATCCCGTAAACACCACTCGAAAAACACCATCAAACATACCTTTCTCCCCAACCCACACATTCCAAAACCACGTCCCCAGCACCGCGCCCTGCATCCCCACTGCGCTCCCCCCATCCCTTACCAACTCCCTCGCGAAATCCCGAAATAACGTCGAGTCTAACATCCACTCTCCCAGCTTCCCACCCGTCACGCCTCCCACACTTTCACCACTCCACCCCACATAATTCGCAATCAGAAATGAAAGCATGTTATAGCTCAGCGCCGCGAAACTGACGCTCGCGAGGAATGCGTAGATCTTGATGTGTCTAGCCCGTGCCGAGCGCGCTTGTTGGATAGATTCATTTTTCGTTTGGGGGGGCGCGTGGAATATGCGTGTATATTGTGTGTATAGCGAGGATGTGATGCTAAGTGTGGCGTAGAGTGCGAGGGCGATGTATGATAGGAATAGGGCGGTGCCGATGTAGTTTGTTGGCGGGGAGGCGTAGAAGAGGAGGGGAGGCGACATTGTTGAGTGAGAGTGGATTGGGCTTGGGAGTGCAAGTGTGGGGTTGCGATTATTTTGTTTGATTCTGTTATGGGGGTGGTAATGGTCAAGCTGACGTCATGAGACGTTTTGTGTTGGAGGTTTCGGGCTGCGAGACGTTTCGGTTGGAGGTTGGTTTTCACTTTGAGGATGTTGGAATGATTGCGGTGGATATTGATTCTGTTTGGGTTTTGGCAAAGGATTGCCTTAGGGAAGTTATGTTAGCATGGTTTTGGTGCATACTTGCAGAAGCTTGCGTTACTAGAGGGGCTTGTGAAGCTGTTAGGTTAGTTTGCAGTATGTTCAAGCTTTCGAGAAGAGCTTTGTTCTTCAGCATTTCTTCTTTCAAATACCGATTAACACAATGCTTGATATGAAAGCTAAGGCTTGTAGCCTGTAGACATGAGCTCCACGTGGCGCTGTGTTTGCATGGTTCCGGTCGGCTGGAGCCGAGATCTAACGTCTGGTCTACAACCTTTTCGAGTGCTGCTGCGTACGATGAGAAGTTCATGCTCGCATCTTACCAAAGCTCATGATGAGTGATTTTTCATTGATTCGTGGCGATGATGTCTGAGTTGTGCTTCCGAAAAGGTCGTTTGTCGGTCGGTCGCGAAGCTTGGGAAAGCAGCACAGCAGGAAGCCGCGACTTCCTCTCGTACCTGTCCTCACTCAAACAGCATGCTTGACGCCTTCAACCAGCCCTCTGCAAAAATGCCGCTACAAAATTGTCACGCTGATCTCTTTTCTGTGACTTCTCTCCGAACATCCTATCTCCATGTCTGCTTTATAAGCGCCGAACAATGTCCGACCACACGCAGTTGGACCGCGATCGCTCGACCCAGCAACCGTCCCTATCTCAGATCGGATTCATGGCGAAGATGAGCGCGAAAAAAGCACATGAACATCCTGAGTCTCGTGGGCAGAAACTACATCGCCAATATGCGAACTGCCGACTCGCGATGTGTAACGTTGAGGCGATAGCTTCAGTGTTGAGCCATGACAAACCTAGCCGACGAATGACGCACCATCGTGAAGCCCGCTACGACACTCATCTCGCCCCACTTTATATCTCTGCCGCGGCAAGCTATTGCGGGTATGCCGTTCGAAGGATTTGTCTGGCCATGCGTGTTGATCTCATGTCTTCGCCATCTTCTGATTCATCACATCGTTGCCGCAAATAACAATCTCACGGCGCCTGGCCGTCCAGAACAACGTCCTAGGGGATTAGCGCCACAACATTTATATCCGTGCGACCGAGGAACGCAAGATTGGAAGAACTTTCATCCATCAGGCGCTCATCCGCCTTAGCGACCACTTCGAGTAGACTTTCGATCTGCTTTGAGAAATATCACGAAGACGATTGAAGCTAGACAGAATGACAGAAGATTCAAGAAAAAGTATCAGCTCCTTCAAGCACGAGGAGAGCGGTTCTAGCAATCTCGAAAAAGTTGTCTACCCTACCATGGATTTCGATGAAGAAAAGACAATCGGGCTTGACGGCGATGCAAGAGAAAGAGACACAGAACGCAGAGGAAGAAACCACAGCAGGTCGCAAGACAGCCACAGCCTCAGAACCACTCGGTCGCACCAGTCCCGAGCTGGAGGAGACGGATACACATGCTTCGACGCCGAACCAGAGCACGCTCGACCCAACTCCAAGCCAGGCGTCGTGACCGAGCAACCCTACCTAGTCACCTGGGACGGTGACTCCGACCCACTCAACCCTCGCAGCATGACGAAGCTAAGGCGCTGGGCCATCGTATTGATCTGCAGTGCGAGTTCACTTTGCGTGTAAGTGCACGGAAGATGGGAGTGGAAGCATGGTGCGGAGACTAAATTATTGTTGGGTCGCAGGACATGCACTTCATCCTTGTATACCTCTACATACGGCCAACTTGAACCTGCGTTCGGATCTTCACGGCTCGTCTGCACGCTGGGCCTCTCACTCTTCGTTGCGGGGCTAGGGACTGGTCCCATGATACTGAGCCCACTTTCAGAGGTATGGTAGCTTGCCGACATGGACGCATGTGCATTTGCTTACCCGGCGCAGTTCTATGGAAGAAGGCCGATTTACATTTGTTCCTTCACGTTCTTTTGTATATGGATGTTTCCGTGCGCATTTGCACAGAACATCCAGACTATGCTGATAGCTAGATTTCTGGATGGGCTGGCTGGTTCAGCGTTTCTCAGTGTCGCTGGCGGAACGGTCGGCGACATGTTTGCGAAGCATGTTGGTTGCACTCGCGCGCGCTATCGAAATAATGCTGATCAGCTGCAGGAGCTATCCGCACCCATGATGGTCTATACGGCTTCTCCCTTTGTGGGCCCCGAAATTGGTCAGTGATTGCATGTACGAACTGCATGTGGAAAATACATTGACTCCCTCTCAGGCCCGTTGATCGGAGGATTTATTGTCGAAAACACGACTTGGAGATGGTAAGTATGCATTGGACCCACCGATCTTGCATGGAAATCTGGTGGTGCAGAATCCTTCTTCCTGTGGTGCATCATTGAGCTCCCAATCCAGTCGCTCCCTTGGCTAACCCATATCGAATCGCTTCATGCCGCGTTCAATGAGAAACAGGCGGTGTGCTAACGTGAGGGCAGGTGTTTCTACGTGCGTACGTAACGACTCTATACGAACTATGTGTGAGACAAGAACTAACTCGTAGTCGACCACTCAGTCATCATCTGGTCTGGAGTACAGGTGAGATGATGATATAACAACATGCGTCGCTAGACTAACGCTAGCCTCCAGCTTTGCCTGATCGTCCTGTTCGTGCCTGAAACGTACCACCCCGTGCTTCTACGTAAAAAAGCGATTCGACTGCGTGCAGAAACCGGCAATCCGGAATGGATAGCCCCGATTGAGAAGATGGACAGGTCAATTGCTAAGACGGTGCTCTGGTCGTGCATCCGGCCTTTCCAGCTCCTCATCTTCGAACCAATGGTGTGTTGTCAGTTTTGACCCAACGAATGCATACACTGACTACGGTGCTGCAGTGCTTGAACCTGTGCATACTCTCCGCAGTTCTGCTTGGCATACTCTATTTGTTCTTTGGGGCGTTCCCGCTCGTGTTCCAGAATAATCATGGCTTCAGCACGTCCCAAACGGGCCTGGGTAAGAGGCAGGGTCAACATCTGTGCAGAGGGATGCTAATTCGGACTACAGCCTTTTTGGGACTTTTTGTGGGGATGATCACGGGCGTCTCTACCGACCCAATCTGGAGGAGAGTCTACGGGCGGCTCGTAGACAAGGCGCAAGGGAGCGAGCCCGGTATGCAGAAGCGCCTCACGATCAGGTTGACATGCTAACACTGCGAGAATTTCGGCTACCTTCGACGATCCTTGGTGCCTGGGTCGTTCCGGTTGCCCTGTTTGGTGAGCTGATGCATGCCGTTGATGTTGAACAGCCCATCTAATCGTGTTTCAGGATTTGGATGGACCACTTACTCAAGCGTGAGTTGAGTCGAGTCTGGAGGGATGCGGAGTGGCTGACATCCTTGCTCGCAGGTTCATTGGATAGGTACGGCAGCTGCACATTGTCCAGTCGCAATAAGAGCTGACCATGCGCAGTTCCAATAATCTTCTCAGGCGTGTTTGGCGTAGGGTAAGTGCAGCAGCACAATTCGGCTGTTGAGCCTGTCATCGATGAAGGGCGACTGACCGCCTTGTGACGTAGTGTTATCTGGGTGTATTCTGGTGTGTTCACGTTTCTGGTTGAAGCAGTAAGTCTCCGCCGAGATCGGACCAGGCCCTTGGGTACAGCTTCTGACCTCGCCGACCTGTAGTACCCAACCTATGCCGCGAGCGCGCTTGCAGGTAGATATGTACGCACTCCTTGTGAGACAAGCACTAACTGCATAGCCAATTCCTTTGCGAGGTCGTACTTTGCTGCAGCATTTCCATTGGGTAGGACCAATCTGGGCGCACCTGACAGGACGTTTTGCTAACGTGCTGAAAGTAAGCCTCACTTCGAGACAAATGATGCACGATTGGGCGTTAGCCGTCAATGATGGCACTTGCTATTCGTTGAGCAGCGAACACTTCATACCTGAAACCTCGAGCAAGTTTGCTAATTGTTCTGTCATGTCAAGTTTGGTGTCCAGATGTACAACGGTAAGACTCCAAGACTGCGTAACTCGATTGAAAGAGCGGTCACTAATTTGGAAAAGAGCTTGGATATCAGTGGGCAAGCTCCCTACTCGCGTTCTTAGCACTGGCATTAGCACCGTGAGTTGGAGTACCGGGACAGTGGCGCTGGGACACGCTAACGCACACGATGCAGATTCCCCATTCTGTTCTTCAAGTATGGCAAGAAGCTCAGGGGAAGCAGTCGATATGCATCGGCATAGGGCGTGGGGAGAGAGCAGCAAGGCGGTGTAGCGGATCTGAATGGAAGCGGCTAAGAATAGGAAGTTACACGGCTTTTGCATGTTATCATGTTTATTGAATCCAGGAGTGCGCGCCCACACGTGAGACCATCTGAAGCACGCTGGGCCGGGCCACGTTGTGCGACGCACCATGAGCGCCACGAGGGCTGCCACGCCAGCTTGAGGGACGAGACGAGGGAGACACGGTGACAAAAAGCGGTTACGGATAGTACCGTTACGAGGGCGCGCAATGAACGTGGCCATCGAGCCAGCAACACGGACTGCGACACAGCTGGTGGCCACAGGTGTTAAACGAGGAGATGGGAGTGGTGATGGCCGGTAGCACAGGGCGTTCAGAGGCTGACGATGGGCCAGTGAGAGGGCGGCCAAGGCTCGCGATCACAACTGGCATGCATGGCTCGTAGGCGAGGCGTGACGGTCAATTAACGAGGTCGAGTAGTGGCGGCTGGCTGCTGATGAGGCGTGCGTCATGTGGTCGCTGTTGAGATGAAGTGCATGCGCAAGGAGAGTCGTGATATCACGGTGAAGGGCCTTCATCACCCTAGGATGAATCTGTGATGTCTCTGATATGCCTATTCCTCCGGCAGCTCTCCGGAATTGCAAGAAAGAATGCAGCCAAAGCAATCGGTGGCGTCTGAGTGGTGGAGTTGCGGGAAACTGGCTCGCTAGTGCCCGCCAAGTGCAGGGGCCGAGGCTGCGTGGGTTGCACCTTCCAGAGCAAATCTCGTCCAGCCAATTGCGGGGAACCGCATCGTCGCAGCTACGCGCATCACCACAGAGTCCATCGTTGCCCACTCGAGCAGCTCCAGTCGCCCGAGAGCAGCTCAGAAGACACGCATTCGAGAGCGCCGCCTCCACAGCCAGCGCTGCGACCGCATTCCCCACCGCCACTTCCCCCCAGAGCGCGCCTTCCAGTTCCAGCTCGAGTAAACACAGCCCTCGCGCGCTGGTCCCACAGCGTCGCTCTACTGCTGCGTCGCGCCTTCCTTGCTCGAGTTCGACGACGCTCTTGCCCCGTCGCGGCTGCCCCGGCGACCTCGACCCGTGACACCGCTCCTTCCCAGCAGCATGGTCAGCGCTGCTCGGTAGCATCTGGCTACTATCAAACATGGTCCTGCGCGCCCGTGGAATGACCCATATTCATGTGCATAGACCCCGGACCTGTATCACAGCAGCATTGTCCCATACCTGCGCGCCGGATTGAGCGCTGGGACTGTAGTAGAGCCCATCATTGGCACCCGCAGAGTTGCACCGCAGCGCCGGTTCGAGCAGCCAGCGCACGCGTGATTGACTCCAAAACAATCCGCTGGAACGCCCCCAGCCGTGTGCGCCAGAGACATTGGCTGGACCGTTTTGCTGGGAACATCCCAAGCGGCCACACTGACGGCGGCTCGCAGCACTAACCTGCGTCTATCGCACAAGCCTACTGGAGCATCCGTGCGAGCCCCGGGGGCCTGCACACGGTAGAGGAGATAATATGACTACCCCAGATGCCGAACTTGCATCTCCCTCGCCCGAGTACAGCGACGACGACATGGCAGCCGAACAGAACTCCAACGACGGCTCGCCCCCACAGAAGACCGCGGGCGGGAAGCCAACCTCAGGTGCAAAGGACCCTCTGAGACCGCGGCGCAAGAAGGCTCGCAGGGCTTGCTTTGCCTGTCAGCGGGCGCATCTTACGTGTGGTGAGTATCACTTTGTCTTGTCTTGGATGAAACGAACAACACTTCATCTCAAATGACAACACCTCGGTCACTGTTCCTCTCTGACCCACACAGGCGATGAACGACCATGCAATCGCTGTATCAAGCGTAATCTGCAAGACCACTGTATGGATGGTGTCCGCAAGAAGGCCAAGTATCTCCACGATGCGCCGGATGGCGCTCTGATGCCAGGAGTGGGCGGCCACTATCCGTACATGAACGGTAGTCGTCCAACACCACTCCCGAGCCAAGACACCCAAAATGTGCCGGTGGCTCAGCAAGGAAACATCTATACCCAGGCTCCATCAGGGACCTTCTATCCTCAGACCTCACCGCAAATGTCTCTGCCAGGAAGTCAAGATGGCCGGACGTTCAGCAATCAGCAATCTCCACTGTCGCCAGCTTTCAGCCAGGCTCACCATGGCCCGGCTGGCAATGCACCGAGTTCCATGTCCCAAGTCCAACCTACGCAGATGCAGCAGTTCGGGCCACTCTTCGACCCCAGTGATCCAGCCCTGTTCAACTTTGACATTTCGAATCTCAACTTTGGTAATCACTATGGCGCACTGGAGTTCGGAATGCTAGGTCACATGTCTTCGGGTGCTGTTGATGCTCCCAACGATAATGGCATGATGAACGCAATGGGCCAGACAGCAAGCATGTACGGTCCGCAGATGTATGCTGGTCCAACGACGTCAGCTCCAGGGATGACGTTCAACGGCCTTCCCACGGGTGAGTGGTCAGAATCACATTCTCGGCAGGGCAGCATGCACGTTCACACGCCTACCAATACCACTGCGACATTGGATCAGAACGGTAATCGACACGACAGCATTAATGGACCACACGCATTTGCTATTGGCCAAGGTCCTGCTAGCCACGCCACAGCAAGCCCAGCTTCAACAGATGCATCCGCGTATGACAATGACAACCCACTGTCAAGTGCTACATTCTTTGCCAACGCAAATCATGCTCAGGCTCAACACTCACCCACTGTTTCACGTCCACAGCAAGACAGTCGACATACGAACTCAGCGCTACAGCCATTCCACTCAAATGGCGTGCGGAAACGGCAGCGAGACCGAGACACAAAACGCATCTACGAGGACACCAAGCACCCCTATGACTATGTTAAGGGCTTCCACAGGCTGTTTCAGATCCTCCACAAGAAGCTTGCACGTGACGAGTTGGCCGCAGCTCGCGACTACTTGCGACAGTACCGCCCCGGTCTCTTAGCAGTCCGCGAAGAGCTCAACACGGCCGATCTCGTCCACCAGGAAATGGGCCTGCAGCGAAACCTCATAACACTGCAGGATCACTTCGCCCAAGTAGGCACCCCATTCCTGATCTGTCGGCGCTCCGGTGAAGTCGTCGGCTGCAACAAAGAGTTCACCATCCTCACCGGCTGGCGCAACGAAGTCCTGCTCGGCCAAGAATCCAACCTCAACGTCAATCTCGGCAACAGCCGCGAAGCCAACATGGACTCGGAGCTCTCCACGCAAACCAACACAACGCCCAACCTCACTGCCCAAGATGCTGACACAGGTATCCCCGCCGTCAACGTCGTGCAACTGATGGACGACAAGTCGGCGCTTGAGTACCTCCAGAACTTCAGCGAGATATGCTGGCAGGATCCGCATGGACATGCCAAGCAGCGCGCGAATGTACTCAGGTATCAGACTAAAGCAGATTTCAACCGCATCCAGGAGATGAAGAATGCAGACCAGAAGGACGCATTGGTCAAGATGGAGGGCGGGACGGTGCATCAGGGGGAGCAGGCGATGCAGCGGCTGGGCGCGAAGAATGGCATGGTGGATTGTATGATTTGGTGGCATATCAAGAGGGACTTTTTCGAGTTGCCGTTGCTGGTGTGCATGTCGGTGAGTTTTGAATGCGCTTTGACTTTCAGGGTATGTGCTAATGTGGAATAGGTCATGCCGGTGCTTGACAAAGGGTTTCAGTGAGAAACAAAAGTGCTTTCACGGGTGTGCGCTCTCTGGGCGGATTTAGTTCTTGTACAAATATTTCGATTCGTCCCACGAGTCGGTAGGTGCTCTAATGTTTGTATTCTTACCGTGGTTGGCATTAAAAGGGGTACATTCTTTTGGGTGTTGGTCACCAAGTGGGCTAACAAATTGGCGTACTCGGCGTTGTAGGAGGCCCAAAAGGAAGGCTCCACTGCGAAGAATAGACTCATAATACGTTCATGAATCATTATCATTCGTCCGTCTTATCTTTGCGAGTGGCGCCATCTATCTATATCTAAATCTCTTTCTCTATCCATATCACTCCATCATACACTTCCCCACCACGCCCGTCTGCCCAACCTGCCCCACCACCTGCCCACCTTCTTCTTCGCCCTTCAACCACCCATCCGCCTTCCACGCCACATACCCCTCCCTCCCCAAACTCCTCTGCGCAACCCTAATATCCTCCCTAATATCCTCGACCAGCGCATCCTTACTCACGTAATCATACTCCGGTCGAATAAACCCCAGTATCACGAGACTCAGCGTCGCGCCATAGAAGTCGGACTCGAAGTTTGATAAGATGTGTATTTCGATGCTGCGCTGCGTGTTCTTGTAGTACGGGTTGAAACCAATGGATAGCACGGTTGGGTAGATGTGTGTGGAGGAGGGGTTGGGTGGAGATGAGTATTCGAGGTCGAGGACGGCGTGGTTGGAACTGCGTTGGGGTGCGGATGTGTCTGATGTGGCGCTTGGTACAGTGGAGTTTGTGGTGCTGGTGGGTATGGAGGTGTGGTCGAGCGTGCACCAGCCGTAGTAGATGCCTGAGTCGAGGTCGTCGTGGCCGCCGATTGTCAGGCCTGAGAGGGGGATGTTGGCGGTGGGAATGCCGAGCTATCCCATGTATCAATATCTAGTGCATATGGAGTGCGTGTGGTGTTTACCTCTTTACTCCCGCGTCCAAAGCCTTTGATGACGGGGCCGCGCAGCTTGAGGGGGAATGGGGGCTGGGGCGTGTCTGGGCCGGCGATGAGGTCGCGAGGACCGTTGGGGCGGACCATTGTGCGTGTTTGGAAGGGGAGATTGCGTGAAGGGGATGAAGGTGGGTTTGTGTATGGGTGAGCTTTGGTAGTGAACTTTCGGGGTGGAGCTTCCGACTCTCGGAATGGTGGGACGAGGCGTCTGGTGGCGTCATTCGAGCGCTTAGTAATCTTTGGTAACCAGAACGATACTCCGCTTGAGTGACGTGCACCATCTTCTCCCTAAGTCGTTAGCATTGCAGACTATGTTCATCTCGAGATTGGTCACTCGTCCACTTGTTCGCACTGCTGGTAGCTGTATTAGGACGTTCAACATTGTACCAGCCATGAAGTCATCCACGAGCTCGACTGCTGCAAACAAAGTCTCCACCGCTGAGACCTTGAGACTCAAACATGAGCAACCAGCTTTCATCTATGGTACGGCCTGGAAGAAGGACCGCACGAAAGAGCTGGTGAAAGAAGCGCTTTCGGCTGGCTTTCGACGCGTCGATACGGCGGCGCAGCCACGTCATTATCGAGAAGATTTGGTGGGCGAGGCGCTGCGGGAGGCTTATTCCGAAGAAAATGTCCGGAGAGAAGACATATACGTGAGTTTTTCACAAGATATTGCAACATGTGGGAGGGACCTTGGTGTTGACCTTAAGTAGCTTCAAACGAAATTCACATCACCAGGTGGTCAGGATCTCTCCAATATGCCCTACGACCCCAACGCACCGCTCGAAAAGCAGATACGTACTTCAATCGCTTCCTCCTTGCACAATTTTCGACATTTGTCAGAGTCTACCAAAGGTTCGTACATTGACTGCTTGCTGCTCCACTCGCCGCTACACACCGTCGAAGAAACTCTCGATGCATGGAGCATACTGGAGTCTTACGTCCCAAACCAGATCCGCACACTGGGAATTTCCAACGTCGATCTTCCTGTCCTCAAAGCTATCTACCACGCCTCAACAGTCAAGCCGTCCGTTGTCCAGAATCGGTTCTACGCGCAGACAGAATACGACCTGCCTCTACGCGCTTTCTGCAGAGAACATCAGATTGCGTATCAGTCGTTCTGGACGCTGACCGGTAACCCTGTGCTTCTGAAGCTACCGATTGTAAAGACGCTGGCTGAGAGTGTTAGCGTCAGCGAACCTGTCGCGCTGTATGCGCTTGTGATGGACCTAGGCGTCGAGGTCTTGAATGGGACGACGTCGTCTGAGCATATGAAGGATGATCTTGAGGGTGTTACGAGGGTATGTGAGTGGATGTCGGCGCGTCCAGAGCAAAGTGGCATCGTTAGGAAGGAGTTCAAGAGCTACATTGGACAGTGAGGATTGGAGTCACAGTCTGGCATCTAAACGAAAGTCGACATGAAGGCGCAACATCGAATGCACACCAAGACCATATAAGACGAACGCCACTGATGCATTGCTGGTTTCATGCTAGTGGCCATTTGAGATCGGCCTCACGGATATCAAGGAGGTGGAGACCTGGCGGATGGCTGTCATTGGTGATGACGTCGTTTCCGCTTTGAAGATGTGGTACGGATGAACGTCTGTTGTCTTCACTGTGCGTTTGGTGGTACTGTCTTTTGACCGTGGAGACACGGGCAATGTCCTGAATGCGTATCTTTTGTTGGACTGGCTGGCGACGACAGAGCAGCTGGTTCCCAACGTCTGGCGCCGTAAGCCGATGAGAAAATGGGAGTGGGATGACTGGATTGATGCCGAGGAGTGAGATGCGAATGCACGGATTCGCCGGGGGAGCGCAGCCACGCGAATCGCGATCGTACCATGCGCAAAGACCACCAGACCAGTTCAGCAAACTTGTTACACCCATAAGGTTCATAAAATGGTTCAGCTCCTGGCTTGTTCTAGTCGAGCATTCGCCTTCAGCATGGCTCCGACCGACAAGGTCTCGACCTTACCCGCTGAAATCAACGACACGATTTTCTCCTTCTTATCTTTCGACGATCTGCTCAGCTCCCAGAGAGTTTCACGACATTGGTGTGACTCACTGAATGACAGCCAGCATGCATCACGCACGCCGTTTCGTTACCGAACCCCCCTAATGCTCGAGACAAACAATGCAGTCAAGAAAGCCTTTTTACAGAAGACTTGGGACGCAGCAGTCGCGGGGTCCGAATACGATGTCGTATACTGCAGATACCACCCTCTCGTCCGCCAGATTAGAACAGACGTGAGGGCTTCAGACCCAACGGGATTTCTTCATATAACCCTAAGAAAACCCTACTTCAAAAGCGCTTTTGGCACGAGCGACAAACAAGCATGCCCCAATGCATCGTGGCGCGCCATGTTCGTCACCCATCCTCCTATTCAAAAAGCAGTCATGACGCTACAAATGGACAGGCATCACATTCGAAAGGAGAGCCGGAGGAGAGCCAGATGTGGTCATCTTTCTATAGACAAGACGGTCCGGACTCAGCTGGACAATTCACTAGGAATCACATGGGGCGAAATCCTTTTCGAGATTGCCAACAAAGCGAACTCTTATGGTCCACGGTACAAGACTATGGAGAGGTGGGCAGGTGTGCCGCCGCAGAGGTGGATGAAGTACTTGCCGAAGGACATGAAGGTTACGATTCGGCCGGAGACGAGCGAGCTGATGCAGTTCCCGACTGAGGAGGAAGCGGAAAGGCTCGAGAGATGGGACGAGGAAAGTAGTGACGAAGAAGAGGAGACCGATGATGAGCTGTAATGTGCGGCATGGCTACTGTTTAGGAAGAGTAGAAGCTTCATCTTTCAAAGGCTTGACTCGCGACAAATGCTCTTCCCCAGACGAGTATAAACAACTCAACATTTCTTGAAATGGACTTCCATTTCCGAGATCAAGGAGCAAGTAACACCGAACATGGATCTCAGCAGCTTGAGCAACTTCGCGCATCTGGAACACCGTCGGCGGAAGAACCCGTCAAACTGCTTGCCAAGTAGTGACACTGTGTTGTGGTCTGATTCTTGCTACCCAAAATTGCGCCCAGATGTTTCTCATGCTCGACAGTGCCGACAGAAAGTAGTGCTGTTTTGGTGTTCGTGGCTGAAAGTAGAGGCCCTTATTGTCGCCCCCTACCGAATGTTCTTGTTTCATCCCAATACTAGCTGCATCGCGTTAGTGAGACACACAACTCTGCGACAGCTTGACGTTTGACAGACGTTGTTGCCGCCAACACCACAATTTTGGCGTGTTCCGTGGGGTGCACTCATAGCTAAGCGACCGCCCGCCACGGAGGATTTCCACAGCCAAGATCTGCGAAACCAGGCACACGTTTGAGCGCTGCCTCGAAAGTCGGGAACCAACTTTTCCACTGCGCACCAAGCCTTGGTGTTCAGGTGTCCGCCAAGCATTTCAGTGATACTTGATGACAGTATATATGTCTTTCGTGCGCCATGTACAACAAGCCAGGAGTCACCACTGTTGAACAGTTTCTCTTCGCATTCACTCACTTTCGCTTCTTAATTCCACATTGAAATCCACTCTCATTCAATTCATCCTACTTTTTCAGTTCAATCGACTTTTCCAAGATACTCATAATGAAGACATCCACCATCTCAGCTATCGCGGGTCTAGCGCTCAGCGCAACCGCCGCACCCGTCGCCGTCGGTGCCAACGGCCAAGTCACCGTCACCCTCAACCTCAACATGGGCCAGGACCTCATCGGAGCGAATGCCGTCGCCGCAAACCAGCTCTTCCACTTCAGCACAATGCACTATGTCAACGCTGTGCCCGGCGAAGTTGTCAACGGAACAACGCCAACTGGCGGAATCGCCGGGGCATCCGGCACATTCAACTTCGGCATCAACGCAGAGATGAACATGATCTGCTACAACATCACGCTCCACAAGTTCCAGGGCGACTTCTCTTCCCCAGCCGTTACCGCGACACACATCCACGAGGCGGCGAAGGGCGCATCTGGACCACCGAGGATCGCGTTCCCCAATCCCGAGCCAATCGGTGCTGATGGCGTCGTTCGCAACAGCGCTGGATGTATCAAAGGGCCATTCAAAACTGGTGTTATGATTGATGGCAAGGATTCGGGCGAGGGCTTCCATGTTAGGCAGATTGAGGCGAATCCGGCGGCTTTTATGGCGGATACGCATTCGAGTGTTGCGTTGGCGGGTGCGGTGCGGGGGCAGCTGGCTTGAATGGAGGAGGATAATGATAATGTAGATAATTGAATACAAAATTATGGATAATCACGTCATGAGGATCCAACATACAAAACGTACCGACTACTCAAGCGTAGTTTGTTGGGCGATTATTGTCCATTGAGATGTTATCAACCTTCGACAAGTCATTAACATTGACAAAGGAAAGTGATCGTAATCGATTTCGGCTTCATTTCCTTGGTGAGCTCCGCAAGCCAGGTTGCGATAATTGATGGTAGCATCGATCATACGAGGTCAACTACGTAACATACTCTCCCGGACTCGTTAATTATGGTCTCAATGTAGTCGCGGTCATCGAGTGAGTTTTCCTCGATGACTTCAAGTTGGAAGGGTTCGTCCAACGTCTTTTCAAACGGTATGCTAAAGATGCCTATTCTTTGATAGACACCTTTATTGTTGCTCACCCTCTCGAGCAGCAAGCCCCGGACTTCGATCCCGCGGTGACCAAACGCGAAGACCGGTGCTGCCATGAGATCTTTTGGCGAATTATCAGCTTCATCTATTGGTCTGTCCAGCAAGGAGGTGCCTGCCGACCTGATCTGTCCTGCATAGACTTTAAGTCGATTGTTGGTAATGTCGTAACTCGCGCGATATAATGCTTGACAGCTAAGACGGAGTCGAGCACTGCTAATGGCTCCAAAAGGGTCGGATCCGACAAGTTCGATGCTAACATCGACGATAGAAAGCAGTGTTTTGTGGTCTTCCGAAAGAGTGCCGACTACTGGTACGTCTGCAGCAAGCCAAGACCATGTTGGCGCGATGTACTCTGAAGTCGATTGTAGGATCGAACGCTTCCGTGAGAACCAGCACAGCTGTGCCTCCATGTTCTCTCGCCACATTCCCGCGACGTATTCATCCTGGTTAAGCTTCTGCACCTCCCGTGCGATCCCGGAGATTGCCACAAATTTGTCTTTGGGGTAAGTCAACTTGCAAGCGCTGTACGAGGCGGTAACCGACTCCCATAGCGCAGAAGGTCGGACCCATTTGGTGGGTCTTATAACACCTTTGTCGATATTTTCTGGCGTTCTGAGTGGGAATGATTCGCAGCAGGTAACTTCATGGCATTCCCAGAACAACTCGGTAGCTGCGAAATGTAGCGTGCGAGCTGCCAGCAACCGTTCTTGTAGTGCCCAACCCCGCTTCAGCAGCGGCATGCTTCCAAGACACCGGTCGTAAAGACTGTAAGGCACCGCTATTTTGGGTACAGCGTTCGCGCCTGTGCCATCTGTATCGAGATCCAATTGACAAACCCAATGCGCTGGACGAGGATAGAAGCACCCCTCATGGCCGTTATGGGCACCAGCTGCGGAGAGATTGAGACTAGAGCTTCCGTATACTGAGGCCATAGCTGCTGCTTCTCGTTGCCAATCTTGCTCATCATTTTGCAGAATACAGAGAGTGTCAACCCAGATCCACGCGAGACCTACATGATACGCCGTCGCCATGGCATCTTGTATAGTCTGTGAGAGAGCATCGGCCGGGATTTGGCGCCGGAAAAGCTCTAGGTTCTCCCGGAGTAGTGTTAGAAAGGTTGTTGATCCCCAGCAATGGCTCAAAGTTGCATAGTCTGGGTTCGCTTGAAAATCGTCCTTTGTGCGGATGTGATGCCGACCAGGAGCAGTAGACACGAGTCTGTTCGGCACATAAACGCTTTTCCTTGACTTGCAGATTTCATGAGAGGACCAACACTCTTGCACCCATTCTCTTGCGATGTCGATCGACTTCGTCGTAGTTTGTGCCCTCGGTCTTGCCGCAGTCGATGGAGATGCGAGGCTTCTAGTGACTTCACCGTTCTCGTCAGCATCGAACCACTGACTGACGTACTCGCGTGGGCCTAAGATAGCCCTGAATGATATGGCATCTTCGTCGCAGGTCTCATCGGTCTCTTCAAATTCAAGACTGAGTTCGAAATGGCGCAGCGTCGTCGCGTGCTTGAGGTCGTATCGGACACAGGATTTGACGGAGATGCCTTGGCCCCGATACGTACGCCATACATCTGAATCGAAGGCATCTGGCCCGGAAAGAGTGATGTAGATTTGGTCCCTCCACAGTTGATAGCAGAAAGAACATTCGGTCTTCGCGGCCTTCTCGAGCTCTGCAACGCTTTGGTGATGCGGAAAACGATACTCTGGATCCTCGAGCCACCGATCCCAAGCATCGAACATGGATTGACATTGATAACAAAGCTTTGTGGTAACCTGCAAGGTCGTGTCGTACGGGGAGTTGTCATCTTCAATTTGGCGGATTAACGGCTTTGGCCATGTTCGACTACTATCAGCAACCATGAGTAAGTCTCTAGGCTTGCCGATCCTTGGGCTCGATGGTAAGGACATGTATGATGTGAAAGGCAACAACGGGGCCAGAAAGCATCGACGTGGGGTGGGCTACCATACAGGGGGCAAATTGCGGGGTCTGGACGTCTGAACCGCAGGAAGAACGCAGAGCCGCAACAACAATTCTCACTGGTAGAAACGAAGATTTGCGTAAAGCAAGTACGGCATCGCACTAGTTGCGCGCATTCGATGGTTAGGCAGTACGAGATCGCTTCGCGCTGCAGGCACCAACGTTACGTCATCATCAGGCGTACCTGCACCAACAGATTTGCTGCAGCAAATGTAACCTCAAAGCTTGTCAAAGCCTTGATCTGGCAAAGGCCAACGCTTGTGCAGGTAAAGATGTGCACATGCGGGGTACACTGACCCGCTGCTACCGACTGCGCTCACGATAAAGGACGCGCGCACTCCGTGCGAGGAACGATGCTACTTCCAAAATGTTCGCCATGAGAGCGATAGGAGGTCTTGCATGTCTAGTTGGACGTGTTGCAGCACAGACAATTGACTACTCTCAATACGTCAATCCTTTCATTGGCTCAGAAGGTGCTATTCCCGGATATGCATGTAAGTATAGCTACTACTCTTCTCATGCATTAATGACTTTGTTTAGATGGCGGTGGCGACGTCTTTGTTGGCGGCACATTGCCATTTGGCATGGTGAAGCTAGGCCTCGATACTTATGAGGAACCGATCAATCATAGTGCGCTCAATGGTGGGTATACGCCCAAAGGATACGTGACGGGCATTAGCTTGATGCACGAGTCTGGGACAGGAGGTGGACCGAAGTATGGATTTCCAGCGCAGATGCCGCTGACTACAATTGACGGCGAGGTTAACTTGTTAGACAATCGTACCTATTGGCAGACGAGAGTATGATGCACTTCAAAAGTGTAGAGTGGATGGGACATTGACACGCAATTAGGTTGGAGACGATGTGGCCAGTGTGGGCTATTTTCGAACGCACCTCAAATCGGGAGTCAAGGTTCAGCTCTCTGCTTCAAGGCACGCTGGACTGCATCACTACACTTATCCATCATCATCAGGTAACCACGTTCTCGTGGACCTATCTCACTACCTGCCGCATCCAACGCGTTCCTGGGACACGCAATTCTACACTGGCGGCGAAATTGAGATCGAGCCAAACTCGAGCACATACACTGGCTACACCTCCATCGCTGGAGGGTGGTGTATAGGAGCGCCAGTGACTGTATACGTTTGTGGAGAGTTTGATACGCCACCGAACGAAGCAAAGGCCTTCAAAGGAAAGAATACGTTCCCAACCAGTCGTCACTTCAGATCATTTGACAACGCTACCACGCCACGACTGACATATACCGGATCAAACGCACGATCAGGTCCGATGAATGACCGTGTTGGCGCCATCTTTACGTGGAGTAATACTACCGAAGTCAAGTCTCGCGTCGGGATCTCCTTCATGTCGATAGAAAAGGCATGCGCATATAAGAACTCGGAACTTGCATCGTGGTCTGTCGAAGAGGCTGCACAAGCAGCGCGCGACGAGTGGAATCGAGATGTCTTTTCCAAGATTCGTGTCGACACATCAGACGCAGCCAACAAGACACGATTGGCCATGCTATACTCTAGCTTGTACTTCATGCACCTCATTCCTAGCGAACGGATCGGAGAGAACCCACTATGGGAGTCGGATGAGCCCAGTTGGGATGACTTCTATACGATGTGGGATCTCTTCCGCAATCAGGTGTCGTTATGGCACCTCATTCAGCCAAGCTACTACGAGTCCATGATCAGGTCCTTGATCGACATGTTCAAGAACGAAGGCTACTTGCCTGATGGTAGATCTGGTAACTATAATGGCTTGGTGCAAGGCGGATCAAACGCGGATAACGTGCTAGCAGACGCCTACGTCAAAGGTCTGCGTGGTGCTATCAACTGGACCGAAGGTTATGCGGCGGTCAAGAAAAACGCGGATGTTCTCCCTTTCTTCGACCAGAATCCCGTTGATCCACAAGGCTCACTCAAAGAAGGTCGCTCAGCTCTCGACGACTGGATACCACTAGGTTACGTATCCGCAGATCGCAACTCTCGCGCTGTATCGAAGACGGTGGAGTATTCCCTGAACGACTTTGCAGTCAGCCAAATCGCTGCTGGCGAAGCACCTGGTGATCAAGACCTCTACTTGCGACGGTCCGGTGGCTGGCAGCTGAGCTGGGACACTCGAGCGTCAAGTCGCAACTTTACAGGCTTCGTCATGCCTCGCTATGCAAACGGCACTTTCCACGAAACATACAACATCACCAACTGCGGCGAGTGTAACTGGTCAGATGAAAGCTACGAAGGTACAGCTTTCGAGTATTCTTTTGTTATTCCACATGATGTCGAGCGCATGATAGATCTCATGGGCGGCACATACCACTTCGAACAGCGACTCGACTACATTTTCCAACCCAATACGTCCGGGGTAGATCTCGGCGTGAACGGTCTGGGCATCACGACCATCAATAACGTCGCCAACGAGCCTGACTTTGGCACGCCGTACTTGTACAATTACCTTAACAAGCAGTGGAAGAGCGTGGAGCGATCGCGACAGCTAGCTAATGATTTCTACTTTAACACCAGCAGCGGCATACCAGGAAATTCGGATGCAGGTGCATTGAATTGCTGGCTTATATGGCAAATGCTGGGCCTGTATCCGGTCGTCACGACGCCGGTGTACCTTCTCGAGAGCCCGTGGTTCAGCGACATCAATATGACCGTGAGCCATGACCACACGCTACGCGTCCGCACCGAAGGTCTGGACGATGGAGATGGGAGAAAAGGCTATTATGTGCAGGGCGTGCACATTAACGGCCAAGAATGGAACAAAAACTGGTTCGAGCATGAGGATGTTGGCGGTATCATGACGAATGGAGGCGAGATCTTGTTTCGCATGGGGAGTGAGAAGAAAGTGTGGGAGACGGGTGATGTGCCACCCAGTCCAGGTCACCAAGTCATCGACGGTGGGATATGAGGACTATTGCGGTAAAGGTTTGGTCTCGAAAAGCACTGATTGCTACGATGTCTTGTAAGAAACACAAATTTCCACCATGGGAACATTTTTCCATAGCGCTGAAAAAATATATCAATCTCCGCATCTCGCATGTCTTCCACAATACCCAATGTGCCCTGGGCACTCGTCTCGCTCCTCTCACCTTAAGCCTTCTCCCTTAGTTTCCTGGCCTCTGCTCCTTGCGCCGCATTTTCATGGCCATATCCGTGTTGATGAAGCCTAGGCAAAACGACTAGGCCTTGAACTTGTCTTTGTATTGTCGAAGTTATGGCTCGCAGACGCCATGTTAAGTGCCGCCTTAGACGTGCGATACGCATCGCCTGCGAACTCGTACCAGGGATCGTTCGAGTCCAGACGTCCGCCTATACTACCGAGACATGAAAAGATATTTACGGTGCGCGGGTCGTTGGAATTGGTGAGTAGTGGAGCAGGAGCGCTGGTCAAGATCATAGGGCCAAATGTGTTGACCTCAAAGGTCTCGAGCAACGTGACATGTGTGATAGGTCCTGGCCGTCCCTCCAGGTTGATGCCTGCGTTGTTGACCAGGACGTCTAGTTTATCAAAGGTGGTGCTGATCTGGGTGATCTGCTTCACGGGTGCGAAGATGCTCTCGTCGGATGAAACATCGAGCTTTCGGCAGCTAAAAGGTTGAATCTCGGGATACGATCGAAACTTACACGCACACGCTTCTCTTCCTTGTTCCGCTATCACTCGTACCTTTCGCGCAAGACCTGTGTCAGCCTCCAAGGCCTAATCATAGCAATGAACGAGTGAGATTCAAAGCGCGCACTTGGTGGAGGAGTGAGGTGGAGGTGGATTGACGCAGGCGGGCGCTCTGGCCGCTAAACTTTGGCGTCTCACTACCGCGGTTCCAACATCGGAGGACAACGTTCTTCTCCGCAAAACACCAGCTAAATACATCATCACCCTAGTAGCGCGCCTGCATACTTCGGAAGGTTGCGCATGTGCGAAAATGACTTCATCCTCCCAGCCAATCTCTCCCTCCTCTCCAACGATGACGACGCCGCTATTGGGCTTTGGCAAATGAGGTATCACGGCCACTGCCAATGGCTGGCCAGAGTGCGACCTTCCCGTTTGACGACAAGCATGTCCTTGAGCGACTCCTGAAGTCGCAACAAACACATATTCCCAAGCTCCTCCCCGTTTCTACGATCGTCAGGCAGCATCATGGCAATCTCAAGCATGCTTCTTCCGCTAGTCGCCTCCATCCTCCAGTTTGCCCTTGCACACCCTCAGCCGCAAGAGCTCACCGCCACGAGTACAATCTCAGGATGCGGCAAAACGCCTGGGCTGTTTTCCTACCGTGACTTTCGAAGCAGCGGCAAGAAGCGCATCTACAAGTTTCACTTGCCCCTCCCCTACGACGTCAACACGCGATACCCAGTGGTGGTAGGCTTTCATGGGTCCAGCAGCATCGGATCATTTCTCGAGCTCGACACGAAGCTGGATGAGGAACGTTACAGTGGCGACAAAATCATGATCTATCCGGACGGCCTTGGTGGTAGCTGGGCAGGACCGACATATCACAAAGACAGCACGGTGGCGGAGGATGTTCATTTCGTAAAAGATGTAATCAACCACGTTAAGGGCCAATTTTGTGTTGACGAGGAAAATGTCTTCGGTGTTGGGTGCGTTATTACTTCGATTAGTCCTGGAAAGATCTGCTGAGTTTCCACCGCGTGCAGCATTCTTTCATTTCTCAATGCTTACGATGCTAACCATAATAGCATGTCGAATGGCGGAGGTTTCATCGGCACTCTTGCATGTGATCCAGTTGGCAGCACATTGTTCAAGGCGTTCGCAGCACACTCTGGATCCTTTTACACCGACCTTAACGGCCCCAATAATGGCTGCGCACCTGAAAGACCGATCCCGATGCTCGAGATTCACGGCGCCGCCGATACGACGGTGAAATATGCTGGTGGTCAGGGCGATGGCGGCCCGCAGCCGGCCATCTCAGACTGGTGAGTAGCCAAGTGATCCGACTCGAGGTAAGAATTGATGATGATTGTAGGCTCGAATGGTGGTCGCAGCGCAACCAGTGCACTGGTAAGACAGTAGAGACATCACACGGTGGTAAGGTTCATCACTACTCGTGGACATGTGATGGGAGAGATGGTTTGCTGCAGCACTACAAAATCAATGAAATGAGTGAGTGGAAAGCAAATGGTATCACATAGCGAACTGACGGCATCACAGAGCATTGTTGGGCTGATACGGAACCCAATATCTCACAACTCACGGTGGGACAGGGTCCAACGGTTGTCAGGGCAAGTGAGATCATCATGGATTTCTTCGATAGTATGGCATAGTCAACGGTGCTTGCACACTGAAATCCGACACGTCACGAGGTGTTTCGTCATGTTGAGACAGTGTCGCGGTTCTAGAGGTTCTCCTTCTCCCTTGTATCACGTAGCACTGTTTCATGGCTCCACTGCTGTACTACCTAGTACCCGCCACCTCTGCTTTCCCACATATACTGTCCATAGCCATACACAATAGAACTTCAGTTCAATCCTTAAATTTTTCCTGCATATGCGCTGTTTCTACACCGCGACAGACAGTGGTAGGAAGAAGTTTACACTAGTCTGAAGAGATGCATGACGCTTATACGCTCACTTCTATCCCGTCTTTCCATTCTCCTAACCCATCTCTCATCTTGACTTCCCAATCTCTTTAAACCTTCACGACCCTCTTAAACCCTTGCTGCTCGGACTGTGCCTGCGCAGCAGCAATGATAGCCGCTGCATTCGGATCGCTGAACCCACATCCGGTCTTGCCATTCTGCTGACTCGCTGCCTCAGCACTGCAGACACCATCGCCAGTAGCAGCAACCTGAGCGCAGCATGCGGAGCTGCAATCGGCGTCGCTCACGCAGCCACCGGTGATAAATTGCGCGCCGTTACCAGCTCCGACGTTCTTGGCGCCAGCGTTGTTAGGCGTGACTTGTGCGAAAGAAGTGGCGGCAACTGTGAACAGGTGTCAATGGTGAAAAGGTAAGAAACGAGTTACTGAGTACGTACTCGCAAAGATGGTGGCAATGTTGAAGCGCATGGTGACAGTCTTGACGAGTTGGTTTGATGGTCGGAATTTATTTAGGCTGAATGTTGGTTTGGTGGTTGATGAAGTATGTACTAGTAAACGGCGCCGGGTCGATGCTGCAGTCACAGACGCAGATGAAGATGGATTGGGACTGGAAGTGGTGAAGTAAGCTGATGCTAAGTTTCTGCCTCACGAAGACCGAGCTAGGCTTATAAGTCTACGACTGGAAGCATTGCGCATCGCCTTACGTAGGCATAGCACTGACCTTATGAAATCTGAGGCTTTACACGCGTGATCGGCCGAGCGGAGCTTGTGACATTAAAGCGCTGCGACAGCTGGGACCACTCGGAAGTTTGCTTCATGATACATAAAGGAGGGTAGGATCTCGTCATCCCAATTCGAGCATTATTCGGCAGAATGTTATGCATTTGACGTGAACCTCCGCTCATTTCGACCAATGGCATTTCAGCTGGCATGTGGCACATGAGATTGGTGGTGCTTTGCGTGAAGGGTTTCAGAATACCTTGCACTGTCGCAGCTTCAAGATGTTCGCGATAAGATTCGGGTAGGTACAGCAAATCAAATTGCTGCAACGCTCCAGGTGTGCCTGGACGCTGTTCAACGCGCCGAAGTTGAACATCCGTGAAGAACGTTGCAATACAAGTGCAAAGGGTGACGATATCCAGCAATGAACAGTGAATTCGTAAATACACTCGTTCGAGCCCCAGCGCGTGGCGGCCCAAGTATAATATGACCATATAAAACGACAATTGATATACATGTAGACGAAGCAAAGACGCAAGCTCGGCAAAAGAATTCACGACCGCTCGCGCACCACAATTTGCGGACTACTCCGTGCATCCCTAACAGTAGGCATAGTCTGCGCGCGCAGGCTCGTCTTTACTACCATGACATGCGGCTGCAGAAAAGGCAAAGGGGAGTCCGGCGGGCTTGTATGCGACACTCCATATATCCGCAGCGTATTCGAAGGAGACAATACCTGAAGATTCCGCCGTTGATGTGGACTCATGAGCGCCGCTGCAGGCGCGGGTGGGGTTGGTGCAACTTCAGGCCAAGCGCTGTCAAAGTAGTGATCTATTGCCGCGCCCATAGGAGACGTAAGGTCTTGTGCTGATACATGCTTCTGTTTCGATGCGGGCGAAGTTGTTGTGGATGGTGGCGAAGTTGGCTGTGGCGCAGTGCTAAATTTAGGCGGCTGTGCCGCACTCGCTGAGCGCATGCGTCGCGAGTTGTCTGTTGAAGTACAAGATCCCGAGACAGTCGGATGTCGTGCGATGCCAGCGGATATCTGGGGTCGCAGAGCCCTTATTGGAGGTATGGAAACTGGTGTGAGCCCGCCGTGTCGGAGCTCAGGTGAGTAACGGCTACCTGGCGTGGATTGATGTGGAAAAAGGGAGAAGCGTGCGGGTCGGATTGGGCTGATGGGTGATGACTGGCGGCTGGAGTAGTTAGAACTACTTGTCGGATTTGGACTATGCGCCTTCACCGGTGGGGTTAATGCTTTTCGCGAGGGAGTGTAGGAGCCTAGAGGGAAAACTGGAAGCCCTGATGTGCATGACGGAGACAGAGTGGAAGAGCTTTCGATCCGCGGGCTTATGGCCACTGCTACTTGTCGAACGGAACTTTTACGAGCCGGGATGCTGATGCACAGGCCTTGGGTACCTGACGACCTTGAGCCTGCGGTGTTGGGGCGAGAGGTGTAGAGAGTTGGCGTAAGGGGGCTCAGCGCTCTAGGAGCAGGTATATAAGGCGACGCCGTTGGGACTCTTTCGTAATGGGTGGAAACTATGGAGGCAGAGCCCCACGAGTCGAACGCTTTTGGTTTAGCATGCCGACGGAACCAAAGCGTTGACGGCCTTGCATCACTGTTCTTCTGCTTCAAGCGAGAATCCGACTCCCTTGCTGAGTTCTTCCTACGCAGGCTGCCCTCTAGGGTTTTGAAGAAAGGCACCATGTATGGTATACATGCAGTGCATATGCTCAAAGATGCATGCGCTTGCATCAGAATGGGAGGAAGCCAAAGTTGGAATTCGGGATTGCTGTGGGGTGTAATGGGATAAAGCCAAATCAAGCGGATAAGCGATGCAGCGACGACCAGACTACGAGGTGCAAAACAAGCGACTATGGCTGCTTTGCATGACGTTCGAATGTGCAGGTATGCGACAAGGCTGACGGAAAGCATTATCATGGAGACCTCGGTTGACATATCGATAATGCAATACACGATCCAGAAGACTCGCTACAACAATCAGTATTCTGCCATATCGATACTCATTTGTGTGGCAATACATACCGTATTGAAGCATCGCAAGGTCATCATCTCCCACGGTCGCGGTAATTGGCACTGGAAGGCAATGACCACGAGCGAGCTCAAACTCCATGTCAATGTGAAGGCCCCAAAGGCGAGCACTAGTCGTTGCTGAGCGCGTCGTCCAGCCACGATCATGCAGAACAAGTATATAAGCGACAGCTTCGAAAAACAGAGAGATGAAACGTAGAGTAGTTCAGAGGCATAGTAGCCTTTCATGAGTGTAGTAGCACGTTCCGGTGTTAGGAACCCAAGTAGGCCGAGGCCTTCGGTGGCTAAGATGTATATCGTGACGGACAGACCGAGGGAGAAAACCTTCAAATATCAGCATCTTGTTCTTTCGCGTGTTACGAAGGTGCTCGTATTTATTGTGTCAACCTTCAGGACACACTAAACGCGAAAATCGTTGACTCGATAAATACGAGCACCTTCGTAAGAAAATCGTACCACGGCTACCGCGATGAACAAATCATCAGCAGCGATTCTGCGGAAAACGACCGCTTTCATGATTTGCCGAGCAAAAAACGCAGCGACAGTGATGCCCAGTATCACCCAAGTGGCAGTCTTCATATTTCCCGACTGGTCCCGCTCATCTGTCCCTGCTGCAAGAGCCAAAGCTCGAGAGGGAAACCGCATGTTGCAGAGTACAAAGCGACGTTGAATAAACGCCTGTCAGGGTGTCTGAAAGGAAAGAATACAGGTTCAAATGATCGTACATCGATTGATGGCAAGCATAACGAGGCAGCACAGCGTCGGGGTGGCCGGCGATGAGGTTAACGCACTGGAAAGATTGGAAATGGAATATAGATGACCGAAAGCCGAAGGAGTGGTGGGGTAGAACAACAGAAGGAGCTCAGTGTACCGTTCGATAAGCGCAGCTACTTGCCAAAGACACACGTGCGGCGCGCTTCGCTGAGAATACCGTAGCGAAATATTCTCGTCGAGACACACATCGATAGGCAAGTCGGCAGACATGGATGTACAACTACTCCGGAACGAATTGAGCCTAGTCAGATGTATTCCCTCGAGGCTCAGCGAACCATACGCCACCTCTCCAAAATGTCGGGCATTCGTGTAATGGTAAGCGCATAGACGAATGAGAGCGTTGCGTCATGCACCTGAACTTGGGGCGACTAAGCGCCAGCTTTCATTAATAGGGCTGATCGTGGCTGACATGCAGGACCGGGGTTATACAATTGCCGTAGCCTCGTTGGTGGATGCGAATGATAATTGGGAACCCCTTCGATTGTTTTAGGACACCGATCTGGCTGTTGCAACTTGTAAACAATGAGCAGCGTTCGACGTTGATTCGAAGCACACCGGAGATGTGGAGTAAAAGACATGGTTATTGTAACTTCCACTCTTGCTACCGCACGGTAGCTCTTCGCCATTTTTTGTGACACGGAACGAGGCGTAGTTCGGTAGTGGAGTTCTTGGGCGCAGGGCAGCGGGCGGGTCGGTCCATCCGGTAGTGTGAACGTGCGCCAAACTGAGATCTACCCGAGCTGATGTATCTTCAAGCTTGAGTTGGACACGAACATGATTGCACGAAGGTGAAGCACAACTGATGGATGTCCGGCACACTGTAAAGATTGCGAGGCAATGAGAAGCCCGAGACAGGAAGAGTACTACCTTCTGAGTGCTGACTGCACGCCGATCCTGCTCATGAAGTTCACCACCAGAGCAACCATGCAACAGTTCGGGCACCGAGCGAAACCACCACCACCTTACCCATGTGCATGACTTCTGGAATTTCCGTCTCTAGTCGACTGCCTCCGACAGTCACATAGACCGATGCCTCTTGGACAAGCAGTGCGACCGATAGTCCAGCACAGCTCGGCAGTGCTTTTGCGCGACACGCGTTCATACCTTTTCAATTCTTGCCATTTTCGCTCGTAGCCCACATGGAGTACAAGGTCAAAGCCGCACCAGGTGCCGCAAGAATTTGAGATCGATAAGACCAGCAAAATCTACCAACAAACAGCATAGTCTGTAACCTAAACTAGAAGCCTGTCTATCTTTAATAGTAGTTAAGTAGAGTAAGAAAGCTATACGTAATATATCGAGGATAGTCAGGCTCTACTTTTAACGTACTCTGTGTTTAGTGGCACCGGTGG